>Ga0114931_10010693_pt1 | contig 10904 bp, 9 predicted proteins | sample 2SBtaG_FD_89579 | JGI IMG/M metagenome (GOLD analysis project Ga0114931, IMG submission 89579) | Deep subsurface microbial communities from Kolumbo volcano to uncover new lineages of life (NeLLi) - 2SBTROV14_V59a metaG | ecosystem: Environmental > Aquatic > Marine > Volcanic | place: Kolumbo...
CCAAACCCCAATTGTAAATCGGGTTTGCAAAGGGCTGGCCCTTTGCCGCCATGCGCGTAGCATGCCCGTTCGGCGAGGACAGGACCGTTAGCTCCTTTTCTACCTAGCAACAATCTCCTGCTCGCGAAAAAAGTCCAGCAGCGGAAGTAGCGGCAGCCCAAGAATTGTGAAATAGCTGCCTTCTATTTTTTCAAACAAATGTATCCCGGTTTCTTCCAGACGATAAGCCCCGACCGATGTCTTCACACTATCGCCAGCCCCCAGCAGATAATCCTCCAGAAAATCAGTGCTGAAATCGCGCATGGTCATATGAGCACTTTCACTATGCTGCCAGATGGTTTTGCCGTTTTTAGCCACACAAATGGCAGCGTGCAGATAATGGGTCTTGCCACGAAATTTTAAAAGATTATTTCGGGCAATCTCCATTGTTGCAGGTTTTTCAAAAATTTTAGTCTCTAGCGCCAACACCTGATCGGCACCAATCACATAGGCTTTGTTGTTTTCACGTGAAATTGTTTCGGCTTTAGCGCCCGCCAGCACCTTGGCAACCTCAACCGGGTCGGGAGCCACACCATTGACGGTTAGAGTTTCTTCTATGGCGCGCTCATCAAGATCAGCCGCTTTTTTTATAAAGTTGATCCCCGCACCTTGCAGCAGACTAGCCCGTCCAGAACTGTTCGACGCCAGAATGATCTCGGTTTTGGGATTTTGCAACACAGCTTGCTTCTTTCTCTTTCACGTAAAAACCAAACTCGAACAGACCTTGATGAGCTGGGGACAAAAAGGCTGTTTATCCCCGCTGTCCTTTTCATCTGTTACCGCTCATAGCTTGTCCAGAGTCTCATCCACAGACGCGACAATTCCCGAGCGCTTTCCCCTGATAAAATAATAAAAGACTCTTCCACAGTTTGTAAGCACAGATTTAGAATGTTAGCCACTGTCGATCAACAGGATTATGTTTTTTAAACCCCTTGATTCAAAACAAATAGCTCAAAGTCCCAAAACAGCTTTTTCAGAGTCAATGGATTCACCTTGGGGAAACACACACAGCAGAGTCTATTTTTGGAGAATCTGTTGAAAAGCTGGAGCTTCGCCCTAATTCACGCTATTCACTGCTAAACAACAAAAACAACTTAAATAGAATCTATTATTAGGATGAGCTCATGTCTGGTAGACAACCGCAAAAATCAACTGATCATTCTGCCGACAAGGCAAAATCCGGCAAACCCTTTCTCTCGCTTTTAAAGCAAGGACCAAATGATCCGCTTCCTGCAACACCACCTATCTGGATGATGCGACAGGCTGGACGATATCTTCCTGAATATCGCGAAGTCCGTAAACAAGCTGGCGGCTTTCTCAATCTTTGCTATAATCCAAAAAATGCCTGCGAGGTCACACTCCAACCCATCCGGCGTTATGGATTTGATGCTGCAATATTGTTTTCAGATATCCTTGTAGTACCAGACGCCCTTGGCCAAGCCGTACGTTTTGAAACCGGTGAAGGCCCAAGACTGGATCCCATAACGAACGCCAAAGGTCTCGCCAAACTTGTTCCCTCGAAAACCTCTAAAATCTATTCGAGCATTTATGAAACCGTTGACCGGATTAAAAGTGATCTACCAGATGAAACTACCTTGATTGGTTTTTGCGGGGCGCCCTTCACTGTCGCGACCTATATGATCGCCGGGCGTGGCACCCCTGACCAGGCCCCGGCCCGTACTTTCGCTTATCGCAATCCCGACCTCTTCCAGAACATCATTGATATGCTCATTGAAAGCTCTATTGAATATTTGCGCGGCCAGATTGATGCCGGGGCCGAAGTCGTGCAGGTTTTCGACAGTTGGGCGAGCGTATTGCCCGATGATGAATTTGAGCGCTGGTGCCTGGAGCCCATGGTCCGCATTTGTGAAGCGCTGAGACAAAGTCATCCTGCAACTCCGATCATCGGGTTTCCACGTGCCGTTGGTCCACTTTACAAGCCTTATCTTGAAAAAACTGCTGTCAACGCCATTGGCTGTGATACCTCGCTATCACTTTCCTACATTCGTGATGAGTTACAACCTCATGCCGTAGTCCAGGGTAATCTTGATCCCATCCTGCTTTTGAACGGTGGTCCACAGTTTGAGAACAGAGTTAAAAAAATAATAGAGACTCTGGCCGGTGGACGGCATATATTCAATCTGGGTCACGGCATCATCAAGGAAACTCCGCTCAAAAATGTAGAGCGTCTGGTAGAACTGGTGCGCGGCTCTGCAACCTAGTCCATATTTTTCATGGGGACTAGAGGCTGGCAAGTAAGTTGTTTTGGTTTACAGACAGGTGCTTTAAAATGGATGCATATTTATGGTTAAAAACACTCCATGTCATTTCCATCATTGCCTGGATGGCTGGTTTGTTTTATTTGCCCCGTCTGTTTGTCTATCACTCCCAACAAAAATCGGGTTCTGAAACGTCCGAGCTGTTCAAGCTTATGGAGCGCCGTTTACTGAAAGCCATCATGAATCCGGCGATGATTGCCAGCTGGATTTTTGGCTTGATTATCGCCGCAAAACTTCATGCTTTTGGTGAGCTCTGGTTTCACGTGAAACTTTTAATGGTGATCGGCCTGACCGTTTTCCACATCATGCTTGGCAAATGGCGCAAAGATTTTGAAGCTGATCGCAACCAGCGCACTGAGGGCTTTTACAGGTTGGTCAATGAAGTACCAACAGTTCTTATGGTCATCATCATCATTATGGTCGTTGTCAAACCTTTTTAACAATGTTCTTGAAAACATCCACTAAGTGCTTTTGTTTTTTTTTATGCTCTGCTATAGAGCGGAAAAACATTCCTATTTAATTCGTCCGTTTCGCGATATCTTTTCTTTAAACGTAGATTTTAAGCCGTTTTCAAGATGCCGCGCAAACTTCCTCTTATTGGACGAATGTTCCGCTCTGACAGGACCATCCGGTCGTTTGTTCATCCATAATCATATATATAGCAGGACCCGATAAAATGTCCGAAGAAATGAAGCTCCAGGACCTCAAGGCCAAAAACCCTGTTGAATTGCTGGAATATGCTGAAAAAGAAGAAGTTGAAAATGCTTCTACGCTACGCAAGCAAGAACTGATGTTCGCCATTTTGAAAAAACTGGCCGGAAAAGATATCACCATAGTTGGTGAAGGAGTGGTGGAAGTTTTGTCTGATGGCTTTGCTTTTCTACGCTCCCCAGAGGCCAACTATCTTTCGGGACCTGATGATATCTATATCAGCCCCAGCCAGATCCGCCGTTTTTCTCTGCGCACGGGAGATACAGTAACCGGCCAGATCCGCTCCCCCAAAGAAGGCGAACGCTATTTTGCACTATTAAAAGTTGGTACGATCAATTTTGAAGAGCCAGACAAAACCCGCCACAAAGTTCATTTTGATAATCTGACACCGCTCTATCCAGATGAGCCGTTGAATATGGAAGTCTCGACTACCGAAAAAAAAGATATGTCAGCGCGCATTATTGATATTGTAGCGCCGCTGGGTAAAGGCCAGCGCGGCTTGATCGTGGCACCGCCGCGAACTGGTAAAACAATGCTCTTGCAGAATATTGCTCATTCCATTACGGCCAATCATCCAGAATGTTTCGTCATTGTTTTACTGATTGATGAGCGCCCTGAAGAAGTCACCGACATGCAGCGATCGGTAAATGGGGAAGTCGTTTCTTCAACCTTTGATGAACCGGCCTCACGTCATGTTCAGGTTGCCGAGATGGTCATTGAAAAGGCCAAACGTCTTGTCGAGCATAAGCGTGATGTGGTTATTCTGCTCGATAGTATCACCCGTCTTGGCCGCGCTTATAATACAGTGGTGCCCAGTTCTGGTAAAGTGCTGACCGGTGGTGTGGATGCCAATGCGCTGCAACGTCCCAAACGCTTTTTTGGTGCGGCCCGTAATATTGAAGAAGGGGGTTCATTAACCATAATTGCCACCGCGCTGATTGATACCGGATCACGAATGGACGAAGTGATTTTCGAAGAATTCAAGGGCACAGGCAATAGTGAGATTATTCTGGATCGCAAAGCATCAGACAAGCGTGTCTATCCAGCAATTGATATAGCCAAATCAGGTACACGCAAAGAAGAATTACTGGTCGATGCCGATCAATTGAAAAAGATGTTTATCTTGCGCCGTATCCTCAATCCAATGAACAGCATTGATGCGATAGAATTTCTGGTGGACAAACTCAAACAGATGCCCACCAATAAGGATTTCTTTGATTCAATGAATACCTAAGATCATATTTTATGTAGTTAATGAGAGCAAGGATAGATGGTTACACGCATTTGTTTCACGTGAAACATTTCGCGGAGGGACTATTCCAGAAGTAAAATGTCCTGGAACAAGCTGTCCAGGCGTGAGTATCCAGCTATGACCCCTTTGAATGATAGCATTTTTGCGCTGGCCAGTGCAGCTGGTCGTGCGGGTGTTGCAGTTATGCGTGTTAGCGGTCCCAAGGCCCGATTTATCAGCGAGAAATTGGCGGGTAAAACCATCGAACCACGCCAAGCGACCTTATGCTTGCTACGCGACCCTCTCTCTTCTCTTCCCATAGACCGGGTGTTACTTCTGTGGTTTCCAGCTCCACATAGTTTCACGGGTGAAGATGTACTGGAAATCCAATGCCATGGTTCGAATGCTGTCATTGAAAAAATGTTGGAGGTGTTAGCCAGGTTCGACGATACCCGTCTGGCCGATCCGGGGGAATATGCTCAACGTGCCTTCGAGAATGGCAAGATGGATTTGACTGCTATTGAAGGTCTGGCTGATCTTATTAATGCACAGACTGACGGCCAGCGCAAACAGGCCTTGCGTCAGAGTGAAGGTGAGCTTGGCAGATTATATGATAAATGGCGCTCAGAGATTTTAAAAGCCAGTGCCTTTATGGAAGCGTTGATTGATTTTTCCGATGAGGAAGATATTGATGAAACACTGGCAACTCATGCCTATAAAATCGTTGAAGAGCTTGTTACTTCCCTCGATGAGCATTTACAAAGTGCGGGACATCGCGGCGAACAGATGCGTAATGGTTTTAGACTGGTGATAGCTGGCGCTCCTAATGTAGGTAAGTCCAGCCTTCTCAATATTCTGGCCAATCGTGAGGCGGCTATTGTCACATCACAAGCTGGCACGACACGCGATGTCATTGAGGTCCATATGACCATTGCCGGCTTTCCAGTACTGGTCATGGATACGGCTGGCATTCGTGAAACCAGCGCGCCTATCGAACAAGAAGGAATAAGCCGTTCACTGGATCGTTTGCAACAAGCAGACTTAATCCTCTGGCTGCAAGACAATCTGCAAGATGAGGAGGACAATACACTCCAGGACATATTTGGTAAAATTCAGAACGAAAATGAGGTCTGGAGGATATTATCCAAGGCAGATTTGAGTATAGAAACGGAGGAAGATCTACCAGCTGTTTTTGATATGGCGTTATCTAGCAAAACTCAACAGGGAATAGATGCATTGATTGGTCGCTTATCAAATCATCTTGCTATTGAACCAGCGACATCTGGTTGCCCCCTGATCACAAGGGCTCGACATCGTATAGAAGTTGAAAAAAGCTCAGCAGCTTTGCATGAGTTTTTAAAGGGCTCTATGGCTGATCCAGAACTACGGGCAGAAGATCTCCGACAGGCTGCAAACTTTTTAGGGCGCCTCACGGGTCGCATAGACGTAGAAGAATTACTGGGACATATATTTAGTGAATTTTGTATAGACAAGTGACTTCTCACCGACTATCGTTTCTTTTTAAAGTCCCCAATTGCTGATCTACAAATCCCACGTCCTTTGGCTGAATGATCCGGCTTTTAGCCGTATTGGGAGGCCTCGGGCTTTATCCGGTGAATATTCATAACTGATGCACTGCAGTTGTCGAAAAATCCAGCCGTTTGCTCGCTAGGCGCGAGGGTGGCAAAGGGTCTAGACCCTTATGCAATCCTAATCTATTTGGGTCCAGGGGCATGCCCTTGGTGGTGTACGTAAGGATCCGCCAGCTGCATTTTGCGCTCGCAAAAAAAGGACTGCGGTACATCAATTCATAAAATAACCATGTCTATTCCCTGTGAATAACTTACCTTATCATTTAAGATTATGCTAGACCTGTACAATGTTTCACGTGAAACATATCTCTTTAAATCAGTTTGAATGAATGGCAATGGGCAATGTCTGCATATGACGTAATTATAATTGGTGGGGGTCATGCTGGCTGTGAAGCGGCCAGTGCCTCATCACGGCTTGGCGCGAGGACCGCTCTTGTTACTCATCACTATGACAGCATTGGCGAGATGTCATGCAATCCAGCCATTGGAGGTCTGGGCAAGGGGCATCTGGTGAGAGAGATAGATGCGTTAGATGGTTTAATGGGCCGTGTTGCCGATGCCGGAGGTATCCAGTTTCGTATGCTCAACAAGAGCAAGGGGCCTGCTGTTCAGGGTCCACGTGCGCAGGCAGACAGAAAATTGTATAAAGCAGCCATGCAAAAGGCAATTGATGAAACGATAAATTTACAGGTCATCTCTAAGGGAGTTGAGGACCTTGTCGTACAGAATGGTAAAGTTACCGGGATAATTCTTTCCAGTGGTGAAGAGCTCTTTGCTGGTGCCATTGTTTTGACCACAGGGACATTCCTCAATGGTCTTATTCATATAGGTGAACAGCGTATTCCTGCGGGACGTATGGGTGAAAAGCCTTCTATTGCACTTGCCGATCGTCTTTATGACCTGGGTCTTTCCATGGGTCGTCTTAAAACCGGAACGCCGCCACGACTTGATGCAAAGACCATCAACTGGAGGGATCTGACAGAACAACCGGGTGATTGTCCACCTGTGCCTTTTTCAGCTCTGACCAGCAAGATCACCAATCAGCAGATCAGTTGCCATATCACCCACACCAATGAAAATACTCATCAGATCATCAGGGACAATATTCATCAAGCACCGATTTATAACAAACAGATCGAAAGTACAGGCCCACGTTATTGTCCAAGCATTGAGGATAAGGTCGTCCGCTTCCAGGATAGAAGCGCTCATCAGATTTTTCTGGAACCAGAAAGTCTGGATAATAATATCATCTATCCAAATGGCATTTCCACCAGCCTGCCAGAAGAAGTACAAAAAGCTTATGTGCAGTCAATCAAAGGATTGGAAAAGGCAGTCATCCTGCAAGCTGGTTATTCGATTGAATATGATTATATAGATGCCCGTGAACTTTATCCGACTTTGGAAAACCGAAAACTTCCTCATCTATTTTGTGCCGGCCAAATCAATGGAACGACTGGTTATGAAGAAGCAGCCGCACAAGGATTGGTGGCTGGACTAAATGCGGCACTTTGTTCTGGCCGATCTGCTGCGGATACAAGTCACCAGGACTTTATCATCTCACGAACTGATGCCTATATTGGAGTGATGATAGATGATCTGGTCCGTAATGGTATTTCTGAACCCTATCGCATGTTCACATCGCGGGCTGAATACAGATTGAAACTACGTGCTGATAATGCAGATCAAAGACTAACTCCTTTAGGTTTGAAATTAGGCTGTGTAGGTCTGGAACGCGCGAATTGGTTTGCTGATAAATCAAAAAAGTTGAAGGCTGGGGATAATTTGTTGCGCTCAATGACCCTTACACCCAATGAAGGTAAAAAAGCCGGCCTTCAAATTAATCAGGATGGGCGTCAACGTTCGGCATTTGAACTGTTATCCTATCCAGATATTTCGTGGGCAGATCTCACTGGCCTTTGGCCTGCGCTTGATCAAATTGAAACCAGGATCAGAACCAGTCTTTAAGTCGATGCGCGCTATGATGTTTATCTGCAACGCCAGGAACGTGATATTCGTAATTACAACAAGGAACAGAAATTGAAAATTCCAAAGGGATTTTCCTTTTCTTCAATCGGAGGACTGTCAAATGAGATCCGCCAAAAACTTGAGAGCCAGCAACCGATGACTCTAGGTCAGGCCTCAAAGATAGATGGGATGACTCCAGCGGCTTTGATGATCCTGATTGGCCATATCAAAAAAAAAGCATCAGCTTAAAATAAGGGCTCTTAGAGCATTTGGAGAGGTGAGTCCTGGCAAAAATAGAGAAAATCAAAGGGCCGGATGATTTCATCCGCAGTTTTAATGTTTCACGTGAAACATCTGCGCAGCTGCAAACCTATGTGGAACTGTTGCGTAAATGGCAAAACGCCGTAAATCTGATCGCGCCATCCACAATAGATGATATTTGGCACCGACATATAGGTGACAGCGCGCAAATAGTCGATATAGTGAATAAAAGTGATTCGCCGTACAACCGTCTTAACTGGATTGATATCGGTAGCGGGGGTGGGTTTCCCGGTCTGGTCATAGCCATATTGATGGCTGATAGTACAGACATGCATTTCCAACTTGTAGAGAGTAATGGCAGAAAATGTGCTTTTCTGGCAGATGTAGCCAGACAGTTAGATCTGAGCGTGAAAATACATAATTGTCGCATTGAAGATCTGTTCGACTATACGTCACTTGATAGAGTTGATTTTATCAGTGCCAGGGCTTTGGCCTCTCTCAATCATCTTTTTGAGTTGATGGAGCTATTTGTACATTCTGACCTACGAGCCTATTTTCTGAAAGGTCGTGATGTAAAGGCAGAATTATTGCAGGCGGAAACAGGTTGGAATTTTACCTGTAAGCAAATTAAAAGCCGTACGAGCAGTGACGGCTGTTTACTGGAAGTGAGTGGTCTGCAAAGAAAGTAAATGATATCTGTCGGAATGAGGACGATAGGGTCCTTGATTTTTGCAACTGGCAGAATAATCATAATTTATGAAAAGGGAGCTTTTCATGTCTGTAAATGAAGAAAATACAATTTCACCACGCATCCTTGCCGTGGCCAATCAAAAAGGCGGGGTCGGTAAAACGACGACCGCTATCAATCTTGGGACTGCGATGGCGGCGATTGGTGAATGTGTTCTGATTATTGATATGGATCCACAGGGTAATGCCTCGACCGGTCTTGGTAAAGCGCATGATGAGCGTGAAATATCGACCTTTGATATTTTAATGGATCCTAATATTGTTTCTCAATCTTTGTTGGCAACAGCGGTTCCAGGATTATTGTTGATGCCCTCGACGCTGGATTTGCTGGGTGTTGAAAACGAACTGGCTGGAGCGCCGGATAGAGCTTTCCGTTTGAAACAGGCGATTGAGATTATCAAAAATGTGCAGATCAATACGGGCAAAGAAACCAAACCCTTTGATTATATCATTATTGATTGTCCACCATCATTTAATCTTTTGACCATTAATGCGATGGCTGCGGCGCAATCTGTTCTGGTGCCGGTTCAGGCAGAATTTTTTGCGCTGGAAGGATTATCACAGCTGACAAATTCTATTACAGAATTTCGTGAGATGTTGAACCCCAATTTGGAGATTATGGGCATTGTTTTGACCATGGTGGATAGCCGAACAAATCTATCTAAAGATGTTGCCAAACAGGTTTCATCGGTATTTGGTAAAAAACTCTATAATGCTGTCATTCCAAGAAATGTCAGCGTTTCAGAAGCGCCGTCTCATGGTAAACCGGTTCTGCTCTATGATCTAAAAGCTTCTGGAAGTCAGGCCTATATACAATTGGCCAAGGAAATCATTCAAAACGAGAAGGGCGCAGATGATCCTGCCGCCATGCAAGCCAGCTAGAATGTCTGCATAGTAGAGCTTTGTATCATATGGTTAATCGAATATTCCTCTTCATTTTATGAAAAAAGATCGTTTGATCTGAAAATGTGAGAGCAATAGACAGCGCAATATCGGGGAAAAAAATGGCAGCGACAGATAATAAATCAAGACTGGGCAGAGGACTGGCTTCACTTATTGGCGATGCATCACAAGTTAATCCGGGCGTAAATACACAGATCAATCCAGTCAATATTGTTGATCCGGCTCCAGTAGCCATAACACAAGATGATGGTTACAAGCTTGTACCTATCGACATGCTATCTGCCAGTGCTCTTAATCCTCGTAAGAATTTTTCTCCAAAGGAACTTGATGAGCTTTCCACTTCTATTAAACAAAGAGGGGTTTTGCAGCCTTTGATTGTGCGTCCAATGATTGATGGCAAAGGCTATGAGTTGGTTGCCGGGGAACGGCGTTGGCGGGCGGCTCAGCAAGCAGGGGTACATCAGGTTCCGGTTCTGATTAGAAAGCTTGGTGATCAGGAAGTTCTGGAACTGGCTATTATCGAGAATGTTCAACGTACGGATCTTAACGCAATAGAAGAAGCCATTGGTTATAGCGATCTGGTTGAGCGTTTCAATTATAGTCAAGACGAACTGGCCAAGATTATTGGCAAGAGCCGCACTCATCTTAGCAATATGATGCGCTTGTTAAAACTACCTGAGAGTGTGCAGGGCTTATTGCGAGATGGAGAAATAAGCGCGGGGCATGCCCGTGCGCTGGTCCGGCGCATAGATGCTGAAAAAATTGCCCAGATGATTGTCGAAAAAGGATTGAGTGTACGCCAGGTTGAAACACTGATTAAAGAAGCCTCCGAACAAAAAAATCGAGATGATGATGTGATGTCGGTGCATGATACGGATACGCTGGCTGTTCAAAAAGAACTCGCTGATACGTTGGGTTTGGCCGTTAATATTCGCAAGGGAAATGGCCAAAGCGGAGAAATCCGTGTGAAATATAAAACCCTTGATCAGTTTGATGATCTGTATTTGCGCCTCATGAAAAAATATAATGGTTGAGCAGAATTGCAGAGCCTTTTTAATTGTGAACAACCACCGGCTAAAGGCTATACACCGCTGCCGCCTAAAGGCGTGGGATTTGCGGATCGCGTAAGGGGACTTTAAAACCAAACAAGGGTGGGTTTGGGAGGTCTCCTCCCAA
>Ga0114931_10010694_pt1 | contig 10904 bp, 7 predicted proteins | sample 2SBtaG_FD_89579 | JGI IMG/M metagenome (GOLD analysis project Ga0114931, IMG submission 89579) | Deep subsurface microbial communities from Kolumbo volcano to uncover new lineages of life (NeLLi) - 2SBTROV14_V59a metaG | ecosystem: Environmental > Aquatic > Marine > Volcanic | place: Kolumbo...
AACTCACCTTACGCACTTTAAAATTTGACAAAGCTTGATATTTTACTTTAACGATTTTACCCCCTCCCCCAAATTTGGGGGAGGGGGAACAAAAGGGGTGAGCGAGGGGGACGAAGTCCCCCTCGCTCACTCTCACTCCCCCCTTCCCTGAAGGAAGGGGGACACAGGGGGGATGGGAAAACCCAAAATTCAGAATTTTCACCAACAATGCCATAATTGTTATTTTGTCAGATCCTTGACTGCGTAACATAAGTTAAAAACTGACCATAACGACCTTACACAAGCCGTGAATAAAAATGCAATTACATTGACAGTAAATGGCTGTTGTGTTATGATGAGAATTGGTGGAAGCATTGCTCAGAAACAGAAAATGGTCTGAAAGGAGTACAGCAACATGGCATCTCGCACAGAACAAATGGTAGCTCGTTTACGAGATTTACAAGCCGGCACAGCCGACATTGAAGCCTCGGCAGTGGTGAGTGTTGATGGGTTGATTATGGCTTCGTCATTGCCACAGGATATCGAAGAAGACCGCGTGTCGGCAATGTCGGCGGCGATGCTTTCTTTGGGAGAACGTATCGCGCAAGAGTTAAGCCGCGGGTATCTCGACCAGGTGTACATTCGCGGTACCAACGGGTATGTCATTTTGATGTCGGTTGGCGAAGAAGCGGTGTTAACCGTTATGGCGCGTGCCGATGCCAAACTGGGGCTGATATTCCTTGATATGAAACGTGCGGCAGAAGATTTATCTCGGTTGGTGTAACCTAAAATTGCAAAAGCCACCCAATGGGTGGCTTTTTTTTTTGTGTGAGAACCTGAAATTCAAAACGTTGCTACTTCGCCAGCGGAATGAAATTATCGCCGTATACGCCCAAATTGGGACCGAGTTCTGCTTCATAATCGGGGCGAAATGCCCACTCACGGTCGCAAGCGCGACATTTCATGCATTTTGCCGGCGGGCAAGCATTGGTTAGTTCATTTTGATTCGCCCGTTTTAAATCCCAACTGAAATACGCCTTGCTCACGCCGGCATTTACCGTATCCCACGGCAACGGTTCAGAAACATCCCGCTCGCGCAGAAAATCATCCCGGCACAGTTTTTCGGCTTCCAGCGCGCGTTGCCATTCTTTCAGCGACACTCGCCGCATCTGTGCCAGCACCCGCCCCAACCGCCGATCGCCGCGCGCCAGCACGCCTTCCACTGCTGCCCATGCCGGGCTGTCGCTGCGAACCGCAATTCCTTCCGGCTGCAACCGCTGCTCCAAATAGCGCACCCGGGTTTCGATGGTTTCCACCGGCATCATTGCCGCCCACTGAAATGCCGTTTGTGCTTTCGGCACGTATGGCGTGGCGTTGATTGCCATGTTGCGCGGGAAAATCTTTTTTGCCGCCAATGCCAATTCGGCAATTGCCGCGATATCTTCCTCCTGTTCGGTTGGCTGTCCCACCATAAAATACATTTTCAATTGCGGAAAATGATATTTTGCTGCCAGTTCCACCGCGTGCAAAATTTGCTCATCCGATTGCGGCTTGTTGATGACTTTCCGCATTCGCACCGAACCGGCTTCCGGTGCGATGGTCAACGTTTGATTGCCACTTTCTGCCAGCCCTTTGATGAGCGGTTCGGAGATGGGGTCAACCCGCATGGATGATGCGGTCAGCCGCGCGCCCATCGCTCGCAATTCCGTGGCTATCTCGTCAATCCACGAGTGGTCGCTGACAGCAGCGCTCACCAACCCGATGCGGTCGCGATGGGCAAGTCCGTGTTTGGCGGCAGCCAGTACCGTGTCCAAATGAATTTCGCGCATTGGGCGATAGACATATCCCGCCAAACAAAAACGGCAGCCGCGCCCGCAGCCGCGGGCAATTTCTACCAGCGTGCGGTCACCGAATTCAGTGTGCGGGGTGTAAATTTGGGTGACAACGGGAAAATCGTTCAGATTTTTCAGCCACACACGCGACACCGGTTCGCGGCTGACGGTGGGGACGTACATGCCATCAATTTGTGCCAGCGTGTGGTATATATCGGCGCGCGGCTGATGGGTGGCTTCCCACAGGGCATCAATCAGCGGGTGGACGATGGCTTCCCCTTCGCCGATGGCGACCGCATCGAAAATCTCTGCCATGGGTTCCGGGTTGGTATAAATGGCGGGTCCCCCGGCGATGATGATGGGGTCTGCGGCGGTGCGTTCGGCGGCAAAAATGGGGATATTTGCCTGCCGCAGCATGGCAATCACGTTAAAATAATCCAGTTCGTATGAAATGGTAAACGCGATGACAGGAAATTCTGCCAACGGGGTTTGCGATTCCAGCGAGACAATCGGTTCGTTGGGGCGGGTAAGCTGTTGAATGCCGAAGAAAACGCGCTCGCAAACCACATCCGGTTCATCGTTGAAGAGCCGGTACAGGGTATGCAGCGCCAAACTGCTCATTCCCACCCGATAAGTATTCGCATAAACCAGCGCAACGGGCAATTTGCCGCCCCAGTTTTTTGTGACTGCGCCTTCTTCTTGCGCCAAAAGTTTTTTCAGTTTTTCGGTTGTACGGTAGTTACGTTTCATTAGCACCAATTTTTATCGAATTTACGATAAAAATTATACGTGCGATGGGGCGTGTGGGCAAACGGAGGGGGTGAGAGAGATTTGGGGATTGGTATGAGTGGATTTGACCGCAGATTTAGGGTAGATAATGGGTCACAATTGGTTTTCATCGGAAAGTGATTGCAAAAATTGCCGATATTCGGGGTCGTCATACCGATTTGGGGCGAAAGCCGCCGCGTATGGCGGCAATGTCGAACCGGTGACACTCGCCGCCAGCAATTCGCCCGCCGCCAGCGATGCCATCAACCCAAACCCGGACAGCGCACCGATGACGAACCCGCCGTCCACCGGCAGTGCGCCCACCAGTGGACGATTTTCTTTCGTTTTGGTGTAATAGCCGCCATCCACATACGGCTGCGGCATGCGCTGCAAATATGCTGCCATCGCCGGCACCATCGTCACCATGCCGCGCAGCACCACTTCGGGATAATTGGGGTCAGTGGACAACGGGAAAACTTCCGCCACCGGTTCGGTGTGATACGGAAAGAGCATCAACACTACCGGGCTGTCACCCTCCCCTTCCGGGCGAAAGTGCAGCGTGCCGGGAAATTCAGACAGCAGCCAACGCGATTCCGCATCTGCCGCCAAAAATTCGCGCGCTTCCGACGACCATGGCAGCCGTTGCGGGTCAGTCCAAATGGTCAGCGGCGCATCACGCGGAATAATGCCCAGCCGGTCTTTGATGGAAACTTTCAAATGCAATTCCGAAAAAACGGGCAGGTCAATCCCCATCATTTGCCCGACATTTTTCAAAAACGGTCCCGCCGCGTTGACAAACGTTTCGGTGGCGATGGTTGCTGTGCCACCGGCGGCAGCGACCGTCACCCCGCGCACGCGGTTTTTTTCCAATCGAACGCCTGTCACCCGCCCGGTAATAATTTCCGCACCGTGCGCCCGGGTTTCTTCCAGCAGGGTCATCCCCAACTGATACCCGCTGAACCATCCGCAGCGGCGCGCATGCAGTACGGCAATAGTTTCTTCGGACAGGAAGGGGAAGTGGGTGCGGATGAGTGTCGGGTCGGTGATGAGGTCTGCCCCACCGGGTTCGTGCTGAAAACCTTGCCGCGCCGGCGGCCGGTATGTGGGGTCGGTGGGCGCGCCGGTGTGAAAGCGCATCTCGCCCGCGCCGAGTTTTTCTGCTTGCGCCATTTGCCGCCAAAATTGCGCCGCTCGGTGGGGGTTGGCAGTGGCATACAGATAGCCGCGCCGATTCAGCCGGATGCGGTTATCGGTACGGTGGGCGACGGCTTCCAGCAGGTCAATACTGCGGTTCATCAGTGCCATCATCGCCCCGTCGGGGTCGAGCCACCAGTTGCGATACGCCTCGGTCGATTTATCGCTGGTCAGGGTTAATGGGGCGCGTTCATCTACCAGCACCACCCGTTTGATGCCATGTTCCACCGTCAGCCAATGTGCCGCCGCCACGCCGGCAATGCCTGCGCCACAGATAACCACATCGGCAGTTTGGAGATTGGTTGATTGGGAATTAGTGGTTGAATTATTCATTTATCATCCGTATGCCAATAACCAATCTCCAATTTTTATTTTATACCCGTTCGAGAGCCATCGCCGCCGCGCCGCCCATGCCGTGACAGATGGATGCCAACCCGCGTTTGGCGTTGTTTTGAGTGAGTACATTCAGCAGGGTGACCAAAATTCGTGCGCCAGATGCGCCGATGGGGTGTCCGATGGCAATGGCGCCCCCCAGTGGATTGATGCGCTCGTGCGGGATTTCCAGCAGACGATGGTAGAGCACGTTATTCAATGCGAAGGCTTCGTTGGTCTCGAAAAAGTCAAAATCGGCAATACCCATGCCAAGTTTATCCAGCAATTTTTTGGTGGCGGGAATTGGCGCCTCGGGGAAACGCCATGTTTCGCCCGCATACCAGCTGCTCCCCAAAACTTCTGCCAGAGGGGTGAGGTTGTATTTTTTGATTGCCGATTCGCCGGCGATAACCAGTGCTGCCGCGCCATCGCTAATTTGGCTGGAATTTCCGGCAGTGAAAATGCCCTCTGCGCCGAAAGCGGGGCGCAATCTCGCCAGCGCCTCAACGGTGGTGCCGGGTCGAATGCCTTCGTCGGCGGTGACGGTTGTTTCGCCTTTGCGGGTTTTCACGGTAACGGGTGTAATTTCTGCGGCAAACAATCCGGCGGCGGTAGATTTTTCCGCCCGTTGTTGCGACATAGCGGCAATGGCATCCACATCATCGCGAGAAACGCCGTATTCCGCCGCCAGCCGGTCGGCTTGACTGCCCATCGCTTCGCCGGTGGTTGGGTCGGTCAATCCGTCGCCCTGAAGCATATCGTAAACCGGTTCGGTGCGGTTGAGGATGAGTTTATATCCCCACCGCGCGCCGGATGAAAGCACAAACCCCGCCTGCGACATTGATTCGATGCCGCCCGCCAGCACCAGTTCGGCATCGCCCGCGCGGATGGCGTTGACGCCATTGTACACTGCCGCCATCCCCGAAGCGCAGACCATATCCACTGCCATGCTGTCCACATCCAGCGGAATGCCCGCCTTCATTCCTGCTTGCCGGGGGATGAGTTGTCCGTGTCCGCCGCGCAGCACATTACCAAACACCAACAGGTCGAGCGCATCGCCAGTGATGCCCGCTTTTTCCAGCGCGCCTTTCATGGCTGCCGCGCCCAAATCGGCGGGGGAAAGGTTGGCAAACGCGCCGCCAAAACGCCCGATGGGGGTACGGGTTGCTGAAACGATATAAACTTTGGTCATTGTTTCCTCCTCGAAACACAGTTTTTGCTGAAATGTCTTCTGCGCTTCAGTTTACCAGAAATTGCCCCCATCGGTCAATAATCCGTGAAAATGTGATGCACAATTTGTAAAAAGACCGTAATTGAACGGAACACAGAGCGACACAGCGTTATCGCAGAGATTCACGGAGAAAAACAAAAATTATGATAAACTCCTCTGTGTTTCTCCGTGTCTTCTCGGTGTTTCTCTGTGTTCCCGACAACCTGAATAGGTCTACTTTTTATTACGCATCAATCTGCCAGCGTGCTGGTATCGCCGAGCGGTTTGCCCATGACTTTGGCTTTCAGCAGGCGGCGCATAATTTTGCCGCTGCGTGTTTTGGGCAGACTGTCCACAAACTCGATAACCGCCGGCACAGCGATGGGGCCTACTTCGGTACGGACGTGTTTTTTCAGTTCGTCAACCAAAGCGTCATCGCCCACTTTGCCCGCGTTGAGGATACAGAAGGCATGGATGACATTCCCTTTCAGTTCATCGGGTACACCGATGCATGCCGCTTCCGCCACATCGGGATGGCTGACCAGCGCACTTTCCACTTCTGCCGTGCCCAGCCGATAGCCGCTGACTTTAATGACATCGTCCATCCGTCCGATAATCCAGAAATAGCCGTCTTTATCGCGGCGGGCGCTGTCGCCGGTGAAATACCAGCCTTGCGCTGCAAATTCTTTCCAATATTGGTCAACATATCGGTCGGGGTCGCCCCAGACGGTGCGCGCCATACCGGGCCACGGTTTTTTGATGACCAGATAGCCGTCTTCGTTGGCGTCGCACGATTCACCATTCTCGCGCACCACATCCGCATCGATGCCGGTGAACGGCAAAGTGGCGCTGCCGGGTTTTAACGGGACAACAGGGGTGGGGGTAATCATAAAGCCGCCGGTTTCGGTTTGCCACCAAGTGTCAATAATGGGGCATCGCTCTTTGCCCACAACGCGATAATACCAGCGCCATGCTTCGGGGTTGATGGGTTCGCCCACCGTGCCGAGCAGCCGCAGGCTATCCAAATTGTGGCGGTTGACCCACGCTTCGCCAAAGCGCATCAACCGCGAATGGCGGTCGGAGCGGTGTACAAAATACTGATGCCGTATTTTTCTGCCATTTTCCACCAGCGGTCGGGGTATGGGTAATTCGGTGCGCCTTCATAAATGAAACTGGTCAACCCCAAAATGAGGGGCGCATACACAATATAACTGTGCCCGGTAATCCAGCCGGGGTCGGCAGCGCACCACCAGCGGTCTTCATCCTTTACATCGAAGGCGTATTTCAGCGTGGTGGCAATATATACCTGATACCCGCCGCAGGTGTGCAGTACGCCTTTTGGTTTGCCGGTAGTGCCGCTGGTGTACAGGATGAACAGCGGGTCTTCCGCATCCATCTGTACTGTGTCGAATTTGGTACCGGCAACGGGCAAACTCATCAATTCGTGCCACCAAAAATCGCGTCCGGCTTCCATGTGGACTTCCTGCCCGGTGCGTTTGAAGACGATGACATTTTGCACCACCGGGCTGCGGCGGATGGCTTCATCGGCAATATCTTTCAAATTGATGGTTTTGCCGCGCAGCCATGCGCCATCGCAGGTGATGAGCACCTTGCTTTGCGCATCAGCGATACGGTCGGCGAGAGCTTGCTCGCTAAACCCGCCGTAAACCACGCTGTGGATGGCACCCACTTTTGCCGTCGCAAGCATGGCAATCGGCAGTTCCGGCACACGCCCCATGTAGATGGTCACCGTATCGCCTTTTTGTACCCCCATACTCGACAGCACATTGGCAAATTTGTTCACCTCTTGCCACAACCGAAAATAGCTGAACGTGCGCAGAGAGCCATCTTCGCCTTCCCAAATGATTGCCAATTTATTTTTGCGCCACGTTTTGGCGTGTCGGTCCAGCGCATTATGGGCGATATTGGTTTTACCGCCCACAAACCATTTGAAGAACGGTGCGCCGCTGTCGTCCAACACTTTTTCATATGGCTCAAACCAATCGATGAACTCTTTGGCACGTGCATCCCAATAGGCTTCGACATCTTTCAACGCCTCTTTGCGCAATTCGAGATAATTTGGCACATTGGCGTTTGCTACCACCTCATCCGACGGGGGATACATCTCGCTTTCCGCTGCGATAATCTCGCTTTCACGGTCTGCATTGGGGTGGACATTGGGGTCTAAACTGTCAGTCATTTGTTTGCCTCCGTTTTAAAATGATACCATACCACAACGGCGAGAATCGTCGCCGCCGAAAACACTATTCTGTTCAACCAAAGGGTTACCAATGAGGGTAGCATATATCCACAGAGATGTCAAAAAAAAAATCGCTATCACATCCCAATAATCATCCACCGGCGCACAAATTAGTAGGCAGACGCACATTTTTTCGGCAAAACAACCACAAACACTTAACCAATGCACGCCGTACAATATATTGCATCATTTGGTGGATAATGCTTATATGGGTATAATTGAATATAATAATATCAGTGGATAACTGCCGTAAAACTCACAGGACAAGCAGAAATGAGAGACAAACAACTGTACAAAATTCACGCCGACATCTGTAAAGCCCTCACCCACCCTGTGCGGTTGGAAATTTTAGACAACCTCCGCGATGGCGAAAAAACAGTTACGGAACTGGTGGAGTCGCTGGAAGTGGCACAAAGTACCGTGTCGCGGCATTTGAGCGTAATGCGTTCCATTGGGGTCGTGTCCACCCGCCGAAACGGGACCAGTATTTTTTATAGCATCGCCAGCAATCACATCCTCGCTGCCTACGATGAGATGCACGCCTTCGCCGTGGAAATGCTGACCGCCCAATCTGCCATATTTGCCCCCCATTAACCGGCTTCCCCATTTGGCGGATCTTCGTCCCCATGCTAGAATCCCCATCAAGAAAATAGAACATCGTTTCTATTGCATTCGCTTTCGTTTGTGGTAGAATCCCCGCCGCGCAAAATACGCAATACTTTTTACGGAAAAATTCCCCTATGGCTTTGAAAAATATCACCATCAAAGGTGCCAAAGAGCACAATTTAAAAAATATTAACCTCACCATCCCGCGCGATAAATTCATCGTTTTTACCGGCGTGTCCGGCAGCGGCAAAAGTTCGCTGGCATTTGATACCCTGTATGCCGAAGGGCAACGCCGCTATGTCGAATCGCTATCGGCGTATGCCCGTCAATTTCTGGGGCAGATGGAAAAACCAAAAGTAGATTATATCGGCGGGTTGAGTCCCGCCATCGCCATCGAGCAAAAAGCGGTCAGCAAAAATCCGCGCTCGACCGTCGGCACGGTGACGGAAGTTTACGACTACCTGCGCGTGCTTTTCGCCCGCGCGGGCACGCCTCACTGCCCCAATTGCGGGCGCGAAGTGAAAAAACAATCTACCCAACAGATTGTGGCGCAAATTGCCGACCTGCCCGCCGAAAAACGCTTCCAACTGATGGCGCCCATTGCTCGGGGGCGAAAGGGGACGTTTGAAGATACTTTTGCCCAAGCCCGCGCCGATGGCTTCGCCCGTGCCCGCATCGACGGCGTAACCACCGACCTTGACCAACGTTTCAAACTGGCAAAAAACAAAAAGCACAACATCGAATTGGTCATTGACCGGCTGGTTATTCCCAACGGCAGCAATGGCGAGCGCAGCGCATTTGAAACCCGTCTCAACGACTCGGTGGAAACGGCACTGCGCTGGGGCGGAGGTATGGTGTTGGTCGATGTGATTGACGACCGCGAACTCCTTTTTTCGGAACAGAACGCCTGCCCCCACTGCCAACTCAGTTTCCCCGAACTCACGCCACAAATGTTCAGTTTCAACTCGCCGCTGGGTATGTGTCCGGATTGCACCGGGCTGGGCGAAAAAATTGCTTTCGACCCGGAACTTTTTTTCATCCCCGAAAAATCCATCCACGACGGCGGGGTAATTCCATGGGGCGAGATGCGCAAAAAACAAGATAGTTGGGGGTATCAAATTGCCACCCAAATTGCCAAACGCTTCGGCATCAGTTTGGATACGCCTTTCAAAGATTTACCGGAAACAGTGCGCCAATTGATTTTATTTGGAAACCCGGACATTAAATTTCAGTACGAAAGCGAAAATTTCACCGGCAACTGGCCCTTTGAGGGGGTCATCAACCAAGTAAAACGGCGGTATAAAGAAACCAAATCGCAGGGTATGCGCGATTATTACAGCAAATATCTCAGCCGCCGAATGTGCCCCACCTGCGGCGGCACACGCTTGCGACCGGAAGCCCTCGCCGTGACGATTGGCGGTTTAAATTTGACACAGGTCACATCGCTTTCCATCCGACACGCCTTCGATTGGGTAGAAGCCCTGCGCGGCGAAAAAACGGGCATCACCACCGCCGATATCGGCTTGCCCGCCGAGCCGCCCACGCCCATTGAACCCCTAACCGGCGAAGCCCGCGCCATCGCCGAGGAAGTGCTGAAAGAAATCCGTGACCGCCTAAAATTTATGTTGGATGTGGGCTTGCACTATCTCACGCTCGACCGCCCCGCCCCCACCCTTTCCGGCGGCGAAGGCCAGCGCATTCGGCTGGCATCGCAGATTGGTTCGGGGCTGGTGGGCGTGATGTACATTCTGGATGAACCGTCCATCGGGCTGCACCAGCGCGACAACCGCCGTCTGCTCGATTCGCTGCTGAATTTGCGAGATTTGGGCAACACGGTCATCGTGGTGGAACATGATGAAGAAACGATGGCATCTGCAGATTTGATTGTCGATTTCGGGCCCGGCGCAGGGGTTCGCGGCGGCGAAATTGTCTTTCGGGGCACGCCGGCGCAAATCAAAAAAAGCCGAAAATCGCTGACCGGAAAATACCTGTCGGGAAAATTGACCATCAGTTCACCCAACACCGAGCGACGCACCAACGGCAAATGGCTGAAAATGTTCGGCTTGCGGCACAACAATCTTAAAAATGTGGATGTCGCCTTTCCGTTGGGGAATTTCACCTGCGTGACCGGCGTTTCCGGCAGCGGCAAAAGTTCTATGGTCACCGAAACGCTCTATCCCGCGCTGGCACGCGCCCTGCACGGCGCACAGGTTCGCCCCGGCACATTCGACCGCATCGAAGGGATGGAAGCGGTAAACAAAGTCATCCACATCACCCAAGACCCCATCGGACGCACCCCGCGCAGCAATCCTGCCACCTATGTGAAAGTTTGGGACAGCATTCGCACGCTGTTCGCCGAAACACCGGAAGCGAAATTGCGCGGCTATAAACCGGGGCGTTTCAGTTTTAACGTGAAGGGCGGGCGGTGCGAAATGTGTTCGGGCTATGGGCAGAAACTCATCGAAATGCACTTTTTACCCGATGTGTGGGTGACATGCGATGTGTGCGGCGGCAAACGCTTCAATTCCGAAACATTACAGGTTACATGGAAAGGACTTTCCATTGCCGACGTGCTGAAATTGGATGTGGCACAGGCGCTGGACGTGTTCGGCGATATACCGCGCATCAAACGGATTCTCACCACCCTGCACGATGTCGGGCTGGATTATATCCAACTGGGGCA
>Ga0114931_10010695_pt1 | contig 10904 bp, 7 predicted proteins | sample 2SBtaG_FD_89579 | JGI IMG/M metagenome (GOLD analysis project Ga0114931, IMG submission 89579) | Deep subsurface microbial communities from Kolumbo volcano to uncover new lineages of life (NeLLi) - 2SBTROV14_V59a metaG | ecosystem: Environmental > Aquatic > Marine > Volcanic | place: Kolumbo...
CGCGGGTGCGGATGCGGGTGCGGGTGAGGGTGCGGGCGCGGACCCGGATGCGGGCGCGGGCGCGGGTGCGGGTGCGGGCGCGGCCCTGGCCGTGGCCGGCCTGGCCGGAGCGTCTTCCAACGATAGGCAGCTGGCGGCGGCCAGGGCGTAGATCGCGGCCAGTGCGCGTTTGCGTGCGGTGGGGTCGGTGGTGCCGGCCAGCTCCTCGATCGTGTGGGCGCGGGCGTGGAGGGCCTTCAGCAGCACCCGATCGGCCTCGCTGAAGCCGAAGGCGGGCAGCACGGCGGTCGCTTCGGGGCGCAGGCGGAACGCGCTGTTGCCGATGGTCTTCGCCAGCTCGCGCTGGAGCCGCGCCTCGTCGTAGTGCACGCGCACGCCGGCGAAGGTCACCCAGCGGCCATCCAGCGGTTGTGCACCGTCGGCCGGCGCCGACGGCTCGTCGTCGAGCCACAGCTCGGCGTCGCCCAGGGCGAACACGCGGGTCGACCGCCGCGCCAGCGCGCGCCCGCGCAGCGCCGTCGTCGCGCGTTCGTCCAGGTTGCCCACCTGGACCACCGCGTCGACCTCGGCGACCTGTCCCGAGGACATCACCCGCAGCACGTCGCCGAGGCGGGCGTCGGGCAGCAGGCCGGCGCTCACCGCCACCTGCGCCACGGTGTCCGATGGGTCGGGCGAGTCGGCGCCGACCACCGCGCCGTCGCGCCAGACCACGCGGTAGGTGTGGATGCCGGACTGCAGGACCAGGTCGCCGGTGAACCGCTTGGCCACCAGCGCGTAGACCGTGCGCGCGAACGGCCGGTCGCTGGTGTGTCCGCGTGCGATTTGCGCCACGAGCTTCGGCTCCGCCTAGCGCTTGCCTCCGCGCCCGCGGAGGCGCAGGACGATGTACACGGCGGCGAACACCACCACGGCAGCGACCACCAGGCCAACCACGGTGGAGTCGGCCTGGATCAGGCCTCCCCACGCACCGGCGCTGAGCGCGCCCGATCCCGCCGTCATCACGCCCTCCAGAATGCGAAGAGCGCCGGTCGTTGTCAAACCGCCGCCGCGGGGAGATACCCGCTACGGCCCGCGGCAGCAGCGGAAGCCGACGTTGGGGAAGGCAAACGTGTCGGACGCCACGCCGAAGTCGTTGGTGCAGGAGATGCCCTTGGCGGTGTTGTTCGACGCGCCGCCGCGGAACGGGTTGGCGTCGGCGCCGCGGGTCTGCGCCCACTCCTTGACGTTGCCGGACATGTCGTAGACCTTGCCGGCCGCGCCCCAGTCGGCGTAGCAGGCGTTCATCGTCCCGGTGGGCAAGATGTCGTCCTGGTCGCCGGCGGTGGCGGCGTCGGTGTCGTAGTCGTTGCCGTTGCACTTGTTGGCCTGGTACGTCGCGCAGTTGACGTCGTACGACCACAGGCACTCCACGGTGCTCACGGTGCCGCCGCTGGTGGGGTCGTAGCTCGAGCTGCGGGTCAGCTGGATCCGATCGATCACGAAGCCGTCGTCGCGCTCGTAGATGTTGAAGGTGTGCACCCCGGCGGTGGGCACATTGATGGTGATGACGTTGTTGCCGCTGTCCCGGTTGCGCCAGGTCCAGGCGTACGAGGTGAAGTTGCCGATCTCGTCCGACGTCGTCGGCACCGAGCCGTCGAGGCCGGCGTGGACACGGTCGCTGCGGTTGCCGAAACCCATGCCGCGGATCCAGATGTACCAGGTACCGGCCACCGGGAAGTTCACCTGGTAGTCCAGATGGGCAGCGTTGGCTATCTGGGTGCGGCTGTAGGCGTCACCGTTGTCTCTCCAGGTTTGCATCGCGCCCTCGCCCAGGTGCCCGGGCAGGTCGTTGCGCACCCAGGAGTCGCGGTTCCCCGAGCTCTGGCTGTGGTAGTGCTCGGCCTCGAACTCGATCAGGTAGTCGGGGCCGGCGCCGGCCTGGTACGCGGTCGGCAGCGAGAATCCGGTGCAGGCGCGCTCCCACTCGGCCTCGGTGCACAGCCGGGCGCCGACCGACGCGCAGGCGGCCTCGGCCGCGGCGTTGGTCATGCCGGTCCACGGCAGCGCGTCGGCCTTGGAACAGACGTGGTCGGTGTTGGCGCCGGCGCTGCCAGCGGTGGAGTCGGGACGCGACGCCTCGTACGCAAAGATATCGATGCCGCCGCCGATGCCGACCCAGTCCTGCAGGTTGCCGGTGGTGGCGCCGTCGTCGACGGTGCCGTTGCAGTTGTCGTCCTTGCCGTCGCAGGTCTCGGTCTGCGGGCTGACCACCGGGCTCAGGTTGCCGCAGACGAGGCCGTCGTTGGTGCTGTTGCAGTCGAAGGTACCGGTCCGCTGGCAGATGCCCTGACCGCCGTCGTTACAGACCTGGCCCTTCTGCGGGAAGCTCTCGTCCGACAGCCCGTCGCAGTCGTTGTCGGCGCCGTCGCAGATGCTCTCCTGCGGCACGATGGCGCCGTTGACGTCGACCTCGACGGTGCTCGGCCAGCCGGCGCAGGTCCACGCGCCGCCCACGCACATCGACGCGCCGCCGGCGCACGGAGTGCCGGCGATGTCGCAGACGTCGTGACAGGTGCCCATGCCGTCGCAGCTCATCGGCGGCAGCACGCCCTCGTCGACGATGCCGTCGCAGTCGTCGTCCTCGCCGTTGCACAGCTCCTGCGGCCCCTTGTAGGTGTCGCAGAAGAACTCGCAGCCGGTGCCGTAGGTGGCGTCCTTGTCCCAGTAGTTGCTGTCACACTGGGCGATCTGGCAGCCACTCGTGCTGCAGCGGACCGACGACACGTGGTCGGCCGGCACGAAGTCGTCGCGGCAGTCGTTGCCGCAGGTGCCGCAGTTGCGCACGTCGTTCTGCAGGTCGAACCCGTTGGTCGGGTTGCCGTCGCAGTCGTGATCGAGCGCGTCGCACTGTTCCTGGTGCGGATAGGCGGCGCCTACACACTGAAACTCGCCGCCGACGCAGTCGAGGGAGCCCAGCATGCACTCGCCGGTGTTGCCCTGGGTCGGGCCGCAGCTCCCGTTGGACGGCACGGCCTCGTCGTAGGAGCCGTCGCAGTCGTCGTCGAGGTCGTTGCAGATCTTGGACGGCGCCGGCGGCGTGTTGCCGACGCACGAGACCATCCCGTTGACGCAGTGCTCGACGCCGGAGACGCACTCGCCGACGTCGGTGCCGCAGATGCCGCCGGCCTCCGGGTCGCCGTTGTCGACGGTGCCGTCGCAGTCGTCGTCCTTGTTGTTGCACATCTCCGGGACCGGCGCGATGGCGCCGCCGCCGCAGACGATCGCGCCGTCTGTGAACTCGGTGGTGCCCTTCTGGCACTCGCCCATGTCGGTGCCGCAGACCACGCCGACCTCGGCGATCGGCCCCTCGTCGACGGTGCCGTCGCAGTCGTTGTCGATGTTGTCGCAGACCTCGATGCCGGAGTTGATGCAGGCGTCTCCCGGCGGGCCGGCGTCCTGGTTGCCGCCGTCGCCGTCGCCGCCGTCCATGTTGACGCTGGCGTCGGGATAGCCGGCGTCGCCGTTCGCGCAGTTGATGCAGTAGCCGTTGACGTCACAGCCGCTCGTCGCCGCGGCGGCGACCGCGATGACAGCGGCCGCCGCGAGCCCCAGGGTTCGGGTCACTTCACCCTCCGCCGGCGCACGAAGGCGAGCAGGAACAGACTCATGAGCAGCGAGCTTGCGCCCGAGCTCGAGTCACCGGCGGCGCATCCGCCGCCGCCTCCCGGTGCCACGTACTCCGGGGGCGGTCCCACCGGTGGTGGTATCAGGTCGCTCGGGTCGTAGCAGCTGCCGTCCTTGCAGATCTGGTTGGCACCCGGGCAGGTGACGCCCAGGCACCGGTCGTCGCCGCAGACGCCGGTCTGCGGGTCGCACGCTTGCCCCTGCGGGCAGGTGGCGAAGCGGCACGGGTCGTCCTGGCAGTTGCCGGTGTTCTGGTCGCAGAACTGGTCCTGCGGGCACAGCACGCCGCACGGGTTGGTCACGCACGACCCCCCCTGGCACCACTGCCCGTCCGGGCATTTCACGCCGCCGCAGCTCTTCACGCACTGGCCGCCGACGCAATACTCGTCGGCGCCCGAGCAGGTGACGCCGGCGCACGGGTCGTCTTCGCAGGTGCCGTCTACGCAGAACTGATCGCTGGTGCAGCGGTCGGGGAAGGTCAGGCAGTTGTCCGGCCGGCAGGTGCCCGACGGACCGAAGCAGACCTGCCCGGTCGGGCACGTCAGGTTGTCGCAGCTGCGCACGCAGGTGCCGTCCTGGCACTCCTGCTTGTCGCCGTTGCCGTCGGGCTGGCAGTCGACGCCGTAGCACGGGTCGACCAGGCAGAAGCCGTTGTCGCAGTAGCGGCCGACCGGACACGGGAACTCGCCCGGGTCACACGGGAATGCGCACTGGCAGGCGCCGGGCACGCAGCTGGCGCCTGCCGCGCACAGCGCCGGCGGTTCCTCGTCGGTCTTGCCGTCGCAGTCGTTGTCCTGGCAGTCGCAGATTTCGGTGCCCGGCAGGGTGCCGCCGCGGCACTCGAACTGGCCGTTGGTCGAGGCGTCACACACCAGGGTGCCCGGCGTACAGCGGCCCCCGTCCGAGCACGGGCCCATGTCGGGCACGTCCTCGTCGACGAGGCCGTCGCAGTCGTCGTCCTTGTCGTTGCAGGTCTCGGGCTGGGCCATGCCGCCGCCGACGCAGACGATGGTGCCCGACTGGCACTCGGTGCTGCCGGTGCCGCAGGTGCCGGCGCAGTTGGTCGGCGTGAAATCCTCGTCGGTCTTGCCGTCGCAGTCGTTGTCGATGCCGTCGCACGGGTCGGTGGCGTCGGGCCCGACCTCGCCCAGACACGGGCCCCAGCCGGAGCCGTCGGTCGGGCAGGTGCGGGTGCCGGGCAGGCACTGGCCGACGCCGGGGTCGTTGCCGGGGATGGTGGTGCACTGCTCCTGCAGGCCGTCGACGGTGCCGTCGCAGTCGTCGTCGAGGCCGTTGCAGACCTCCGGCGGGTTGGGCGGGTTGCCCGAGCACGGCTCCCAGGTGCCGCTCGGCTGCGCGCTGGTCCACTCTTTGCACTGCTGGGTGCCCTCGGTGCAGACGCCGACGTTGGCGCCGCAGGTGCGGACGATGCCCTCGTCGAACTTGCCGTCGCAGTCGTTGTCGAGGCCGTCGCACAGCTCGTACGGCTGGCAGCCGGTACAGTCGGCGGGCGCCTCGTCGATCTTGTTGTCGCAGTCGTCGTCGAGGCCGTTGCAGGTCTCGGTATAGGTGCCGGGGGCCGGCGGCGTGGTGCTGAGCACGCAGTCCAGACCCGAGCCGTCGCCGCGGCAGACGAAGGTGCCGGTGGCGTGGCAGATGCCGGGCAGGCCGTTGTCGCAGCTGCTGCCCTTGAGCGGGAAATCTTCGTCGACGGCGCCGTCGCAGTCGTCGTCGAGGTCGTTGCACACCTCGAACTTGAGCGAGTCGCTGATGATCTGCGCCAGCGCGCTCGACAGGCTGGCCTCGTCGGTGGCGTAGTAGCCCTCGAGGGCGGGACCGGAGCCGTCGCCCGGATTGCCGCCGGCGTGGGCGATCCGTTCGATGCTGGTGTTCGGACCCGGCGTGATGCCGAAGCCGATCGGCTTGGTCTCGACGCGATAGGTGTGCGTGTCCACCGCGGTCGACAACAGCTCGCTGGCCGCCAGCGGCGGCTCGGTGGTCGGATCGGGGCTGCAGGTCTCCGCGCCGTCGGTCAGCACGATGACGATGTACGGCCGGCACTGATCGCCGTTGGGCAGGAAGGTGTCCTTGAGCGGGTCGTTGCGGATCGGGTCGGCGCCGGGGCCGGTCCAGTACGGGATCACGCCGACGCTGGTGTCGTAGCCGGGGGTGTCGAGGCCCTGCAGATAACGCTTGGCGCCGCGCAGCGAGCCGGCAATCGGCGTCCAGCCGGAGCCCTCGATCTCCGGATCGAGCGACGAGGTCAGCGTGCAGGTGCCGCAGGTCAGGTTGACCCAGTTGAGGATGTCGTTCTGGTTGTTGTCGACCAGCGGCGTCAGCAGCTCGAAGCGATCACCGTGGTATTGATCGAGCGTGCAGTTCGCGCCGTTCCTCGAGCAGTCGTAGCAGTCGACGCCGCTCACCCCGCAGCCGTTGCCGCAGTTGGTGTCGCCGGTGTTCTGCGACTCGCGGTAGCGAGCGAACGCCAGCACGATGTCGCCGTACGTCGACGCGATGTTGGTCAGCGCGCACTTGGCGTGATCCAGTCGCGTGTCGTAGCCGCCACAGCTAGGGGGTCCGAAACCGGTGGCGCTGTTCATCGAGCCGGATACATCGAGAATAAAGATGATGTATGGCTTGACCGACTGCCCGACCTGGGCTTCGGCTGGTTTGATAGACGAGATTGAAACAGCGAGCGCGCAAACGCCCGCGACAAGGAAAGGAGACCCCCGCACGGTCCTCCCATATTGGACTAAACCCCCGTCTCAGATAAAGTACTATCGTCACTGCGTGCGGGTAGGCCGATGAGCTATTCATTTCCACTCGACGGCATGCGAGTCCGGTTCGCCGGATCAACTGACGTCGGACGTAAGCGAGACCACAACGAGGATATGATCCACCTGCCGCTCGAAGAGCGGTTGGCGATCGTGGCCGACGGCATGGGCGGCCACGCCTCGGGCGAGGTGGCGAGCAACCTCGCCGTCGAGACCATCGTTCGCCACTTCAAGAAAACCAAGCAGGTCCAGGCGCTTACGTGGCCGTTCAAGGTCGATCGCGACATGCGCGCCGAGATCAACCGCATGACCACGTCGATCATGCTGGCCAACCTCGAGATCCACGAGCAGGCGGCCGCCAACGCCGAGCAGAAGGGGATGGGCACCACCGTCGATGCCATCTGGTTCCTCGACGACACCATCGTCATCGGCCACGTCGGCGACAGTCGGGTCTACCGCATGCACGACGGAGAGCTCCTGCAGATCACCGAGGATCACTCGCTGATCAACGACTACATCAAGATGAAGCGGGTCACCGCCGAGGAGGCGGAGAACTGGCCCCACAAGAACGTCATCGTTCGCGCTCTGGGAATGAAGGACACCGTTCAGGTGGACATCATCACTGAGACCCCGCGCCCGGGCGACGTCTACCTGCTCTGCTCCGACGGCCTCACCGACATGCTCCGCGACGACCAGATCGAACACATCCTGCGCAGCGAGCGGGATCTCGACAACGCGGTCGAGCGGCTCATCGAAGGGGCCAACGAGGAGGGCGGGGTGGACAACATCTCGGTCGTGCTGGCGCGGCTGGAGCCGTCGTGACCCGTCTTCTGCTCGGCTGCGCCCTGGTGCTGGCGCTGGCCGGCTGCCAGAAGAAAGACGAGCAGCCGGCCGGGCCGCCCGACCAGAAGCCGGCGCCGCGGAAGCCGCTTCCGGGCATTCCGGCGCACGAGGCCGCGCGGGGCCAGCAGGCGTGCACGGCGTGGATGGACCGGATCTGCACCTGCGCCGCGGATCATCCCGACCTGGCCGCCACCTGCGCCGAGGCCAAATCGCTGCCCAACGCCCTGACCCTGGCGGTGCAGGCGACCACGGCCAGCGGCCTCGATGGGCCGGATCGGGCCCGCCTCGAGCTGGAGGCGCGCAAGATCATCGCCCGCTGCATCGAGGAGCAGGGCAAGCTCGACCCCGCTCGCTGCCCGAGGACGGCGGTGCCGGCGCCCGCCGCCCCGGCCCAGCCCACTCCCGCCGCCCCGGCGAACTAGTACCTCGGGCCGGAAGCCCGATCCGGGTTTTGGCCCGGCCCGGCCCGGCCTCGGTGAGGCCGGTCAAAATCCGCGTCGGCCATCCGTCTGTCCTCGGCCCCCTTCGATCGTTGCTGTTCGTACTCGAAACCCGGAACGGAGTTCCGGCTCCGAGTACGAGCGCTCAGTCGTCGGCGCGGACGACGCCGTCCTCGGTGACGATGCTGTCGCGCAGCTCGCCGAAGGCGCGCGCGCCGGACCAGACCACGCTGCGGACCACCGTCGCCCCGGCGTCGACCACGGCATGGGCGCCGATCACCGCGTCCGGTCCGACGACGGCGCCCTCGCCGATGTGCGCCACCGGTCCGACCCGCACCGGCTGGTGGATCACCGCGGTGGCGTCGATGTGCGCGCTGGGATCGACCCCGCGCAGCCGGCCCGGCGGGAAGCGCAGGCGGGTGCCGCGGACCAGCTCGACGTTGCTTTCCAGGTAGCGCGACGGCGTCGAGTGCTCGGCGAAGTAGGTGCGGTCGGGCACCTCGAAGGCAGCCACCGGCGCGCCGCCGCGCAGCCACGGGATGTAGCCCTGGCGCAGCGAGCAGCACTCGCCGTCGGGCAGCCGCGCCATCACCGACGGTCGGGTGACGTGGACGCCGCAGAACATGTGCTCGCCCGTGCCGGCGAGGATGTCGCGCACGCGCAGGCGCCCGGCGTCGTCGCGGACCACGTCGACCGGCCCCCAGTCGAGGGCATCGGGCACCCGGCGCACCACCAGCGTGCCGAGGACGTCCGGATCGGCCCGGTGTGCTTCGAGCATCGCGGCGAGATCGAGATCGAAGATCAGCTTGCCGTTCATCGACACGAACGGCTCGTCGGTGGCGTCTGGATCGAGGAGCGGCAGCGCCTTCTTGATGGCGCCGCCGGTGCCGAGGATCTCGGGCTCGTGTGAGTAGTGGATGCGCGCGCCCAGCGCTTCGCCGTCGCCCAGCTCGTCGCGCAGCGTGTCGGCGCCGTGGTGGGTGTTGACGACGATGTCGCGGATGCCGTGACCGACCAGCAGCGCGACGCCGTAGCGGACGATGGCGTGGTCGCACACGGGCAGCATCGGCTTGGGCCGATCGCTGGTCAGCGATCCCAGGCGGGTGCCGTAGCCGGCGCAGAGCAGGATGGCTCGGGTCATGGGGGATCCTCTCCGATGATTGGCTCGAGGTTCTTATGCAGTACGACGTAGTGTCGCTCGCCGGCAACCCCGACGGTGCGGGCATAGAACTCGCGAGGCCCGATCCAGGAGATGATACCGGTGCGCTTGCCGGTGCGGGCGACGTCGAGCAAACAGGCGACCAGCAGCGCTGCGCCCAGGCCACAGCTGCGGTGGCCCTCGAAGGTCCCCGCGGGGCCGAACCAGCCCAGGCCGCGGTTGTTGCCGTCGTGGACGGCGAATGCGGCGACGTCGCCGCTGGCCCGATGGACCGCCACGTGGACACCGGGAGGATCCACGGCCAGCGCGCGATCGACCTCGAACGCCCACACGCGGCCGAACGCGGCGCCGATGGCGCCGGCGATCACCGCCGCGCGCTCGCGTCCGGCGCGGGTAGTGTCGTAGCCGGCGTCGGCGGCGCGCGCGGTGAGGTCGGAGAGGGCGCGCGGTGACACCGCCCGGTTGTCAGCGAGATCGATGAGCAGGTTGCTGTTGCGCCCGACCTCGCGGTAGCCGCGACGGGCGAACCAGGCGATGGTCTCGGCGTCGCCGGCCTCGATGCCCGGGGCCAGGTAGTTGCCCGGCTGGTCGAGGGTGCGCGCGGCGGCGGCTCCGGTCGAGGCAATGGCGCTCTCGGCCATGGCCAGGAGCGACGTGCCGATGCCGCGCCCGCGGGCGTTGGGGCGCACTGCCAGCATTCGCAGCCATTTGCCGCTCGCCGCCGCCACGCCGATCGGCTCGTGTTGGGAAAACGCGCCGAACGACTCGGTTTTGAGGTGACCGGGCGCGGCGCCGAACAGCTTCTCCTCGGCGACCAGCGCTGCGTCGGGCAGATCACAATCCCGGGCCAGAAAGTCGCGGACCGACGGCAGGTCGGCGCGCGTCAGCGCTCGGAGCTCGATCGCCACCGGAGGAGCGTACCAGAGGTCCTTTGTGCTAGCGTCCCCCGACCATGCGGATCGCAGTCATCGGCACCGGATACGTCGGCCTGGTGGCCGGCGCGGGATTCAGCGATTTTGGAAACGACGTCACCTGCGTCGATGTCGACGAGGAGCGCATTCAGCGGCTGCGCGAGGGGATCATTCCGATCCACGAGCCGGGGCTGGACCTTCTGGTCAAGCGCAACCTCGACGCCGGCCGACTGTCGTTCGGCACTCGCACCAGCGAGGCGGTCGCCGGCGCAGACGTCGTGGTCATCGCCGTCGGCACGCCGACGACGCCCGGCAGCGAGGCCGCCGACCTGAGCTACGTCGACGCCGCGGCCCGCGACATCGGCAAGGGCCTCACCGGCTACGCCGTCATCGTCACCAAGAGCACCGTGCCGGTCGGCACCGCCGATCGCGTGCGCGTTGCCGTCGGCGCCGAGACCAAACACGAGTTCTCCGTCGCGTCCAACCCCGAGTTCCTCAAGGAGGGCGACGCGGTCAACGATTTCATGAAGCCGGCGCGCGTGATCCTCGGCGTCGACGACGACCGCGCCGCCGCGCGGCTGCGCAACCTGTACGCGCCGTTCGTGCGCACCAACGATCGCGTGCTGCTGATGGACGTGCGCTCGGCCGAGCTGTCCAAGTATGCGGCCAACGCCATGCTGGCCACGCGCATCTCGTTCATGAACGAGCTCGCGCTGCTGGCCGAGGCGGTCGGTGCCGACATCGAGAAGGTGCGCAAAGGCGTCGGCTCGGATCCGCGCATCGGTCCCAAGTTCCTGTTCCCCGGCCCCGGCTTCGGCGGCAGCTGCTTCCCCAAGGACACCCGCGCGCTGATCCACACCGCGCGCGAGCACGGCGCCCGCGTGCGCGTGGTCGAGGCGGTGGTCGCCGCCAACGAGCGGCAGAAGAAGGTGCTGGGCGAAAAGGTCCGCGCCCACTTCGGCGGCGACCTCGCGGGCAAGCGGATCGCGGTGTGGGGGCTGGCGTTCAAGCCCGAGACCGACGACATCCGCGAGACCCCGGCGCTGGTGGTCATCGACGAGCTGCTGTCGGCTGGCGCCAGCGTCGTCGGCTGCGACCCGATCGCCACGGGCAA
>Ga0114931_10010696_pt1 | contig 10904 bp, 7 predicted proteins | sample 2SBtaG_FD_89579 | JGI IMG/M metagenome (GOLD analysis project Ga0114931, IMG submission 89579) | Deep subsurface microbial communities from Kolumbo volcano to uncover new lineages of life (NeLLi) - 2SBTROV14_V59a metaG | ecosystem: Environmental > Aquatic > Marine > Volcanic | place: Kolumbo...
CCCGGCACTTGGAAAAAATAAGTTTTCATTGCAATCATGTGCTTATATGGATACGGCGAGCGACATCAAGCCAGCGGCCTGAATCTTGCATGGTTTTATAGTGCTATCCCCTGAGCACAATATAGTCCGGAGCCGAGAATAATGTTTGGACCCACACTGAATCCGCTTAGGATGGCAGCGATATCGTTCGCGGCCTTGTTCCCCCTCTCCGTGCAGGCCACCCTGGTCAACGTTGATGAGGTCATATTTCAACAAGACGTCACCCTCGACTCGAGCCTCCTGACCGGAACGGTCGACATGAGTGTCTCAGGGTCGACGCTCACCATCGTGCTCACCAACACGTCTGCGGCGGGCGCTGCGACGGCTGGTTCGGGCGCGATCCTCACGGGCGTCGGTTTCAATCTGCCGACCGCGGTATCGATTGCGAGTGGCTCGGTGTCGATGGTGGGTTCAACCGCGGTCAACTTTACCGCCCCGGGTGACAATGACGTGTCCGGTGAGTGGGGGTACGACAATGATCCGATCACCCGCGGTCCGTTTCAGGATCCGGCGATCATCAGTTCCACCGTCAACACCGAGGTGACGTCGATGGTATCGAGCACCGATGTCCCGTTCAGCAACACGCCGCTATTCAATCCGGGATCGCTTGCGGGACCGGAAATGGGGCTGATCAGTAACGCCGGCGATGCCGGCGGGCAGCGAGCAATTCGCGATTCCGTAACCATCAGTTTGTTGCTGAGCGGCAGTTTCAGCGATCTGGTCAATACCATCGATTCAGGTGACGTGGTTTTGTCGTTCGCGTCGCCGAGCGCGCCGTTCGCTCCCGCCAGCGTTCCGGAGCCGGGAACGGTTGCATTACTGGGTCTCGCACTGGTGGCGACAGGGGTTGCCCGCCGCCGGCGTCAACGCAAGTGAATCACACCGCCTGATCGGCGCGGCTTCGCGACCGCGGGGCCTCGCGAAAATCGATACCGAGACGGGCGATCGGGCGGCGGCGCCACAAGCCGCTCGGCCGTGGCGTACCCGCTCTATGCCTTGTACGGATCGGCGGCGTCGCGCAGGCCGTCGCCGAGGAAGTTGAAGGCCAGCACCACGATGATCACCGGGACCACCGGCAGCATCAGCCAGGGGTAGAGCGCCACCGCGTTCATGTTCTGGGCCTCGGTGAGCAGCACCCCCCAACTGGTGATCGGGGGACGTAGTCCCAGGCCGAGAAAGCTCAGCGCGGTCTCGCCGAGGATCATCGAGGGGATCGAGAGCGTCGCCGAGGCGATGATGTGGCTCATGAAGTTGGGGATCAAATGCCGCGCGATCACCCGGCTCGGGCGCGCGCCCATCAAAATTGCGGCGGTGGTGAAGTCTTCCTCGCGCAGCGCCAGCAACTTGGAGCGCACCGCGCGCGCGAGTCCGGTCCAGTCGAGCAGACCGAGGATCAGGGTGATGCCGAAGAACACCCCGATCGGGCTCCAGTCGACCGGTAGCGCGGCCGACAGCGCCATCCATAGCGGCAGTTCCGGGAACGAGCGCAGGATCTCGATGAGCCGTTGCACCAGGCTGTCGACCCAGCCGCTGTAATACCCGGCGAGTCCGCCGAGTATCAGGCCGACCAGGAAACTCACGCCGATCCCGACCAGCCCCACGGTCAGCGAAATTCGTGCCCCGTAAATGATCCGCGAGAGTACGTCACGCCCCAGGCGATCGGTGCCGAGCAGGAACAGGGTACCGCGGCGGCTCGGGCACACCAGGTGGAGATTGCCCTTGAACAGACCCCACAGCCGGTAGCCTTCCCCGGCGCACAGAAATCTCACCGGGAAAATCTTGCGGGTATTCTCCGTGTATTCGCGCTTCATCGTGTCGAGATTCAGGTGCAAGCGATAGCCGTAAACGAACGGTCGCTGCAGTTTGCCGTTGCGGTACAGGTGGATCTGCTGCGGCGGCGCATAGATATAGCGATTGTGGCGGCTGTGCAGGTTGTAGGGGGCGAGAAACTCGGAGACGACAATCGCCAGATAGAACCCTAGCAACAGCAGGCCGGCGCCGACCGCCAGACGGTGGCGCTTGAAACGCCACCACATCATGCGCCATTGCGACGCGAGGAAGAAGCGCTCCTGTTCGGGGGTCAGGGTCTCGATGGAATAGGGGTCGAACGGCGCGTCCGATACGTAGTGCGGCAGCCGCGCACCCTGCTCCACCGACACCCTCACCGGCGAATGCCGCCCGCGAGCCGGATGCGCGGATCGAGCATCGCCAGCGCAATGTCGGAGACGAACATCCCAACCACCGTCAGGAATGCCAGGAACATCAGAAAAGACCCGGCGAGGAACGTATCCTGACTCTGCAGCGCGTGGACGAGCATCGGTCCGGTGGTCGGCAGCGAGAGCACGATCGAGACGATCGCGGCCCCCGAAATGACCTGCGGAAGGAGGCTGCCGATGTCGGCGATGAACGGGTTCAAGGCCATTCGCAGCGGATACTTGAGCAGTGCGCGACCGGGCGGTAGACCCTTGGCGTGGGCGGTCACCACGTATTGCTTCTCCAGTTCATCGAGCAGATTGGCGCGCAGGCGCCGGATCATTCCGGCGGTGCCGGAAGTGCCGATGACGATGACCGGGATCCAGAGGTGGGCGAGCACCGAACCGAACTTGGCCCAACTCATCGGCTGATCGAGATATTGCGGATCCATGAGTCCACCGATGGATGTCCCGAACGCCACGTTGGCAAAATACAGGAGCACCAGCGCGAGCAGAAAATTGGGCGTCGCCAGCCCCAGGAATCCGATGAACGTCAGTCCGTGATCGCCCCAGCTATATTGGTGTGTGGCCGAATAGATCCCGATTGGAAAGGACACCGCCCAGGTGAACACGATGGTCGAGAACGACAGTACGAAGGATAGAAACAAGCGGTCGCCGACCACCTCGTTGACCGGCAGGTTGTACTCGAAAGAGTAGCCCAGATCGCCGTGTAGCATCCCGATTACCCAGTGCGCATATTGTTGCAGGGGTGGCTTGTCGAGGCCGTATTGCTGGCGCAGGAAGGCGATCTTCTCGTGGCTGATCTTTTCGCCCTGGGCCTGGAGTTCGGTGATCCGGCTGGTCAGGTAGTCACCCTCCGGAAGCTGGATGATGATGAACACCAGTGCGCTGATCACGAACAGGGTCGGAATCATCACCAGGATCCGGTGAACCAGATAACGCAGCATGGATCCGGGCCTACTCTCTCACGGTTACCATCGGCGCGCCGGCGGAGCGCCCCGCTAGTGGGCGGCCAACCAGAAGGTGTCGGGCATGTAGACCCCGAAGTGGGCGCCGGGATCCCAGTTGTAGATCCCCTTTTCCGGAACATTGTGCAGGCGTTTGCTGATAACCACCGGCTGCGGTACTCCGGATATCAGCCCGATGGTATACATCCGGTTCATGCGGATCGTGAGCATGCGCTCCCAGATTTTTTCGCGCGTCGAGTGGTCGGAGCTTGCGGTCCATTGAGCGTTGAGTCGCGCGAGTTCCTGCGCAGCGGGTAAATCCGGAGCTTCGCCGGCGTGGCCGCCGGTCTCCGCGTATTGTCCCCATTTCGGCCACTGCAACTGGTCTTGGGCGGTCGGCGCGAGTTCATGGGGGATCATGTCGGCGGTCGGCAGTCCGTTTTCCAGACCGCCCCAGATCGACATGAAGGTCTGCCCCGAGTAGATCCGGTTGCGAAAAACCTCGCGCTGCAGTGGTTTGCTGAACAGCTTGATCCCGGCCCTGATCCAGGAGTCCGCAATCAGCTCGAGCACGTCCGTCTGCTCGGTGTCTTCGCCCGCGGTTTCCACGATGATCGACAGCGGTCGGCCGTCGGGTAGCAGGCGCACGCCGTCGTCGTCGCGTTTTTTCAGCCCCACCTCGTCGAGCAACCGGTTGGCCCGGTCGAGGTCGAACTCGGCCCATTTGTGCTGGTACTCGGGTTTGTATAACGGTCCGCCGGCGACCACCGTGTCGTTGCCCGGTTGCGCGAGGCCGAAATAGATGACATCGTTGATCTCGTCGCGATCGATCGCGAGCGACAGTGCGCGGCGGAAACGTACGTCGCGGGCCAAGCGGCGCAACTGTGGATCGCTGACGTTGAGATTGGGATAGAGGGCGAGATGCGCCCCCTTGGTGGTCTTCCATAACAAGACCCGAATTCCGACCCACTCGGTATTCTGGCGCAGAAAGGCGTAATCATTGAAACTCAGATTGCGTGCCTGGAGGTCACTCTCACCGGCGCCCGACTTGGCCGCGATCAACTTTCCGTCGGCGATGTTCATCAACACCCTGTCGATATAGGGTAGCTGCCGTCCCCGCTCGTCGACACGATGAAAGTACGGGTTGCGGACGAACACGAAACGCTGCGCGGGAGGGAATGTCGTGTTGATCCACGGCTGCAGGCTGGGCAAATCGGGGTTATTGTTCTTGTAGGGGCGGAAGCGGCGAATGTGTACCGCGGCCCAGTTGCGCTGCCCTTCTTCCTTGGCCAGCGCGGCGAGTTTCGCGGGGTCGGTGTAACGGGCGTGGAATTGTTTCAGGTAGTGGGCCGGCGCGAAGATCGGCTGCGGGCGGGCGCCGGCGAGTGCCGGCAGAAAGAACGGATTCGGTTTCACCCAGGTATAGCGCACCGTGCGTTCGTCGAGGACCTCGAAGCGCGGCGCTTTGCCATCGACCAGCAGGATCTGGGGCGGGCCGAAGGGCGCGAGATCCTTGTTGTTCGCGATGTCTTCCCAGTAGTAGCGAAAATCCTCGGTGGTAAACGGATGCCCGTCCGACCAGCGGTGCCCTGCGCGTAGTTTGAAGGTGAATATGCGGCCCTGGCGTACGTCGACGCTTTCGAGAATATCGGGTATCAGCTTGTAGTTGGTGTCGTAGACGACCAAGCGCGCATAGCCGTACACGACCATGATGCGGGTGTCCTTGCTGCGCGCCATAAGCACCCGCAGGTCGCCCCCGTAACGCCCCGGCTCACGCCCCATTTTGGCGACATCGATGACTCGCGGGTGGGCGGGCAGGCGCTCGCCGACCGGCGGGATTTCGCCTTTCGCGGCACGTGCCGCGAGCATCGGCGCCTCTTTCCAGGCGGCACCGGAGGCGCCCGCCGACAGCAGGCCCAGGGTGCAGGCCAAGGCCAGCGTTCGAGTCCATCTCATCGTGCTATCCGCCCCTTGACCTCGGGCAGAGCGCGCACCTGATGAGCGTTGCCCAGGTCGATCAATTCCAGTCGCTCCCCGTCAATAGCCGCGAAGGGATGCGGCCACTCGTCCGGGGCCGACTCCCGTCCCCGCATCAGCGCATCGAGATCGAGTTTACGCGCCAAGTCGGCGCGCGGCACCGCGGCAAGCAACGCGCGCGTATACGGATGGACCGGATTTTCGAATAGCTGCGAGCGCGTCGCAACCTCCACCAGACGCCCGCCGCACATCACCGCGATGCGATCGGCCATGTAATCGACCACCGCGAGATTGTGGGAAACGAACAGATAGGTCAGTCCGAGTTCGGCCTGAAGGTCCAAGAGCAGGTTCAGCACCTGTGCCTGCACCGAAACGTCGAGCGCCGATACCGGTTCGTCGCAGATGATTATCTGCGGCTCCAGGGCGAGCGCGCGGGCGATGCCGATGCGCTGGCGTTGGCCGCCGGAAAAGCTGTGCGGGTAACGCGACAGAAAGCGCGGGTCGAGACCGACCTGCTCCATCAGTCGGGTCACGGTGGCGGCGCGCTCGCGGCGATCGCCGATGCCGTGGATGACGAGCGGCTCGCTGACCAGATCGAAGACGGTCATGCGCGGGTTCAGCGAACTCACGGGATCCTGGAAAACCATTTGCGTTTTGCGTCGAAAGACGGCCAGTTGTCGGTCGTTCAACTGATCGATGCGCAGCATCCGGTCGCCGTCACGGAAACTGATCTCGCCGCTATCGGGCTCGATCGCTCGCAGGATGAGTTTCGCCAGGGTCGTTTTGCCGCAGCCACTTTCGCCGACCAGTCCGAGGCACTCGCCGCGCGCGATGTCGAGACTGACGTCGTCCACCGACGTGACTCGGGTGGCCGGCGCGCTACCGAACAGCCCGGACTTGCGGGTCACGAAGGATTTGCTGAGGTGGTGCACGCTGAGGATCGTCGAGGCGTGCTCGGCCGGCGCGCCACGCCGCTCGACAACGCACGCCGGGCCGTCGCGGCGGGCCTCGCGAATCGGTGTGAGGCGCTCGCCGCGTGGCATCCCGATGCGTGGCACCGCGCGCATCAATGCCTTCAGATAGGGGTGTTGCGGATCATCGAAGATCGCCGCCACCGAGCCGCTCTCGAGCAAGCGACCGTGGTAAACCACGATCACCTCGTCGGCCAGGTTGGCGACGACCCCGAGGTCGTGCGTGATCAGCAGCACCGCCATACCGAGGCGTCGCTGGAGGCTCGCGATCAGCGCGAGGATCTGTGCCTGGATGGTAACGTCCAGGGCGGTAGTCGGCTCGTCCGCGATCAGCAGCGCCGGCCGGCACACCAGGGCCATGGCGATCATCGCACGCTGGCGCAATCCGCCGGAGAGTTCGAAGGGATAGATCCGCAGCGCACGCCGCGGATCGGGAAATCCGACCAGTTCCAGCATCTCCGCGCTCAGGCGGGCGCTCTCCAAGGCGTCGGCGCCACGATGTAGCCGCACCGCCTCGCCTATCTGGTTGCCAATCGTGTGCAGCGGTGACAGCGAGGTCATCGGCTCTTGAAAGATCATCGCGATGCGCCCGCCGCGTATCGCGCGCATCGCTTCGCCCTCGCGATCGAGGGCCGCAATGTCCACCGTTTCGGCGTTGTTGTCCGGGCCGGTGTTTGCCACGTCGCGAAACAGGATCCGCCCGCGCCCGAGAACCGCCGGGCGCGGCAGAATGCCCATGATCGCCTGCGCGATCACCGATTTCCCCGAACCGGATTCGCCGACCAGAGCGACCGTGGCACCCGGGCGGATGCGAAAACTGACGCCTCGCACCGCATCGACCACTCCCTGACTACGAAGATGAAACGCAATCCGGAGATCATGAACCTCGAGTAGGTTCCCGGTCATTCCCGCACCCGAAGGGCGTTGAGCGCCCGCCACGCGTTGGCTGGCAGCGTCCCTCGCCGGGAGGGCTGTCTGGAGTTCATCGTCATCGTAGCAGGCACGGTGGTCGGCACGTGTGGAAACGCTATTTCTACGCAGTGGCGTCATCCGAGCACGAACCGGATCATCTTAGCCTAACGCGGGCCGCGGTTTCACGACCTGATTGCCGAGTGCACCGCTACTCCGGTTGGTCGGAAGCCTCGCTGTGCTATATTTTCAATCTCTGTAGGGGAGGGAATTCGATGGCGCGGCGTTTCCACAATGCGCGGATCCTGATTTACAGTCACGACAGTTTCGGCCTCGGCCACTTGCAGCGGTGCCGTACCATCGCGCACTCGCTGGTCGACCGATTCAAGGGGCTGTCGGTCTTGATCATTTCCGGCTCGCCGATCATCGGCAGCTTCGATTTCCGCACGCGGGTCGATTTCGTGCGCATTCCGGGCGTCATCAAGTTGCGTAACGGCGACTATTCTTCGCTCAGTCTGCACATGGATCTCGCCCAGGTGCTGGATCTGCGTGCGGCGATCATCCGCCACACCGCCGAGACCTTCGAGCCGGATCTGGTCATCGTCGACAAGGAGCCTCTGGGCCTGCGCGGGGAGTTGACCGACACCCTCGAGGTGATGCGCGCGATGGGCGTGCCGCTGGTGCTCGGGATCCGCGACGTGATGGATGAAGGCAATCTGCTCGCCCGCGAGTGGGAGTCGAAGCACTTGATTCCGGCGCTCGAGAAATTTTATGACCAGGTTTGGGTTTACGGCTTGCCCCAAATCCATGAACCGCTGTCCGGCCTGGCGCTACGGCGCGAGGTGAGCGACAAGATCGTTTACACCGGCTACCTGCGCCGGGTCGCCGGGCAGGCGCCTCGCGGGGGCGACCCGGGGAGCGGGTTTGACGAACCGTATTTACTCGTCACCACCGGCGGCGGCGGTGATGGCGAGGCCCTGATCGACTGGGTGTTGTCCGCCTATGAACGCGATCCGTCGCTGCCGTGGCCGGCGTTGTTGCTCTATGGGCCGTTCATGAGCACCACGCGCCGGGATCGCTTCTGGCGGCGTGTGGCGCGGCTCCCGCGGATCAAGGCATTGACCTTCGATGCACACGCCGAGCGCCTGGTGGCGCAGGCGGCCGGGGTCGTTGCGATGGGTGGATACAACACCTTCTGCGAGATCCTGTCATTCGACAAGCCGGCGCTCATCGTGCCGCGATGCCGGCCGCGTCTCGAGCAGTTGATCCGCGCCGCGCGTTTTGCTGATCTCGGACTGACCCGGATGCTTGGTGACGGACGCGGGCGTGACCCCGCGCGGATGGTCGAGGCGCTGCGCGCGCTGCCGACTCAGCCTCCGCCCTCGCAGGTGGTGGTGCCGGGACTGCTCGAAGGACTCGACAACATCAACCGCCTGGTGGAGCGCTGGATCGCCAGACCGGCGACCGTCGAATCGGTGCCGAACAACGTCACTGAGTTTCCACTGACCGCCATTCCGAGTTGATGGTTCGTGTTTATCCGGAAACACCGGTTGTCGTGGGATCCGGTCGTTCCCGCGAAAGCGGGAATCCATATGAGCCAATTACTTACCGGGCTCCCGTATAACATCTCAAAAAGTCCGGGTGTTGGAGCGGGGTAGTGCGTTACAGGACACGCGGTGAATACATCCTTGTACGCTCGAAGGCAGCATTCCTGCTGCCTACGGTCCTGTAACGCACTACCCGGCTCCTCTTCAAACAGCGATCTCGCCCGGGGTTATTGAGAACTTACGCTCCCGTTTGTACGGGAGTGACGAATGTCGGCGATTCCGAATGCGCACTCATTAGCCGGGAACATCCCGTCTCGGGTGTTCTTCGACGGTTTCTTCAGCCAACGGCGCGCAGGCAGCGGCTGAACAGCATAGGCGAGACGGTGCTGGTGACGATTGCGACCAGGATGATTGCTGCATTGGTCGCCTGGTCGATAAGTCCGAGTTCGAGTGAAATTGTTGCGGCGGCGACGATGAGTGACAGCCGTGCCGAGAGCAGAAATCCCGCTGCCAGCGCCCGCCGCGCACCGAAATGTACAGCCAGACAGGTTGCGGCCGCGAGTTTGATCGCATAGGCCGCGAGCAGCAGCAACGGGACCAGGGTCAACGCACTCGGGGACTCGAGCAGCGCGGACAGATCGAATCGCACGCCGACCATGATGAAGAAAAACGGGACAAAGAAACCGAAACCGATTGCGTCCAGCTTCAGATGTAGGTGCGAACCGCGGTCCGAGAGTAGCGAGATCACCGCGCCGGCGAGAAAGGCGCCGAGTATCAGTTCCGCACCGAGTTGTTCGGCGAGCGCGATGAACGCAATCATCAGCGCCAACGATCCGCGCACTCTGACCTGACCGGTTGCGTGCGAGAGTTCATTGACCAGGTGGCGTGAGCGTGCGTCGTCCAGCGCCCACTTGCCGAGTCGTGCCACCAGTCCGAACGCGGCAATCAGAAGAAGCGCAAGTAGTGGCGTGAGGCTGAGGCCATCTTGATCGGTCGCAGCCGCAATGGTGATCAGCAACAGGGTTGCGAAATCGGCGACCAGCGCGCACACCAATACCGCCTGGCCGTACGCGTCGTTGAGCATGTGCCGTTCCTTGAGTACCGGCACCACGATACCGAGTGACGTAGTGCTCAGGATCAGCGCCATCATCAATGGCGCGGAAATCAGGCCCGCGGCAGCCAGTGCCCAGGCCACCGCGGACGCCACCAGCAAGGTCACGCCGAACGTGGCGAACGCGATCGGTAGCGGTCGCGCGAGCAATGGTTGTCTTGCCGCTGCGTCGGAGCGCTTGCCGTGCAGCAAGCTGAAATCAACCTCGAGTCCCGAGAGAAACATCAGGTAACTGAATCCGAAGGCCGCCAGAAAATCGATGATCGGGCTCGGCGCAATCAAATCGAGCCCACTCTGCCCGACCGCGATTCCGCACAGCAACTCGCCGACGATGATCGGCACGTGGAGGCGATACAGCCGAGCCGCCAGAAACGGCACCATCACTGCGAGCATCGTGATGATGAGCAGCGACGCGGTCGGAAATTCGTGGTTCAACTGGGGTACTCTTCGGGGGCGCCGGTGCGCAAGCAGCGCAGCATTGTAACCTTGGTGTGGCGTGAGCTATGCAGCGCCGCAATATTTAATCGCCGGAGTGTTGATTCTCGCCGCCCACGGTGGGAAAAGGCGAGATCGAACGATTCGAAGCGACCGAGGTTCGGCGCGTCGAGCCGCAACGCTACATTTATGCCTGCCGACCGGCTACGGGATAACCCGGTGCGCGGTACACTGAACCCGAAAACATCGTCTGGCCCCAGCGGGAGCAACTTCACATGAGCACCAACAGCTACGAACAAGGCCGCTTGGATCTGCCGTTCGTCGGACACTGCACCTTTGGCAAACGTCCCGCGGTACTCGACTGGCACACCCTCGATGCGGATGTCGCGGTGCTCGGTGTGCCCTTCGATATGGGGACCCAGTACCGGCCGGGTGCGCGATTCGGACCGCGTGCGATTCGGGAGGCCTCGACCCTGTTCTCGTTCGGGCACGGCGGTGCCTACGACTACGAAGACGACACGATGTATCTACCGCGCGATCAGGTCCGGATCGTCGACGCCGGCGACGTGGACATGGTGCATACCGATACCATGGCCTGTCATGCCAACACCGAGGCGGCGGTGCGCACGATTCTCGCGCGCGGCGCGATGCCGGTGTTGCTCGGCGGCGACCACGCCATCCATGCCCCGGCGATGGCGGCATTCTCCGAGCAGCCGCCGCTCCATATCGTGCATTTCGATGCCCATCTGGATTTC
>Ga0114931_10010697_pt1 | contig 10903 bp, 9 predicted proteins | sample 2SBtaG_FD_89579 | JGI IMG/M metagenome (GOLD analysis project Ga0114931, IMG submission 89579) | Deep subsurface microbial communities from Kolumbo volcano to uncover new lineages of life (NeLLi) - 2SBTROV14_V59a metaG | ecosystem: Environmental > Aquatic > Marine > Volcanic | place: Kolumbo...
GGCACCGCCAATATGGCCAAGGGGCCGGCCATGAGTATGGACGAGGCAATGGCGGCCATTGAGGCCGGAATTGAGGTGGCCGCGACCATGGCCCCGGATACCGACCTCTTCGGCACCGGCGACATGGGGATCGGCAACACCACCCCGTCCACCGCCATTGTCGCCTGTCTCTGCGGTTGCGAGGTGGCTGAGGTGACCGGGCGGGGCACCGGTCTTGACGACCGGCAGCTTGTCCACAAGATAAAGGTGGTCGAAGAGGCCCTGGCCGTGAACCGGCCCGACCCTCGGGACCCGGTCGATGTTTTGGCCAAGGTCGGCGGTTTCGAGATCGGCGGCATCGCCGGCTTGATCCTGGGCTGCGCCGCGGCCCGTCGCCCGGTCCTGGTGGACGGCTTTATCTCCACTGCCGGGGCGATGATCGCCAGGGCCCTTTCCCCTGCGGCGGCGGATTTCATCATCGCCGCCCATCGCAGCGTCGAGAAGGGCCATCGGAGGATGCATGAATACCTGGGCAAGGAACCCCTTCTCGACCTGAACCTCCGTCTCGGCGAGGGGACCGGGGCGGCGCTGGCCATGAATCTGGTCGCCGCGGCCCGAGCGGTCCTGACCGATATCGCCACCTTTGAAGAGGCCGCGGTATCCGGGGCCGATAAATGAGAGGACTTGTTTCCGCCCTGCGTTTTTTGACCATCCTCCCCGTGCCGTTTAAGGGGGATTGGCAGCCGCGGGCGGGTCTGGTCTGGTTTCCCGCGGTCGGCCTTTTGATCGGCGCTCTTGCCGCCCTGCCCCTCTATTTTCTACAGGGACGGATCAGCCCCGGTATTGCCGGTCTCCTGGCCACCCTGATCATCCTCGCCCTCTCCGGCGGCCTCCATCTCGACGGCCTGGCCGACTGTGCCGACGGCTTCCTTTCCCACCGACCCCGGCAAGAGGTCCTGGCGATCATGAAGGACAGCCGGACCGGGGCCATGGGGGTGATTGCCATTGTCGCGGCGCTTCTGATCAAGGTCAAGGGGATTGAGGCTGCCGGGGTCGATCCCTGGCGGGTGGTCCTGCTCATGCCCCTGGCCGGCAGGGTGATGATCCTCCTGACGATGGCCCTTCTTCCCTATGCCAGGCCCGAGGGGGGGATCGGTTCACTCTTTTATTCTCCCGGGCTCTGGCCCCGGGCCCTGGCCGGGCTGGCCTTTTTTTACCTTGCCGGCTGGTATGTGGCTGGCATTGCCGGTCTCGCCGCGGCCGGGGCCGCCCTGGCCGTGACCCTCTTCTTTTCTCTCCTCTCCTGGTATATTATCGGGGGAGCCACCGGGGATACTCTGGGCGCGGCGTGCGAGATCAGCGAGGCGGCGGTGGCATTCGCCTTTGCTTTTTTTTGATTAGGAGTCAGCCATGGAGAGTGTCGACCGGATCATCGCAAGGATCAGGGATCTTGAACGGGAGCTGGCCGAGGAGCTGCAACGGAAGCAGGAGGAGTTTCTTTACCATGTAAAAGGGAAGCGGGTCTATTTCGAACAGGAGGCCCGCCGCTACCACAAGGCTCTGGTGGTGGGGATCCACCGCTATCTCTTCCACGCCAAGCTCTTAAACATCATTACCGCGCCCTTTATCTGGGTCTGCCTGGTCCCGGCTCTGTTCCTGGACCTCCTGGTCAGCCTTTACCACCTGGTCTGTTTCCCGGTCTACGGGATTCCCCGGGTCAGGCGCGGCGACTATATCGTTATCGACCGGCATTCCCTGGCCTATCTCAATCTCCTGGAGAAGTTGAACTGTATATATTGTGGATACTTCAACGGCCTGATTGCCTACGTGACCGAGATCGCCGCCAGGACCGAGCAGTATTGGTGTCCGATCAAGCATGCCCGCCGGCAGGCCGCGATGCACCGCCGCTATGGCAGTTTTTTCGAGTACGGCGACGCCAGGGGATACCGGGAACGGCTTGAGGAGGTCCGTCGGGACTTCAGTGACCTTGACGAGGAAAAATAATGCGCCTGGCAATTGATCACTTTGGTCAACAACAGGTTGTAATTACAAGGGAAAATTGTCAGCGACTACAGGGTGCGTCTGATGTGGATTGTCGGCAAGGCGCCGTGTACTTATGGCTACATAAGCCTTGCCGAAAATCCGCAGCAGACGTGCCCTGTAACCGCTGACGGCGCCTGTAGCTCAGCTGGATAGAGCACCGGCCTTCGAAGCCGGGTGTCGGGGGTTCGAATCCCTCCGGGCGCACCACTTTTTGTTATGGCGGGAGATATCAGGGGTTGAGCAGGTGGAATACCGCGGGATAGTTGCGGTGACGCTCGGCGAAATCGAGGCCGTAGCCGACCAGAAATCCCTGCGAGATCTCAAAGCCTGCGTAATCGATGGCCAGTTCAACCTCGCGTCGCTCGCTCTTGTCGATCAGGGTGCATATCCTGACCGAGGCTGGGTTGTGCCGGCCGATCAGTTCGACCAGGGACTTCATGGTGCAGCCGGTATCGATGATGTCTTCAACCAGGAGGACATCCTTGTCGGCCAGGGAGAGCTCGATGTCCTTGGTGAGTGAGACCTTGCCGCTGGTGCAGGCCTTGTCGCCGTAACTGGCCACCCTGATGAAATCCACCTCGAGCGGGATCTCGATGGCCCGGACCAGGTCGGCGGTGAAGATGAAGGCCCCGTTCAAGACCCCGACCACCACCAGGCGGCCGTCCCGGTAATCGGCGCTGATCTGTCGGCCCAGCTCGGCGACCCTTGCCTTTATCTCTTTTTCCGTGATGACGGGTTTCATATCGGTCAGACTTTTAGAAACGCAGGGTGCGCACCGCTCACCATTGAAAAGGAGCCCCCCAACGGGACAAAGAATTGGTACGTATGACGCGCCCTGCACGTTAAGACTCTTTTTACGAACGCATTCTTCTTTGCGAGCTTTGCGAGCTTTGCGAGATCCACTTTTTTCTCTCGCGAAGCCGTCATGGGTCCAGGTAGGATTAATACCAGAGCATGACCGGGAAAATCAAGGAATTGTCCTGGATTTTGCCAGTTGTCGGTGGTCTTCCCTGACCTTTTTTTGTGGTGGTAAAAAAGCTTGACGACGACAAGCCCCGCTTTATACCATCACAGGTGGATGGCCATTCGTCATAAGAGAGGAGGTGTTCCATGCAGTCATACGAGTGTACCGTGTGCGGTTACGTCTATGATCCCGATATCGGCGACCCGGAGACCGGGGTCGCGCCCGGGACCGCCTTTGATGACCTGCCCGATAATTGGAAGTGCCCGGTCTGCGGGGCAGACAAGGACGAATTCGCCCCGGTGGAATGACGGATTCATATGGGGACCAGCGGCAAATCGCCGTGGTTTCGCCCCTTTCGCCGCTCCTGCTGCTACTTTACAAGACTTGTCGATTGTCCGCGGCAGGTGTGCGACCGCTTGCGCTAAAACCCTGGATCAATCTCCGGCCAGGCCTTTTTTATTTCACCTTCAATCATCTGGCTGAAGTCGGCCACGTTTACCTCCGCGAATGGCGGGTGTTCCTCCTTAAGCTGCCGCCATGCCGGGCAGTTGATCGGCTCTGTTTCCCTTAAGGTCGGCGCTCCCACGCATTCTTCCCTGGCCGCGGCAAAGCAATTGGCCAGGCTGACCAGGGCGACCAGGATGATGTTTTCCCTTGCCGCCAGCGGATTGTGGTGAAAACGCATGACATTCTGGTAAGCCGCGCTGATTCCGCATTTTTCCGTAAACCATTGTCCGGCCTGGCCGTGGTCCACCCCGATGTGTTCGGCCTCGGCATCGCTCAGCTCAACGAGATGCTCTGATGGTTGCCGTATGTTCGGGTAAAAGGCCGGTTCGATGGGGTCTAAAACCAGCATCCCCAGATCGTGGAGGAGTCCGGCCAGGTAGACGTCGGAGGCGATATTTATCCGGATCACCTCCTTTAAGAGGTCGGCGATTTTTGCCACCACTACGCTGTGGCGCCAGAAACTCTTGGCCAGACCAGGGGCCGCGGAAAAGGGGACGGTCCCGCTCCCGTCGCTGATGGCCTTGGCCACCACCTCCTGGACGACATTGATCCCCACCGCGATGATCGCGTGGGGCACGGTGATTATCTCGCAGGAACGCCGGTATAGCGAGGAGTTGGTAATTTTGAGTATCTTGAAGCTCAAGACCGGATCCTGGTAGATCAGGTCGGTGAAGAGGCGGGTGTTGGTGGTCTGGCCGTTTAAAAAAGGGTTGATCTTCCTCGCCACCACCGGGTTTACCGGCAGGGGCTGATCCGGGTCAATCCTGCGGCGGATCCTGGAGGCGGAAATGCGTTCTTTTTTCCCCGGCAGAGGCGGATTCCCGCTTGGAGTGACGGTCTTCTTTCCCTTGGCCTGCGGCCTGGGTGATCTCTTTTTCGCTGGAGCCATCTCCGTTTCGAGATCGTGCAGGGGCGGCGGTGGGGCAAGTGAGGTGGGGGGCGCTTCCGCTTCGATCTCCGTTGGTCTGCTCTCGGCCATGCGGCGGTTGGCCTGTTCGAGGCGGCTGACCATGATCTCGCAGAAACGCTTGTAAAATTTAAGCTGGAGAAAGACGTTGGACCGGTTGATGATCTCCGGCTCAACCCGGAGGATAAAGCAGTCGCTGCTGGCCGCCACTCCGGCGGTTCGTCTGATCTCGCCCAGGAGCGCCATCTCACCGAAACAGTCACCGGTCGCAAGCCTGGTCAGTTCAACCGTGTTGCCGCCGCCGGTGTCCTTGAAGACGCTGACCTCGCCCCTGACCAGGATGTAGAAGACCTTTTCCACCGTGTTTTCTTCGATGATCATGGTCCCGCGGGCGACCTTGAGCCATTTGCTCACGCTGAGGAACTGGTTCAGCTCATGATCGTCAAAGTCGTTGAAGAAAGCGATCCCCTTCAAAAATTTGATCTGTTGTGAAAGGTCGGCCGATTTTTTTGTCATTACCGTTCCGGTTATTGTTTCAAACCTGGATCCGTGAGCGTTCGAGAAGGGTGCAGATGCAAGGCGGCAACTATGTTGATAATACTAATGGTATATCAACGAGTTGCCAACGCCGCAGATGCGCCCTTATCGGACGCTCACGGATCCAGGTCAAAGGCAATGAAAAGAGTATAGGCCCAGCCGGCCGTGCCGGTCAATATGCAAGAAACCCTTACGGGGGAATCGGCTACAGGGGGGCCTGATGTGGGCTTTTCGGCAAGGCGACGAGTACTTGTGCTACATAAGCCTTGCCGAAAAGTCCGCAGCAGGCCCCCCTGTAGCCGTTTCCCTTGGCTATTTGCCGAGGCAGAAGTCTGCGAATACCCGATCGAGGATCTCTTCGGTGGTGGTCTCGCCGCTGATTTGGCCTAAGGCTTCAAGGGCGCCTTGCAGGTCGACCGCGACCAGGTCCGGCGGGATCTCTTTTGCCAGGGCCTCCTTTACCTGGAGAACGGCGGCCAGGGTCTTTTCCAGGGCGGAGAGCTGGCGCAGGTTGGGGACACAGGCCTCGCCCGGGTCCCACAAGCCCTCGCCGCCGGTGATCATGGTGAATAAACGGTCGGCCAGCAGGTCGAGTCCCTCGCCCTTTCGGGCCGAGATGAATATGGGGTCGTGGGATTTGAAGAAGTCGCGGAAGCGGTCCATGGTCTCTTCCGAGATCAGGTCGCGCTTGTTGATTGCCACCAGGGGGGAGGAGAGACCGTTTTCTTTGATAAAGTCCAGGTCCTGCCGGTCCGGGGGCAGGGAGCCGTCAACCACCAAGATCACCACCTCGACCTGGCCGAGGAGTTCTTTGGCCTTGCGGATACCGATTTCCTCCACCGGGTCCAGGTGGGCCCTGATCCCGGCGGTATCGGTTATCCGTACCGGTATGCCCTTCAGGTCAAAGCTCTCTTCGATGAGGTCCCGGGTGGTCCCGGCGATATCGCTGACAATGGCCCGTTCCCGGCCGATAACGGCGTTAAGCAGGCTTGATTTGCCGACATTGGGCCGTCCGCAGATGGCCAGGCTCACCCCCTGCCTGACCACGTTACCGCGATGAGCGGCGGAAATCAGCCCCTTTAGCGGGGCAATGATCCGGGGCTCTATGTCGCGGCCGGGGAGGAGGTCGGCGATGACCTCTACCTCGTCTTCGGGGAAGTCGATGGCCACCTCAAGGGCGGCCCGGAGAGATATCAGGGCATCCTTGATCCCCATGATCCGCTCGGCAAGGCCACCCTGGAGGTGGCCTGCGGCAAGGTCCAGCCCCTCCGGGGTCCGGGCGTTCATCAGTTCAAGGACCGCCTCGGCCCGGGTCAGGTCGATCCGGCCGTTTAAAAAGGCGCGTTTGGTGAATTCTCCGGGGCCGGCAAGGCGGGCGCCAAACCTGATGGCAAGGGCGAGGATGGTCGTTAAGGTAATGTGGCCGGCATGGGCCTGAATCTCCACCACGTCTTCGCGGGTATAGCTGTTCGGGGCCCGCATAAGGCAGAGCATGACCTCGTCGATGGTCTTGCCGGAGTCGGGGTCGGTGATATGGCCGTAGGTAAGGCGGTGGCTGACAAGCGGACGGGAGGCGGCGGGTTTAAATATCCGTTCGCCGATACCCCTTGCGCCGCTGCCGCTTATCCGGATGATCCCGATTCCGCCGGCGCCGGGAGGGGTGGCGATGGCGGCAATGGTATCTTCATCACCGTGGAGAGGCATGATAGGCAATCCCCGGGGTTAAGGAAATAGTAACTGTCCAGAAATGCCCCAGGCTCGTCCGTTGGGGGCGAGAATGGGTGCACCCAACAATTACAGAAAATATAGTAAGAGGTCACAGGCTGGGCCGGATGTGGCCAAGGGGCAAGCCTGCACAAGAGTTGTCGATGGTCCGCAGCAGGCACGTCCATGCGCCGCAAACAGCCCGTTTTTCAAGGGACGGTCAGGGCTTACCGTTTTTTGCGGCGGCCTTTGCCCCGGCCGGGCAGGTAGATGAGGACCTTCTTGAAGTGGCCGTCACCAACGCTGCGGCTCTTGATGTCGTTTTCGTCCTGGAGGGTTAGATGGACGATACGCCGTTCAGCGGGATTGAGCGAGCCGATGGCCTTGGTCCGGCCTGTTTCCCGGGTCTCGGTGGCCAGCTCACGGGCCAGCTTTTCGAGTTCAACCCGCCGTCTTTCCCGGTAGTCACCGGCGTCAAGGTTGAAGATCGCCTTGCCGGTGATCTTGTGGCTGGCGATCTTGCGCATCAGGTATTGGAGGCTGTCAAGGACGCTGCCGTCGCGTTCGGTGATCGCCTCGAGGTGATCGCCGCTGATCCTTGCATCGATCCGGCCGCCGTTGATCTCCATATTGACCTCGGAGTCCATTTCCATCAGCGAGAGGATTTTTTCCAGGGTCTCCTTGAGCTCAGCGGCCACGGCCGGGCTGATCTCGGCATCCGCCTCGCGGTTGCGCGGGGGGCGGGAATCCCGGCGGGGGCCGCCCTTCAGGCTTGCCCGGATCCGGGCCTTTTTCCGTCCCAGGCCAAGGAAACCGGACGAGCCCGCGGTGATGATCTCAACGTTTAAATTTTCCTGGCTGGTATTAAGGGAGGCGCAGGCATTGGCGATGGCCTCGCTTACATCAGCGCCGGCGAATTCCTGGTTTGTGCTTGTCATGTTTTCCTCCGGTATCAGTCGTTGGCGCGGTTGATGAAATATTGCTGGGCCATGGAAAGAAGATTGTTGATCAGGAAGTACAGGACCAGTCCTGAGGCAAAGTTTATGAACAGAAAGGTAAAGAATACCGGCAGGAACTTCATGTACTTGGTCATTTCGCTACCGGCCCCGGGATTGGACGGGGTCATCTTCTGCTGCAGGTACATGCTTACCCCCATGAGGAGGGTCAACAGGGGGAGACCGCCGACCCAGGGGATATTTATGCCTATATTGAGTCTTTCCGGGGCGGAGAGGTCGGTTATCCACAAGGCAAAGGGGGCGTGGCGCAGCTCAATTGCCATCATCAGGACCCGGTATAGGGCGAAGAAGACCGGGATCTGGATGACCATCGGCAGGCAGCCGCCCAGCGGGTTGATCTTGTAGGTCTTGTAGAGCTGCATCATCTCCTTGTTCTGCCGCTCTTTATCGTCCTTGTACTTTTCCTTGAGCTTGGCGATCATCGGGCTCATCTTCTGCATCTTCTTCATCGACTTCATCCCCTTATTGGTGATGGGCCAGAAGATTGCCTTGATCAGGATGGTCAGAAGGATTATCGCCACCCCGTAATTGTGTACCACCTTGTTGATCAGCTTGAGTGCGGCCAGGACCGGGCGGGCGACCACACCAAACCAGCCGAAATCGATTATCCGGGCCAGGCCATGGTCGGCATCTTTAAGGAGGCCCATGTCCTTAGGGCCACAGAAGACCTTGAAATTATAGGCCACGGTCTCGCCGGGCTGGAGGACCTTGGCCGGGGAATAGAGGAGGAGCCGGGCGCCGGCGGGGCCATCGGGCGAAATTCTCACGCTGCCGGCGGCCATTTCCTCGGGGACCACCGCGGTCATGAAATAGGTATCTTCAAAGGCTATCCAGGTGATCTTGCCGGTGAAGGACTTTTCGCCCTTCTTGACCAGCTTAGCCACCTTGAGTTGTTCCACCCCATAGTTAGCCAGCAGGGCGGGACCGGAAAAGAGATATCTGTTTTTGGCCTTGGTCTGGTGGATGGTGCCCGGCAACGAGAGATATGGTGAACCCTGGAGGGGGGTGTCGGTGGTGTTTTTTACCTCCACCCGCATCTGGAATAGGTATGAATTCTCATCAAAGGTGAAGGTTTTTTTATAGTTGAGCCCAGACGGCATCTGTCCGGAGAGGACCAGGGTGTTCCGATCTGAGGCGACCGGAACCAGCACCGGGATCCGGGCTCGATCGGGTTCTATGCCCCAGGAGAAGAGGAGGGGTAGGTCGCGGACCGGTCGGTTGTCGACCAGCTGCATCGGGCCGGAATCCTTGTCCATGGATGTCCGGTAATTTTTCAGGCTGAAGCTCTTCAAAACCCCGCCCCGGCCGTTGATGGTCGCGGAGAACAAAGGGGTTTCAACCGGGTAGTCGGGGGCCGGGGGTTCCTTCTCGACGACCGGGGCCGGTTCAATGCCCCGGGCAGTATCCTGGCTGGCTGGCGCGGTCTCGGTGACGGCGGGCTGTTTTGCGACCGGTTGCCGGGTCGGAAGGGGGGGGGCGAAAAATTTCTGGTAGCCAAGGACAACGGCAACAGAGAGGATTACGGCGATGATTACGTTACGGGTTTCCATAATTTTACCAGGGGTTCCGGCGTCGTTAAAGACGCCTTTTTACCGGATCGTAGCCGCCGCGACACAGGGGATGGCAGCGTAAAAGCCTTTTCACGGCAAGGAAAATTCCCTGGGCCGGGCCGTAAAGTTCAATGGCATCTATGGCGTATTGGGAACAGGTGGGAACGAAGCGGCAGCTCGGCGGCAGTACCGGCGAGATGAAGCGCTGGTATACCCGAATGAGGGATACCATGAGATTTCTTGCAATCAAGGTTTTCGGCCTCGGAATGAATTAACGCCGATGTACGGGGAGCGATGGTCGCAGGCGGGAGAGCAGTAGTTGCTTAACAGGTATCATGCGAGGGGATGAGGCCTGATATGATCTCGCTTATCTCGGCAAGAGAGTCGGCGGCAAACTCACGCCGTATGGCAAAGACAATATCGAAGCCCCGGGGGAGTTTATGCCGGTTCAGTCGGAAAAATTCGCGCAACAGCCTTTTTATGCGATTGCGCCTTACCGCTTTCCTGACCCCGTGGACACTGATACCCAGCCTGGATTCATCGCCGCCGTTATCGGCGAGGATGATGGTAATATGACGCCCCCTTATCCTTTTTCCCCGCCGGTATACATACTGGTATTGCCGAGGGGTTCGCAGCAGGGAACTCTTGCTTAAGCCCTCTTTCCCTGTGCCGCGACGATGGGGGGCATGGCTCATACTGCCAGGCGTTTGCGTCCCTTGGCCCGACGGCGGTTGATCACGGCCTGGCCGGCCTTGCTCCGCATCCTGATCCGGAAACCGTGGGTACGGTGCCTCTTGGTGTTGCTCGGCTGAAAGGTTCTTTTGCTCATCTTTTCCTGTTTCCTTAAGTCTTGTTTTAGTGTTTGCCCGTGATCTTTTCCGGCGGCTGCAATTGACAGATGGAAAACGCCGGCTGCGGTAAATTCCTTATAATCCCGGGCGGTTATAGGCCAGAAGGGTCACAATGCCCCCATTGGCTGATGCAGGAAAGGGGTGATAATAATAGTCCGGCGGGGTGATGTCAATACCATTAATCGCCGGCAGTATTGTCCGGGTGGTGATCATGACGTTCACAGCGGCCGCCGTCCGGTCCCTGGTCGAGCCCGAAAACCCGTCTGATCATGGCCAGTTTTTCGGTTCGAAGGGTGGGATCGCTCTCCTTTTTAAGGAATAAGATCGGGTTGTGGATCATTTTGGCGGCAATGGCGCTGGTCATCTTTTCCAGGGATTTTTTTTCCTTGTCGGAGAGATTGCCCAGGTGCTTCATGGATCGCTCAAGTTCGGCGGCGCAGATGGAGTCGGCCTGTTCCTTCAGCGCTGCAATGGTCGGGCCGATCTCCATGGCGTCAAGCCAGCCTGTGAACTTGAGCGATTCCTCGGCCACGATGGCCTCGCCCCTTTTGGCCTCCTTGTCCCGCTCGCTCTTGTTCATGTCGACCACCTGCTGGAGGTCGTCGATGTCGTAGAGGTAGACGTTATCGATATCGTTTAAGTGCGGATCGAGGTCGCGGGGGACGGCGATGTCGATCAGGAACAGGGGGCTGTTCATCCTCTGGCGCATGATCGGTTTTACCTCGGGCGCGTTCAAGACCAGGCCCGGGGCGCCGGTGGAGCTGATCAGGATGTCGATCTCGGCCAGGCGGTCGATCATTTCATCGAGACCCGCGGCCCGGCCATTGAAGCGGTCGGCCAGGGCC
>Ga0114931_10010698_pt1 | contig 10900 bp, 9 predicted proteins | sample 2SBtaG_FD_89579 | JGI IMG/M metagenome (GOLD analysis project Ga0114931, IMG submission 89579) | Deep subsurface microbial communities from Kolumbo volcano to uncover new lineages of life (NeLLi) - 2SBTROV14_V59a metaG | ecosystem: Environmental > Aquatic > Marine > Volcanic | place: Kolumbo...
ATTCCCACGCAGAGCGTGGGAACGGTTAAAAGTTTTCACAGGTAACAATATTATGCTCAGCATTGAAAATCTTCATGTCAGTATCGACGACAAACCGATACTGCGCGGCATCGATCTGCAGATCAACCCGGGCGAGGTGCATGCCATCATGGGCCCCAATGGTTCCGGCAAGAGCACCCTGGCGCACATCCTGGCCGGCAAGCCCGGTTACCAGGTGACGCAGGGTTCGATCACCTATCAGGACAAGGATCTGCTGGAACTGGAACCGGAAGTGCGGGCGCGGGAGGGCGTTTTCCTGGCTTTCCAGTATCCGGTGGAAATCCCCGGCGTGAGCAACATCTATCTGCTCAAGGCGGCATTGAATGCCATTCGCAAGCATCACGGTCTCGACGAAGTGGATGCGCTGGATTTTCTGAGCCTGGTGAAGGAAAAGATCCAGCTGCTGGATATGGATGAAAAGTTCCTGTACCGCGCGGTCAACGAAGGCTTTTCCGGCGGTGAGAAAAAACGCAATGAGATTCTGCAGATGGCGATTATGGAGCCGAAGCTCTGCGTGCTCGATGAAACCGATTCCGGCCTGGATATCGATGCCCTGAAAATCGTTTCCCAGGGCGTCAATTCCCTGCGTTCAAAGGAGCGCTCCTTCATTCTGGTGACCCATTACCAGCGCCTGCTGGACTATATAGAACCGGATGTCGTGCATGTCCTGGCGCATGGCAGAATCGTCAAATCCGGCGGCCCGGAACTGGCGCTGGAACTGGAAGCAAAAGGCTACAGCTGGGTAGAGCAGGCGGCATGATGAACGCAGTGAAAAATATCACCAGCCATTATCTGGCGGACTATGAAAACACTGCTCCGGCATTGCCCGGACAGCATCTGCCGTGGCTGCAGCAGTTGCGCAGCGATGCGCTGCAGCAATTCGGACAGCAGGGGTTCCCCTCGCCTCGCGAGGAGGAATGGAAATATACCAATGTCTCGGCGATCGAGAAGAAACGCTTCAGCCCCGCTGCCAGCGGAGCCGGGCAGGCCGCTGTCGACAGCGGCTGGCTGGATGCCTACCGCCTGGACGATGCCTGGTGCGTAGTGCTGGTTGATGGTCGTTTTTCGGCGCAATTGTCCAGTCTGCAGGGGCTGCCGGACGGTGTCGTGGCGTGCGCCATGGCCGAGGCGCTGGAAAAATATCCTGACCGGCTCGAGGCCCGCTTTGGCCGTGCCATGACCCGGGAAAACCATGGTTTCATTCATTTTACCAGCGCCTGGTTCAGCGATGGTCTGTATTTGCACATTCCGCCGCGTGTGATATTGGACAAGCCGGTGCAATTGCTGCATGTGGTGACTCAGCCCGATTCCCTGGCGGTGACACGCAGCCTGATCGATGTCGAAAGCATGGCCGAGGCCGAGGTATTCGAAACCTTTGTCGGTGTTGCCGATCAGGCCTATCTGAATGCATCGGTGAGCGAAGTGCTGGTCGGCGACAACGCCAGGCTGGATCTCTACAAGCTGCAATGCGAGACGGGCAGGGCGTACCACTTCGGTGGCACCTATGTGCTACAGGAGAGCCATGGCCGTTTTCAGCATCACAATTTTTCCTTTGGCAGCCTGCTGGCCAGAAACGAAGTGCATGTCGATCTGGGCAGGGCGGCTGAATGCCAACTCAATGGTTTGTATCTTGGCACTAAACGCCAGCACACCGACAACCATACCCGCATCAATCATACCCAGCCCCACGGCATCAGCCGGGAGATGTATAAGGGTATTCTCGATCAGCGGGCGCGCGGCGTTTTTCAGGGCCGGGTGGTGGTCTTCGAGGGCGCGCAAAAAACCGACTCGGAAATGAACAACCGCAACCTGCTGCTTTCCAGTGACGCCGAGGCAGACACCAAGCCGCAGCTGGAGATCTACAACGACGATGTCAAATGCAGCCACGGCGTCACGGTGGGGCAGCTGGACGAAAAATCCATTTTCTATTTGCGCTCGCGCTGCATCGATGCGGAAACGGCGCGCAACATGCTGACCTTCGCCTTCGCCAATGAAATGGTGGAAAGACTGCAGGAAAAGTCCTTCAAGGCGCTGGTGCAGTCACAGTTGCTGGCGCATTTTCCCCAGACCGGCATCGTTAAGGAATGGTTATGAATATGTTGAACAGCGAAACAATACGCCGGGATTTTCCGATACTCGATCAACAGGTACATGGCAGGCCGCTGGTCTATCTGGACAATGCCGCGACCTGTCAGAAACCGGCCCAGGTTATCGATGCCATGACCCGGATGTACCAGCATGACTATGCCAATGTACACCGCGGTGTGCATACCCTCAGCGAGCGCTCCACGGCCGCCTATGAAGGCGCCCGGGAGAAAGTCAGAAAATTCATCAATGCCGCCAGCAGCAAGGAAATCGTCTTCGTGCGGGGAACCACCGAGGCGATCAATCTGGTCGCCCAGAGCTACGGCAGGAGCAATCTGGCCGCCGGCGACGAGATTCTCATTACCGCCATGGAGCATCACTCCAATATCGTGCCCTGGCAGATGCTCTGCCAGCAGACCGGTGCAGTGCTGCGCGTTGCGCCCATCGATACCCGGGGGGAGCTGATTTTCCCGGAATTCGAGAAGCTGCTCAATGAAAAAACCCGGCTGGTATCGGTCGGGCATATGTCCAATGCCCTGGGAACGATCAATCCGGTGCAGCAGATCATTGCCGCCGCGCATGCCAGGAACGTCCCGGTATTGCTCGATGGCGCACAGGCGGCGCCACATATGCACGTCGATGTGCAGGCGCTGGATTGTGATTTTTACGCCTTTTCCGGTCACAAGCTCTATGGCCCATCCGGCATCGGCGTGCTGTATGGCAGGCAGGAACTGCTGGAGGCGATGCCGCCCTATCAAGGTGGCGGTGACATGATCCGCAAGGTCACCTTCGAGGAAACCGAATACAATATCCTGCCCTACAAGTTCGAGGCCGGCACGCCGAGCATAGTCGATACCGTCGGGCTGGGTGCGGCAATGGATTACCTGACGGAAATCGGCATGGATCGGCTGGCCGCCCACGAGCATGAACTGCTGCTCTACGCGACGGAAAAAGCCAGAAAAATACCCGGCCTGCGCATCATCGGCGAGGCGCAGCAGAAGGGCGCGATACTGTCCTTCGTGCTGGACAGCGTGCATCCCCACGATATCGGCACCATGCTTGACAGCATCGGCATCGCGGTGCGCGCCGGGCATCATTGCGCGATGCCGGTGATGGACTTTTTCCAGGTGCCGGCCACGGCCAGGGCATCGTTTGCCGTTTACAACACAAAACAGGAAGTCGATGTACTGATGGAAGGCATCGAAAAGCTGATCGAGGTATTTGCCTGATGTTTGATGATTTGCGTGACCTCTACCAGGAGGTTATTTTCGACCACAACAGGAACCCGCGCAATTTCCGGGTCATGGAAAACGCCAATCGCAAGGTGGAGGGTTTCAACCCCCTGTGCGGCGACCGCCTGACGCTGTATCTGAATGTCCAGGACGGCGTCATCAAGGATGCCAGCTTTCAGGGCTCTGGCTGCGCCATATCCACCGCATCGGTGTCGCTGATGACGGAAATCGTCAAGGGCCTCACCGAGCAGGAAGCAGAACAGCTGTTCGAGAAATTTCGCCAGATGACCACCAGCAACAGCGAGGAAGTCAATCTTGAAGCGCTGGGCAAACTGGCGGTACTGGCCGGCGTGCGGGAATACCCGGCGCGGGTCAAGTGTGCGACACTGGCATGGCATACGCTGGATGCGGCGCTGAAAAACGAGCAGAAAGCGGTATCCACGGAATAGCTTCCGTGCCACTGGAAGACAGTCCGCATTCCTCCCGCGTTGCAGTGCTTTACGAAGGCCGGGGGGATTGCCAGCGGCTGGAGAAACTGGCTCACCAGCTTTCTGTTCCGCTGCTGCAGAGTGGGGACCCTGATGCCCGGACACAAGTGGATTTTTTTCTGGCCTGGCGCAATGACTGTCTGACGCTGCTGCAGTCCGACAGCCTGCAGCGCGGTGGCCTGTTCGCTGATTTCGATGTGCGCGGCGAACAGCAGCGCTCCTGGCCGGCGCCGAAAAAAGGCCCGCTGGCGCAGGCCATCGGCCGCAAGACCCGTCTGGTGGTCGACGCCACGGCGGGCTGGGGTCAGGACAGTTTCCAGATTTTCCGCATGGGCTATGAGGTGCTCTGCATCGAGCGTTCGCCGGTCATGGCGGAACTGCTGTGGGATGGCCTGCAGCGTCTCGCCGCGCAGGCCTGGATGCGGGAGCTGCATCTCACGCCGCCGCAGTTACTGACTGGCAATGCCCTGGAGATACTGGCAACCCTCACCTTCCAGCCGGATTGCATCTATCTGGATCCGATGTTCCCCCCGAAACGCAAAAAATCCGCCCTGGCCAGAAAATCCATGCGCATCCTGCGCGAGCTGCTCGGTGACGATGATGATCGCGAACAGCTTTTTGCAGCGGCATGGCAGGCGGCCGGGAAAAGAGTCGTGGTAAAGCGCCCGGATTACGCCCAACCACTGGCTGGCAAACCCAACGAGAGCTTTCAGGGCAAACTGGTGCGCTACGATGTCTACCTTAAAATGGGTGTATCAGCACAGCTGTAACTAAGATATACTTTCTGCACATCAGAACTTGGCACTTGATTTCCCTTGTTGGAGAGGGCTGGTATAAGGCATGTGGTTTGCAAAACGGAAAAAAATAGACAATTGACACGCTTCGGATTCAATTTCGAACGAGCTGGTGCTCATACTTCACGCACCTTGATGATCGAGGAATTAACTGCGCTGTTAACATATGTCGATCGCCCGGATGCAAAAAAAAGCGATTACCTGCAAGCCATTGTTGATGAGAATTGCCTCGGCAAGCGCTCCGGTAAAACACGGATTCTTACCTACCGTCATCTGGTCTCCCTCTATTCGCTTGATCCTTCCAATATCCTCTTTCGCGCCCTGTTGTTTTTTTGGCGCCGGGATACCACTGGACAGCCGTTGTTTGCGCTGCTTTGCACCTATGCCCGTGATTCAGTTTTTCGCTGTTCCGCGCCATTTATTTTGGAATTTCCTGAGGGCGCCACAATAACCCGGGAAGCGCTTGAAGAATTTATTGATGAGATAGCGCCGGGCCGTTTCAGCAAGGCAACGCTGAAATCCACAGCCCAGAATATCAATTCAACATGGACCAAATCAGGCCATTTAGTAGGGCGCGTCAGAAAAGTTCGCGTTCGAGCCATGCCCACGGCAGGAAGTGTTTCCTACGCCTTGCTGCTCGGTTATCTTACCGGTGTACGCGGCCAGTCTCTGTTTTGCACTGAATACACCAGACTCCTCGATTGCTCATTTGCAAGGTTGGTTGAACTTGCTGAGGAAGCATCACGCAAAGGCTGGATCGTGTTCAAGCGGGTCGGGGATGTCATCGAGGTTCTTTTCCCAAGCCTGATTAACGAACAAGAAATGGAGTGGCTTCGTGAGCAAAGTTAAGCGCCTGATTCAATCCTACAGCAAATACATCGCTGTACCGTGGAGGGATGACGCGGCAGCCGCACAACGTGTGATATTTTGTGTGTACAACGAAAAAGATGAACTGGTCTTGCGTGCTAAAGTGGATGAATTTGAATTGGTCACCAAAGGATCAGACCATGATTGGGTGCTCTTTGATTTGACCGACACCTTTGCCATCTGGCTATCGGGCCAACGCTACGCCATGAAATATTTCCAGCAGCCACATCTATTGCACACACTTCTGCCCAAATACCTTGAATTTCTCAAACAGGAATTTTCCCAGTTCGTCAAAGACAAGGGACAGGAAGAACGGGCGGTAGTTGCATTGATGGGTGTCGGTTCACTGTTCGGCTTGCTGAAAGTCAAAGATGTGGTGGATCAACTGGCGCCCATGGTCAAAGGGCGCTTGCTGGTCTTCTTCCCAGGAAGTTACGAAAATAACAACTACCGTCTGCTGGATGGCTATGACGGCTGGAATTATCTGGCCGTTCCCATTACCGCAGACAAGGATTATTGAGTCAAGGGGTAATGCATGCTGAACCGTGATATCTACCAAAAGGATCCAACGACACACCGGTTAATCAATGAAGGCGTTGCCAACGTCAACGATGAAAACACCCAACAGGCGTTGACGGTGCTTCGCTATGAGCTGGAAACCTTTGTCTGTGATGGTCAGTATGCCGAGGGTATGTCTCATATCCTGCAAACTTATTTGACCAATATCGGCCAATCACAGCAACCTGGCGTTTGGGTAAGCGGGTTCTACGGTTCGGGTAAATCTCACCTGGTCAAAATGCTTCGCGCACTTTGGGTGGATACCAAATTTGATAATAGAACAACTGCACGCGGCATCGCCAACCAGCCTGAAGAGATCCGGGATCACTTCAAGGAACTCAGTGTCCAAAGCAAACGCCACGGCGGCTTGCACGCAGCCTCGGGCACCTTGGGTGCAGGTGCCAGTGGCAGTGTGCGCCTGGCATTGTTACGCATCATCTTCAAATCCGTCGGCTTGCCCGAACAGTACGGCGTTGCCCGTTTTGTTTTGTGGCTCAGGCATGAAAGCATTCTGGATGAGGTGCGCAGTCACGTTGAAGAACTGGGCTACGATTGGGAAGAAGAATTGGACAACTTCTACGTAGCCGAAGGCTTGCATGAAGCCCTGGTCAAGGCAAAACCACGGTTATTTGCTTCTCCGGAAGCTTGTGTCGAAACCCTGAACAATCTCTATCCTTATGTCCAGGACATCTCCAGCGATGAGATGCTCAAGGCTATTCGCGACACCTTGACGCGGGATGGAAAATTCCCGCTGACATTGATCGTGCTCGATGAGGTACAGCAATACATCGGTGAAGACAGCCAGCGTTCCATCGATGTGCAGGAAGTGGTGGAAGCCTGCTGCAAAAAAATCGAAGGTGGCAAGCTGATATTCGTGGGCACCGGGCAAACGGCTGTGACAGGCACGGCTAACTTGAAAAAACTCGAGGGTCGATTTACCGTCCGTGTGGAGCTGTCAGACACCGATGTAGAAGCGGTCATTCGTCAGGTGATCCTGGCCAAAAAACCGGAAGCCAAATCTGCCATCGAAGCTATGATGCAAACCAACCTTGGTGAAATTGCCCGTCACTTGGCGGGCACCACCATTGGGCATCGTCAGGATGATATTCCCTATTTTCCCCAAGACTACCCCATCCTGCCGGTACGCCGCCGATTTTGGGATAACAGCCTGCGGGTTCTGGATCAAACCGGCACCGACAGCCAGCTGCGTAACCAGCAGAGCATGGTTCACAAGGTCATACAGACTAATCTGGACAAGGAAGTGGGTCATGTCGTCGCAGCCGACTATCTCTATTTTGATTCTGCTGACAAGCTGTTGCAGACACGCATATTGCCGCGCAAGGTTCATGAAAAAACCGTCAGTTGGTGCAAAGGCACGGCAGACGAACAACTGATGGCACGCGCTTGCGGTCTGGTGTTCCTGGTCAACAAACTGGCCAGCAGTAACCAGGAAATCGGCATCCGGGCCACCACCGATACTCTGGCAGACTTGTTGGTGGAAAACCTGTCCAAAGGGTCCGGTGAGTTACGCGCCAAGCTCCCCGGCCTGCTGGACCATTGCGAACTGCTCATGAAAGTGGGTGACGAGTACCGTATTCAAACCGAAGAAAGCGCTGCCTGGACAGACGAGTTCCTGAGCCAGCGTTCCAACCTGGCCAACGAAGCCCATCGCATCGAAGCAGAACGGGACGACCGTATTCGCAAGATGTTTGCCAAGCTGGTAGGCAAGCTGGCTTTGGTTCAGGGTCAATCCAAGGTACACCGCGATGTATTCCCCATCTTTGATGCTCAACTGCCTAATGATGCCGACAATAAGATCTGCGTCTGGGTTCGAGATGGCTGGAGTATTGATGAAAATTCCGTGGTTGCCGAAGCTCGGCAGGCGGGCAACCAGTCACCCACGGTTTTCGTTTTTATTCCCAAACGCTCGGCGGATGACTTGCGTCATCACCTCATCGAATACAAGGCTGCGGCGGCCACGCTGGAAAAGCGCGGTGTTCCCAACACGCCCGAAGGTACCGAATCCCGGGCCGCGATGGAAACCACCAGACAGACGGCAGAAGCCAAAATACGCGAATTGCTAGGTGAAGCCTTCTCCGGCGCCCGCGTGTTTCAAGGCGGTGGGGCAGATATTCTAGGCAACGACTTGCACGAGATGATCCAGGAAGCTGCCGAAAATGCTCTGCGGCGGTTGTATCCTAAATTTCTTGTGGCGGATCATGCAGGCTGGTCGAGAGTGTATGAAAAGGCGCGCAAAGGTGCGCCCGATGCGCTAAAAGCGGTGGGAGACGACGGTGAACCCGCCAAGAATCCAGTTTGTAAGGAGGTACTGTCTTTCATTGCCGGGGGCAAAAAAGGCGCTGATATTCGTCAACACCTGGAGGGCGTCCACTATGGCTGGTCTCGCGATGCGGTGGACGGTGCCCTGCAAGTGCTGCTGGTGGCTGGGTTGATTCGGACGCATGATGATCACGGAACAGTCATCGACGCCAGAGAGCTGGAACGTAAACAGATTGGCAAAGCCACCTTCAAGATCGAATCAGCCACGGTAACCACGGTACAGCGTATTCAAATACGCAAGCTCTTTCAGAAACTGGGTATCAGCGCGAAACAGAGTGAGGAGCTTTCCAAAGTGCCCCGTTTTTTGCAGGACATGACCACACTGGCCGACAACGCAGGCGGCGAAGCGCCCAAACCAGAAAGACCCGATACCCAGATGCTGGAAGACATCCGCCTGAGCGCGGGTAACGAACAACTACTGGCGCTATACAACCGTAGAGAGGAAATAAAACAGGCCATTGATAGCTGGAAGGTGCGGAGTGATCAAATCAAGCAACGATGGCCCGAATGGGAACAACTGAAGCTATTGGCAAAACATGCTGATGGTCTGCCTGATGCAGAAATCTTCACCACTCAGGTCAGTCAAATCGAACAGCAGCGCCAACTACTGGATGAACCCAACGCCATTCAACCACTGATTGCCAACATCACCCAATTGCTGCGTGATGAATTGAACCGACTGCAAAGCAATTATGACAGCCAACAGCAAAAGGGCATGCAACGCCTGGAAGCCGATGACAACTGGGCGCAACTGGAACTCGAGCAGCGCAATAGCCTGCTGAGCGCTCAGCACCTGACCTTGGCAAGCAAGCCCAACATCCAGGTCAGTAATGCGCAGGAAATTTTGGATACCTTGAATCACCTGAGTTTAAGCGCCTTGGCAGATCGGGTTGCCGCCATGCTATCTCGTTTTGACGCAGTATCGGCAGGGGCTGCAGAAATGATGGAACCAGAAATACAGTTTGTTTCTGTTCCGCGTCGTACACTAAGAACCGACAAAGAAATAGATGTTTGGCTCGAAGAGCTGAGACAGCAACTTAAAACCACTCTAAAACAAGGGCCGGTGATAGTGAAATAGCCCGGAGACAGCCATGCTCGAACAAATTAGATTTGATAAATTCACAGCTTTTGAGAAGCTGACCGTTCATTTTTCACCTGGAATCAATGTTTTTGTGGGAGAAAACGGCACGGGTAAAACGCATATACTTAAAGCTCTCTACTCGGCTTGTGACATCACTAAAAGTCAACAAGGCCTGGCAGAAAAAATTGCTAAGGTTTTTTTGCCATCAAAAACACAAATTGGTCGGCTGGTTAAACGCTCACCTACGAGTAGCAAGGGATTTGTTGAAATCAGGCGAAGCATTTCAACGAGTGAAAGTACACGCATCCGTTTAACGCTATCCAATCACACCAAAGATCCTGAAAAAGCAACGGAAGGTGGAGCATGGAAGCAATGGAGGGAATACCCGGTCGAATCTGTCTATATCCCGGTTAAAGACATGATGGCCAATGCACCTGGCTTTCGTTCCCTTTACAGTTTGCGAAATATTCATTTTGAAGAAGTTTATGCTGACATTATTGACCGCGCCTTTCTCGCTGCACTGAAAGGCCCTACTGATGCACCATGTAAGAAGCTGCTGACCATTTTGCAGAAATCTATGGATGGTAAGGTTATTACAAAAAATGAAGAGTTTTTTCTGAAAAACAAGCAGGGTGAGTTGGAGTTCACGCTATTGGCGGAAGGCCTGCGCAAGCTGGCGCTATTATGGATTCTCATGCAAAATGGCACCCTGACTAACGGCTCTATTCTTTTTTGGGATGAACCGGAGACCAATCTAAATCCAAAACTGATGCACACTGTGGTTGAAATTCTTACCGAGTTGCAACGCATGGGTGTGCAGATTTTTCTTACTACACACGACTATGTCATCCTGAAAGAATTTGATCTGCAATCCCAACAATCGGATTACATTAAATATCACAGTTTGTTCAGAGGAGAAGAATCTGGAGAAATCGACATATCCACAACTTCTGACTTCAGCGATATTTCACCCAACGCCATAGATGAAACCTTCGGCGACCTGGTTACCAGAGAAATCCAGAAATCTCTGCATGAGGAAGGATAGATGATTCTCAAGGAAGGGGATATTGAATTTGACTTCAGGGTGCATTGGATGCGTTCAAATTTGACGAGCAGGATAAAACAAAGCCAAAATTTCATGGCCTGTCGCATTGCATGAAGGCTGTCGATTTCGTGGTGGAGTATGACGACCACTATCTTTTCGTTGAAATAAAAGATCCCACTGAGCCAACTCGATATGATTCAGCCAGGGATAAATCCGAACTGATACGGAACCTCACAACCAAGTTCCGCGACACCTTCATCTATCGTTGGGCTGAAAACAAGCTGGATAAACCTGTGCGTTACCAATGTCTTGTCGAACTGGATAACGCACAAACCCTCTATTTGATGAAACAACTGAAGAATCAGCTACCC
>Ga0114931_10010699_pt1 | contig 10900 bp, 9 predicted proteins | sample 2SBtaG_FD_89579 | JGI IMG/M metagenome (GOLD analysis project Ga0114931, IMG submission 89579) | Deep subsurface microbial communities from Kolumbo volcano to uncover new lineages of life (NeLLi) - 2SBTROV14_V59a metaG | ecosystem: Environmental > Aquatic > Marine > Volcanic | place: Kolumbo...
CCCGCGCCTACGACCTTGCCGTGATCGGTGCCGGCTCGGCGGGCTTCTCGGCCGCGATCACCGCTGCCAACCTCGGTGCGCGCGTCGCGCTGATCGGACACGGCACCATCGGCGGTACTTGTGTGAACGTCGGCTGCGTCCCGTCGAAGACGCTGCTCCGTGCCGCCGAAGCCGTGCACGCCGCGCGATCTGTTACGCGTTTCCCGGGTCTCGCGGGCGCCGCGACGCTGACAGACTGGTCTGCATTGATGGCCGCCAAGGACGAACTCGTGGCCACGCTGCGCCACCAGAAGTATGCGGATCTGCTGCCCGGCTACGAGACTATCGACTATATCGAAGGACAGGCCCGGTTCGCTGACGACATGTTGATGGTCAGCGGTGCGCCGCTTCGCGCAGACCGGATCGTTATTGCCACCGGTGCCGCGCCCCGCTGCCGGACATCCCCGGAATCGCCGATGTTCCGGTCCTGACCAGCACCGGCGCGCTCGACCTACCCGAGCGGCCGGAGTCGCTGCTCGTCATTGGTGGCGGCTATATCGGCTGCGAGCTGGCCCAGTTGCTTGCGCGCCTGGGATCGAAGGTGACCCTGGTGACGCGCAGCCGCCTGCTGCCTGAGACCGAACCGGAGGTATCGGCGGCGCTGACCGGTTATCTCCGCGACGAGGGGATCACGGTGTGGGCCGGGCTCAGTTATCGCGAGATTCAGCGGACCGCGGAAGGTGTGGCTTTGACCATCAACATCGATGGCCGCATCGAACGACTCGCAGCCGAGCAGGTGCTCATCGCGACCGGCCGTAAGCCGAACACAGACACGTTCGGGCTTGCCGAGTCGGGCGTCGCGCTCGACGCGCGCGGCGCCGTGATCGTCGATGACCGCATGCGAACGTCTCGGCCCGGTGTGTACGCCGCCGGCGACGTGACGAACCGCGACGCCTTCGTCTACATGGCCGCCCACGGCGCCAAGATCGCGGCGCGCAATGCCCTGAACGGTGACGAATCGACCTATGACAACCGCGCCATGCCCTGGGTGGTGTTCACCGACCCGCAGGTCGCCGGCGTGGGCCTGACCGAGGCGGCCGGCCGCGCCGCCGGTCACCAGGTCAATACGTCGACCGTCAACCTCGACCAGGTACCACGCGCGCTCGCGGCCAGGGATACGCGCGGCCTGATCAAGCTGGTCGTCGACGCGCGCACGGATGTGCTTCTACAATGCGACATGACGACCGCAGCACAAGCTGGTCGTCGACGCGCGCACGAATGTGCTGCTCGGCGGGCAGATCCTGGCGCCGGAAGGCGCCGACGCCATCCAGATGCTGGCACTCGCGATCAAACACGGCATGATGGCGACGGCGCTCGCCGAACGCTGTTTCCCTACCTCACCACGGTCGAGGGCTTGAAGCTCGCTGCGTTGGGGTTCAACACCGACGTCGCCAGGCTCTCCTGCTGCGCGGGGTAGGATCGTGCGCGGGGGTGCTGTCGGTTCAGCGCGGCACAAAGCTTGCCGCCATCGGTCGTCCTAACCTGGCCCAGGGTCGGCGACGACCAGGTCGTATTTCTTGTCCAGGCGTCCTCCAGCGTGGATGGTGCGTCGGCCCGACCCGAAATCGACTTTCGGCAGGTCGAGGTGCTTCAACCACGAATGATTCGCTCGCTCGGCCATGAAAATTCTCGTATAGCAAATTGGCAAGCTTGCCATTCACAACGATAATGACTCGATATGCTCAAATCCTCATCGAGTGGTTAATAGGTAAAGGGGAGACAGAGGCATGGATTACCGTCTTGCTCTGTCAGCGCCGGTTGTTTCTTTAAGGATAAGTATTGAGGCGGTGGATGATGTGTCGCCGCCTGCGTATCTGGGGTCTGCTCTGCGGGGCCTGTTTGGTCACGGTCTGCGCAAGTTGGCCTGTGTCAATCCAAAGGTCGATTGCAAGGATTGTCCGCTGTTGGCGACTTGCGTTTACAGTCGTGTTTTCCTCTCCGAAGGTGGGCCATTGGCCGGTGATGCCGCTCCCACGCGCTATGTCGTTGCGCCACCACCGAGGAGTCCTGCTTCTCTTCGCAAGGGTGAGGGGCTGGATTTCGAGATGATCCTGATCCGTCTCCGTGCTGAAGACATGCCCTTCATTATTCAGGCTTGGTGCTGCGCCGCTGAACGAGGACTGGGGCCCAACAACTGTCGCTTTCAGATCAGATCAATCCACCAGGAACACCCGGTAGGTTCTGATCAATGGAGGAGGATTTATGGTGCAATGGGGCGTCCGGCTTCGGTGGCGGCCAGCCCTATCCCTTTGCCGCCACCCCCCTCAGAACCTATTGTCATTAATCTGGTCACACCCGCTCGCCTGAAGCGTAACGGCAAGCTGGTCAGGCCAGAAGCATTTGACGCCCCCATATTTCTTTCTGCACTGCACTACCGGGCCATTGAATTGTGTGGTGGGCCACGCACCCAACCCAGGTACGAAACGTCCGTCCATATGGATCAGGAGCAGCTTCGATGGTCCGACTGGACCCGCTACTCCAGCCGCCAAAAAACACGCATGCAGCTCGGCGGGGTGACGGGGCGCTTCGTGCTGAGTGGCGAGGGGCTTGCGGAACACTGGCCAGTACTTTGGCGAGGCCAGTGGTGGCACATCGGAAAGACCACATCCATGGGGTTGGGGCGTTACCGCATTGAAGCGGCAAGCTTGCCGGCAGCAGGGTAGGTCTATTGCCAGGTTGAATGGGTATCGAGTAGCAAGTAGCAAGGGAGAGCGTTGATGCCGATCAGCAATGATCAGACAGGCCCACGCCGCATACTGTTGGCGGTGACTGGATTGTCGCCGCAGATCGTAACTGAGACGCTGTATGCGCTGGCGGTTGCCAGCAAGCAGCCCTGGATACCGCACGAAATACGCCTGTTGACCACCACCGAGGGAGCCGAGCGTGCCCGGCTCGCCCTGCTTAGCGAAGAGCCAGGCTGGTTCGCGCGTCTGGTTGCCGATTATCGGCTGCCAGCCATTCAATTCGATCAGTCAAGCATTGTCACGGTGCGCGACGCGGCGGGGAAATCGCTCGATGATATTCGCACACCGGAAGACAACGAGCGCGTCGCCGACCTGATCACCGAAACAGTACGCACGTTGACGGAATCCGAAACCGAGCTGCATGTCTCGATCGCCGGTGGCCGTAAAACCATGGGATTCTATCTGGGTTACGCGCTTTCGCTGTTCGGCCGTGCGCAGGACCGTCTATCGCACGTCCTGGTTAACGAGCCCTTTGAATCGAGCTGGGATTTCTTCTATCCGACCCCGTACAGCCGGGTCATCACCACCCGCGGCGACAAGCTGGCCGATACCCGGGACGGCCGTGTCTCACTGGCCGAGATACCCTTTGTTTCGCTGCGCGATGGCTTGCCAACTCGGCTGCGGGAGGGCGCGGCGAGCTACAGTCAAACCGTCGCGGCCGCCAAACGGGCCATGCTGCCACCGGTATTAAGAATTGATCTGGAAGGAGGCCTGATAGAGGCTGGCGGCGAGCGGTTTAAATTGGCGGACGCAGACTTTGGCTTCTATGCCTGGTTTGCCCACCGGCGCGCACAAGACCAGCCACCCATACGCTGGGACGATGAAGTGGAGATTGAAGAATTTCTCGAATTTTACGAAGCCCGCTGTGGACGGTGTTCGCAGCGTGTCGAGACGCTAAGGGTTGTGCATCGAGACGGCATCGAAAAGGAGTGGTTCGAACAGCGCCTCTCCAAAACCAACCATGCCGTCTACAAAGCGCTTGGCGACATACTGGCCAAGCCCTACATAATCGTTTCTCAGGGGAAGCGCCCAAAGACACGGTACGGGTTCACTATCGACCCGGATGCCATCCGCTTTGAGACCATTGAGGGGATGGGTGATGACTGACACCGCCGGCACGCACGGCGTCTCGCCAGGCAAACCCCGGATATTGGGTGGACAGGGGGTCGAGTTGCACGGGGCACTGAAAGATAACTGACAAGCTTGCCGATGGCCCGGGCTGTTCTGTGGCTTGACAGACTTCGGTCGACAGGAGGACGACGAGTGAAAATGACAAAACGCAAGTATCAGGTGCGTTTTCTGACCCCTGGCTTTCTCGGTAATGCCAGGCAAGACGGTCAGTGGCGCACGCCGCCGTTCAAGGCGCTGCTGCGGCAGTGGTGGCGGGTGGCCTGGGTGGAGCAGAACGACTTTTCGAACGACGTTCGCGCTCTGCACGATGCCGAGGACAAACTGTTCGGTTCCGCCGCCGGAGAGAGCGGTTGCCGCAGTCGGGTGCGGTTGCGGCTGGGGCACTGGGATCTGGGCAAGCTAAAGAGCTGGGATGGATTGGAGCAACGCACTGTGCGCCATCCCGAGGTGCAACGGACCGGCTACAAGGTGGGGCCGCACGCCTATCTCGGTTTCGGGCCACTCGATGGTCGCGGCGGCACAAAGCTCGGAAAACCAAATGCCGCCATCCAGGGCGGCGAATCGGCTGATCTCCGGCTGGCCTTTCCCAGTCCTAATGGAGACGCAGGTGCCGCACTGCTCGACCGGGCACTGGCGTTGATGCACGGCTTCGGCACCCTCGGTGGGCGTTCGCGCAACGGCTGGGGGTCGTTTGCCCTCCTGACCACTGACGGGTCGGCCCTGACTCTGCACCAGTTGCCCCAGCGCGACTGGCAAGCCTGCCTCGACCGCGACTGGCCCCACGCCATCGGCAGCGACGGGCAGGGTGCACTGATCTGGCAGACCGGCGCGTCCGACGACTGGAAGTCGCTGATGCGGCAACTGGCCGAGATCAAGATCGGGTTGCGGACGCAGAAAGCGTTCGAATTTCATTCCGGAAATAACACGTCACACCCCGAAGCTCGTCACTGGCTCAGCCACCCTGTCACTGAACACAACGTGCGGCCTTGGAAACAGGGCCGGAAACAGGGCCGCCTCCCCAACAGCCTTCGCTTCAAGGTCCGCGCGGACGACGACGGCAGGCTCCGCGGGGTGATCTTCCACGTCCCCTGCCTGCCACCGCCGCAGCTGTTCCACCCCGACGCCGACGCCATCAAGCAGGTCTGGCAGCAGGTCCACGCCTTTCTGGACGGTCGCGACGACCTGCACAGGAGCCCGGCATGAGCGCCTACGCGGCTTTAGGATCGAGCAGCAGCAGCCGCGGTTCGACCTGCGCGATTGTCTCGAAGTCGCGGTCGCGGGTCAGCAGCGGCAGTTCGTGCTCGACCGCCAGTGCGGCGATCAGGCAGTCGTTGGCGCTGCGGATTGTGATGCCCCGCCAACGGCCGCGTGCATATAACCGAGCGGCATCGAGGTGGGTTTCATACCGTGGGAATAGCAACGGCAGACCTGCAAACCGTGCTTCGAGTTCACGCAAGGCATCGGCCGAACGCGCGCCCTGCACGATCTCCTGCACGATCACCGGGGTGACGCAGGCGGCGTCTTCCTGTAACAACCTACGCAGATGGCCGCAGGCCGCGCTGTCGGATCCGCGGATCCACTCGATCCAGACCGACGAGTCAATCAAATTCACGGGTTGCGTCCCGTCGCACCGCGATCAAATCGTAATCAGGATCGATCAGGTCCTCTCTTCCTCGAAGTTCCAGCAGCCGGCGCTGGGCCTCCCGTCGCCGGCCGCTTTCCACCAGTTGACGCAGCGCTAGTTCGATGGTGGCGCGCTTGGTCTTGGCGCCGGAGAGCTTCATGGCCTCGGCCACCAGGTCATCATCGAGAACGATATTGGTACGCATGGCATACACCTCCTGATGTGTATTGTAGCCACCCGAGGCAAGGATACCCAATCATGAACGAACAACAGATCTGGCAGACCAGACTCGCTGCCCGCCTGCACGATCCGTTGGAAAAACCGTTGATCCTGATGCGCACGACGGAGGGCCACGAGGGGGGCACTTCGGCGTCATTGCGTGAACAACTGGGGCTGAACGACCTGTCTGCGAGCGCTCTCGGAGCGGTCAGGACGGCTGATCGCTGGGCCTCGGCGGCCGACCGGGCCGCCTTTCCCAACCGCAACGACCAGGGGCGCTACCCGCGCTGGCAACAGACCCGCTTCCACGAACAGCCGGTGATCATCCATCCGCTGACCGGAGAATTTTTCGATCTGAAGACACTGCAGGAGATCGACCCGGCACAGGCCAAGGCGTTGGCGCTCGATCACCTGCGCGGCCTGATTCACAAAGGCGCCGACGGGCAGCCCGATCTGCAACAGACCGCGCTCGCCTTCTGGCGCTTCGGCCCGGAGATCGACGCCGATGAGATCAAGAGTCTGTGGGCGCAACTGCCGGCCGACACCCGGGTGCCGGACCACAGCATCCACGACCACATCGATCTCACCGTGGCGCTGGCGGGCTGCTTCGCTGCCGGCGCAGGCGGCCCGGCGCTGTTGGCGGTGAGCCTCGGTCCGGTGCAGGAGTTCATCGCCGCCAGCCGCACCACGTCCGATCTGTGGGCCGGCTCGCATCTGCTCTCGCGACTCGCCTGGGAGGCGATGCGGGTCGTCTGCGAGCGCCTGGGGCCGGAAGCGATCCTGTTCCCGCGGCTACGCGGGGTGCCGCAGGTCGATCTCTGGTTGAGCAAGGGAATGGGGCTGCGATCCGAACTGTTCGCCGGCTGCGACTGGGCCCGGTCCGGCACCGACGCCAACCCACTGTTCGCCGCCGCCCTGCCCAACCGCTTCACCGCCATCGTGCCGGCAAACCAGGCGCGGGAGATCGCCGGGCAGATCACCACAGCGGTGCGTGACTGGGTCCGTTCAAGGGCCGAAACGGCCTACCGCCTGCTGCTGGAGACCGCCGGCATCGGCGACGATCCGGCGCTCCCCGGCTACGCCCAGATCCGCGACCAGCTCGCCGGCTTTCCCGAAGTGCATTGGGTCAGCGTGCCCTGGTCGCTGGTGGAGACCGACGGCAAGGTCGAGGCCAATACGCCGCGATTACGTGACGCGATGCGGCCATTTTTCGAGTCCGATCCGCCCGGTCACCTGAACAGCCCGGCGTGGAAGCTGCTCTCCGGGGGACTCCAGTTGGAAGATGGCTGGTTCTGGAAACCCAACCCGGGCGTGCTCTACCCGGCGCTGCACGAACTGCTGGAACGGGCGCTGGCGGCGGCCAAGGGTGTGCGCCCGTTCGGTCAGACCCGGCAGGAAGGCTGGCGCGATTCATTGAGCGGGGAGGCCGAATGGCTTACCCACCACCGCGCGCAGCTCGAACTGCCACCGGGTCAACGCAAAGACACACTGTGGACGCGGGTTGCCGTAGAACGCGTGGCCTGGGCCAGGAAAGGTGAACACCTCGGCGCGCTCAACGCCCTCAAGCGCCTCTGGCCAACCCTGTTCGTGGACGAACTGGCCGATCTGGCGGAGCGGGGCTTCAACCGCTTCGTCGTCAGCACCCACACCATGGCGCTGTCCAGCTCGATTGCCCAGGCGTTGCAGGAAAAACGCGAACTCCCGCAGCCGCTGCGCGAAAAGATCGCCGACAGCCATGACAACCGCGTCGCCCTGCCGCGCAAGCTCGCGATCGCCCTGCGCGATCATCCCGACGGCGAGTTGCTGCGCCGCCTGCCTGGCTGGCTGGAAGGGGTGCGTGAACAGGGCGGTGAGTCGGAACAACGTCAGGCAGACAAGACACTGAAGGGATGGCTCGGCCACAAGCCCGAGGCCTACTACGGCCTGCTGCTGATGGACGGCGACCGGATGGGCGCCTGGCTCGCGGCCGATACCGAGGTCACGCGGCCCCACGAGAAGAGTTTCCATCCGCAGATCCGCAGTGCGCTGGCCTCGTTCAAGGGCGATCCAAAATTCGCCAACTATGCAAAGGCCCTGCGCGCACCCAGCCCTTCGCGCCACATGGCGATCTCCGAAGCGCTGAACCACTTTGCCTTGACCCTGGCTCCTGCGGTCGCCGAGCAGCAGTACCACGGTCGCGTGCTCTACGCCGGCGGCGACGACCTGATGGCGATGTTCCCGGTGATCGACCTGCTGCCAGCGATGGGGGCGTTGCGCACGGCCTATTCGGGAATCGACCCGCACGAGGTCGGGATCGAGGGCGTCGATACCAACATAGAGCGACAGGGCAGTGGCTTCTTCTATTACCGAAATCGCCTGTTGCGGGTGATGGGGAAAGAGGCCACCGCCAGCTGCGGCGCCGTGGTCGCCCACCATCAGGCGCCGCTAGGCGCGGTGCTGCGCGAACGGCGCGCGGCGGAACAGCGGGCCAAACAGGAGGGCGGGCGCGATGCCTTCTCGATCAGCATCGTCAAACGCTCCGGCGGCGCCCTGCGCCTGTCGGCGAAATGGGGGGAGCCGTTGCGCCTGTTGCTGAAGCTACGCGAGTTCCTCGCTGAACCCGCCGTATCGCGCCGCGCGGTCTACCACAGCGCCGTCTGGCTGCGCGATCTGCCTCACCCCGAGGATGGCGGCGACATGGTGGCGGGGATGCTTGCCTATCAGCTCGCCAGGCAATGCAGCAAGAAGACCACCCGTGAATGCTACGACCTGCCCGGCCTGGCCGGCTCGCTCGTCGCCGAGGCAATCCGCCATGCCGATGCGGATAAGCGCCTCGCCTGGATCGCAAACTTCCTCTCGGTGGCCGAGTTCCTCGCCCGCGAGACCCGCAACTCTGACAACCGACAAGCCACGGAGGACGCCGCATGACCGCCTGCCGATTTCTCGATCCCCTCGACGTGCTTTTTTTGCGCGGCAACAAACTGTTCGGCGACCCCGGCAGCTACGGCGAATCGCTGGTGCCACCCTGGCCCTCGGTAGCGGCCGGCGCGATCCGCTCTCAGATGCTGGCCGCCGACGGCATCGATCTGGTGGCCTTCGCCCGCGGCCAGGCGAGCCATCCGGTGCTCGGCAATCGCGACCACCCGCAAGCGTTCGTGGTGAGCGCTTTCCACCTTGCGCGTCGCCGTCGGGATCGCGTGGAAGCGCTGTATCCATTGCCCGCGGATCTGATCGCTCGGAAGCGGGAGCAAACCATCACCCTGCAACCCCTGCGACCGGCCGCCCCCGCGCGCGGGATCGAAGGCTCGCATCCGCTTGGTCACTGGCCGCTGCTGGCCACCGACGGCCAGGCCAAACCCGAGCGCGGGCTGTGGCTCACCGAGGCCGGTTGGCGGCGCTACCTGACAGGCGACGTGCCGCAACAAGACGAAGTGCTGCGATCCGACGCGCTCTGGAAAATTGATTCCCGGGTTGGCGTTGGCTTGCATGCGACCAAGAGGAGTTCCGAGGACGGCAAGCTGTTCACGGTGCAAGCCGTGGCGCCGGTCCGGGCGGGTCACGTGATCGACAGGGAAGCAGAGCCGTCCAGGCCGGTCATCGTGGACTATGACACCGGTTTTCTCGCCATCATCGACGGTGCTGATCCACCCACGGACGGCACCCTGCGACTTGGCGGCGACGGTCGCGGCGCGGTGGTACACGCCGTCGATTACCAGCCGATCGAACCCGATTACGCAGCGATCGGCCAGACGGGCAGTGCCCGCATCATCCTCACCAGCCCCGGCATCTTCCCCGACGGCTGGCGCCTGCCCGGCATGGACACAGACGGCCGCTTCGAGCTGCTCGGGGTGCGCGGCCAGGTGGTCTCGGCGGCCGTGCCGCGCGCCGAAACCGTCTCCGGCTGGGACCTGGCCCGCTGGGGACCGAAGCCCGCGCAACGTGCCGCCCCTGCCGGCAGTGTCTACTGGATCGAGCAGCTGCAGGCCACGCCGGCACAACTCCGCAAGCTTGCCGCCCACGGGCTCTGGCCTGAACAGGGCTACGATGCCTTGCGTCGCGCCGAAGGATTCAACCGGTTCACCTTTGCCACCTATTGATCGAGGAGCAGATCATGTTCGAAAAACAGGCAGCCGTATTCCTCTACGCCGTCAGCCCGGTGCACATGGGCGCCGGCACCGCCACGGGGCTGATCGACAACCCGGTTCAACGTGAACGCCACACCAATCATCCGAGCTTCGCGGGGTCCGGCATCAAGGGTGCGGTGCGGCACTCGTTCGAATCCCTGGGCGGTGACCCGACGCTCATCGACCGACTGTTCGGCCCCGAGTCCGACAACAGCAACCTGCACGCCGGCGCCGTCAGCTTCGGCGATGCCCAACTGATGGCTTTTCCGGTGCGCAGCCTCAAGGGGGGCTATGTCTATGCCACCTGCCCGCAGGCGCTGGCCCGGGCGCAGCGGTTGTTAAAGCTCACCGGCAACGCCTGCGACTGGACTATTCCCCCGGTCGAGGAGGGCAAGTGCCAGCTAGCCAACGACAAACTGTTGTCGAACGGTGAGAAGCTCCACCTCGAGGCCTTCGAATACGACGCTGTGACCGGCGACGAACACGTAAAGACCATCGGCCAGTCGCTGGCGGAACTGGCCATTCCCGATGAAAAGGAATACGCCTACTTCCGCGGCAAGCTGGGCGCCGACCTGGTGATCCTCTCCGACACAGACTTTGGCTACTTCGCCGAGAACGCCACGCTGGTGGAGCCGCATGTGCGGATTAACGAAAAGACCGGCACGGCCGATTCCGGCGGCCTGTTCTACACCGAAAACCTGCCGCCCGAGGCGCTGCTGATCGCGCCGGTGATGGCGAGCAGGACGCGCAGCGGCAGGGAAGATCTGTCGGCCGAGGAGGCCATGCTCAAGCTCAAGAACGTGCTCGCCAACCGGCTACTGCAGGTCGGCGGTGACGCCACCACCGGCAGGGGTCTGGTGGTGGCCCGAGTGCAGGGAGGGGTGTGACCATGGAACAGACCACCGAGCAGCGCCGGGCACAGCACGCATGGACCTGCGCCCAGACCGCGAAAGCCGAGTTGCAGGCGGGCAGGGACAGCTTCAAGGACTATGTGAACGCCGCCAAGGGACTGCCTGCGCTGATCATGAACAGCGGCCTGA
>Ga0114931_10010700_pt1 | contig 10899 bp, 7 predicted proteins | sample 2SBtaG_FD_89579 | JGI IMG/M metagenome (GOLD analysis project Ga0114931, IMG submission 89579) | Deep subsurface microbial communities from Kolumbo volcano to uncover new lineages of life (NeLLi) - 2SBTROV14_V59a metaG | ecosystem: Environmental > Aquatic > Marine > Volcanic | place: Kolumbo...
CCAACTCCGGAACGCAGCGGGCACCCGTTTTCAGTACCGGGTTTTCTCTCCGCATTAATCTTTTCGGTCAGCTCGTAGTAGAACCTTACTACGCCTTCGCGCTGCAAGACCCACAGTATAGGAAAGGCCGCTTTGGGCTGAATATCACCCCAGGTTGGTAATCAATAGAATAGGAAAAAACCGGGGGCAATGCCCACTTGCATGGTATCGATGGGTGTCAATGTACTGCTAAAACGGTACACAGCCCCATTGGAGCTGAAGTCGCCTGCATCTCCAAGGTACAATTCGTCATTTGCGGGGTCCACTCCTATGGCATACCATGAATGCGAACCGGCTGGTATTAATGCCGTTGAAGGGGCCTGATTGTCATTGACCGAAAATTGGTAAACACCCGAATTCAGGAAATAAAAGGCATCTCCGGCCATATTGGCCGTGAGGTCACCGGCATATCCTCCGTCCAGGGGAAAATCCTTTTTTATGCTGAAGTCATTCTTATCCAGTTGATAGACATGGGGCATGTCACCACTGAAGGAGCCACTGCAAAGGACCCATATATCTCCGTTATTGTCATGAGCCATGCTTTTTGCCTGATTTAGCAGGGCTATCTTATCGACAACAGAATCCATCAACGGATCAATGACATAAATAAAAGAATCGCTGTTGTTGCCAACAAGCACCTGGCCATTGTGCATCATCATTTCTTCCGTCCAGCCGGCTATTCCTATTTTGCCGCTGATGCTATGGCTGCTCAAATCGACTATAACAATGGAATCTCCGAAGAGCTCACTCACATAGGCCTTATTATCTCCGACCTTGAGAATATAACGAGGAGAAGTAAAGCCGGTTATTTCTGCCTTGCGCAAAAGGCTATCAAGCCCTGTCACCTCAATTTTTTGCGAATTGTTGACCACGATGTAGCCCTCTCCGTCAATCACACTCATCGACTGTACTACATCGCCCGGATTTTCCCCATTGATACTTTGGAAGAGATTATTTTCCACCTCTTTGTCTGTTTTGTTATAAACACTCACGCTTCCATTTCCCTGCTGAAAAGCACCTTCGTTGAGTATAAATACGGTTTCACCTTTGATAAAGGATTGCCGTCTGGTCGGCTCCAACGGCTTTTTACAATTGGCCGCCATCGTAAAGAGGGCTGCTAGCAAAGCAATTAAGGTTAAATTTCTCATGGATTCTGTTTTTTATTGTTTAAAAGTGTAGATAAATTCCTGCATAAAAAGCCCGTGGGGGCATGAAATAGGCTGGCATGACTCGATAGCTTTCATTCCATAGATTGTTAAGTCTTGCATAGGCATTCCAATGGATTCTGCCTCTTTCAAAGGCCCTGTTACATTCCAGTTCTCCCACATCAAAAGCTTCTATGGGGTAGCTGTTGCTGTTGTCACTATAGCGTATTCCACTAAAGCGGTGTTTGTAGCTCAGTGTCCATCGCTTGTATGAGGCTTCTAACTGAGTATTGCCTGTCCATCGGGGGACAAAAGCCATTTGCAGCTGATTGGTCCAGCTATCGCGCAGTGCCCTGGTGTAGGCCAGCATTGCTCCGGATTTTAATCGAAGCCGGCCTATCATAGTGCTTGCCTGCATGCGCCCCTCCAACCCCCTTGTGTAGCTCTGGTCCACATTGTCAGGCTGCCATATGCCCCCACTTGCGGGCTGCCAGACAATCTGGTCGAGCATGGCATTGGTATAGGCACTAAACGCAGCTGAAAAGCGATATTTATCATTCCCGAACTCGTAGAGAATCGTCAAATCTCCGGCCCAACCCCTTTCAGCTCTCAAATTCGGATTGCCACCGGGTTGCCAAAAGAGGTCGTTTAGTGTGGGCTCCCGATAGTGCCGGCTAATTTTGCCTTTGAGGGTCCATTTCCCAAATGCACGGGAGGCGGCCCATGTAGGGATGAATGGATGCACCCCCTGAGAACTTCTCCCCTGCCGCAGATTGAAATGCATTATAAGTTTATTATCCGGAGTAAAAATCCAGGAGAGGAGCAGCGCTTCTTCATGTCGATCTACATCCTCGCTTAGTGGATCAAGACGGGCCCGGTCGTAGCGCAAAAAGATGCCTGTTCGCATCATCCATTTTTTATTCAGCATGAGGGTATAATCGGGTTGAAAGACCAGCGAACGGGAACGATTGCGCGCATGGAGATTCAGACTTGTGTCATTGTAATAAATTTTTTCACCGATCCAGCCGGCATTGATATGCCAATAATGATTTTTACTTCCTCTTTTCCATCCCAGCTTCACATAGTTGCCGGCATCCTGTTGTGATTTTCTACTTCCGTTTTCGAAGATTCCGGCAGGCAACTGCCTGTCGGAAGACAAATGCATATAATGAATATCCATCGCACTCTTTTCTCCCCGGATTAGAGACTGAAACTGCAAACCTTGCTGCTGCGAGCGGGCGTGTCTCAGGTATTCTTCAACAGGCGGATTCTTCCTCGTATTGAAGAAGCGATAGTCATTTCTGCCCCGGGAGGAATAAAGAGATATTTTACTGCGAAAAGCTTTGTCTCCGTAGGAAAGTGACAGCCCCCCCGCTCTCATTCCGAAGGATCCGCCTGCCAGGGTAACATCACCTTTCCATCCCTTCATTGCAGGAATTGCCGTAGAAAGCTTAACAGTGCCGCCAATGGCTCCGCTGCCTGCCAGACCGGCTGAAGAACCGTAGATTATTTCCGCTTCTTCAAAGAAGAAAGCCGGCAAGAGGCGCAGATCTTTTTGTCCGTTCATGGGGCTTTGGATATTCAGACCGTTCCATAGAATGGCCATTTGCTGTGCACCCGTGCCACGCACCGAAGCAAGGGAGAGACCGGCAGGGCCATATTCCCGCAAAAAAACCGCTGTATTTTCTGATAAAACTCTGGTCAATGAAAGGCCATATTTTTTTGCTTGCGACAGGGAAAGACTATCGCTATGCGTGCCCACCGGCAAAAGACTGAAGCGATCGCCCTTCACCACGGCATCGGGCAGAGTATAGACCGTATCGGGGGGTGCCTGTGACCTCCCCAAGCGAAAAATGAAGAGCAAAAATAAAACTACCCAGATGCGCATAAACGTTTCATTTTACGCAGGCCGGCAGCGGATAATCTGTAGAATGATGCGGACAAAAAAGGAAATGCCTGCAATTCTTTGCCTTTATCCCCGAAGGCTGCGAAATTATCGCGATGGCAGGTCTTCTGACTTGCTCTCTCTTTGCCGGCCTTCCCATCATTCCGTTAAATGACAGTGGCACTGGATGGGCAAAAGGTGATTCTTTTCCGAATCAATTGAGCTTACAGCTGCGGGTACAGTTCCGGATTTCCACCGGATTCCCTTTTCATCGCTTCTTCCCGAATCGGAGTCAGCGAACCATTCGCGGAGTAAAAATAGAAATTTTTTAAAAGTTTGAAGCGACCCATCAGGGAGGGAAACCATATATCGGAAAAAATAAAAGCCCCGAACCTCAATAGTGAAAGCCATCAGGTGGAATTGAACGGGATAATAAACCGGAATAACAAGAACTATGAAAACCGGATAAAAAACCCCGACCCGCAGGGCCGGGGCCATTGAATCAGATGATGACTTTCTGGTTCGGGACTTCTGGCAATCACATCAAGCAAAAGCCAATGTTAAACCACTTTTATTTTTTTAGGCGGTTTGGTTTTGGCTTCTTCCGATTTCGGAACTGTGATGTGAAGAATTCCGTCATGATAGCTTGCTGAGATTTTGTCGCTTTCCACCATGTTTTCAGGCAGTCTGAATGCTCTTTGGAAGGATTGATACCAGAATTCTCTGCGAGTATAGTCTTTGTCTTCTACTACATCTTCATTTTTAACATCGGCAGAGATTACGAGCATGTCATCTACCAATTCCACTGTAAAGTCGTTTTTCTTCATACCCGGTGCAGCGACTTCCAGCTCATAGCTATCATTGGTTTCACGGATGTTTACGGCAGGCAGCGTTCCACTTGTACTGGTGCGATTGCCCAGTGTCCAGTCAAAAAGATCTCTGGTCAGAAAATCATCAAAAAAGGTCGGTAAGTTGTTCAATGCAGACCAACCTGTTTTCGGAGCTGTTCGCATTAAGGTTCCCATGACTCAATCCTCCTTTATTTTTGGTTAAGAAATTTGTTTTTCAATCTCTTTTTACTATTCATTCTTGCCTATTTCAATTCCTGTGCCACGCAATAATTCACGAAAAATTGACAGTTTCCTATTGAAAAATTGACACGCAGAAAAAGACCTTTTGTCACATAAAGACATGATAATCAAGTATAAATCAATCTTTATTCAAAGACAAAGACCTATACATTAGATATGTGGACGATACATCAGTTCTCATGGTCAAAGTGACTTCCGGGAGAAGAAAAAATCTCCTTCTTCCTTTCAGGAAAATGACAATTTATCAGCAACTTTGAGATGTAGAAAAGAAAAGCGTGAAAGAATCACAAACCCGTGAACAGGAACATCTCTACGGGCAGCATGTCCACGAACGATACCTGCCCTACCGTCTGATTCTGAGCTTTGCCATGCTCGGCATTGCCATGCTTTTTATTGTATTGATGCTTGCTTTTCTTTTCAGCAGAAATGAGACGGCCCAAGCGGTGCCTTTTCCCCGACTCTTTTTACTCAGCACACTTCTACTTGGCGGCAGCAGCTTGGCCATTCAAAAAGCCCGGAGCGCCTTTAGAGCAGAAAAGCGAACACGTTATGCACGGCTTGTAATAGTCACCCTGCTTCTCGGGCTTGCATTCATGGCCAGCCAGATAGGGGCCTGGTATGTCTTACAGGATCACGGCATATTCGTGAACACTTTTGCTGCCGCCTCCTATCTCTATCTGCTAACAGGGCTCCATGCTGTGCACATGTTTGCCGGAGTGGCCATCCTACTGCTTTTTGCCTGGCCGGCATGGCGCTATACACGCCATGAGGGTACCGCTCTTTACTATTTTAGCGACCCGGCCCGGCTTCTGCACCTCGATCTGATTCGCATCTATTGGCACTTTCTGGCTGCCATCTGGGGCTTGTTGCTGCTTTTTTTTCTTCTCGGTTCGGACCTATTGTGAAGTTTCGTATTTCATCCCGAGGTTGTAGAAAACGAATGACCAAATGTCCGAATATTCATCAATGATCATGGAAATGGGTTTCCCTCCCCCGTGGCCGGCCTTCGTCTCGATACGTATCAAGACCGGATTGTCTCCTGCCTGTTTTTCCTGCAGGGTAGCGGCAAACTTGAAACTATGGGCCGGCACTACACGGTCATCATGGTCGCCCGTAGTAATCAATGTGGCCGGATAAGAGACTCCCTCCTTCAGGTTGTGCAAAGGGGAATATTTGTAGAGGTACTCAAACTGCTCGGCACTGTCGCTGCTGCCATACTCCACCACCCAACCATGGCCTACGGTAAATTTGTGAAAGCGCAGCATATCCATTACACCCACAGCCGGCAGGGCTACTGCAAAAAGATCGGGGCGCTGCGTCATCACGGCACCCACAAGGAGGCCGCCATTGGAGCCTCCGCGAATGGCCAACTTCCCGGGGCGGGTATATTTTTCGTCAATCAAATATTCGGCAGCAGCAATGAAATCATCAAAGACGTTTTGCTTATTCTCTTTCATACCGGCTTCGTGCCAGGCTTCTCCATACTCGCCTCCCCCTCGAAGATTGGCTACGCAATAAATACCACCCGCCTCGAGAAATACCTGATTGGCAGGATTGAAGCCGGGGGTCAGGCTGATGTTAAAGCCTCCATAGCCATAAAGTAGAGTTGGATTGTCTCCATCTTTTTTAAGCCCTTTTTTCATCGTAATAAACATAGGGACCTTTGTTCCGTCTTTGCTGTGGTAAAACACCTGCCGTGTTTCATAATCCGCAGGATCAAACTTTACCTCCGGTTTAAAGAATACCGTACTTTCACCGCTATTCAGATCGTATTTATAGATGGTCGTAGGATAAGTATAGGATGTAAATGAATAGAAGATAAAGGGATCTTCTTTGCTGGCCGAAACAGCCCCTACCGAACCAATGGTCGGTAGTTCAATCTTTTTGAGCTCATTTCCATCCAGATCATAAATGTAAAGGTGGTCGCTGGCATCCTTCATATACTGGACAATCAGCTTGTCACCGGCTATACGTACGCTTGAAAGCACGGCTTTCTCCTGATTGGGAATGACATCCACCCAGTTTTCGGGGCGTGGGTCCGAGGCATCCACTTTCACCAGGCGATAATTGGGGGCATCCAGATTGGTGTATATATACGGCGTACTGCCGATGTTGTCTATCACGCTATGGTCATGGTTGTAATCGCTTACAATCGGTACAAAGGGAGCATCAATACCTTTGCTCAGGTCTTTGAGCATCAGACTGTTGCCGCTGGTGCCTTCGGCTTGCATGAGGATAAGATAGTGCTCGTCATCGCTCACTCCGGCAAATTTGTAACGCAACGGATGCTCAGAATCTTCAAATATCAGCCGATCCCGGCTTTGCGGTTCACCCAGTTTGTGATAATATACTTGTTGATTGCGATTCTGGGAGGAAAACTCTTCTCCCTCTTCCGGCTCGGGGTAGCGGCTATAGAAAAATCCATCGCCAAACCACTGTCCGCCACCAAACTTGATCCACTTCAATGTATCACCGATATCCGCTTTCTTTTCAAGGCCCATAACCTTTAACTCTACCCAGTCCGAGCCGCTTTTGGAAACGCCATACACGGCATATTTCCCGTTTTTGCTTACATTAAATCCGGCCAGAGTAATGGTTCCATCCGTGCTCCATTTATTAGGGTCCATGAGCACTTCGGGCCGGGCATTTGGATCTTTTTGCATGAGCAACACCGACTGATTTTGCAAACCGTTGTTGGCATAATAAAAGTACATTCCGCCATCGCGATAAGGCGCAGAACGCCTCGGATAATTCCATAACTCCGAGATTCTTTCTTTGATCTGCTTGCGAAAAGGAATCTTAGACAAATATTCGAAGGTTAACTTATTCTCCGCCTTTACCCAAGCTTCGGTTTCGGGAGAGCGATCATCCTCCAGCCAGCGATACGGGTCTTCCACTATGGTGCCAAAATAATTATCACTCACATGCTCTTTTTTCGTTTCCGGATACTTTAATCTCTTCATAATTCCCTCTTCGCTATTCCCACATGAGAAAAATAAAAAAGATGTCCATACGATGGCTATCAGTAGCAATATATTTTTCATCTTGTAATTTATTGATTTGATTTACAATGATAAAGCAGAAGCTGCAAACTCTTAACTCCGCTTGCTTTTGTTAATGATTTTTATGAAAAAAAGCGGATTTAAGCATTAAACCCTTTGGCAGCTATTTTAGATTTAAAACTGAAAATAAATAAACGGCTGTATTTCACTGCTCATCACCTGATAAAGACCGAAAGCCAGCGCGGCCATAGCCACGGCTTTAGCGACATCGGGGAGCGCAATAAATACCTGCGTATAGCGCTCTTTCCAATTGGCCGGTAGCAGGTGTACGGCCATTCCGAAGAGGAGAATAATAAAGACATTTCGATAGGCCGATGCGATTTCGGGTATTTTTCCCCAATAAAAATGACCTGAGATGCGTCCAAGCATATCCCAGGCATGTGGCATGTCTGAAGCGGCAAAGAAGACCCAGCAAAAACACACAAAATGAAAAGTAACAACACCCCAAAGCAGGCGGCTGATGCGAGTCTTGGGCAGGCGGTCGCCCAAAAGTTCATTCCATGCCTTGTGCCAGGCCAGACCGAGACCATGGAGGCCTCCCCAGAAAATAAATCGCCAGGCGGCCCCGTGCCATAAGCCACCCAGCAACATGGTGATCATCAGGTTTTTGTAGGTATTGAATTTCCCATGGCGATTGCCCCCCAAAGGGATGTAGAGATAATCGCGCAACCAGGAGGACAGAGAGATATGCCATCTGCGCCAGAAATCGGTGATATTTACAGCTTTGTAAGGCGCATTGAAGTTGAGAGGCAGGCGAAAGCCCAACAAGAGGGCAATGCCGATGGCTATATCGGTATAACCCGAGAAATCCCCGTAAATCTGCAAGGCAAAACCATAAATGGCCGTCAGATTTTCAAAGCCCGTGTATTTGAGGGGTTCAGCAAAAACACGGCCCACAAAATGCGAACCGAGATAATCGGCAATGAGTATTTTCTTGCTTAGCCCGACCATGATAAGAAAAAGCGCGCGGCCCATCTCTTCACGGCTCACCCGGTAGCTCTTGTATATCTGTGGTACAAAATCGGCTGCCCTCACAATGGGGCCTGCCACCAATTGCGGAAAAAAGGATACATAAAATGCAAAATCCAGCATATTGCGTACAGGCCGGATAAGTCCTCGATACACATCAACTGAATAACTAATCGTCTGAAATGTATAAAAGGAAATTCCAATGGGTAAAAAGATGGACGTGATATCGAAATGGGCCCCGGTCAACTTATTGGCCATCAAGGCGAAAATATCGAGTGCCTGAAAATCCGTTCCGAAGCTTGCATTGATATTGTCAATAATAAAATAGCCGTACTTGAAGTAGGCCAACACTCCGAGATTGATCGTAACACTGAGGGCAAGCAGGAGTTTCTTTTTTCTCAACACCCGGCTGCGGTAAATTCCTTTTCCTATAAAAAAATCAACCAGCGTGGAAAATAGGAGAAGAAAAAAATAAAAACCACCCGACTTATAGTAGAAAAAAAGGCTGACCAGCAGCAGGTAGACATTGCGAATACGCTTTTGGCGATAAAACAGGCTGAACAAGAAGAGAATCACCGTGAAAAATATCCAGAAATCGTAGCGGTTGAAAAAGAAAGCATTTTTCGGATCCGTACTGAAGCCAAGAATGTAGTCGATCCATTCATTCATCACACGCAATATTACGCAAATCAAAAAAGACGTCAATGAGTGTCAACGGTGCATAATAGACTGTGTATCCCGAGCTCATTCTACATCAAGATATTCGTAATATGCCTTCATAAGTGCTCTGTAAAAGAGCTGTCCCTGCAGCGTATATCCTTTTTGGGTCAGGTGCATCTTATCGGGCTGGGCATAACCCTGCCGAAACCACTCGTCAATGGAATTAGGCCCCCCCATGGCGGCATAAAAATCCCAAACCGCCACTCCGCGCTCGCGGGCCAGATTCAGAATCACCTGGCGTGCCTTTACATAGTTGTAATTAAAATAGCGCTTGCGAAAGTAGGCATCGCCCGGTGTAGTGAGGATGATGGAGGCGCTGGGGGCTGCCTTTTCGAGACTGTCGAGAAAAGCGGAGTAACTCTTCTTAAATGAAGCGGCACGAAAAGAAGGATAATACGCATCGTTGCTCCCAAAAGAGAGGACAATCAGGTCGGGATGCAGGCGATGAACCTGCTCTACCAGCTTTTCTGCCGAAGCAAAATCGGCTACCGTGGCCCCGTTGACACCCAGCGCATGATAGACAATACCGGGGTCTTCGTTTTCAAGGAGGATGCCGTAGATCTTAGTCAAGCCCGGAAAGGTATCGGGAAGGAAATGAAGGGTAATGGTGTCATGCAATGTGTCGAGAATAAATACGCTTCCCCAATCCTTTCGTTCTACCGAGCGCAGCATCGAATTGTCTGCCATCACCCGGAGGCGGCCGGGGCTGTGCCAGATGCTGACGCGGTCAAAATCATAGGGTGGATTGCCATGGCGGGTGCTCGTCCAAAGTTTTAGCGTAGCATTGCTATCTTCTGTGGCTACCACATAGCCGCTGACTCCGATCTTCATTTTTCGTCTTGAAGAGGTACACTTTTCATGGTTCCAACTGCCCGTGTATTCCACTCCATAGTCCAGGGGGCCATTGCTCTGAGCCACCTTGTAAGGAAAGAGCAGTCCGCGCCCGCCATTGCCAAAAAAAGGGGTGGTCTGCAAACGGATGCGTATGGAATTGCTGAAAAATCCTCCCTGAAGGTGGGAGTCACCAAGGTGGAGAATATTCACTTTGCGATTGCCATAGCGAATTAAAGAATCAAGAGAGGCAAAAAAGTGCTCAAGGGCCTTGTTTTTATCAAAATATATTTGATTGAATCCTTGGTGGACCGGTAGTTCTCCTCTTTGCATACCCTGTGAAAACCCCGGCAAAGGAAGTATAATTAACAGGGCGGTAAATGCAAGCAGGAGCAAATCACACAGCAATATGCAGAGCACTTCAAAGTTTCTTTTTCTCATTCCGGTATGCATCGTATTCCTTCATTATGGCATCGTATATCATCTTTCCTATCAGCCGGCTGCCGGCAGGTAAAAAGTGCGTGTAGTCGTCATTGGCCAGCGGGGGGTCATGCTGCACCCAGCTCAACATCGAGTTGTGCCCACCCATGGCCTCGTAGAGGTCCCAAAAGGCGCAGCCCGCTCTGAAAGCTGCTCTGCGCTGAGCATCTCTAATTTTTTCGATATTGGGATACGAAGCGTATCCGGTGCCTTCTTTGCGGGCCATATCGCTCACCCCGATCACCAGCACCGACATATCCGGCATGGCTTTTTTTAGTGCTTTCAGATTGCGGTAAAAAAGTTGTTCATAGAAGCCATATTTTTCGGTTACATAGGGCACTACATTGACCCCGAATTGCAGGATGACCATTTTCACATTGAGAAACCGCAACTGCCTCGAGAGCTCATGCACATTCATGGTAGCAAAATTGACCACAGCACTCCCACGCAGCCCGATATTGTCCACTGCAAGGCCCTCGTTGCAATCCAGGGCAAAGCCGTAAATATCAGGAGAATAGGGCGCGTTGAAGTGCAGCCAGACGGAAGTGAATGCCGTATCGAGGGGGAAATTGCAGATCAGACTCCGGTCGGTGGCCGGCAATGAGTCAACAAGGGTATCGCGCCCGCCAAAGACCAAGTCCACGGGCAGTGGCCGCGGGTTGTGATTGTAGATAATC
>Ga0114931_10010701_pt1 | contig 10899 bp, 5 predicted proteins | sample 2SBtaG_FD_89579 | JGI IMG/M metagenome (GOLD analysis project Ga0114931, IMG submission 89579) | Deep subsurface microbial communities from Kolumbo volcano to uncover new lineages of life (NeLLi) - 2SBTROV14_V59a metaG | ecosystem: Environmental > Aquatic > Marine > Volcanic | place: Kolumbo...
ATCCAGCAGGTTGACCATGGCGTCCTTGTAGGGAAACTGCATCACCGAGGAGGTCACGGAAATACCGCGCTCCTTCTCCATCGCCATCCAGTCCGAGGTGGCGTGGCGCGCGGCCTTGCGGCCCTTGACGGTACCCGCCAGCTGGATCGCGCCGCCGAACAGCAGCAGCTTTTCGGTCAGCGTGGTCTTGCCCGCGTCGGGGTGGGAGATGATCGCGAAGGTGCGGCGACGCTGCGCCTCGTCGGTGATGCTGCTCATGTCGGGTGATGCCGGTTAATCCAAACCGCCATTTTACCCCAGCAGCCGGTTTACCGACAACGTGAAACAACTATTACAGATCGTTTATTTGCCATTAATAAAACGACAGCCGCAACGTTCGAGGTAAATCACCAGCAGATCCGGACGATCTTGCGCACATTGTTTCACGAGCTCGAGAAATTGCACCTCGCGAATCACCGTTTGTATAACTGCTGAATCGGGTTTTGAAACGACGTCACTGGCGATTTCAGTATCGGAAGGGTCTATTAGGTACCGAATAGGCACACTCAGCCCAGACGCGATCTTTTCAAGGTTATCGACTCAGATATTGTGTTCAGCGCGCTCAACAGCACCAATGTAGGAGCGGTTAAGGCCAGCAAAGTATGCCAGATTCTCTTGTGAATAATTCATTTTACTTCGTATCTCTTTCACCTGGAAAGCGATCACTTTCCGCGCACAGCATGTATTTTTTGTCATGGGAGTAATCCTCAACATTGAGCAAGTATTACCAACCTGAATGGTTTCCCAACCGACTGTGCAAGATCGTCCACCGATGATGGGGAAGAACTGGATCGACCGCTATATTTTTCGCTGGAATGCATCGAGCAAGCGCATGCAGTCACACGGCCTGGATAAGCCGGATAATGACACGCTGAAAAACCAAGGGATTGGTTTGATGTACCGCTGCGGTGGGCCGATGCAGGACCCGTGTAGGTTATATGCAGCATCACAAGTTAATCACATGCGCCAGTGAAATGCAAAAGTATGAATATTCTTCTATCTATTCAACGCATTACATGCAAGTTTCGCGTGCTGCGAGATATCATAAAACTAACGACACTCGCTGGTAAAATGATAAATAATACAGGTACATGTACCGGGGAAAATGATGTCAGATAACAAAACGCTACGCATCCTGGATAAAACGCACTTTCGACGGATCGTTGGAGAAAGCCACTCGAAACGCACCGGCATACGTTTAGCTGATGCGTTCTCAACACAGTCAACACAGATCATAGGTGATATCAATACGTTACTTAACCTCGACCCACCCTCTGAAGCAGATATTCGAGGCCTTTTACACCGACTGCAAGGTTCTGCAGAAATTCTTGGCGCAAGTCGGCTTTCTGCGCTAGTACTCCACTTGCTAAAAGACGATCAAGATAATTTCTGCACGGTCCTTCGTTCAACTCTGCCATCACTTGTTAAAGCGATTGATGAAACGCAAGCAGAAATTCAGGCCCTGGCCGGATAGAGGGTGGTAAAGATGACAAAATCTCATACCCCTTCGTCCCCACACCGCATACTTGTGGTTGATGATGACCAGGTTCAATGTACTTTGATCTGCTGCACGCTTGATCCAGCCGCTTATACCATCACGCTAGCCTATGACAAACAGCAAGCACTGGCACTGTGTGACACTCAGTACTTTGATTTCGCGATACTCGATTACGAATTACCCGATGGGAGTGGTGCAGATATCGCGCAAGCCTTACGCAGAACATATAACATACCGTTCGCGTTCATCACAATGATCGATGATCGGCAACGCGCAAGACGCCCGATAGAGCTGGGCGCACTTGGCTACATGATAAAACCCATCACCCCGAAACAACTGGTCATTGCCATTGAAACGGCATGCGCCGAAATAGAGCACCGACGTAACTTGAAAAAGGCAGTCGATGTTCATGGCACCATTGGCCTGGCGCTAGGCATTATCATGAATCAAGCCTGCCTATCAAAGAACGAGGGACTCGCGCAGTTAAGAAAGTTCTGCCAACCGCGCAACCTCTCGTTGCTATTTGTCGCCGAGCACATAGTAGCTGCCCATGACATTTTTTCCCACCAAAAACAACAAAAGCCGTTTAACCTCGCAAAGGTTTTGGAAGCTTTAAGTTAGAAACCGGCTTACAGCATACCGTGCCTCTGACCACCCAATAAAAGAATGTTATGGATGCGTACCGTTAACGATAGCACGTTGCAGTAGTAAAATATCTGCCACATCAAGCATGCTGTCTGCATTGATATCAGCAAGAATTTGTTCGAGTGCAGTTGGCTGAATACTACCTAGAACCAGTCTCGTTAAAACAACCAGATCACCGGCATTGATTTTACCATCAGGCGCACCACGAGGACCGACGTCACCCCGGTTAGATACGTTGGGATCGATTCCGTACACATTAACTTCATCACCATCAGTCACGCCGTCACTATCCGAATCCGGGTTTGTTGGTATAGTGTTGTACGTATTTACTTCCTGACCATCTGTCAGTCCGTCTGCATCCGTATCCATCACGAAGGGGTCAGTGCCATAAACGGCTTCATCCACATCACTTAGACCATCGTTGTCATCATCACTGTCACAGATGTCACCCTGAGCATCGCCGTCGTTATTCTCTTGTAATGGATTCGGGTCATTGGAGCAATTATCCAACGCATCAATCACGGTATCACCATCGGTATCTATATACTGCAAATTAACTCTAACCGTACCGCTACTGGCATTCTTACCATCTACCGTTATGGTGTAAATTGATCCTGCGTTTGCTGTGAATGTAATTTTACTTGTTATTGCAGCGCCATTATTGTCATTTTCAGCAACACTCATCAAAGTTGGCATGGAATTACCCAGGTACGCAGCAAGTAGTGTATCGAAGTTGCTACCTACCGTGTCTATGCTCACTGGACCGGTAATAGGAGCCTGCCATGTCCACCATACTGATTTACCGCCAACCACGCCAACTATCAGCGGCTCGCCAACCTCTAAAGTCGCGTCACTATTTTCAACATAGACAGTTCCTGATTGGCCACTCAAGACTACCGCACTAGCAATTTGATCGTTGAATGCGCCAACGGAAGCCAATAAATCTAACCTGGGTTTTATTATGCCGTTACTGCTATCCGTAATAGCTAAACCTTTACTCGTTAATCGAGATACGGTTTCATCAAGCGTATCTGCTGGATAAGCTGCCCGTAAGACAGCCACTGCGCCACTCACATGGGGTGTCGCCTGAGAGGTTCCAGCAAAAGTAATGCCTGCGGCGCTTATAAAGGCACCTGGAGCAAGGAGAGTTAGAAAATATGCACTGTTCGAGAAGCAAGCAATCTTATCTGCTGATGTTGTACTATCTGTACACAACGAGGTATGCTGTGCATCTAACCACCATGAATTGCTACCCACATTTGAATCATACACAGCGCCGACGGAAACCACTCCTGGCGTACAAGCAGGGATAGCAATTGCATTGCTTTCCCCGCTATTGCCTGTTGCCGCAACAGTCAGAATTCCATTATTGCGTGCAGCGTCAATACTCGCTTGAAAATAATTATTCCGCGCAGGCGGTCCCGAGCACGGATCTTGGAATGTGCTCCCGCCTAAACTCAGATTGATCGCTACGATGTTGTAGGTATCCTTTATACTTACAACATCATCGATAGCCTTTGTAATATCCGACAGACTCGCGCTAGCGCCATCAAAAACATCATAAGCAACGATTGATGTCCCTGTTGCTATTCCGGCGACAATCCCGGCAACATTAGTACCATGACCATTTGCATCAAGCTGACCATCATTGATTGCGATCTCTTTCTCAAGAACGACACGACAACCAGCTGGAACAGAAGGTGCAGTGCATGAGCCAAAAGCACTCCTTGTATAATCTACACCCGTATCTAGTACAGCAACCGATACACCCTGCCCAACAACGCCGAGTGTCTGTGACTTATCCTGCTGAATTAAGGGGGCACTTTGTTTCAGAAAGAGATGCAGTTTCATATTCTTATGTATCGCTATCACGCCTGGTAGCCTTTTAAGTGCGCGTACTAGTAAGGCCGAACGGGTTCTCACATGCAGTAGCGGCAGATTTTTATAGTCATATGTGAATGTTGACTTATCAAGTTGTATTGATTTCATGATGCTCTGTTTATGCAACTTAAGTTCTTTAGCAAAATCAGTGCGCAATTTTGCATCGTTAAATTTCAACGCACGTTTTTTTCGAAGACCAGCATACTTTTTCTTATAGACTGCAATATCAAACTCAACGAGGAAGTCGTATTCACCCGTGCTCTTTAAGAGATAGGAGATATCATTCGTATTAACCCGGTTACTGATCGTTGGAGTTTGTGCGAGTAATGACCGACCCAGCACTGCGTTTGCCAGCAGGTAAATGAGAAAAGCAAAACCAGGCATGATTTTTCTATAGACAGTTTTCATTCATTATTCTTCGTTTTGTAGTACTGCGCACCACCAGGATATTACGTTGGTAACACTTTCGTTTGCACAGCGTGGATTGATACGAGCCTAACAGTACTAGGGTATTCTACTCGCTACAACTCATCATCACTAATCTTTGACCGCCATTAGGTATAACATATTGTTCTTCAATGTAAATATCTGATGGCATAGTAATAAGTGCTAGCTGCGGGGTATAAGTCGCTGGAAAAGAAGTGGCCATTGTAAACGAGCTGTGACCAGCACTTTTCGCACGACAACGATTTCTGATCAATGTTTTAGCGGCTTTCTTTGTTCGTTTCGTTTCCCTCTGTAATTGAAGAATAGGCGCATCAATGACAACCGTGCCGTCAACCCCGTATTCAGAAGATGCATCAATGATAGAACTTGCATCCTGCATCAAGATTCCAGCCTGAACACGAATGCTTCCACCCTTCCCATTAACGGCATTAGCCTGGATAGTGCTGTCTTTTAGTAAGACCACATCCGGGTCGATAAAAATATTCCCTGCGCTGCCATCGCTGCCGAGGACACTGGTCGAAAGCCCGGCATGATCGAGCCGTAGCAGTCTTCCGGTGAGCAATTTAATATTACCTCCACCACCGGCCAATGCTTCGGTTGATATTTTACTATCGTTTACCTGTATCGTTGACGATGTTGCCAGCGTGATAGTGCCTGCATCACCGTTTCCTGTATTGGAAGCCCGCAATATTGTACCGTCTTCCAGCCCTAGATCATCACCTTCAATACGAATAGCGCCCCCTGTGCTTGCGCCATCCGATTGTGATGTGATAGTAGATGACAACAAATGCACCTGGGGCGCATTGATCGTAATGGACCCACCTTCTCCGTCACCGGAACTCGCCGTTGAGATATCTGCATCCTGCGTTTTTACAGACTGTTCCCCTCTAAGTTCAATATTACCGGCATGGCCTGTACTCGTTGAAGCAGCATCCAATGTAGCTTTCGATAGTACTTCCAGTGTTTTCCCCGAAATCGTAATCGAGCCACTCTCACCCATTGCCGTTGTTCGCGCATTGATTCTGGCTTTGTCGGAGAGTGTTATACGGCCGCCGTGTAGATTGATTGCCCCGCCATCACTGACGCCACTCGTACTTGCGAGCAGTGTAGTTGTTAATTGGCCACTCATCGGATCACTATAGCGTAGAAGGGGTTTCGTATAGGCACCATGATATTGACCAGACACATCAAGTCGATTTCTCGCATTAATGGTGATGGCGCCGCCATGCCCCCCATTATGTTGAGTCGTACTGGCTAACACAGCCCCATCGGTAATGTGAACCTCGTCTGCTTCGAGCAGAATTGAACCGGCGTCTCCAGCCATCATGTCGGTTTCTTTTGTATCGGTATCGGTCGTGATCAACGCGCCATCGGCTACAGCAATCTCTTTCCCCAGGAGCGAGACAGACCCGGCAGGCCCGCTACTATCTGTAGCGTTAGCGGTAATATTCGTGATCGCACCCATGGGGTTATTCAGGTCATTGACACCATTCACTGTAATTGTGTTGCCAACGACTTGTATATTCCCACCGCCACCACTACGGATTGATTCTGAACTGACAACAGCACCATTAGCAATACGAATATCTGTTCCATTCAAGCTAATGTTACCCGCCGTGCCGGTTGTCGTATTGGCTGAGGCATATAAACCGGCCTGGTTAAGGACAGGCTCATCTAAATCAATAATAAATTGAAATACTCGGTCCGTTACCGGTAACACAGAGCGCCCGGAAGATTCGATACTAATTCTGTCAGCCGTGAGTTTGATATCTCCCCCATCAGAACTCTGTTTCTGCACGAATATTTCATTAAAGTTGTCATCGTAGCTCGGTTGAGTTTTAGACGTTAGCGATGAAATTTGAGCTTTACCGGTAATTTCAATATCGTGTGCATTGATCTGTATATTGCCAGCATCGCCTTCCGTATAACTCGCGGAAAACAATCCACCTGGCTCTCGACTATTTTCTTCGCGTATGGTTCGAATTGTATCTTGAGTTTGTTGATACCATTGATCAGATAATACACTGGCCTTTTGATTGAATGCTTTCTGCTCAACAGGGGTGGGTGTGTCAAAATAACCCGGGTTGCCTACAAACAGACTATATTGTTTTGAAAAACCCGCTTCTCCATGATCTTCAAGGTATTTAGTGAATGAAGTTGGCGACCAAAAGACTTTATCCGCGAGAACCACTTTATCTGCAACAAGGCTGATAGACCCACCAGCACCATAGGTTGGCACATATGGAAGACTGTACACGGGAGTGGATGTAAACGGTGATGCAACGAAGGTTAAGGGGCCTATGCCTGATGTACTGGTGACTCGACTGCCACCCAGTATCTTGATCAGCGGGGCATCCAGGTGGATATCGCTCGCATCGCCATCACTTGAAGCAGCCGTTGATATCAGTGATTTATTTTTTAGCGTGATACTTTTACCGCCATTTACCGCAATCAATCCACCATTATTCTCGGTGGCGTTTTCTGAACTAATTTCACTTCCATCGACAACAATATCACCTGTTGCCTTGATCGTGATCTTTCCTGGCGCTGCGAACCCAAGGCTATTCGTCGCGATACGAGCATTTCCAAGGGTAAGATTTTTACCCATTAACTCGATTTCGCCTGCTCTGCCTGCCTCACTGGAAATACTGCTTATCTCTGCGTTGTTTAAACCGAATCTATCAGATGCTATGTTTATATCACCCGCATTACCCTGAGCACGACTATCAGCCGAGATCACCGTCACCGCATTCGCTCGGTCTCTCAAGAACAGGTTGTCCTTAAAATCAAGATAAAGTTCACCGAGCTGGTTCCATTGAGCTGTGGATAAAGACCCCGCATTCACATTATTAGATATTCCAATATCAATAAGGAGGTCTGCAAAGGATGCCACCTGGCCACTAATTAAACCCGTTATAGGCAACGGTGCATAGGATTCAGCGCCGGCTATACCAGCCACACTCCCTTCTGCACTCCCACCTGACCTTTTTGACTGCAACTCAAGCTCATTTTTATACAGCGCCAGCAATTCAGTCTCGCCAATGGCTTCAAGGTAGTCCAGAAAGGTAGAGCTATGATCTACCTTGGCTAACTGCGATATATCTATCTTCCCATCTTCAACGCCTGAAACAAGCAGGTGTTTCGCCTGAATCTGTATACCCCCACCGTTCCCAACCCCATCCACCCGCTCACTATCACCCGACAAGGATTGAATTTGTGAACTTCCACCAAGGAACAGGTCAGGCGCCGTCAACTGAATGGTTTGAGCATTGCCATCGGAAAAGGTTGAGTTGGATACCAGACTGCCATTTTTAATGGCGATAGAGGATCTTGCGTCCACGATAATATCTCCACTATCGCCACTACCGCTGGTTTCTGATTCTATTGAAGATCGATCCAGTTTTATTGTGTCCGCTCTAAGGGTAATATCACCTCCCGCACCATCCGCCTCAGTATTACTCAAAATATGCGAGAATTCTGACAAGCTTATCTCACCATCGACGTTCAGCGTCACATCGCCTGCGTTACCACCCGTGCGCGTATTGCTGTTAATCGATGCCTGATTTTTCATAACAATATCACCTGCCGCGACCTGAATATTCCCTGCGTCACCGATATTGATACTGGTCGTTTCGATTGAGGCGCCTTTGTCTCTTAGCGTCAACATATTCTTCACGGCCAGGTCAATCGAACCACCTTGACCCGAACCATTACTATCTGTTGATATACCTGCCCCATCGGAGAGCGTTAAAGCGCCTGCATGAATCGACACATCCCCACCACGTCCGGTATCGAACGCCTCTGAAAATATCCCTGATCGAAACCCCGCCAGAAATCCTGGTGTCCTGTCAAAGTCCAGGACTTCCAGGGATGCGGTACCGGTCAAGTTGATAGATTCATGCGCTGTAATTGACAATGAAGAACCCTCTGCTGCACCCCGGGTTGAGGTGGATATTCGCGCACCGTCACGGATATCCAGTGTGTTTGTTGTTATATGAAGTGACCCTGGTACCGCATCCGCTGATGCGGATTCGTTTTGTTCGCTAAAGATACCGGCGAATTGACCACGTAACCGAATATCATCGGCGTTAATATCAACAACGTGCCCTGACAGGTTACTGTCATCTAGCGTGATTGACTTTGCCTGCAGCGTGTATTTACCACGCGCGCCCAGATTGGATGCCGTCAAATTCACGGTAGATGACAATATATCAAAGTTGTTATCGGAATTTATAATGCTATTGTCATTAGCCCGCAGCAAATCCAGATCTAGCGTTATACTTCCAGCCTTAGCATCCTTGCCTCGGCTACCGGGTACTATACCTTGAGTAAATATACGTGATGGGCTGAATTTACCCCCGCCCAGCATTGACAATGATTGGGCATTCAAGACTATGTCCGCACCTTGCCCGTCTGACTGGCGTTTCGAGGCAATAAATGAGTGCGTACCCATAACAATATCATGCGCCTTTAAGCGAATTGGATCAGCTTCCTGCGAGCCTGACAGTGAAGTAATATTTGCCTCAATGGGTGTGCGGCTACCAGCGTCAGAGAGGGTGATCTTATCGGCTTCGATGGTGACTCCGGGCGTTTTTCCCGCATCATTCCCACTCTCACTTTTCACCAACAATGTAGAACCATAAGCAATCGCAACGGTATTTTCTGCTTTAATATGAATTTCTCCGCCATCGCCAGTCGACGTGGTGGCTGATTCAATATAGGCATTTGACAAGGTCGTATCCTGGGTTTGAATATCCACAGGCTTGCCTGCTTTTGCGCCGTGGGTAATGGCTACAATGTTGCTTTCTTCAATAACGAGCTGACCACTACGGATGTATACCCCACCTGCCCCTGCCCCACTGGTGTCTATAGCATATTGTTTTGTGATCTTCACAGTGCCACCTGCCTGAGTATCATCCACAGTCATGCCCGACTCACCCCGCGTAACCAGCCCCGCCCCTGTGACACCGACAAGATTCACGTCACCACCAGAAGTCTCTAGCTGCGGGTCATAGTTTGCACAAGCTGCTGGCACGCAAGTCGCGTAGTCTGTGTTTCCTCCATCCAGGATGATGTTGCCACCTACAAGAGAGATATCCTGTCCATTTGTACTGATCTTCCGCGATTCAACAGTAATATCGCCTACCGTAGAACCCAGAAACCCGTAACCCTTCGGATCACCCACCGAAAGTACCGTTTTACCGACATCGCTTGCGTCAAATCTTCCATCGTTCAAAAAGTTCAGATAATCCGCCGTAGAAAGACTGACAGCACCCTCAACATTAATCGAAGCATCTGGTCCTATAATCACACCTGCGGGATTGATAAAAAAGAAGTTGGCTTTTGGAATCGCTACATTCAGATTACCATTGATTGAAGACACGCTTCCACCGGTTACCCGTGAAATCACATTGGTGATATCTGGTGTGCCATTGAAGGTAGCGGATTCTGCATTGCTTAAATTGAACTGTGAAAAACTGTGAAACAGATTACTCCCGACCTGACGTCCGCGATCTGCATTGATTTGAAAATCCGGGCCACTCAGTGTTCCCGGGGTTCCGACAGTGCCGTCGAAAGTCACCTCGGCGTGAAGCATGCCACCACTGGAGAGAGACGCTGTTAGCACGACGCCTGACAGCATAAGGGCCAGGCCCGGTTGCGGTTTCTCAATGCGTTGGCGTTTTATAGGATGACTCCTCATTATTATATTCCGTCTATCGACTGTTTACTCAGCCTGACTCGCCGCTTATGTTTCCAAGCTGTTTGCCAGGATCAATTTGAAGTCGCTCATCGACCAGCGCAAGAAGATCATCCGGCGTGATACTCTTCGAGAGTTTACCCGTGATTGCTGTCGGTAATGCAGTGCAATCGGTCATCGGGTCTGAGGTCGCCAACAGAATCTGCAAGTCGCAGCTGATACCATCCAGCCGACTGATCACCCCGGCCAGGGTTGTCCCTATCATGTCTGGCAAGTTCTGATCCAGAATGATGAGGTCGAATCGCGTCTGTTTAACCTGTTCAAGCGTTTCTGATCCATTTGAGGCCAAAGTGACGCTATAGCCTGCGATAGTCAGTAATTCTGACCAGGCAAGGCGTACGATTTCGTTGTCATCAACGAGTAATACATGGGGTTGATGATGAATATCTACGGGTCTCATCATCATCGTTTCGGTTTGATCCTGAGCCATGAGCCTGCTATCGAGTGCAGCGAGATACAATAACCGTCGCATGGTCACCACGTTGACCGTTTTCGACACCTGGGCGCCCTGCCCGAAATGCCAAATGGCATCAGGATCGGACAAAATCTGTATGGTGCGGAACTGTGATACCGTAGGTGCATCAGCATCGGTAATTAATATGGCGGATTCCACCTGGTTTTCCACCAGAGC
>Ga0114931_10010702_pt1 | contig 10896 bp, 10 predicted proteins | sample 2SBtaG_FD_89579 | JGI IMG/M metagenome (GOLD analysis project Ga0114931, IMG submission 89579) | Deep subsurface microbial communities from Kolumbo volcano to uncover new lineages of life (NeLLi) - 2SBTROV14_V59a metaG | ecosystem: Environmental > Aquatic > Marine > Volcanic | place: Kolumbo...
GTTCAACAGACCAAAATCTGCAGCCAAATCAACTGTTTTCTTTTCTGTCTTGCCATCTCTGATAATTACCGAAATATCTTTCGGTTTATATTTATCCATTTTCAACGTAAAATAATACTCGCCAGAGGGAAGTCGATCTAGAGCAAGAGTCGTCTTTCCTTTTTTGACTCCACCCTGAAGAACCTCGGCACCCGAAGGGTTGGATTTCAATATCAACTTTCCAAAAGCAGGTTTCAAATCGATTTCTTCATGGACAAAACTGCCATCTTCGATAGAAACGATTTTTTCAGCAGGATGGTAAAGAGTGCTGGTTACTCTTATGTTGTAAGTTCCACTGGGCATGCGTGCGATATCGACAGGATTCTGATATGGTTTCCCGTCTATATTAATATTGGCTTCAAGTGGTTTTGATAATATTTGAAGCCTTCCAAATGCAGGTTTCAAATTTATCATTTTTTCGACTCTACCACCATCAATTACAGTAATTGTCTCGCTGTATGAATGATAAGGGTTGGCTTTTGCCTCTATTTCATACCTTCCACTTTCTATTTGCGGAAACTCGACTACGCCTTTCCCCTGAAATTTGCCATTGAGGAAAATATCAGCCTCAGACAAATTGGTGCTGATCTTTAGATAGCCAAAATCAGGTTTTAATTTGGCATGAATAGTTGTAAAGGCCCCCGGAGAAATTTCAATTTCTTCTACATAAGGGTGGTAATATCTCTTCTCAACCGTAACTGCATATTTGCCAGGAGAAAGATTGTCAACAGTAAAGTCAGTCGTTTGAGGCTGCTCTACATTGTTTATAATAATCGTTGCCCCTTTGGGTTCGGATGTTACTGCCATTCCCCCATAGCTGATTCTCGCTTTTTTGGTTTCTCTCGCTATTCTTGTTAACGAAACAGTAAAGGTAGGCTCTTCATATTTGGTTATACCAACGTCTTGTTCAAAATCGCTATAGCCGTCTTTAGAGAACTTTATTCGATGTCCTCCTATAGGTAAAGAGAGTTTTATTTCATTACGAATTTGTAGTCCTGAAGGATTGCCGTCTATGTAAAGATAAACATCTGTTTGGTCTAGTCGAAATATCGCAGTCCCCCTGCCGATTTCAGGAACCCAAGGTTCCAGGCGTTTAGCAGAACTGGAAGATTGGGGAACATAGTTCTTCAATACGAAAACAAACTCTCCTCCTTCATCTCCTTCAAGGTCTCCAATGCGAGGGGTCTGCTCCGAAATATTAGATACTTTCGGAGCAACGTAATTACCAATCTCACGGGCTGTCACCACACCGTCATGGTTGAGGTCAGCATCTCCGGTTTTTAATCCGTTAATGAAATACCAGGTAAAATAACTATGCCCTTCAGGACCGCCATCAGCGACCGTCTGATCTTTCTGACCTGCTGTTATAGCATCTCTACTCTTACGTGAGGTTATCTCTTTAAGAAATCTGCCCCGTTCAAAACCCGGCGTTCCTCCCCTCTGAAAAATCATTCCACTATAGCAGGCATCCATGACTAAATAGAGATGCTTGGCGCGCATATCTAAAGCAATATCCCGTATTTGCGTTGTGGAAATGGCAGTCGTTTCGTTGGCTATCCCATCAGCATCAACAGGAATAATATAACCCTTTTCCCTTGCTCCTATTTGACTTGTCGAACCATGACCAGCAAAGAAAATAATTACCCGATCATTTTTCATTGTTTTTCTTATTAGAGTATCAAAAACTCTTAATATTTGTTTTTTTGTGGCATCTTTATCATAAAGTTGATAAATTTTACTTGGATCGTATCCAAAATTTTCAACCAATAATTTCCTTATTCCTTTAGCATCATTGACAGCATAAGAAAGCTCATTCCAATTTTCATATTTATTGATTCCTATAATGAGAGCATAACTATTTTCAAAAGGTGTTAATTCTTCCCCTTGAGGCGTTCTAATTCTTATTTCTAACCCTCTTTTAGCCTGTGCATAAAGATTGTAATTCAAGATGGCCAAGCCCAGGATTATTGTGAAAAATATTATTTTTCTCATAGCTCTTCACCGTGTAGTTATCTCAGGAATAGATAATAGAACTCGATAAACTTGATAAATTATCACCTCACCACCCCCAATGGCAACTTCCGATCATAACCTCTGTCAATAATTAAAGGATTCTGTTTTCCTTTGGTCGCTTTTGCTACTTCGCGGCATACAAATTGAAACAGTTCTTGCGTACGAATCAAACCATCGCCATCTTCATCTGCTTTTCCTTTCAGGCCCTGCAAAATATAATAAGTGAATACGCCATGGCCACCGCCCCATTTTTGGTCTTCTTGTGAAAACTCGTTAGCGCCGGAAGCTGCTAAAATGGCCAGACCATTTTTTGCCTGCCCAATAGCAGAAATGAGTTTGTTTGTATATAACGCTCGACCGGCGCGAACTTTGGGCAAGCCTAGAGCACCGGAATGACATGCATCTGCAAACATCACGACCTTGTTTGTTTTCACACTTTTGTTTAATAGTTTTTCTAAAAATGATTGGGGCAGGGCAGTAGAAAGTGCATCAACAGGATCGGAATCATAGGCGAGAAAATATAACTCGCCCTCATCAGGAACGCCATGACATGCGAAATAGAGAATGATCATATCTTCTTCGAAAGCACTTTTTGATGTTTTACTAAGGGAGCTTTTAATATTTCTCAAGGTAGCTTGCTCATTTATCAGAAAACTAATATTCGTTTCAGGAACAGATCCGCCGGCCGAACTCATGAGGAAATTCTTAAACTGCTGAGCATCTCTGGCCGCCGAATTCAGATTTAGATCCCGGTTTTGATATTTACTGACACCAACGATCACTGCCCAGATATCAACACGTTTAGACATGAACATGAGCTTTACTTCGTCTTTTCCCATCTCATTGTCCGCATCATAAATAGAGGCAGTGATAATATTTTCACCTTCTTCCAGGAACACAGACCGCGTGAGTTGAAGTTTCTTGCCGGCATCTTCAACCTGTTCTCGTTTCTCGATTCCTATTGCTCTTAATCCCTGATCCTTTGATTGCAATCGACCATTCACCCGTATTTCAGGCTCATTACTGGGTAATGGCTTATCGTCATTAATGATAATAGTCAAAGTTGCAGGATTCTTAAATACCTTATTCCCAGGAGGTGTTACGATATTCACAACCGGTGGCATGGTGCCTGCGCCTGCTTTCGCAAACCCTGGCCGCCTGCCACTAGTTTGATCTCCGGCAACCTCAACCACAATGGCTCATGCCTTTTTTATATCAAAAGAAAGCGTCTTTGAAAGGCCTGTAAAATCATCAGATTGATTCACTGCGAGTGAAACGGGTAAACTGCCGGGACTGGCGGAGTTCATAACATAAAAACTGTATTTCGTCTGCCGCATATCACCAACAGGTACAGTACCGATGAGTTTTTCTTTAGTCTCTCTGAAATCAATACCTTTTCCTTCTACATTTAATCGTACCTTAACATTTTGAGCATCCAATGTACCGTTATTGGTTACCGTAACTGTTATCTTGACATTTTCACCTTGCTCTATTATTTGATCACCGTTGCCGGTGTTGATAAAAACCTTCTCACTCAGCATGGGTTGCTTAAGCGAGACTGGCAATGTAAGTGTTTCCGATAAGCCGGGGAATTCCCACTGATTTAACTGTAAATTTACTTTGATTTCTTTATTCTGAAATGAACGGGGGACACTAAAGTTAAAGCGCATGGGTACACCCAAATTGCCTGCCGTGAGATTAGCGATGGACCTTTGCTTTTCGGGAAAATATATTCCGCTGCCAGCATCTACAGAGACTCCAACATCCTTGGCATCGATAGTGCCGTTATTCTTTGGGGTTATCTCTAATGCAAAGGAACCGCCGTTTTCTACGTACTGTAACTCTACACCGCGATTATCGAGCAAGCGATAGTCGTATGCCAATACAGGAGCCCTGCGGCTAAATGCTTCAGCATAGTTCTTCCTGAACTCACTGGCTCCGATTTTATCCTTTACTTCCAGTTGAAACTCTAATTGTTGCGCAGAAAACGCCCGGGGAATTGAAAAGACGATATTCCCTTGTTTGGTTTGGTTGGGACTTATATCACCCAAATCTATTACTCGTTGTATAACTTTAATTCCTTGATTAATAGTGACCAATTGCAGTTTAGTACCGATAGAAGGCCCTACACCACTGTTTTTGACAAAGGTTTGCAATTCTATCGTCTCACCATTTTCAGGAATGCCGTCTCCATCTCCGTTGGCCTGACCGGATTTGCCGTCATTCAAACGGTATGAAGTAACGGCCAACTGTGGTTTATCTAAATGACGGATCGGAATGATGAGTTTAACAGGTCGGGCGTCGTAGCCGCGTTTTTCTTTGGTTTCAATGATGATATTAGCTTTACCATCAGCAATATTCATTGCTGCAATGAGAGGAATACGCTTTTCAAATTTTCTTCCAGGATCAATATTACCTATTTTAATATTCTTGCTTATTGAAATACCTGGATTAGTATTGTCAATTTGAAGCTTTACATCTAGTGCTTTACCTTCTCCGTTATTTTTGATTGTAGCAATCAGAAATGCTTTTTCCGCTCCATCAATAATTTTGTCAGGTTTAAAAGAATTATTGTCGACAAAATTCAAACTGGTGATCAGTTTTGGTGGACGTATGGAAGCATAATAGCTTTTTAACTCTGCAAAAAATATAGAGGAAACATTAAACGTTTTAGCTGAATTGTCATATCCCTGAGCCTGAAAAGTAATTTGGATATCTGAATCGAGATCAGTTAAAGATGTTATTTTAGCAATTTCAGAAATGTCAATGGCTACTCGCCCAAAGGGATCTGTAATTACATTCCACTCCTGATGGGGAAAATTTGTAAATGCCTTTATTTTTTTCCCAGTAATCGGTTTGAATTCTTCAACTGCTTGTATAACTTTTTGTTTATGTATATGCTTATAAGCTGGTTCCCAACTCCTTTTAACTCCATTTATAAAATATCCGATACCACCCAGAGTTAACAAAACTCCCCCTATTGCAGTAAGCCCTCCATTACCTGCCGTCGTTGTATCGGCTTTGGTTAATCCTTCTTTTTGAGTCTTATCGCCAATGTATATAGTTGCTATACCACAGATAGTTAAAACACCTCCAATGAACAAATTTTTCAAATTTTTCTTTTCTCCGATCTCCTTTACATTTCGATATTCTCTATAGATTGGGACCTCACCAAACTCCACGACCAAAGATGGCTTTTCTGTATCTGGCAATTTAACTATACGGAACATACTTCTTTCTTCAACTTTTTCTCGCCTAAGTAAGGTTGAATCAACAGTTGGTTGCATGTGTCGATAAACAGCACAATTTGATGATAAAAGAAGTGCATAAATAAGACTAATTATGAAAGCCTTATAGAAAATGCTTTTTGAATGTATCATTTTACACCTCAATCATAATATTGATTTTGCTATTATTAAAAATGATGATTGTTTGATATCATTACAAATATTTTATTCTACCTCCATTAAATTTCTCATTCACTAAATTCATTTATCATTTCAGATTTTAATTTAACAATCTCTTCTTGAACTATTTCAAAAAAGTTAGGAATAACTTTTTGTAAAAAATCGGAAATCTGTTCAGGTTCGGAAGAATTATCTAAAAATCTTTCAAATTCATCTTTCTCTTCTTCTGGCATTTCTTCCAGAACTCTCAAAGTAATCCGTTTTTGAACAACTTTTGACATTTCATCAAGCAAAGCAATTTGTTTATCTTTAGATAAATGTTCTAACCCCAACTCTGGAATAATGTCTTTTTCTAAAATATTTTTATCAATCATTTATCTATCACTCCTTATTTTTATTTTTTTATCAAGTTATATTCAATTAACCTGGATTATTCACAAACCGTTGTCACAAAGACACTAAGGCACAAAAAATATTATATTTAAAGTAAAAACCGAATATTAACTCAGTTTATTTTGTGTATTTTTCTATTTACGTATAATTTTACATAACACTTAATTTTTTCAACCTTTGTGTCTTTGTGCCTTCGTGGCGAATGAATTTTTCAGGTTAAATACTACTCCACCGTTGTAAACACACACATATCCTCCGCAACTCCTTTTCTTCCCTTAATACCGATATCCCTTGTTAAAATCCCACGGATATTATTCTTTGAAGCGCTACCTAAGGATTTAAAAACCTCGCTTGAACTAAAAGCATCTTTGGTTTCAAACGGTTGCAGACTAGCTATAGCTTTGATTAATTCGGAACCCAGGGGAAGTTTTACCACGAAATCAAAATTATAAGATTCATCGGGTATGGTATATACTCTTTCGGCTTTAATAAAATTATCCCTGCTGTATTGGTTGGGAAAAAGTTGAATAATATGACCAGCCGAATCGGTATGGTACAGCTTTAAAAAGCAATCGTGATTAGCTTTAAAAAATATAAGCAGCTTTTCTCCGATTGTGTAAACTCCGCCGTTGCCTTTATCGACCCAGACACGAATTTTGAAATCTTTTGATTGGCTTAATTTTGCTTTGCCACCAAAATCAGCATACGTTTGTATCGCGGCATTCAAGTTATCCGGTACAAATTCCATTCGATCAGGCAAAGCGATTTTAGGGAGAATTAAATCAGTCGCTGCAATCTTGCCGGTTTTGGTACTGGTCAAAAATAGATTTACCTTCACCTGATCTGGCTCGTTCCAATATTTGCCTTTTATTTCAGGTTCCAGGCCTTTTAATTTTCCAGTTGCCACTATTGTTTCTTTATCAATAATCCCTGTTTGTGAGGGACTTTGCTCCTTTAAAATAAAATCCAGGTTTCGCTCAAATACCTTAAAATCATCTGAATGGGCAAGGGCTACACTCAAGGCGTCTCGTAGGAATTGGCTGAACTTGCTAGGTATAGGTGTTTCTTCGTAGGTGAAATTGCCCACTGCTACCCGGAGCGGCTTATACGGCAGTTGTCGTGAGAGGTCGCTTAATCCGTTAATAATTTGACTTTTTAATACTGATGACTTGATATCTGCGATTCGTAAAGAGGCATGTGTTTCAAGAGCCTTTATGGGTTTCATCAATTGCGGTTCAAAATCGGCAATACCTTCAGCCTCTTTAATGATTTTCAGAACTTTTTGATACTTGAATGCTGCTTTTGCCAGATCATTAGATTTTACTAATTGGTTGGCATCCTCAAAAACAGGCTGTGCTAAAGCGGAAACCTGGCTGATCCATGATTCTGCGAATTTATGATGTTCTGATTTAGAAAATGGAACCAGGCAATAAGTTTTCCAGTAATAGTTTGTTTTTCCTCGTTCTGTACGCTGCCAACGCTCAACATGGTATTTCGTTGCACGAACTTTTAAAATCGTTTGACCAAGCATCTTTGTAGTTGCACCACCTATGACGTCAGAAGATAATATTTGATCTGTCTGTCCTTGCGTAATAATTCGATCTACGATTTCCCGGTCAATTTTCAGTCCAAGGTAGTCAACAATTTGTCGTCGAGCGTCATTGATCGCATCCTGACGGGCGCTGCTTTCATCTGCAAAGTTTTTTGAGATACCAACATAGGTTTCCGGTGGTGGATTATGAGCCCAATCAGGTGTCGCCTCTTTGGATACTTTAATTTCTTCACCGGTTTTTATATTGCTTTTAGTGCCTGCACAGGCAAGGTAAAAAAATAGAATGCAGCTAACCAGAAAAAAGATATATTTTTTACCATTCATTACTTTTCAGTTCCTTCATTTCACCCAAGGCACGATCTACGTTCTTTTTATCTTTTTCATTTTTTATCTGCCTAGATGCTGCTGCCAGAGCATCTTTGAGATATTTTTTGGCCTGCTCGTTTGGAAAAAGAACAAGAACCGAAGCTTTGTAATAATATTCAACTCCCGTTTCTGTAACCTTTTGCCATCTTTCAATGTGAAATTGATTTGCCCGAGACTCGACAATGCTTTCCGATATTAATTTCGTTGCCTCATCTCGCACAACGCCTGGGTTAAGGATATCCGAAACGTTCCCGACAGTGGAAATAACCTCTTCAATTTTGCGTTTTCCATAAACGCCCATGGCATCTATAATTTGCTTTCTTGCGTCTTCCAATGCCCCTGCACTGGCTTGGGCTTCCATCTTTTCATTCAGAGAAACGCCTACAAAAGCCTTTGCATCTTTTGTATCTTTGTCCGCTGGTGCATTTACCCATCCTGGTCTATCACCTCCGCTTATTTTCCCCTCGTAACCAACAGGCAATTTTTTTGTTGAGGAGCACTGGACGCAAATTAATAAAGCAATAGCCGCAACCAAAGTATATGAAAATCTTTTTAACATTTCTACCTCCCTTGTTTGGGTTTTAATTATCTTCATTAGTGAAAAATATTTGTAATTCTGTTTTACCAATCACCAAAATCAGATGTTTTCATTTTATTCATTACTTCTAGTGCTCGATCTATGTTTTTTTGGTCAGCCTCCTTACCTGACTTGTTTTTTTGGTTCTCTAGAGCATCCGTTAAAAATTGTTTAGCTAACGTACGCTCTACCATGAATAGCACTTTAGCTACATAATAATAGCTTACACCACCTGTTTGATCATATTTTTCCCATTTCTGCACATGGTATTCAACCATGTCACCTTTTACTATGCCTGATGCTTTCCATTCTTGTTTGATGTCTTGCACAACTGCATCACTAATAATTTTACCTGTTGAAGCACCTGCATTGGATAAAACCGTTTGCAGTTTTCTGTTGCCATAGCTACCCCAAAAGTCACTAAGAACTTTTTCACGGGCATTATTTTCAGCATATTCAATCGCCATTCTTTCGGTTGAATGCTTAAATGACTGACCGACAAACGCTTTTAATTGACTAGTGTCCTTAATTTTTGGCTTGTGTACCCAATCAGGGTCTTGACAGTTGGTTAAGCATTTTTCTGATCCTGGTTTTATAGTTTTGGTACTGCAATTTAAAAAGAAAATTATGCTAAAAATTATAAAAAGACTAGTAATGAATAAAGTCGTTGTTTTTATCATGGTATAGTCTCCTTTTATATTAAAGGACAAATAAAAAAGGCACACCAATGGCTTAATTCATCAAACCATAAATGCGCCTTAATAATTTTACATTACACTACCTAAATATTTTGTAATGAATGAATAAAGTTTGTGGAAAAATCAAAAAATATTCAATATCAGTAGTATCCTGTCGTTTTAAAAATTACTCTGCATCAACATATTGTTTTTTAATAACATTATTGCCAATTCCAACTGGTAACGATTTGAAGTTTGACGATAAAATTACTACACGTAATGAATTGAAGTTATGGCATCCTTTGAGCAATATTTGGACAGTATTGATTTAATATGTACTACAAGGATGCTTTGCAAAAGCTGAAGTAACAATGACTTGGAAGACAGCAGGAGAAAACTATAGCGATATGTTTTTCCCCTGTTTCCAATGCTATAATCTATATTCTTAAAACCCAGCCAATGATAAGCAATTTATTTCCTAATGTCAATAAACAATTTGTTTGTGATTTTAGCTTTATTTTTTACATCATCAATTGGTTTATCCTCTATTAATTTGATATTAACTCGATTGAATCTCATTTTTTTTGTGCCAACTTCTCTGCAATATCTTTCACATTCCTCTGCACAGACAAAGAAACCAGTATCAGCGCAATAAGTGCAATGAGCACAATGCCTGCCCCTGCGCCATAAAAGCCTCTTTTCCGTAATTCAAACTTTTGCCGTTTTTTATATTGGTATTTGGATTCTGCTTCTTGAATCTTTGACTGGTACTGATAGTTTATTTGTTCAATCCGCCGTTCTCTCTCGATGTTTTTGGCAAGATAAATTTTGTAGTACTGTTTTAGCGCCGTTGTCTGCTGTGTAGAATCGAAATGGGCAATCATAGGCAGGAACAGATCGGTGGCCTCTATTTGCTTGCCTATGACCTTAAAGTTTTTGTAATAACTTTCAATGAGCAAATCCAATATGCCGTTGCGTGCCGTACTATCGAATTTGCCGATTGTCTTGTTAGTATATTCGATAAACGCATATCCGTCTCTGGGATTCTTTTTGCCAAATGTCGCCAGTTTGTCGAGATAGCTCACATCTCCGGTTGTGAAATTGGGAATTGCCTGTGTGAGCAACTTTACGTTTGCAATCGACTGGGGAACAGTTTCTTTGCTAGGTGCAAAGTGCATTCAGAACCTTGCTCCTGTTTTCTGCTGGGAATAAAGACACTGTGGAAATGTAGGCATCCAGCAGTTGTTTTTTTTCCGTAAATCCTTCGGCCTGTACTCTTTTATAGGCTGCTTTCAATCGATCGTTAATGCCAAAGCGCGTTACGACCCATCGTCTGTATCGTGATTTTTTATAGTACTCCCAATAATTTCTTCCATAAGGATACTCCCAATGTCCTTTTGACTTCCAGCTAAATTTATCGGGCGGAATCAGTTTTTTCAGGCTGTCCAATGATGCCATATATTCTGTTTCTCCCGGCGCAGGTTCTTTTGTTATCTTTTTTATCGGAGTGTTCGCCTTTTTTACTTCTCCTGTTTGGGTTGATGGCTTGGGAGGATTTATTATCATGTTGACTTCGTCAACAGAGACCGCAGCAACCGGAGGGTATTCAGGCCTGTGTACTCTTTGCTTAAAAGGTGGGATAACTCCCCAAATTAAAAGCAAGGCACCTGCAATTATTGCCAGGGCACCAATTGCTATAATAATATGCCAAAAAATTAACGAGATGTTGAATACGTATTTCTCTTCCACTTTATTGAAATATTTGGATTTCATATTCGGCCTCCATTGAAAGAATTCAACACTTTAATAAGCTCATTTGTTTTTTCCAATTTACGGTCTTTTTTCATGATTCAGGGAAATACCCAATTACAA
>Ga0114931_10010703_pt1 | contig 10895 bp, 10 predicted proteins | sample 2SBtaG_FD_89579 | JGI IMG/M metagenome (GOLD analysis project Ga0114931, IMG submission 89579) | Deep subsurface microbial communities from Kolumbo volcano to uncover new lineages of life (NeLLi) - 2SBTROV14_V59a metaG | ecosystem: Environmental > Aquatic > Marine > Volcanic | place: Kolumbo...
CGGGAGTTCCAGGAAGTCACCGAGACCGCCGCCTTCCGCGAAGGCGAGGGTCTCTGCCGCCGGGCCTGGAAGCAACGGGACCTGTACGTGGTCCCCGATCTGGCGGAGTTGACCGACTGCTGTCGAGCCCCGGTGGCCCAGCGCGCCGGCGTCCAGACGGGCATCTGTTTTCCCGTCATCGTCAACGGCGAGGTGCGGGGAACGATGGACTTTTTCTCGCTCGAGCGCCTGGAGATTTCTACCGAGCGCCAGGAGACGCTTCGCAGTCTCGGCGGCCTGGTCTCGGGCGGCTACGACCGTTTCCAGCGGCGTGAGGAGGCCCAGCGAATTCAACAGATGGTCAACAACGCGCCCATCAACGTGATCTTCGCGGATCGGAACATGACCATCCAGTACATGAACCCCGCCTCCACAGAGACCTTGCGGAAGCTGGAGCAGTACCTGCCAGTGCCGGTGAGCGACATCGTCGGTCAGTCCATTGACGTGTTCCACAAAAACCCGGCCCACCCGCGCAAAATCCTGGTGGACCCCAACAACCTGCCGCACCAGGCGCAGATACAGGTAGGTCCCGAAACCCTGAATCTGCTGATTTCGGCCATCTACAACGACAAGCAGGAATACATCGGGGCCATGGCCACCTGGGAGGTGATTACCGAGAAGCTGGCCGCCGAGCGCCGCGAACAGGAGATGCAGGAGCGGGAGCGGCGCCAGGCGGATGATCTTCGTCAGAAGGCCGCCCGGGTTCTCGAGGTTGTTCAAGCGGCCGGTCAGGGCGACCTGACGCAGGAATGCGAAGTCACCGGCGAGGACGCGATGGGCCAGGTGGGCGAAGGGTTGGCGGCCTTCCTCGGCAACCTGCGACAGAGCATCTCCGGCATTGGCGAGAATGCTCAGACTTTGGCCAGTTCCTCCGAGGAATTGGAAGCCGTCAGCCAGCAGATGACCAGCAATGCCGAAGAAACCGCAGCCCAGGCCGACGTGGTCTCCGCGGCCGCCGAGGAGGTGACCAAGAACGTCCAGACGGTGGCTACCGGCACGGAGGAACTCTCGGCCAGCATCAGCGAGATCGCTCAGAACGCCACCGAGGCTGCTCAGGTCGCCACCAACGCTGTCACAGTCGCGGAGGCGACGAACACCACAGTGGCCAAATTGGGAGACAGCAGCGCCGAGATCGGTCAGGTAGTCAAGGTGATCACCTCGATCGCCCAGCAGACCAACCTGCTGGCCCTCAACGCCACCATCGAGGCGGCGCGGGCCGGAGAGGCCGGCAAGGGCTTTGCGGTGGTCGCCAACGAGGTCAAGGAGTTGGCCAAGGAGACCGCCAAGGCCACGGAAGACATCGGTCAGAAGATTGATGCCATCCAGAGCGACACCCAGGCGGCCGTGGAGGCGATTGGGGAGATCGGCGGGATCATCAACCAGATCCACGACATCCAGAACACCATCGCCGGCGCCGTGGAAGAGCAAACCGCGACCACCAACGAGATGGCCCGCAGCGTGACCGAGGCGGCCACCGGCAGCGGCGAGATCGCCGAGAACATCGGCGCGGTCGCCACGGCGGCGCAAGACACCAAGGGCGGCGCCTCCAACAGCCAGGAGGCCTCCCAGGAGTTGGCCAGAATGGCCGCCGAGCTCCAGAAGCTGGTGGGACAGTTCACCTACTAAGCCATAACGACAGCCTGCGTCTTCATCCTCACTGCCTGGTGGGTGGAGGGGGCACGACCGTCCCGCTCCGGGTCTGATTCCCGGTTCGGGACGGTCGCCGCCTCGGAAGAGCGTCACCCAATGATGAACCCTGAAAAATACTTAACTCGGCTGGTCTTCTTCGCCCTCTCCTTTCGGGAGGCGTTCGTCTTCTGGCGCGACGAGACGATCAGCTTGCTCTCCAAGGCCCGATCGCCGTCACGGCCGGTGGAGGCGGCGCAAGTCAGCCGGCGAGCCGCCAGTGAACTCTTGGTCTCGCGATCCATTCCGGGGCTGATTCCCAGCCGCGCCGGGCAGCTGCAAGGGCTCGACCCGGCCCTGCCGCCGGCGCCATAACGAAGGAGCCCACTCATGCACGCCTTGGTAATTGACGACTCGCGAGCGATGCGAATCATCCTGGGGAGCATCCTGCGAGACCTCGGCTTCGAAGTCGCCGAGGCCGCCCACGGGAAGGAAGCGCTCCAGCGCCTCCGGGAAAACGAGCGGACCGACGTGGCCCTGGTGGACTGGAATATGCCAGAGATGAACGGCTTTGAATTCGTCCGCTCCGTCCGCGCCCAGCCCAAATACGACGCCTTGCGGCTAATGATGGTGACCACGGAGACTGATCTCGGCCGGGTGGCGGATGCTCTGGAGGCGGGGGCGAATGAGTATGTCTTCAAGCCGTTCACCAAGGACGCCTTGATTCAGAAACTGACGCTGCTGGGGATAGATCCCCCGGAAGACGCATGAGCCGCATCCGTGTTCTAGTCGTGGACGACGCGGTGGTCGTTCGCCGCCTCGTCACCCGGACGCTCACCGAGGACGCCGAACTGGAAGTCATCGGCGTGGCGGCCAATGGCCGCATCGCCCTGGCCAAGGTGGAGCAGCACAGCCCCGACCTCCTGACGCTGGACGTGGAGATGCCGGTGATGGACGGCCTGGAGACCTTGCGCCGCCTGCGGGAGACGCATCCGGACCTGCCGGTCATCATGTTCAGCACCCTGACGGCGCGCGGCGCAGTGGCCACCCTCGACGCCCTGACCCTGGGCGCCAATGACTACGTCACCAAGCTGGCCAACGTCGGCGGCGTCACGGCCGCCATCGAAGCGCTGAAGACGGAACTGATCCCGAAAATCAAAGCGCTAGTGGGCGCCCGACGACAGAAGACCTTGACCGGGCCATCCGCGCCGGCGCGGCGACTGGCAATCCGACCTCGCGAAGAGCGGCCGGCGGCGCCGGTGAAGGCGATCGCCATCGGCATTTCGACTGGCGGCCCCAATGCGCTGGCGGAACTGCTGCCGGCCCTTCCGGGGGATCTCCCCGTTCCGGTGGTCATCGTGCAGCACATGCCGCCGCTGTTCACCCACTTCCTGGCCGAGCGGCTGAACTCCAAGTCGGCGCTGACCGTTCGCGAGGCGGAGGAGGGCGCCGTCCTGGAGCCGGGCTATGCCTGGATCGCCCAGGGAGGCCATCACCTCGTCCTGACTCGGGCGGGGATGGAGGTGCGGCTGGGCCTGAGCGAAGACCCGCCGGAAAACTCCTGCCGGCCGGCCGTGGACGTGCTCTTCCGCTCCGCGGCTCAAGCCTATGGCGCCGGAGCCCTGGGCGTGGTGATGACCGGCATGGGGCACGACGGCCGCGCCGGAGCGGAGCACATTCGCGAGGCCGGCGGCCGAATCGTCATTCAAGATGAGAAAAGCGCGGTGGTTTGGGGGATGCCGGGGGCCGTGGCCGAGGCGCAGCTGGCCGACGCCTGCTTCCCGCTGGATCGGCTCGCCGCCCAAATCACTCGCCGGGTCACGCCTCCGATACCGGCCCTGTCCGCCGGAACCTCTCTGGTCGCTTCTGATTAGGATTCGCCATGTCACTCAGTCCGGCTGATTTCGACTTCATCCGCGAGTTGGTGCTGCGGAAATCCGCGATCGTGCTTGAGCCGGGGAAGGAGTATCTGGCTGAGGCCCGCCTGACTCCCCTGGCCCGCCGCGAGGGCTTGCACGGGATCGGGGAGATGGTCGATCAGCTGCGAGAACGGCCGCACTCCCCGCTGCAGTCCAAGATCGTCGCCGCCATGACCACCAACGAGACCTCCTTCTTCCGGGACCGGCATCCCTTCGAGGCGATGCGGGAGGGGCTGTTCCCAGAATTGATCGAATCGCGGCGCTCCCAACGGCAACTGGACATCTGGTGCGCCGCCTGCTCGAGCGGTCAGGAGCCGTACAGCATCGCCATGACGCTGCGGCAACAGTTCCCGGAGTTGGGGAGCTGGGACCTGCAGTTATTGGCCACGGATCTGAACGAAGAGATGGTCCAACGAGCCGCCGCCGGGCGCTTCAGTCAGTTGGAGGTCAACCGCGGCCTGCCGGCGACGATGTTGATCGAGTACTTCGAGCGGGACGGCGTGGAGTGGCAGGTGAAGGATTCGTTGCGGAAGATGATTCGCTTTCGAGTTTTCAACCTCTTGGACTCGTGGGCCACCCTGCCGCGGATGGACTTGATCATCATGCGGAACGTCCTGATCTATTTCTCGCAGGAAGTGAAGAAGCGCATCCTGGCCCAGGTCCGCGGTCAGTTGCGGCCGGGCGGTTATCTGCTGCTGGGCAGCGCCGAGACGACGCTCAACATTGATTCCGAGTTCGAGCGCATCAAAGTCGGCAAGACGTCGTGTTACCGGCCCAAGGCTTGAGGAGGGGGAATCATGGAGTTCTCAGCGGAAGTGATCTTGCAGATTACCCGGGACGTCTGCTCCTCCATCATGTCCCTGGAGGTGGACCCCTCCGAGACCGATCCGCACCGGGGTGGAGAAGCCGATACGCTGGCCGGTTATGTGTTGATCGCCGGCGGCTGGAATGGAGCGGTGTGCGTGCATTGCTCGGCGCGGCTCGGTCGGCTGCTGGCAGCCCGGATGTTTGGCGGCGACCCGCAACTCATCAGCGTGGATCAGACCCAAGACGCGCTCGGCGAGGTGGCGAACATGATCGCCGGCCAGGTGAAGGCCCTCTCGCCCCAGGGGGCGGTGCTTTCTCTGCCGGCGGTAGTTTGGGGAACGGACTACCGCGTCCGAGTGCCGGGCAGCGAACTGCTCGCCGAGATCACCATGAGCTGCCAGGGGATGCCGCTGCTGGTCACCCTCTTCCAGGCGTTGCCGGCCGTGAAAAAGGCCGTGGCCGCCTGAGGCAATCCTGTCAAAGCTGGGGAATGGCCAGGCCCTCGGCGCCAACTTCGGACATGACGGCCTCGGGGTAATAACGCTCGAGCCTGTCCAGAACGAGGCGCGCCCGGCGGACGCGCTCCTGCGAGAGGGCGATGGCCGTGCTCTCCAAATGGGCGCCGGAGGGATAGATGTCGGGAGCGTTGCGCAGGCCCAGCTTCACGTAAATCGGGGAGGCGATGCGGACCAGCTCCGGAACCTCGTAGTGGCGCACGAAGCCGCCGAAGCCGTCCGGGACCTCGACGTATACGTCCAGCGGCAGGGTGGTGGCGGCCCGCAGGCTGGCGATCTGGGGCAGCGTCAGGTCCACGACCAAGTTGAGGGTGCCGGCGCCGAGAGTTTCCCAGAGGCGGGCCGTGGCCGGATTGGGCGTCGGCAGTTGGACGCTGGTCTTGATGACCAGTTCGGCCGGCAGTTCACCGGCGGCCTTCATTTGCTGGGCGACGGAGAGCAGGCCGGGATCGGCGATCAGTACCCCGCGCAGGCCGAGGTCGCAGCCGCGGCGGATGTCCTCGAGCGCGTGGACCAACTGCTCGACGCCCCGATTGCAACCGGCGATCACGCCCCCCGCCGGCGACTTGGCCTCGGCGCTGATGTCCCACGGCGCCCGGGGCCCAACGAAGAGGCTCACCTCCATCCCCTCGTCCCGGCCGAGGGTGAGCATCTCCCGAATCTCGGCGTCAGTTAGCATCATGATGCCGCTGCCCTGGCTGACGCGGTGAATCCGGACGCCGTAGCGCCGACCGGCCTCGACTACCGCCCGCAGCGCCCGGGGACCCTCAGTGCTGGGAATCTCCAGGCGATACTGCGCCCCGTCCGGGAAGCGACGCTGGCTGCTCGGCAGATCGTAGGCTTCCCGCTCCGGCAGGCCGAGACGGCGGAGAAAGTCACGCGTGGATTGCATAGGATGGACCGGCCGTTTCCAAGTCCGTGGATGGGTCGGCATGGTGTTCCTCGCGGGCTCCGGCAAGTCCTCGGCGAGGTCCGCCCCGGCACGCCTCTTGCACGCCGCGGGGAGGGACGGGCGCGACTGGCCGCCGATGGCGAATTACTACAGCCTGCTGCAAATAGACCGGGATGCCGACAGCGAGTCAATCCGGCATGCGTTCCGGGTAGCCGTCAAGGCTTGTCATCCGGACCTGCACCCCGACCTCGAAGAGGCGCCCGAGCGCCTGCAAGAGGTTCTCCTCGCCCGGCGGACGCTGCTCGATCCGCAAAGCCGGGCGGCCCACGACCGGGAATTGGCGGAGGCGGAGGCCTTTGCGGCCGCATTGCTGACCAAGAACGCTCCGACCTCCCCGGCAGAGAGCCTGGCCCAACCGGTTCCCGAGGCCATGCCGCCGCCGGTTCCGGTCGGGCCGCTGGACCTGCCGGAATTCGACCCCGCCTACGTCCGCCCGGCGGAGTTTCGTCGCTGGCGGCGGCGACTGCCGGAATTGCGCCGCGACTTTCAACACTGGCAAGAGAAGAATCCCTCGGTGGCCAGCCTCCGCTGCTGGGAGCAAAAGTTCCTCTATGCCGTGCTGCACTCGCGCGCCTACCACGACAAGGAAGAGTTAGTCAGCCACTGGCTGGAGGTGGAAGCCAGAGAGGTGCGCGAGGCCTGCGAGGCAAGCGATGCCTGGCGACAGGCGTATGCGACCCTGCGGCCACCGATGAGAAACCGGCGACCGCTCGCCCGGCTCTCGGGCTGGGCGCGGCGGCTGTTTCGACGACGGCGCCAGCCGGCGACGACCTGAGGGCCTCCCGGCATGTGCGGTAGCCGGCCCCGGCTCTGTCGGGAGGACGAGGGCCGCCGGCCCCTTATAGGTGGCTGGATAGGCGCCCTGCCGAGGCGGAGACGCCGCGCCGAGGCCGGTTGGCGCGTCATTACAAGGAGAAATCAGATCGGCTTGCCAATATAATGAAGGAGAGGGAGGCGGGCAGCTCCGCGTTGCCATTCTCCGCTAGAGTTCCCGGCGGCTCCGGCCGAGCGGGGAAAGGAGCCTGACAGAGTCCGCGCCGAGACGCTCGGTGAGCGGGCCGGTTATGAGTAGCTGGTTGCTGTTGGTTGTGGCGGCCTTGCTGGTCGCGCTCAACGGCTTTTTTGTAGCGTGCGAGTTCGCCTTGGTCAAGGTGCGGGCGACTCGCTTGGAAGAGTTGGCCCGCAGCGGCAGTCGGGCCGCGGCTGTGAGTCGGGAGGTCCTGCGGGAGCTTAACTCCTACCTCTCCGCCGCGCAGGTTGGAGTTACCCTGGTCAGCATTGGGCTGGGTTGGGTGGCGGAGCCGGCGTTCCGAGATTTGCTGGCGCCTGGATTGCGGGTCCTGCACTGGCCCCCGCAATTGGCCTCGGGGGCCTCATTTCTCATCGCCTTCTCGCTGGTGACGTTCTTCCACGTGGTCTTCGGCGAGCAGGCGCCCAAGGTGTACGCCATCCAGCGTCCGGAGCGGACGACGCTGTTTGTAGTCTGGCCCTTGCGGCTGTTCTACTACCTGCTGTACCCGGTGATCTGGGGGCTGAACACCTCGGCTGAGATCGTGCTGAAAATGCTGGGCATTGCCCCCAAGGCACATGGGGAACGGGCTCATTCGGAGGAGGAGCTCCGGACGCTGCTGAACGCCAGCGCCCGGCACGGAATCCTCAAGGGCAGCGAGCTGAATCTGGTGGAGAGCGTCTTCCAATTCGCCCACAAGGACGCCAACGACGTCATGACGCCCCGAGTGGATATGGTGTATCTCTCCACCCACTGGCCGCTGAAGCGTAATCTGGAGATCGTCAACTCGCACACCTATACCCGTTATCCGCTCTGCGACCCGGATGCCGACGCCGTGATCGGCATGGTGCACGTCAAGGATCTGGTGCGGGTGGAGCGAGAGGCGCGGAGCGAAGCCGCTCCAGCGATCAACCTGCGCGACCTAGTCCGGCCGGTCATCTTCGTCCCGGAGACCCGGCCGCTAGACACTCTGCTGCGGGAGTTTCAGGTGCAGAAGATGCATCTGGCCATCGTGCTGGACGAGTACGGCGGCACCGCCGGTTTGGTGACCCTGGAGGATGTGATCGAGGAGATCGTCGGCGAGATTCACGACGAATTCGAGGAAACGCGACCGGAAGTGCGTCCGCTGGCCGGCGGTCGCTATTTGGTGGACGGCAAGACCCCCTTGGACGACCTGCGCGCGAATTACCAAATTGAGCTGCCGCCTGTCGAGTCGGACACCGTCGGCGGCTGGGTGTTCGATCAACTGGGCCGAATACCGCAGCGGGGGGCCGTGGTGGAGACAGCCGGCTTCCGGATCGAGGTGCGCTCCATGGACGGCCAGCGGGTGCGGCAGGTGATGCTGACTCGCTTGGAGACGACGGCGGATCAGCCTCCGGCTCCGCAGCCGGAGTCGTTGCCCAGCCATTGAGTGGGGATGAGGAGCGCTGGCCCCTCATCCCCCCGCGGCCGCCGCCCGTTCAGGCGCCGAAGTCGCTCTCCTGCAGGAAGTCGCGCATCCGCCGGAGCGCTTCGGTGTGCAGTTGATGGGCACGGGATTCGGAGCGCCCGATTTCGTTGGCCAACTGCTTGAGGGACTTGCCCTCGAAGTAGTAGCCGTAGATGATGTGCCGCTCCTTCGCCGAGAGCCAGCCGAGGAAGCGGGTCAACCGCTCGGCCTGATCGCCATCCATCACTTGCGCTTCCGGGCCGGGCGAGGGTGAGGAGAGAGCCTCGCGAACGGCCAGACTGTCCTGATCGTCTTGGTCCGTGTCGCCCAGGGCCTCCTCCATGGAGACCGCTTGGACCGTGTCGGCAGCCGCGTAGAGTTGGTAGAGCGCGTCCAGGGAGAGGCGGAGCTCCTCGGCGAGGCGTTCGTCGGTGACTTCCTGGGGCCCGTGTCGGCTGGCGACCCGCTCTCGGGCGGCGGCCAGGAGCTTTTGCTTGGCGCGAATGGAGCGGGGCACCGGGTCCTCGTTGCGCAGGTGCTCCAGCATGGCGCCCCGGATGAGGGTGATGGCGTAGCTCTTGAATTGGACGCCCAGATCGGGGTCGAACTTGTCCAACGCGCGGCAGAGGGCATAGTAGCCATCCCCCTCGAGGTCGGAGACGCTGACGCGTGCCGGGACGCTGGGGACAGCGTGGGTCCGAGTTTTGGGGACCAGGTGCCGATAATGGTTGATGATGCGGCTCCGGGCCGAGACGGCGCCGTCCCGTTTGCACTGGATCCAGTCGTTCCTGAGCTGGGGAGCCAAGGAAGTGGTTCTCATAGGGCAGTCTTTCCGGTAAATGCTCGCCGACGGAATTGCGGCCGAACGAGCGAGTGGTAGTCCGAGGAGCGAGCAAGCGTTCAGAGCCGAAGAGGCCACCAGGGTGGAACCGAACAGCTGGAGCGCCAACCCTGGAGAGCCGCGCGGCCGCTGAGGGCGCGATCGCTCTCCGCCGAGCCTGGACCGACCTCCCTGCGGACGGGGACTGCTACGTCCGGAACGCGTATCCAGGCAGCGGTTGCTCCCTGTTCGACGGAACAGGCTGGGAATCCTGCCACAATTTGACACCGATGAAAAAAATTTTTCTGAGGGCGGAAATCACGGAGGGAGGCGAGACCGGCGAGGGCGGAGCGGCGCTCGCCGAAGATCCAGGAGCTGAGCGGCGTGAGACGGCGACTGGGGATGACGCGCCCGAGACGATTCGAACGTCCGACCTCTACCTCCGCAGGGTAGCGCTCTATCCGCTGAGCTACGGGCGCCGGCGCAGTTGAGCGGCGAGAATATACCACCTGGGAGGGCGAAAGTCAACGCGGCAACGATTGACGAACCCAGGGGGCCGTGGGACTTCCGGCGGGGGCGCAAGCATGGTAAACTGCGCGGGTCAGCCGACGTAGCTCAGTTGGTAGAGCAGCGGTTTCGTAAACCGCAGGTCATCGGTTCGAGCCCGATCGTCGGCTTGCCCTTTTCAGGCACGAAAACGGCCCTCTCGCGAGCTTGGCGGGAGGGCCGTTTGGGCGAATTGCAAACCAATTGCCAGCGCGACGCGGCGGTGTGCCGCAACTCGTGGCAGCGGCGTCGCCGGCCCAGCGCCCGGCCCCCTCGCGCGAAGAACTGCGTGAGGTGGTCCGGGATGACGACCTGCCCATCGGGGTCGGCGACCACCAGAGGTAGGCGGCTGCTGGAGACCGACTTCCCGGTCGAGAGTGTTTTTTCACCACCGTGCATCGCGTGACGAATACGCAGCGGCTGGTTGATGCGCCGTCCGGCTGGCCGGGTGACGGCTATTCCGCCCTGCAGAAAATCATCCTCTCCGAGACCGGAGCCGCGAAGGGGATTGCCGTGGCCCACCCATCACTGCAGGGGCGAGGCACCGGGCAGCCGGCGCCTAGGCCGGCCAGTCGAGTTTTCCAGGTTACCCTGGAACGAGCGGCAGGGTAGTGGTCTGTCCAGTTTAGTCTGAACCGACGCCGGGGCGCATTGGCCCCCATCCCGCCCTGCGGCTAGCCCTATCCAAATTCTCGGCGAGGGGCCGGCAATCGTGGCCGGGCCGCCACCGTCGCCCTAATGCGTCAGCAGCAGCAGCCAGCCCTGCCAGATCAGCCCTGCTCCGCCGCCGACGATGAACACCCACTGACGGCGGGCGATCCCGAACACCAGCATCCCCAGCGCCGCGCCCAGCCAGAAACGGGCCAGCACCGCCAGCACCACCAGCCCCATCAGCCCGAAACGCCACTCCCGGCCGCGCAGATAGTAGGCCACCGCCGCCGCCAGCGTCAGGAGGGGTGTCCCCAGCAGGGCGTCAATGCCCAACTGCATCCAGGCCTCCGCGTGCCACTGCGCGGCGCCGGAGAGCGTCTCGAAGAGGGAGTTGCTCGTCACACCCACGTGGCGCGCCTCCAGCGGCCAGATGGCCACGCCGACCAGCATGCACAGCGCGCTGACTCCCACGCCGAAGGCCACCACCCGGCCCAGCACCTCATGAAAGGTCAACGGTCGTTTCTCCGTCGGCATCAGTGCCCTCCCCGATAGGCGCGCAGATACATCTGCAAGGCCATGAAC
>Ga0114931_10010704_pt1 | contig 10895 bp, 12 predicted proteins | sample 2SBtaG_FD_89579 | JGI IMG/M metagenome (GOLD analysis project Ga0114931, IMG submission 89579) | Deep subsurface microbial communities from Kolumbo volcano to uncover new lineages of life (NeLLi) - 2SBTROV14_V59a metaG | ecosystem: Environmental > Aquatic > Marine > Volcanic | place: Kolumbo...
CACAAGACGGCAGGCACTAATAATAACAGCTTCATCATTCTTAATACCAATGCCCCTCTTTAACTCCATATCCGGGGGGCCTGGGCTGAAAATCTCCGTATTGACGCCGTTGTACAGGACCTTTGGCCTGAGTCCGCAGTACTTTTCTATCTGAGAGGCGTTAAATCTGCTACAGGCAAATAAGAAGTCAATCTTACCGACAAGGAATCCATAGCCGGGGAAGAACTCGGTCCCGCCGCTTCCGTATATTAACTTTGCACTGCTCAATCTGGAGGAAATAAGGGTAAACGGTATATCGTAAGGTTTCGAGAGATATATATAGTCAAACCCCTCTTTTGACAGGTTTGCAAAGGCAAGGATGCCGAAAGAGATACGTTCTACAAACTTCCTGAACCTCGAGCCGAGGTCGGGAACCCAGGTTCTCTTCAGGTATGGATATGTCTTTATGGAAACCCCCTCCGGCACATCCCCGGTTATATGGCCTTCCCCGCCGTAAATGCAGACGGAATGACCTCTTCTTGCCAACGCCCCGGCCATTTCCCAGTTAAAGGTCTCGATACCGCCCCTCTTTGTTGTGGTGGTAAGATTATAAAGTGCTATTTTCATATATCGACTCCGTAACGGCCTCAAATACCTCCTTCACTTCGATCCGGTTCATACAGAAAGGCTCCCTGCACCTTTTGGTAATACAGGGGGAGCATGGTCTCCTCTTATGTATGATCCTGTGCAGGTGCCGGTCCTGAACCGGTCCAACTCCCAAGGGGTCCGTCGGACAGAAGAGCGATACCGTTTTAGTCTTGAGGACAACGGCCATATGCATTGTGCCTGTGTCATTTGTAACAAGAAGGTCCAGCCGGCTTACAAGCGCCCCAAGCAGTTTCAGGGAGACCTTGCCTGCAACTGAAACAGCCTCCTTCCCGATCTTATCTGCAATATACCCGCAGAGCTTCCCCTCACTCCTTGACCCTGTTATTATAATCCTCACATCCGGGGCAGCGCTTACAAGTCTCCTCCCCAGGTCAATAAACCGCTCAGACGGCCACATCTTATACGGATTCGCAGCCCCCGGCTGAAATCCTATGATGATCCGTCCATCAAGCATGCCGGTGCCTTTGAGGAAATCCTCCAAATGATTTATATCTTCTCTTTCCACTTTTAAAACCATTGCCCTTGAAAACTCCCTGCAGTCTGCATAGGAAACCGTCCTGAGCCTCGCATCTATTGCATGGCGGTCTTTATGCCTGTCACCCTCCCCGCGGTTACTCAGTAAAAAACCATTCTTTTCAGGCACAGGGGTCTTGAAGATAAACCTTGCCCCCGAGAGGTATGCCATAGGGGTTGTCTGGGGTTCGTTGCCGTGCAATATCAGGACGAGGTCAAATCCGAATCTTCTCATTTCAAGGATTGTTCTGAAAAATCTCCTGTATCCGCCGTAGTAAGGTATTATCCCGTCTATATCCTGATTGTTCTCAAAGAGTTCCATATTCTTTACATTAAAATGCGCAATTATCCTTGCATGGGGGTACCGTCTTCTCACTGCATTAATCGCCGGGGTAGACAGAAGTGTATCCCCTATTGCCGTTGTAGATACAACCAGGATGTTTCTGATGCCCCCGGGGTTAAAGGCCTTCAGCTCAGTATCTCTCCTGTCTAAAGACTTAATCGTTCTGACAGCAAGATAAAGCAAGCCGTCTAAAGGATGCAGTCTCACCTGTCGGAATCCCCGCCGCCGAGCAAGGACTGATACAGGGCAAGCATCCTCTCACACATCCTCTCAACGGTATAGTTGCGTTCAACTATCCTCCGCCCTTCCTCTCCCATCCTCTTCGCCAGTCCCCCGTCCCTTAAAATCCTTACAACTGCCTCCGCAAGAGACCCTGTGTCGCCGGGTTCAATCAGGTAACCGTTCACCCCGTGATGTATAACTTCACCCACCCCTCCGACATTGCATCCTATGACCGGCTTTTGCATGGCCATGGCCTCCAGGAATGAGGTGCCCAGGGCCTCCTCCAGGGTTGGCAATACAAACACGTCAACCGCCTCAAGCACTGCCGGGATATCATTCCTCAGACCAAGGAGCCTGACCTTCTCCCCGAGGCCGAGTTCCCTTATCTTCCCCTCTATGTTCCCCCTCTGAGGACCATCCCCGGCAAAAACAAACACTGCATCGGGAATGACCTTTAAGATTTCAGGAACCGCTTCAAGCAATATGCGATGCCCCTTTTTGAATCTGAATATCGCAATAGTCCCGATTACGGGCACATCGGGAGGGAGCGCCAGTTCTTCCCTCAGCCCGCCATCCCCTTTCCCCGGGATGAATCTCCCCACGTCTATGCCTGTGGGGATGGCCGTTATTTTCCCTTCAGGAACTCCGGTGTCTATTAAATATCTCCTCACTGATTCACTCACCGTTACCACATGGTGCGGTAAAACGCTGTAGGTAAACCTCGATGTTATCGGGAGGGACAGGTGTCTTGTCCTCACAATATAAGGCTTTCCGGCCGAGAGTCTTCCGGAGATACCGGCAAGGAGGCTGTCCCTTCCGCTATGAGTATTTATGATATCGACCCTTTCCTCCCTGATTAACCTGATGATCCGAAAGATAGACGGGAGGTCATAGCTCTTCCTCATAGGGGCGGCCTTTACCTCGAGTCCCTTAGAGCGTGCAATCTCCTCGAGCATACTTCCGGGCTGACAGAGGATAATCACACGAACCCCATATGCCGATAACCCGAGTGACTCCTGCAGTATCCTGTTTTCCTGCCCTCCCCAGCCCTTTGAAGACTCTGTATGAAGGAGTGTAAACACCTATTTCTCTATCTCCGTGAGTCTCTTTGCAAGGATCACCTTTATCTCCTCAGGAACTATATCTTCAAGACAGCGGCTTCTTTTCTCCCCATTACATCCATCCCTGCCGCAGGGGACACAATCCCAGTCCCTTTGGACAACGGTGTGGACGCCACATGTCTGCATACCGTTTCTTTGGGCATAGGGATTCTTTGGCTCCGCACCCGGGACCCCGAACCCCGGACTGTAGTTGTTGTCCCACGGACCCCAGTTAAATGCCCCGGAGGGGCCAAAGAGTGCCACAACCGGGGTCCCCACGGACGCCGCTATATGCATTGGAGCGGAATCCACCCCGAAGAAGAGATCCGACACCTCTGAAACAGCGGTCAGTTCCTTGATATTCGTCTTGCCGGAGAGGTCAATCACATAGGACGACCCCCTGCCGACCGCCTTGCTTGAAGAGAGGATTTTCTCCGCCCTTTGTAACTCTTTCCTCTCAGGCGACGAGGTAAGAATCACGCGAACACCCTCGTTTGCCATCCAGTCAATGATTTCAGCCATATACTCATCTCTCCAGCACTTAAAGAACCACCGTGAGGTCGGATGAACATGCACAATTCTTTCACCGTCCCTTATTCCAGAGGCTGCAAGCAGGTCTTTTATATTTACCCTGTCCCTCCGGCCAGGGTAAATATTGACTGAAGACCCTCCGGCGTTTATTCCCGCCCCTTGCAGGACCATCAGGTTCTGAAGAACGCTATGCAATCCGCCTGCAACGGGTGTTAGGTGGGTATATAGATGTCTCTTGCCGGGAAAGCCGCTGTTGCCCGGATCGATTGATATTCTCCACCGGGCTCCGGAGAGGAAAGAAATCAGGGCCGCCCTGTCGCTACCTGTAAGGTCTATGGTCATATCAAACACTGCATCCCTGATCATCCTGACAAATGAAATCTCCCTGGTATATCTTCTATAGGCGTTGAGGTCCTTTACGCTCCTGTCAAAAACAAAGACCCTGTCTATATCAGGGTTGCCGCTCAGCACCTCCCCGGTACCCGAATTAACAAGACCCGATATATATGCATCAGGGAAGTTCCTCCTCAGGGAACTGAACACCGGCGTTGTAAGGAGGACATCTCCAATATGCCTGAATTTGATTACAAGTATTTTCCCGGGATGAAAGATCTCTGTCATGGGCAAGCTCACTCAGGCTGAATCAATACGGTCTTCAATCAACTCGGCAAACCTATTTACCGTTTCCTCAATGGGGTACTCTTGCGCCTTCCTTCTTGAATTAAGGGACATCACCGGAAGCCTGGCTATTGCCTCCGAAATCCTCTCTCCAAGCCCGGGAGGATCAAACAGCTCTTTTAATACATACCCTTCATATCCATCCTCGATTATCTCGGCAACCCCGTTATTCATTGTTGTTATCACCGGCAGTCCCGATGCCATGGCCTCGATAGTGGCATTACTGAAGGGATCATAAACCGTTGGAAGAACGAATACATCAGAGGCAGCGTAGTATTTTTCTATATCCTTCCGGGGCCCGGCAAATATGACGCGGTCGTCGACACCCCGCCTCGCAGCAAGTCGTTTATATTTTGCCGTATCTCCCCTGCCCACCACAAGTAATCTCACCGCTCCATCAATATACGGCAGTGAAGAAATAAGCACCCCCAGCCCTTTCCTTCTGAAGTCTGAACCTACAAACAGGATGACCGGCAAACCTTCGGGGATTGAGTATTTCACCCTCAATTCCTCACGCCATACGTCTCTGTTGCCGGGATTGAACCGTCGGAGATCAACCCCGTTGTATATAACCCTGATCTTCTCTTCAGCAACGCAATAGTATCTCATGATCTGTTCCCTGACCATACCGGAATTTGCAATTATAACCGGTGTTCCTTCAAAGATCTCCTTTTCAAGTCTTAAAAGGACCCTGTGAAGCGGATTCAGGGAAAAGGAAATCCTCTTCATAAAACCATCCGTATATCCCCTCAGATTCAGCCACTCTCTATGGCATCCGTCTCCCGCCCTGTATATGTGCTGAAAGGTCGTTCTTTCAAAGCTTATAATACAATCCGGCCTCAGCCTCCTGAGAACAGGCACAACATTCCTGTTGAACGAAAGGGTTGAAACTACGGAGTTCAATGACCGGGTATTTATCTCATGGCAGGTTACCCCGGGGTCTTCTATCCATTTGGAGGATAAAACATGCAGATCGTACCCCTTCTGCTTAAGGAAATTAATCAGCGTTGAAAGATACTTTTCAGCACCGCCAAAAGGGGTATATCTCTTTTTCAGAAAGGCTATTTTCACAAAAAAAGTTCTGTTCTGTAATGATCGGAAATGATCAGAGTTGCACTTATCAAGGATCTGAAATAAATCATCATGTAGCGAGGCCCCTGCAGGTTCGGTGTACGCGGGCTGTTATCCAAACCATAAATTGTCACCCCTGAAATAAGTTCAGGGCAGGCCCTGAACCCGTGCCCCGAAGGCTTCCGGGGTATTGAAAACTCAATCAAACGGCTATGTATATATATTAAACGATAAAATCTCCTAGATTCAATGTATCCTGGTAAGTGATTCCTGCCCCCGGGAATCTGAGACGGGTCTACTGATCCGTCTGTTTTAACCTTACCTCGAAGCGTCCCTTTAGTTCCTCAAGGACCTTCTTACCTACTCCCTTCACCTCGACAAGTTCATCCATACTCCTGATACCGCTTCTCCGGCTGATAAAGTTAACGATCTCCTCAGCACGCTTCTGCCCGATCCCTTTCACCAACACGAGATCCTCTGCAGTCGCCCTGTTAATGTCCTTAAGCCCCTCGGTAGCAAATGCCTGCATGGCCACACCTGCCAGAAACAGTGCAACAAGGACAACAACAAACACCTTTCTCTTCATGCTTTCCCTCCTTTTCTGCTTGTTGTGGTATATCCAGGGACAGGAATCACCTATTCATATAACCTTAACACTCAGTTCACCGGGATTTTCATGTATTGCAGTATTGTTATTTCCCCCCAGGTTAGGTTAAAATAATAACACAATGGCTGTGTTGCGAGTCAATGTGGGACCGCTCTACTGTTATGGCTGTGTGCTGGGATTAAGGAGCTTTGTAGGAACAATGCAGGGGATCGAAGGTGGTGAGGTTGATGATGCGGTGGTAAAGGTAACCTATTCTCCTGAGGTCATCTCTCAAAACGAGGTGAGGAAGGTCGTCGCAGACACGGTTGAAAAGTTGGGATATAAAGTTAAAGAGTGATTCTTTTTGACTTTACGGACAATTAATACATATTTGATAAAGGAGGACAGACGTGAAGGAAGGGATTCATCCGGAGTATAAAGAAACAGAGGTCGTTTGTGCATGTGGTGAGACATTTACAACAAGGTCGATAAAACCCAAGTTACAGGTTGATATATGTTCAAACTGTCACCCCTTCTTTACAGGGAAGCAGAAGATGCTCGACACTGAGGGAAGGGTTGAAAAGTTCAGGAAAAAGTACGCAAAACACGGCAAATAGCTGTTATGGAGAAGCCGTCAGGTAGCCGGTATTATGCCTGACGGCTTTTCTGTCTTCAGTTTCCGGTTAACACCTATGATATTTAAACGGTTCTTCAGAGTCTTTATGGCGATACTGCCCCGGATCCTTCTTATGCTCGCCCCAAAGGAGAGGAACGTCGGGGGGCAGGCAGTCATCGAGGGAGTCATGATGAGGGGTCCCTCAAAGTGGAGCGTTGCAGTCAGGGACACAAAAGGAAAGATCCATCTGAAGAGTTCAGGCGTCAAAAGGCTTCCCGGCATTTTAAGGATGCCTCTCATCAGGGGATCCGTCGCCCTTTATCAGGCGCTAAGCCTCGGGATAAAGGCCATCGACTTTTCCGCATCCAAGGTCTTTGACGAAGAGGACGGCGGGCCCATAAGCCCCCTGGCAATTGTAACGACTATCGGGTTTTCATTTCTCCTTGGCATCGCCCTGTTTATTCTCCTCCCACTTTATGCAACACGGCTGTTTGGAACCATGGCCCCCGTTATCAGGGACAATACATTTATTTTCAACCTTGTGGACGGAACCATGCGTGTAGCCGTCTTTCTTGTTTACGTGTTTGCAATAGGACTCTGGAAGGAGATGCGGAGAATCTACGAATACCATGGCGCCGAGCACAAGGTAATACATGCCTATGAGAATGAAGAAGCATTGGCGCCTGTACTTATTCATCAACGGTACAGCCCCCGTCATCCCCGATGCGGCACAAGCTTCCTCCTCATTGTAATGATGGTAAGCATAATGGTCTTCTCAGTCGTTCCCAGGGAGTGGAGCTTTTACCTCAAATTCATCTCCAGGATCGTCATGATCCCCCTGATTGCCGGGATCTCCTATGAGATCCTGAAGCTCTCGGCAAAAAAGAGCAGCTCCGGGATTATGTCCATTGTTACAGTGCCGGGACTGTTTTTACAGAGACTGACAACAAGGGAACCTGATACCTCTCAGATCGAGGTGGCCCTGTCTGCCCTGAACGAGGTAGTGGAGGAACCCAATGTTTGATAAACTCGGCAGGATAGAGGAGAGATTCGAGGAACTGAACAGGAGGCTTTCGGATCCAGAAATCGTGAAGGACATGGACCTATTGATGAAGCTCTCCAGGGAACAGTCCGAGATCAAGCCCATTGTTAACAAATTCAGAATTACAGGAAGGTGCTGAAGGAGATAGAGGAAACGGAAGAACTGCTTAAGGGTGATGATCAGGACATGAAGGCCCTGGCTGAAGAAGAGCTAAAAGAACTGAGAACCAGGCTCTCCCTGATCGAGGAGGAGTTGAAGACACTTCTGATCCCCAAAGACCCACGGGATGAGAGGAACGTAATCCTTGAGATAAGGGCCGGCACAGGTGGTGAAGAGGCCGCCCTCTTTGCTGCGGACCTCTTCAGGATGTACTCAAAGTATGCCGAGCAGAAGGGCTGGGAAGTGGAAGTGATCGATTCAAGCCCGACCGGCATAGGCGGACTCAAGGAAATAACAGCAATGATAAAGGGCAGTGGGGCATACAGCCGGCTTAAGTTTGAAAGCGGTGCACACAGGGTCCAGCGTGTCCCGAATACGGAGACATCGGGAAGGATCCACACCTCTGCTGCAACCGTTGCGGTCCTTCCGGAGGCTAAGGATGTGGATATACAGATTGATGAAAAGGACCTGAAGATAGACACCTACCGGGCCTCCGGAGCAGGAGGACAGCACGTCAACAAGGTCTCCTCCGCCGTAAGGATTACCCATTTACCCTCGGGCATGGTGGTCCAGTGCCAGGACGAACGCTCCCAGTACAAAAACCGTGAAAAGGCAATGAAGGTACTCCGAGCCCGCCTCTATGAGATCAAACTCAGGGAGCAGGAGCGGGAGATCTCCGAGGCCAGGAAATCGCAAATCGGCTCAGGAGACCGCAGTGAGAGGATAAGGACTTACAATTTCCCCCAGAACAGGGTTACAGACCACAGGATCGGTCTTACCCTGCAGAAACTTCCGCAGATACTTGAGGGAAATATCGACGAGATCATCGATGCCCTTACCACCCACTTCCATACGGAAACACTGAAAAAGGTTGCATGAGCAGATTCGATGACCGGGCGTTAAATGTCATCGGCTCTTTATCTTCCCTCCTGAGGTCCTCGGGCATACCTGATGCCTCAAAGGAGGCTGAAACAATTCTCTGTCATGTCCTTGGGTTGTCAAAGGCACAAATCTATTGTGACAATCCCGACCTAACCCCCCGTGAGGCAAAAGAGGTTCTTCAGATTGCCGATCTCCGGAGCAGGGGTAAACCACTGCAGTATCTCCTTGGTACGGTGGATTTCTACGGTCTTGAAATTAAGGTGGGCAAGGGCGTTCTCATACCGAGACCGGAGACCGAAATCCTTGTAGGGGAGGTACTGTCCGTTATAAAGGGTGAGGGGATCGGTTCACCGGACATCCTTGACATCGGGACCGGTTCAGGGTGTATTGCGGTCGCAATCGGCAAGCATTTCAAAGAGGCCAACATCACCGCTGTGGACATATCTGAAGAGGCCCTCTGCTATGCAAGGGAAAATGCTGAACAGTATCATCTTCAGCATATCGAGTTCCTCAAAGGCAGCCTCTTTGAACCGCTCAAGGGCAGGGTGTTTGATATCATTGTCTCCAACCCGCCCTATATAACAAGCTCCGATCTCCCCGGACTTCAGAGAGAGATCTATGAGCATGAACCCACGGAGGCGCTTGACGGGGGCACGGACGGGCTGGATATCTACCGGAATATCTTAAAAGATGCATATATTTATTTAAAAACAGAGGGGCGTATTTTCCTGGAGATCGGGATGGGACAGGCTCCCGACATTATTGAAATTGGAAAGAGGCACGGCCTCTCACATATAAAGGCCGTTAAAGACCTTGCCGGAATTGAGAGGGTAATTGTTTTTAAAAAAGCCCCCTCCTCTTCAGCACGGGATTCAGGATAAATCAGTGTCTGTCGATGGCCTTGCTCCCGATATCACGACGATAGTGCATGCCCTCGAACCGGATCTTCTCCATCGCCTCATAGGCCCTCTGCCGGGCAGCCCTTATATCCTCGCCAAGGGCGGTAACGCCGAGGACCCTCCCACCGGAGGAAACTATGCTGTCATTATCAAAGGATGTACCGGCATGAAAGACCACGACATCCTTCATTTTTTTGACTTTATCCAGACCTGAGATAACCTTGCCCTTGTCATACTTCCCGGGGTACCCGCCGGATGCTGCAACAACGCAGACAGAAGCCTCGGTACGCCACTGGAGGGAGAGTTCCGAAAGCCTCTCCTCAGAGATGGCAAATGCTATCTCAAGGAGGTCTGATTCAAGCCTCATAAGTATCGGCTGGGCCTCAGGGTCACCGAAGCGGCAGTTAAACTCAAGCACATAGGGCTCTCCATCCCTTATCATCAGGCCCGCGTAAAGAATACCCTTGTACTTCAGACCCTCCTTTTTCATACCCCTTACGACCGGCTTGATTATCCTCTCCATGATCTTATTCTCAATGTCCCGCGTTACCACAGGGGCAGGACTGTACGCCCCCATGCCACCGGTATTCGGCCCTTCGTCATTATCAAAAATCCTCTTATGGTCCTGGGAACTGGCCATTGGCAGGATCGTCTCCCCGTCGGTAAACACCAGGTAGGATGCCTCCTCACCTTCAAGACAATCCTCAACCACTACACGCTCCCCTGCAGAACCGAAGGCGTTTTCCTTCATAATCAATCTGAGCGCATCAATGGCCTCATCCACAGTATCGGCAACAATCACTCCCTTTCCGGCAGCAAGACCGTCCGCCTTTATCACTATAGGGGCGCCCTTCATCTTGACATGCTCCTCTGCAAGGAAATACGAGGTAAAGGCCTTATACTCAGCAGTGGGTATCCCGTACCTCTTCATAAATTCCTTGGCAAAGACCTTACTCGACTCAAGCCGGGCAGCCTTCTTCACCGGCCCCATGACCTTGAACCCCTCCTTTTCGAAGACATCCACCACCCCTGTTGAAAGGGGGATCTCCGGCCCGACTACCGTGAGGTCGATCCACTCATACTTAACGAAATTAAGCAAGGCCAGGTGGTCGGAAGGATCGATATCTATACACTTTGCCTCCGAGGCAATCCCTGCATTCCCGGGACAATAGTAGATCTCGTCAACCCTTTTGCTCTGGGCCAGTTTCCAGACCAGGGCGTGTTCCCTTCCTCCCCCGCCTATCACAAGTACCTTCATTATAATCCTCCGGCTAAATTATTTTCGTAATAGTTCAGCGCCCTCTCCAGTCAGGTGAGGGGGGACTTTATAGTACGTTCCTCTTTGGCAAAGCAGTATTCCCTTGTCCCCTTCCCCTTGACGGTGGGGTTAGGTCCGAAGGACTACGGACTCCTTCGGAGGTGGGGGTGAACTATTACAAAACCGCAAATACTAAGGTAACAGGCTGTTTTCATAAATTGACATTGCCCTAATCCCCTCCCGTCACGGGAGGGGATTAATAGAAGGAGTGAAACAGGGTGATACTAAATCAATCCATTTAAGCCATTCACCTTAATTAGTGTCTGTGTATTAACTCAACAAGAGAG
>Ga0114931_10010705_pt1 | contig 10894 bp, 7 predicted proteins | sample 2SBtaG_FD_89579 | JGI IMG/M metagenome (GOLD analysis project Ga0114931, IMG submission 89579) | Deep subsurface microbial communities from Kolumbo volcano to uncover new lineages of life (NeLLi) - 2SBTROV14_V59a metaG | ecosystem: Environmental > Aquatic > Marine > Volcanic | place: Kolumbo...
GGAGAAGAATTTCCCTCTCAAAATCATCAAATGGGTTCTCATGATGTTTAAAATTGATCCCCAACGCTTTGGCATCCAAAGCTTTTACGGGAAAATCTTTTTGAACTGCTTCTGTCGTGTTTTCTCTTGCCTCCGTCCGGGATATCCGATACACCTTGTCTGGTTCAGGATGTAGCACCGACAACATTGAAGCGTCTGGCCAAATCACGTGAAAGCTGTCAATTTTCGGATTTTTGCCTAGTCCGAAGTGTAGTTTTTCACCCATGGCTGACTGGTAGCCCCGAGTGGCCGTATTCTCAAGCGTTTGTTTCCCTGCCGGGCCAAAAAGTTCAATGCGGGCATTCATATTTTTCGCATTACGTCCACCCCCCTCAAAGAGGAATTGTACGAAATGATTTCCGCGCCCGCTCGCAGTGTTCTCATAGACAAATGCGGGATCATCGATATTATTGATTACCAAATCCAGGTCTCCATCATTATCTAAATCGGTATAGGCTGCACCATTGGAAAAAGTAGGTTCACCCAAACCAGCCTCCTCACTAATATTATTAAAATTGAGCGCACCATCATTTCGGAAAAGGATATTGGGAAGCTTCTCGCTTGGCATCTCCTTATAGAGCTCTTCTTTTATTCCTGCAGGGATTCGGCCATGGTATTTTCTTGCTGTTTCCTTTAGCTTATTTTGAAAATCGTTGTCCAGCGAATAGCGTACGTATCCGTTGCTGATAAAATAATCTTTCCAGCCATCATTGTCAAAATCAGCAAAGAGGGCTGACCAACTCCAATCCGTCTTGGCCACACCTGCCCGCAGTGCAATGTTGCTGAAAATCATACGCTTCGGATCTCCGGGAACGGGCCCTTCATTGAGTTGCAGGGAATTGAACATGTACTGATATTGATAGCCGAGATATTCAACCATGGTTCTGAATCGCTCATTGCTCATTGATGCCATCAAAGTCTTGCTGCGAATATGATCGGCAGCGGCCATGTCCACAACTCCGATCTCGGGATACCCGTCATTATTGATATCAGCAATATCCGCACCCATACCAAACCATGAGACCTGTTTGGTCATTTTCTTCTGCATTTCGCTAAAGCTGCCGTCCCCATTATTTATAAAAAGAAAGTCGGGGACGGAAAAATCATTGGCTACGTAAATATCTACCCAACCGTCCTGATTGATATCGGTAGTAAGCAGTCCCAGGCCATAGCCATAGCGCAGCAGCCCGGCCTGGCGAGTTACATCACTGAAGTGGCCGTCACCGTCATTGCGATAGAGGCGCCCGCTTGCCGCTTCCATCTTCCGGGAGTCTTTCAAGTCGTCAAATACTTGGTTCAGCGGCACAAAGAAATACTTCGATTCATTCATCACATACAAATCCAAGTCTCCGTCCTTGTCGTAGTCAAAAAATGAGGCTTGGGTCGATCGGTTTCCATCATTCACCCCGTAATCTTTGGCCATCTCACGAAAAGTACCGTCTCTTTGGTTGATATAGAGCAAATTTTCGCGCTTCCTTGCATTCCCTGCCGGTCCGGCCTGGCACACGTAAATATCAAGCCAGCCGTCATTATTTACATCTGCCATTGTAACTCCCGTAGACCAATTCTTCTTTTTAATGCCGGCCTTTTCACTGATGTCCTCAAATCTCATCCCCCCTTTGTTTAGATAAAGTTTATTGGGGACCTGATTGCCTGTAAAAAAGATGTCTTCAAGTCCATCCTTATTGATATCCCCGATAGCTACTCCACCCCCGTTGAAAAAATATTGATAGGAGAGCACATTCTCTTTGGTATTCACATCTTCCTTCAAGTCGTTTCGAAATTGAATACCCGTTCGGGTCGGATCGAGCCTAACAAATAGAGGTTCTCCTATATTTTTCTCTGTCGATTTTCCCTCTTCATTTTTACTTGTACAAGCACTCAGAAGAAGAAGGGAAAAAAGTAAGCTTATCGCAAATTTCAGCATGCGGAAGAGTCATTTAACTTAAAATAGAAATCGTACTCAACCCAAAGTACATTGTTGCATATAAATTTACATCATTTTGTAAGAGTGGGAAGGCAAGAAATTGAAGCGCCTAATAAAAAAAATCTATATTTTGCAGATTCGACACGCTTTAAATCTTTGATTCATGTACCGCGAAATATCTAATGCCGCAGCATTTATTGCCAATAGGTTTTATCAGTGGGGAATCGATACCATCCAATTGCTTCCCAACTTGATTGTAGCCCTTTTGCTCCTATTGCTATTTGTATTTTTTGCCCGCTTGATCAGGAGGGGTGTTGCACGTCTGCTCACCCGCTTTATGCACAACGAAGCTGTGGTGCGGCTGATAGCCAAATTGGCCTATATTTTTGTTATTGCCATCGGCATTCTGATATCACTCGAAGTATTGCACCTCGAACGAACGGTCACCTCACTATTGGCCGGTATCGGAGTAATCGGTCTGGGACTCGGAATTGCTTTTCAAGATTTGGCAGCCAACTTCATCAGCGGAGTAAGCATGGCTATGAAAAACCAGGTCAAAATCGGAGACCTTATTAAAACGGGAGAATATTATGGTACTGTTACTTATGTAGGTTTGCGGGAAACCATTATTCGCACCATTACCGGTCAGGATGTGATCATTCCGAATAAAGAAATTTATCAAAATCCGATGATTCATTATACGGCCCATAAAAAGAGGAGGATAGACCTTGCCATCGGGGTATCGTATGGAGAAGACCTTGAGCATGTCGAAAGGGTAACACTGGAAGCCATCCGAGGCCTTAATTGCCTTCTCAAAGGCCAGGATGTGCAACTCTACTTTAACCAATTTGCCTCCAGTTCAATCAACCTCGAAGTTCAATACTGGATATCTTTTCGCACACATGCCGAATATGTATCTGCGGTGAGTGAAGGCATCAAAGCAGTGAAGGCAGCCTATAATGCAAACGGAATTACCATTCCCTTCCCCATCCGTACGCTCGACTTCGGTATCAAGGGAGGTACTCCCTTGGCCGAAGTTTTATCAGATTCACCAAAAACAGGAAAATAAGGGCTGTATCCTCCCCTACACTTTCAGCGTTTGAGTTTAGCGACTTCTTTGCGAATTTGTGAGGCAACCTTCTCCATCTCCGCTTCATCGCTATATTTCTTCCGGGGCCAGAAGAATCCTTTCAAGCCATCCCCCTTACTGCGAGGGACAACATGCACATGAAAATGAGGTACCCGCTGACTGACCACATTATTGTTGGCAATAAAAATACCTTCGGCATGCATAGCCGCAAGGACAGCCTTCGATAAGAGACGAATATTGCCGGCCAGTGCCTGCAGCAATTCATCCGGCATATCCATCCAGGTGAAGATGTGCTGCTTCGTGATGAGCAAAACATGACCGGGAAAAAGTGGATGATGATCAAGAAAAGCCAGGAAATGCTCGTCTTCAAATACTTTATAAACCTTTTCACGGCCGGCAACTATCGCACAAAAAATACAGTTTACCGTCTCTTTGCCTTTCATTTGAATAGTAAATCTCTGTAAAATCCCGGTTTTTTCAGCTGGCTTCTAAGATCAATATCTTCAAACATTGAGGAGATGGTGTTTTGCAGGGTTTCGCTCTTCGAAGCCCGGTTTACTACCAGATTAAAAAGCCAAGGGTAATTGACAAGTTGTTGCATTTTATAACTGAGTTGAAGTTCCCGGCCCAATCTTCTATATACATTTTCATCGTAACGCTGCAATAATTCCGCATTACAATGGCCATTTCTAACGGCTTCTGCAGCTACCTTTGCCGCCTCTACCCCACTGAGCATGGCATTGCCGATTCCCTCACCCGTGAAGGGATCAATCAGTGCTGCCGCATCACCGACCAGCAGATATGCTTCGCCTGATATTTTGCGTCTTTTTGATCCGAGCGGCAGACCAAATCCTTCAATCTTACCAACAAGTTCAGCATGGGCAAAACGTTTTTTCAAGTTCTTGTCTTCCTCTATCATCTGCATCATACGCTCTCGCAGATGGATTTTTTTTCTGCTCACTTTATCACTTCGCATACCCACCCCCACATTGAAAAGCCCTCCCGGCAGTGGAAATATCCAGAAATAACCCGGCAGAAAGGAACGTGAAAAATGCAATTCAATAAAATGGCCCGGATGGGCATAATCAACTCCTTTGAAATAGGCTCTGACAGCAGCGCAGTAATGCCCATTTTCCTTATGAATCCCTGCCATTCTTGCAAAGCGAGAGTGTGCGCCATTGGCAATGATCAGCAGACCGGCCTCTATGCACTGCCCGCCAGCTGAGCATATCTCCCAGTATTCATTCTTTCTTTCAAAATGCTGCGCATCAAAGCCTTCAAGCACCTCTACCCCTCTTTCTCTGGCTTTCTCAAGCATAAATTGATCAAAATCGAAACGTTTGCTTATAAAGCCCGGTGGGTGATGATTCTCCTTTTGATAGTCCTTCTTGAAAGGAATTTCAAGGGCTTTGCCATTGGGAGCCACAAAGGTAACTCCCCAAGAAGCACATTGAACAGGGCTTTTCTCCAGTTCAGAGAGGATTGAGGAATCCAGCTTCCTAAGCACGTCCACCACTTTCCCGCTGATGGCATCTCCGCATATCTTATCCCGGGGAAATCGCGCCCGGTCAATAAGCAGGCTTTCCACCCCCACTTTCTTAAGCTGCAGCCCTGCGGCTATACCTGCCGGACCGGCCCCGACTATCAAAACTTTCACCTTTCTCATATGGCTCAAAGCTCCCAACTAAGACTTAAAAAAGAAGACAATCCACCCAGATTATTTGAAAAAAGAGGACTAAGGAGGTGTTCACTTCCAAGGTAAAGAAACGTTTTCCTTCCGAATTTCTTTCTCACGCCCATTCCCAGGTTAGGTGAACCGGCACCGCCATAATACAGAGCAGCCCAATAGTGCATGCCGACCGACTTGTCCTCATATCCCAGCGTAGTGTGAAAAAGAGGAATTGGATACGACAAATAGCGATAGCGCACTCCAAAGATTATATCCCAGGAGCCCAGGGTACGCTGTGTAAAAAAGGAGAAAAGAGCCGGTGATAGCATCCGGAAGGTTTGATTTTCCCTTTTTACGTCAAGTTTTGATAAAATAGAATCCTCGCTATCTAAAGATGATAACGTTTCATTAATACCGAAAACCTTAGTAATATCCACTCCTTCATAATATTTGCTTGCATGCCGGCTCAAGTGCATGGTCTTATGCGAAGCCAGCAGAATACCCAGGTCGCTAAGCGAGACATGCCATTCCCAACCTTTCCAGTCGATTGCATAGTGAAAAGAAGTGGTAAAGCCCCATCCGTCTGAACCAAACTTTGGATTGTTGAGCGTATCGGATAGGTAAATATCCAGCTCGGTGTCAAGGAGGGTCTCATTTGAAAAAGGGGTCGTTTTTACTTGCCCCTTCGGAAAGTCGAACATCCATAAGCGGTTAATTTGCATAATCGAAACTCCATACCTTAGTGACCAGGGTAGTCGTGTATCCCAGCTTCCTCTTTCAAGCCAGGCAGCGATGCGATTGCCTGCATAGAAGTAGCCCTTGGTGGAACCAAATGCTTCACCACTGCTTTGGGGTGCGGCATTGCCATAAAAAACAAGTGCAAACAACTCGGACGGAAAATGAAGGGCACCACGATGTTCTCGCGAAATGGCCAGCCCCATTCTCCGATGGATCGCTTCTCGTGACTGCATTCGTGAAGTCCATGAAGCTCCGTAGGAAGTTTGAAAAAAGAGATCGTTTTGCCTGCCGAGCCTTCCGTTTGCCTGGTCCTTGAGTGAAGCATCAATGCTGCCTCCGAAAATAAATTTGTTTAAAAAAGACTGGGGCAGTCGATTGGCATCGAGCCGGTAATCGCCCCATGAGCTTACATAAGCCGAATCGAATGCCGGCACGGCAGCCCAAGCACAATAAAGCGGGAAGTCGTTTTGTGCTGAAAGCATCGCAGAGTAAGTAATCAGAAAAAGAAGAAATACTCTATTCATTGCTAAAACGATAATTTATCGTGAGTCCCATCTTGATGTCCATGGAATAGGTGTCATAAATGCGCACATGGCTTCCACAATTTGTAGGTAAATCGCTTGTATTTAACCAGCTCTTGAAGATCAGTTCATCAGCAGCCTTCAGGTGCTCAAATTGTGCTGCTCCGATCTCACTCACAAGTTCGGTGACTTCTTTCCTTTCGGCCCGGCAAGTCTGCTCATCAATAGCAGCGGCCCGGATCTGCTGTCTCCGATCGAAAAGTGAATCGATGAGCACGCCTCCTTGGTAAATATATGCTTGCACCGAAGCAGTGAGCGGAAAGCCATTGCCAATGCGGCTGCTGATTTGCACCGATTCTATATTCGATAGTTCTTTCTCTGAAGGCAATTTAAAATCAAGATTACCTGAAAGCCGAAGGTCTTGTGCAATACCTGACAATGACATCTCAAGATCGGCATAGACCTTAAAAGTGGAGCCATAAGATGCAAAATCCTGGAATAATAGGCGGTTTCCGTCCGGATTAATATCCACCTCCATATCCATATCAAGATATCGCGGCAGACTTTCGATTATTCCCTTTACATTGGAGTTTTGATCATTGAGCTCAAAGGAAGTCTCCCCTCTGCGAAAGGGATTTTGAAAGGCTCGCTGAATATCCTGAGGCGTTCCTATAAAGGGGGCCTGGAGTTCGACAAAATCACCATTTAGCGATTGCGTTCTAATCCGATGCACAAGGATCCGACTGTCTACACCTACTTCATTTTCAATGCGAATTTTCAGTGACACCTGTTCAAGATCTATTTGCCCACCCTCCAGATATTTGAATAATTTAAGTTCCCGGTTCTCGCTGCTATACTGGATGTGTTGCTGCCCTAGATAGCCTTCTACATAATCTGGGACAATATCTTTAAGCCCGTAAAGTATTGAAACACTGTCGAGCAATGAGATATAGATCAATTTTCCCGTGCTGTCGATCCTGATAGCCAATTCATTATAGAATGTATTCACCCGATTGTGTGCCTGACCCGTAAGGTCAATGCTATAAGCGTCAAGTGGGATTTCTCGATCAATGTGAGAAGCGGAAGCTGCCGTTCCCGGAGGCACCACCGAAAATTCATTGAGCGTTTCGCCATCGGGATCGCTGGCATTGGGTATACGGTAATTGATAAAGAGGCTGTCGTTGATCGTATTGAAAGCCGTGATGACAAGCGTTCCAGTCCGAATAAGCATATAGGTAAACTCGGGGCCATTCATATTGTAAACTATCTCTTTGGCCACATTTACCAGATTTTGGGCCGGGAAAACCGCTTCGGCCGCATTCAATTCCAGATCGCGTACTGTCATGGTGAGCTCAAGGGCATCAGAGGTGTCGATAGCTACAGGTGTATTATTGCTACCGGGTGAGCTGATGTTGTTAATATCGACCAAAATCTGACCTTCCAGTTTCTTTCCGCTCAGGTCATAGCTCAGCAATATACTCTCCCCCGGGTTGATGCGACTAACCTGATCGGAGACGATGACTACTCCATCACTGGCATTCTTCATGTTGAAGTCAAGATTGGTAATTGGGACAGGTAGCCCGTTTTTTATCTGTAGGTCCATCCAGCCACTGCGCACATCTGCTGACTTGAAGAGCTCGGTAGCATCTACCGGCAGATCTGTGGCACTTAAGCTGTTGAAAGGCGGTATGGGAGCCGTGTTGCCATTAAGTGCAATGATGATAGTCCCTGTCCCCGATTGGTCTGCACGGGCAATAGCACCCAATGTAATGAGGTAATAAATGGTACGGTTGGGAATGCGCAGAGAGTCAAGAGAGACATTCTCCCGCAAGACCGTATCCGGCACATTGAAATAGTCTCTAGCCAGATGCAAGGCATAAAGCTCATCAGAAATGACCAACCAAACAGAACTGTCAGCGCGGGTTTGCCGCACACTGTCGGGCACTATATCGCTGAGAAGCAATTCTCCATGGGCCAGCGGAAGCGCTATTTCCGAATTCCAGCTTACCTTCTTCCTACAGGAAGAGAAAGTGAGCAGAAAGGGCAAGAATAGCAATGGAAGAATGGCGCGTTTCAGCTGCTGCATTTTTCAAAAATAATAAAGCATACACTGGCAATTGTCAAACGAATGTTTGCAAGTGTCGTGCATTTTCGTGCAGTGCCAATCATTCCGGCAATGCAGCACTATAAAATCGTATCCTAAATAAAAGAGAATTGCCTTCCTCCCGTCTGGTGGAATGTCTCCACTTAAACATGAAGCGTCTCCTGCCCGGGCTTCCAGTTGCAAGGTACCAGTTCACCTGTTTGCAGGGCCTCCAGCACACGAATCACTTCGTTTACATTTCGGCCCACATTCAAATCATTGACTGACACCCAGCGGATAATTCCCTCCGGGTCTACGATAAAGGTAGCACGATAAGCCACTCTCTCTTCTTTATTTAGAATGCCGAGTTCTTCCGCCAGTGATTTGCTGGTATCTGCGATCATCGGAAACTGCAAGTCGCGGAGATCGGGGTGCTCATTTCGCCATGCAAGATGGACAAATTCTGTATCTGTTGAAGCTCCCAGCAATTGCGTGTTCCGGCTTTTAAAGGCATTGTATTGACGATTGAATTCGGCAATTTCGGTGGGACAGACAAAAGTAAAATCTTTGGGCCACCAAAACATAACCATCCACTGTCCTTTCCTGATATGCTCTTCGCTGTCAACCGTTGCAAACTCCTCCCCCGGTTCTTGAGAAACGGTGGCCTTTTTGATGAAAGAAGGGAATTTCTCTCCCACTTGTAAGATCCGATTGCTTTGATTCATTTCGTGATTCATAGGTATTTTATTTTGCCTACAAAATTAAAACAGCTGGCTGTTTTTTGATAAAAGATCATAAGATCATAGCTGAGAATTATTTTACCTCCTTTCCCTGAAGATGAATGCGGCTTTTAAAGTATTCTTACTTTTGCATACATCATTTCTGATTGATTTCGCATGCTTTTTAACTCATTTGAGTATTTTCTTTTTCTTCCCCTGATTGCAGTGTTGTATTACCTGTTGCCCCACCGCTATCGATGGGCACTTCTTTTGCCTGCCAGTTACTTTTTTTATATGTACTGGCGGCCCGAGTATGGATTGCTTCTACTCATCTCTACGGCCATCGATTACTGGGCTGCCCTTTGGATGAATAGGAAAAAGGATAAGAAGGCCAGGCGGCCCTATCTCTGGCTCAGCCTGGTTGCCAATCTTTCCCTCCTTATTTCCTTCAAGTATCTTGGCTTTATAAATGAGAGCATTCGTGAAATATTCTCTGTTTTTGATTTTGGCAGCACGCCTTCGCAGTTCGATATTCTCTTGCCCGTGGGCATTTCATTTTACACCTTTCAAACCCTGAGCTATACCATTGATGTATACCGGGGGCGCAGACCGCCCGAGAAACATTTCGGCATATTTGCGCTTTATGTATCCTTCTTCCCACAGTTGGTAGCGGGCCCTATCGAAAGGAGCACAACTCTTTTGCCTCAGTTCCATCGCAGCGTACATTTTGATATCAATCGCATACTGAACGGAAGCAAATTGTTTGCGTACGGGCTTTTCAAAAAAATCATCCTGGCCGACACTCTTTCTATTTATGTGTACCAGATATTTAAAAATCCGGGCATATACGACAGTCCGACACTGATTCTTGGTGTAGCTGCTTTCGGCTATCAACTCTACCTCGATTTTTCTGCATATACCGATATGGCCATTGGCTCGGCTCAGATACTGGGTTTTGATCTGATGAGCAATTTTGAGCGCCCCACACGAGCCAAATCAGTCAGAGAATTCTGGAGTCGCTGGCACATCTCGCTGACTACCTGGTTTTTTGACTATGTCTACCGGCCCATGGCCAAAAACTGGCGCTGGCCCTGGTATGTCAATATCATTATTGTTTTTGCACTCATCGGCCTCTGGCACGGAGCCGGTTGGGATTTTCTGCTTTTCGGTCTGGTCAATGCTTTCGGCTATATCGTTTCGCTTTGGATTGATGAAATGAGCCTGGCCCATCGTGTATTTGACCACAAATGGATCAAAAAAGGCATCCAGCTCTTTCAAATAGCATTTACTTATGTGACACTTGGATTCTCACTGGTCTTTTTCCGTGCGAATGGTGTAGTTGCAGCCTGGCAATATCTTCAGGCCTTTTTTGGCAACTTCTTCATTCCTTTTTCAGGTATCACACTGGCCAGCCTCGATGCCTTTCTACTGCTCACCGGTTGGCCGCTTTTTCTCCTGGTTCAGTGGCAAAAAAACTTTAATTCCAAGGCTCCACTCAATGCGATAAAGCCCTGGTGGCTCCGTTGGGGGGTCTATTATTACTTGCTTTTTTATCTCATTTTCTTTGGCGGGCGCTTCCTCAAAGAATTCATTTATTTCCAATTTTAAATCATGGCACGGTTCGAGTCAAAACTTAAAAATCCCTATATCAGGATAACAGTCTTTGCCGGCTTCTTTGTGCTCTTTCACCTGATGATCCTCGGGGTATTTTATAATTATGTGCAATACCAGGCCAATCTTCGCTATCGGGTAGACAAAATGTTTAAGGCCGAGGCTGACACCCTGGATCATCTTTTCATCGGTTCTTCACGCACCAATAAGGCCATCGAGACGGATTCTTTTAATCATGCCTTCAAGTTTTTTGGCCCTACGGAGACCGCACCGTATCATTATTATCGAGCCAAATACCTATTGGAGCACCACCCTTATCCCATCCGGCAGATTATCTTTCCGGCCGAATACGGAGTGCTGGCTTTCAACTCACAACCGTTGCAGTATCTTGGCCTCTACTGGAAACGCTATATCGATTTTGCCGAGCTGGGAATGCATACGAATCACCCTTTTTACTATATGGGACTGGGTCTAAAGATCTCAATTTTCCCCTATTA
>Ga0114931_10010706_pt1 | contig 10894 bp, 14 predicted proteins | sample 2SBtaG_FD_89579 | JGI IMG/M metagenome (GOLD analysis project Ga0114931, IMG submission 89579) | Deep subsurface microbial communities from Kolumbo volcano to uncover new lineages of life (NeLLi) - 2SBTROV14_V59a metaG | ecosystem: Environmental > Aquatic > Marine > Volcanic | place: Kolumbo...
CAGGGTGTGCTGCCGGCCAGTTATGAAGTCATCTATGGCCATGCCTGGATGCCGGCGGCACAGTCTTCACCCCGGCAGGGGCCGGCTGAAGTCAGCGTGCCGCTGGATATGTTGCGCCGATGAACAACCTGCCCAGGACAATTTTTATCACCGGCACCGATACCGGCTGCGGTAAAACCTTTATCAGTGTGGCATTGATTGCCGCGCTGCAAACGACCGGACTGCGGGTGGCGGCCATGAAACCGGTGGCTTCCGGCTGTGTCCGGACGGCGGCCGGATTGCGCAATGCCGATGCCCTGGCCTTGTTGGCGCAGGCCGATGTGAAACTGCCGTATGAAGTGATCAATCCTTATGCGTTCGAGCCGCCGATCGCCCCGCATATCGCGGCACGGCAGGCCGGTGTCCAGATCGACCCGGGAGTTATCGAACAGCGGCTGCGGCAGTTGCAGGAACGGGCGGATATGGTCATTGTGGAGGGTGTCGGAGGCTGGCAGGTACCGTTGAATGAGCGGGACAGCGTGGCGACGCTGGCGGCCGGCCTGGCGGCACCGGTGCTGCTGGTCGTCGGTATGCGACTGGGCTGTATCAACCATGCCCTGCTCAGTGGCCAGGCAATCCGCGCTTCGGGGTGCTCGCTACTGGGCTGGGTGGCCAATTCCCCACATAAACCCATGCCCAGCGAACAAGAGAACCGGGCAGCGATTGGCAGCTGGCTCGGAATGCCCTGTCTGGCGGCTGTATCACATGGTGGTCAGGAGGAGGCGCAACGCGTTTTGCGGGATGCTCTCAGCGGCTTGATGAGCGGATAGCTCTCGGGTGGAATCGTTGTCAGGGTAATTCGAAAAATTACCATTACATAATATAATAATTAACAAATATTCTTTTGAATTACAAAAGCTTATAGCGTTGATTTATACCCCTAAAAAAGGGTATTGTTTGTCCGTGATGAAGGCGCGGGGTAGGATGCCTTGTGCGCGAATTTGTCCGGCTGGGCCGGAATGGCGGGGCATCTGATGGTTGCAGATCGCTATAGTGAAGACAATCGGACCCGGCAGTTTCTGATTCAGCCGAATTGTTCGGCGGGATGGAAGGCAACGTCCTGGTTTTTTGCTTTTATCCTGGGGGTCACCCTGATTGTCAATGGTTACTTTGTCAGTCTGGGTGCCTGGCTGGTGATGCCATTCGCCGTCCTGGAGATGCTGGTTTTGGGCGTTGCGCTGTATGGGTTTCTGAAGCAGGCCAATGGCCGCGAACTGATCACCATCAGCGATGGTGAGTTGCGCATCGAACGCCTGCGCTGGCCGGGTCACAAGCAGACCTGGGATTTTCAGGCCTATTGGGTCAAGGTGATTCTGAGGGGGAATCCGGCAACCTGGCACCCGAGTCGTCTGTTGTTACGTTCGCACGGGCAGGAAGTGCTGGTCGGTGAATGCCTGACCGAGACCGAGCGGCGGCGGCTGGCAAAGGATTTAAGTGATTGCGTGGCGGTGTTCCGTTAGTCGATAAAATCACTGATATAGACTGATATAAAACGATTGAGGCTGTAGGAGTCGATTATGAAAAAGTTCGTCATGGGGATGACGGCTGCGATATTGTCGCTGTTGGCAGGTGTGTCATACGCGGAATACGGGCTCAATTTTCCCGAGCCCGCCACGCCGATAGCGAGGCACATCTTTGATCTTCATATGCTCACCTCGAAGATCATTACCATTCTGTTGATCATCGCGGTAGCTTTTATTCTTTATTCCGTCTATGCCCATCGTAAGAGCCGGGGTTATCAGGCTGATCAGACCATGCATAAAGGCTGGTTCGGTACCTGGTCATGGATACTGGTACCGGCCATGGTGCTGGGTGTCGATCTGACCATTGCCGGTTCGGCGCAGAAATCGCTGGTCGATATGTGGGAGGCGCCGCAGACCCGGTGCACAGCGGAATCCAAACCCGATGACAAATGTTATGACATGATCGTCAAGGTCACCGGTCATCAGTGGTGGTGGGAATACAGCTACATGGACGAAGGCATCACCATTGAAAGTCGCTACACGCCCAAGGAGCAAGCCGGTGACCAATATCTGCGGGCCGTGGATAATCAGCTGGTGCTGCCGGTGGGCAAAAAAATCCGCTTCCTGCATACCTCCGCGGACGTCAACCATGCATTCTGGGTGCCCGAGCTGGGCATGAAAAAAGACGCGATTGCGGGTTATATCACCGAGACCTGGGCTGAACTGGACCGTAAGGGGACTTTCCGGGGTCAGTGTGCCGAGTTGTGCGGCACCTGGCATGCGCGCATGCCGATTGTGGTGGCGGCTGTGGATCAGTCCGAATTCGATACCTGGGTTGGTAAGAAGCAACAGGCCATGCAGCTGGCGCTGGCGGAGGCTTCGGCCGACAAGGTCTGGTCCAAAGACGAGCTGATGGCCAAGGGCAAGGAAACCTATGATCTGAAATGCGCGGCCTGTCACCAGGTGTCTGGCGAAGGTCTGCCGCCGACTTTTCCGGCGCTCAAGGGCAGTGTGATTGCCAAGGGCCCGGTTGCCGCGCATATCCACATGGTGCTGAATGGTAAGAATGTCATGCCCGCCTGGAACAGCATGAATGATCTGGAGCTGGCCGCCGTCATCACCTACGAGCGTAATGCCTGGGGTAATGACACCGGCGATGTGGTGCAACCGGCCGACATCAAAGCTGCTCGCTAAACGACTATTGGAGGAAAGCACATGAATACAGCTGTAGCACACGAAGCAGATCATCATGGGCCGCCACACGGTCTGAAGCACTGGTTGTTCAGTACCAACCATAAAGATATCGGTACCATGTATCTGATCTTTGCCTTGATCATGATGTTCCTGGGCGGGGCCAGCGCCATGGTAATCCGGCTGGAACTGTTTCATCCGGGTATCCAGTTTCTGGAGCCGGATCTGTATAACAATATCGTGACCAACCATGCCTATCTGATGATCTTCGGCGCCGTGATGCCGGCGGCGGCGGGACTCGCCAACTGGATGATTCCGATGATGATCGGGGCGCCCGATATGGCGTTGCCGCGCATGAATAACCTCAGTTTCTGGATCCTGCCCGCGGCGGCGACCATGATTATGCTGTCGTTCGTGGTACCGTTTTTTCCGGGTGGAGGCTCGCAGATCAATACCGGCTGGACCATCTATCCGCCCTTGTCCCTGAAGGTCGGACCGTCCATGGATTTTCTGATCTTCGGTATTCACCTGCTGGGTATCTCTTCGGTGCTGGCTTCGATCAACATCATCGTGACCATTTTCAATATGCGGGCACCGGGCATGAAGCTGATGCAGATGCCGATGTTCTGCTGGACCTGGCTGGTGACCGCTTTTCTGCTGATCCTGGTGGTACCGGTGCTGGCGGGTGGTGTGACCATGCTGCTGTTCGACCGGCATTTCGGTACCAGTTTCTTCGATGCGGCCGGGGGTGGTGATCCGGTGCTGTTCCAGCATCTGTTCTGGTTCTTCGGCCATCTGGAGGTCTATATTTTGCTGCTGCCGTCCATCGGGGCGCTGGCCATGATCATTCCGACTTTTGCCCGCAAGCCGCTGTTCGGTTATCACTCGCTGGTCGGTGCCATGTGCGTGGTCGGCACTCTGGGCATGGTGGTTTGGGCGCATCACCAGTACACCATCGGCATGTCCTTGCCGGCGGTGAATTATTTCATGATCGGCACCATTCTGATTTCCATCCCGGTGGGGCTGATGGTGTTCAATTTCATGGCCACCATGTGGCGCGGCTCCATGACCTTCGAGACGCCGATGCTGTTTGCCATCGCCATTCTGATCATGTTCACCTTCGGCGGGCTGACCGGCGTCATGCTGGCGGTCGTGCCGGCGGATATTCAATATCACGACACCATGTTCGTGGTGGCGCATTTCCATTATGTGTTGTTACCGGGAGCCTTGTTCGGATTGTTTGCCGCGGTGTTCTTCTGGCTGCCGAAGTGGACCGGCAATATGTACGATGAAAAACTGGGCAAGCTGTTCTTCTGGATCAATGTGCTGAGTTTCAATCTGACATTCTTCCCACAGCATTTCCTGGGGCTGGCCGGCATGCCGCGGCGGATCATCGATTACAATGTGATGTTTACCGAGTTCAATCAGATATCCAGTATTGGCGCCTTTATCTTTGGTCTGAGCCACCTGTTGTTCCTGTACATCATTATCAAGACGGTTCGTGGCGGCAAAAAAGCCACGCCACAGGTCTGGGAAGGGGCCAAGGGGCTGGAGTGGGAGCTGCCATCCCCGCCACCGTTTCATAGCTGGACTGTGGCGCCGCAGTTCAAGCCGGCAGACTGAGTGGAGCGACGAATGGCGTTTTCCGGCTGCTGTTTGGAGAGGCGGCCGGAGTACCTTAAAGAGGCGATGACGATGGATGAAATGCATGAAAAGAAGCGCCGGGCCAATATTACCCTGGCCTGGGTGTTGGGCGCATTCGCGGTCTTTGTATTGCTTTATTCCATGCGTTACATCTGGCCGAATGTTGACATTTTCAGCAAATGACAGCGCCCCCTGCCGTGAAGAAAAGCAACCGTAAACTGGTGTTGCTGCTGTTCGGGCTGGCAGTCGGGATGGTGGGTTTCAGTTTTGCCCTGGTGCCCTTGTACGGTCTGTTTTGTAATGCGGTGGGGGCCAATCGCCTGGAGGTGGCACAGTTCGATCCCCAGGCGGTTACACCGGGTAGCGGCAATGCCGGCACCGGGCGCTATGTGACTGTGGAATTCGATGCTAATGTCAACAGCAATCTGCCCTGGGATTTTGAGCCGGTACAGCGTTCGGTCAGAGCGGCGGTGGGAGTGCCGACCCTGGTGAAATACCGGGTGCATAACCGCAGTGACAAACCCATCGTGGCGCAGGCGATTCCGGCCATCACACCCTGGCAGGTGACAGGGTTTTTGAGCAAGATCGAATGCTTCTGTTTCAGTCGACAGGAACTGGAGCCGGGAGAGACCAAGGAAATGCCGCTGCGTTTCGTGGTGTCTCCCGATTTGCCGCCGGAGTATGGCGCCCTGGTGCTCTCCTATACATTTTTGAACACGGACAAGCAGACTGCACCACCCATGAAAAACATATCGGCGCTGACGGTACGGCAGTGACCAAGAGGATGACATTCAATTTTAAGGCTTGGAGGGGAGCTTAACCATGACAACCAGTCACGGAGACTATTACATACCAGAACCCAGTAAATGGCCGCTGATCACCATGCTGGGTGTATTCAGCACGCTGCTGGGCACGGCGTTATGGATAAATCATTTTGCCGCCGGGCCGTATATCATGCTGTTGGGGGGATTGCTCCTGGCCTATATTTTCCACGGCTGGTTTTCCGATGTTATCGGCGAGAATCTTTCCGGCCGTTACAATGCCCAGGTCGATCGATCCTTCCGGATGGGTATGATCTGGTTCATCGCTTCGGAAGTGTTTTCTTTCTGACTTTTTTTGGTTCGCTGTTTTACATCCGGATGTATGCGCTGCCCTGGCTCGATGGAGAAGGTTATCTGGGCAGCACCCATCAGTTTTTATATAACGCCTTCGAACATGCCTGGCCAAGTAACGGGCCGGGGAATGTCGGCGGGGATTTCAAACCCATGGGCGCCTGGGGTATCCCGGCACTGAATACCGCCATTCTCTTGACCTCGGGCGCCACAGTTACCTGGGCGCACTGGGGACTGAAAAAAGGCGAGGCCGGGCATAAGCAGCTGGTGCTGGGTCTGATTCTCACCGTGTTGCTGGGTTTTACCTTCGTGGGTTTTCAGGCTTATGAATACAGTCACGCTTACCATGAACTTAATCTGACGCTGCACTCGGGCGCCTATGGCTCAACGTTCTATCTGTTGACCGGCTTTCATGGTTTTCATGTGACGCTGGGCGCAATTATGCTGCTGGCGATCACCGGGCGCAGCATGAAGCACCATTTTTCACCGCATAATCATTTTGCTTTTGAAGCCGTGGCCTGGTACTGGCATTTTGTGGACGTGGTCTGGCTGGGCTTGTTTATTTTTGTCTACTGGCTGTAACCGGCCGGGAGCTGAACGATGGGCGCCGCCGTCCGGGCGGCGTCTTTGTTTGTACGCTTATTGAGGGGGAATCACGTCCAGGCCATGGGGATGTATCCAGCCGGCAAAATAGCCGACCAGGAGCAGAATGAACAGGCCGATGGACAGCGTGATACGGAAGGTCAGTGCGGTGACGGTGCGTTTACATTCACTGTTGTCCCGGATAAGACAGACCATGCTGAGGAACAGGCTCAGAACGATGAGACCGAGGATGGTCAGGAGGGCGATTTTGAAGATCAGAGGCGCCATGGCAGGATTTCCTTGCTCAAATATTCATGGGATTGTAATGTAATTTTGACCGTAATGGGTCTGGATAAGTAACTGCTTATATGGTCCGCCGAGTTATTGCTGTATTGCTGCTGTCCGCCCTGACGGCTGTGTTTGTTGCGCTGGGATTCTGGCAGCTGGACCGGGCGGATCAGAAACGCGAGCTGGCAGAGCGGCTGGAGCAGGCCAGGCCGGGTGACTATGCGGCCCTGGTGGGTGCTATTCGGTCTCCGGATGAACTGGTATTCAGGCAGGTTGAGGTGACGGGACGTTTCGTCACGCCGCAGATCATTCTGGATGCCAGGAAACACCGGGGTCAATTGGGTTTTTACCGGGTGGTTCCTTTCCGTCTGGCGGGGACCGATCAGCATCTGCTGGTGAATCTGGGCTGGCATCCGGGAAAGGCCGTGGATTATCCGGCACAGCTGTCTTTACCGGCGGGCCGGCTGACGCTGCAGGGCTGGCTGGGAACGGCCTCCGGCGGCATTCATCCGGGATTCGATCGTCCCGGCGCGGCGCAGGTCGGCATCTGGATCTACCTGGACCCGGAATATCTGGCGGCAGCGCAGGGTTACCCGGTGCTGCCCCTGGAATTGTATCTGGAAACGGATTTGCACGATGATTTGGTGCGGGACTGGGAGCGTCCTGAACCCGACCCGGGGATGCATATCGCCTATGCCATCCAGTGGTTCAGTTTTGCCGCCGTGCTGATCATTTTTTCTATCTGGCGGATTCGGGTTTATATGAAGACGAAACATGAGTGATGACAATCAGCTACCACGCGGCCGCGGCAGATGGCAGTTGATTCTGTTGGTGGTGTTGTTCGCGACGCCGGTTGTGGCGTCCTACGTGATGTATTATATGCATTGGTTACCGGAGGCTCGCTCCAACAAAGGAGAACTGATCTAGCCGGTACAGGCCATGCCGGACTTTAGCGCACCAAGCTGGGACGGTCAGCGTTTTACGCTGTCTTCGTTGCAGGATAAGTGGGTTATGCTTGCGTACGCCAGAGGAGAGTGTGGCGAGGCTTGTCAACGAGCCCTGTATACCATGCGCCAGGTTCGCAAAGCCCTCGGGAAGGCGGCCGGCGAGGTGGAGCGTGTATTGTTGCTGGATGCCGGCCGGCCACCGGCGGACAGCGCCGGGTTGATGCAGGATTACGCCGGCACGCATTTCCTGCTGGTGGATGAGCAGGTCAGGAGGCGCTGGCTGGGATGGTTCGAGGTGGAGGGTAAGTTACCGGATGGCGAAATTTATTATATCGATCCGTATGGCAACCTGATGATGCGGTATCGACCGGGACAAGAGCCCAAGGATCTGTTTTCGGATATGGATACGTTGCTTGCCGCAACCGGATATCATTGAGAAGACTCCGATTAAGGCTGCAACGCTCATTCCCACATTTCTGGATCCTCTTCGGGGTCATCAGGAATAGAACAACCGGCATTGCGGGTTCGCTTATCGGAGGGAGCGCCTTGGGCACCGACCAAGTCATCCTGGGAAATCAAAACCCTGGATCCCGGTACCGGATCGAGTCCGGCACAGGCTCTGCGCCGGGATGACGAGAGGCTATCTCGGGATGATTAGTGGTTATATGAAGATCACTAGAAACTGGATGGAGAGGGGATATGGCTGAATTAGCGATTGAACAAAGCACGGTGCCGCGCTGGCGCCAATACTATAATCTCACCAAGCCCAAGGTGGTGGCGCTGATCGTATTCACCGCGGTGGTGGGCATGTTGCTGTCCACGCATGGCATGGTGCCCTTGCAAGCGCTGATTTTCGGGACTCTGGGTATCGCCCTGGCGGCGGCTTCCGGCGCGGCCATCAATCATGTGGTGGATCAGCGTATCGATGCCGTGATGGCGCGCACCCAGAACCGGCCCTTGCCGACGGGGCAACTGGACGAAAAATCCGCCATGATTTTTGCGCTAACGTTGGCGCTTATCGCCATGGCGGTATTGCTTGCGTTCGTGAATGTGCTGACCGCCTGGCTGACCTTTATCTCCCTGATCGGGTATGCGGTGATCTACACCATGTTTCTCAAGCGCAGCACCCCGCAAAACATCGTGCTCGGTGGCGCCGCCGGGGCCACGCCGCCGCTGCTGGGCTGGACCGCCGTGACCGGTGAAATCAACACCGAGGCGCTGCTGCTGTTTCTGATTATTTTTGTCTGGACGCCGCCCCATTTCTGGGCCCTGGCGATTCGCCGCCGGGAGGAATATGCCAAGGTCAATGTGCCGATGCTACCGGTAACGCATGGCGTGAGATTCACCAAACAACATATTCTGATGTATACCCTGATGTTGTTCGCGGTCACCTTGATGCCGTTCACCATCCACATGAGCGGCACTATTTATCTGGCCGGCGCCGTGGCCCTGGGTATCGGGTTTATCTATTATGCGGCCCGCTTGTGTTGTTCCGACAGTGACCGCCTGGCCATGAAAACCTTCGGTTATTCGATTTTCTATCTGAGTGCGCTGTTCGCGTTTTTGCTGATCGACCATTACGTCAGACTGGTCGTACGCAGCTTCATATAGCGCTATCGTTGTTAACGGACTCTGATTGAGGAGGCAGCTTGCCCGCCCCCTGACCCCGGAGGGGTAGGGTACTCATACTATAACGAAGACCATGGATATTCTGCAGGCAATCGGTGGGCTGGGTCTGTTTCTGCTGGGCATGATTGTCATGACCGACGGTCTCAAGGGGCTGGCGGGTGATGCCATGCGGATGGCCTTGATGCGCTTTACCCGCAGTCCGCTGTCGGGTGCGGTCACGGGAGCGCTGACCACTGCGGTGCTGCAGTCATCCAGCGCCACGACAGTGGCCGCGGTCGGTTTTGTGAGCGCCGGACTGCTGGGTTTTTCCAATGCCCTGGGGATTATTTTCGGCGCCAATATCGGTACCACCATTACCGGCTGGATGGTGGCATTGCTGGGTTTCAAGCTGAAACTGGGCTTGCTGGTAATGCCGCTGATTCTGGTCGGAGCGATTTTGAAATTGTTTGCCCGGCGCCGCCTGGCGATGAGTGGTCTCGCGCTGGCCGGTTTTGGCCTGATTTTCGTGGGTATCGGTCTCATGCAGCAAGGCATGGCCGCTTATCAGGGCATCATTACCCCGCAGGACCTGCCCTCGGGTGGAGTAGGGGCCACTTTGCTGTTGGTGGGGATGGGTATCGTCGCGACCTTGATCACCCAATCCTCGAGCGCCGGGGTCGCCGCGACTCTGACGGCGCTCAATGCCGGCGTGATCGAATTCCAGCAGGCTGCGGCACTGGTTATCGGCATGGATGTCGGAACGACAGTGACTGCGTTACTGGCCAGCATCGGCGGCTCGCTGGGAGCGCGTCGCACCGGTCTGTCCCATGTCATCTACAACCTATTCACGGCGATGATGGCCATACTGCTGATCCAGCCCTATATTGTCGCCTGGGAGGAGATAGCCGCTTATCCCGTCAGTCGCAATGCCGAAGTGGCTCTGGTGGCTTTTCACAGCCTGTTTAATATCCTGGGCGTGCTGCTCATACTTCCAGTCACGGCTTACTTTGCCCGGCTTATTGAATGGTTGGTCCCGGATCGCCTTACCCCGCTGACCCGGCCGCTGGACCGTTCCCTGCTGGCGCAGCCGGCGCTGGCAATTGCCGCGGCCGACAAGGTAATGCGGGACAGCTTCGGCAGCATTCTGTCTCATGTGAACCATTTGCTGGGAAGCAATCCGCAACCGGATACTCCCGGTCTGGAACAGATCGCAGAAGCGCTTGATTTAGTAGCGGCGTTTATCGACGATATCGAGCTGCGCCGGCATCAGGGAACCCAGTGGGAAGCGTTGATCGCTTTGAATCATGCGCTTGATCACCTGCGACGCTTGCATGAGCGCTGTGAGGAGGACCATGAGCGAGCCAAAATCGCTCGCGAAGCCGAAGAACTGGCCGGCGAACGGGAGCAGATCATTCGGATTAATCGCCGTATACTCGAGGTGTTGCTTAGCAAGCGCCTGGCATTCTTCGCCGCCGATGTCGAGGCAGCGCATGAGCGACTCAAACAGCGGGCGCCGGACTACCGGGCCGCGGTGATGGAGCGGATCGCCCGCGGTGAGCTGGATGTCATTCAGGGGCGCAGACATCTGGAGGCGATACGCTGGATGAAGCGGGTCAGTCACCATGTGGCCGGTATTGCGCGTTATCTGGCCAAGGTTGAATCCCTCGCCGGCAAAGTTCGGGAATGAGCTGGCTGGTTGTTTTGGGTGTCGAACGGCACAGATGATCTGGAGGACGGCAAATGAAAAACAAATTATTGTTGTTTCTGGGTTTGGACAGGCAGCAGTTCAGTCATACCGTAAGACTGGTTTAGGGCTGGGTGGTTTTCTCGCCATAGCGATGATTCTTCTGGTCGGCCATACGTTTCTTGGCGAACCCATGTCTTTGCTGATCGTGGCTTCCATGGGTGTCTGTGCGGTGCTTTTGCTTGTGGTGCCGCACGGACCGTTGTCGCAACCCTGGAATGTGCTGGGTGGGCATTTTTTCTCGGCCTGTACCGGGTCGTCCGGGACGAGGACAAC
>Ga0114931_10010707_pt1 | contig 10893 bp, 11 predicted proteins | sample 2SBtaG_FD_89579 | JGI IMG/M metagenome (GOLD analysis project Ga0114931, IMG submission 89579) | Deep subsurface microbial communities from Kolumbo volcano to uncover new lineages of life (NeLLi) - 2SBTROV14_V59a metaG | ecosystem: Environmental > Aquatic > Marine > Volcanic | place: Kolumbo...
CGTCCCGCGTGGCGCCCATTACCAGGCGACCTATAAATCTCCCAGAAGGATGCCCCAATGGCTTGAGCGCCGGTTCCGCCTAACCACGCTCAAGTCGGGGTGTCTCTTCATTCGTCCTCCCAATGAACTGACAACTGACACCTGACGCCGGCTTGTAGGGACAATAGGAGCGAAGGGGTCAGGTGCGAGTTTTCGGCTTGCACGTCTGTCGGCTAAAACACCTGATTGACCGAAAATCGTACCAGACCCCGACCTCCTGTACCTGAACCCTTACCCCGACACTCGACACCAAGTTGCAATTTATCATTAGTCATTTATCAATGGTCATTTGTCATTGAGAAAAGAAGGAAATGAATCCACGAAGTACCATTGGCTTTTACGACAAAAAAACCAATGGCAATTGACAAATAACTACTATTTACAAATGATATTCTCCAGACTCCGACCTCCTTAACTTTTACCCCATTATCCCTGACACCTGAACACTCAACATGAAACTAATCATCGCCATCATCCAGCCAAGCAAACTCGAAGACGTTAAAATGGCTCTTTCCGAAGTCGAGGTGGTGCGGCTGACAATTATGGACGTGCAGGGGTTCGGCCGGCAAAAGGGCCAGACCGAGATCTATCGGGGCCACGAGATCAGTATCAATCTGCTCCGGAAAGTCCAGTTGCAAATCGCCGTGAACGAAGACTTCGTCGAGCCAACCATCAACGCCATCATCCAGGGAGGCCGTACGGGCGAAGCGGGCCAGATCGGCGACGGCAAAATATTTATCCTGCCGATGGACGACTGTATCCGCATCCGCACCGGCGAGCAGGGGCCGGAAGCGATCTAAGGGTTGGCTCAATAATAAATTGAAGGTTTTGGCGCGGCGAGGACAAGGCTGCGCAGGAAGGCGAAGCAGGCATATTTTCTTATGCGTCGATGCAGCCTGACGCCCGCAGCCCACCAAAACCCGAAGTTATTTTTGAGGCGGCCCTATGTTTTCCGGCGGCCGACCCGTATCTGGGCCCGGGCCTGGTCGACATGGCGGCTGCGGATGGAAATCTGCTCATCGCCGGCGGCTTTGCTCTGCAGCGACGCCTCCAACTGTTGGCGGGCCGCTTCGATGTCGACACTCCCGGCTGGCTGAGCCCTTCCTGTCATCACGGCGACTTCGTCGTCCACAATCTGGACAAAACCGCCTTCGATATAGTAGAAGGCCGTTTCATGGCCATGGCGAACCCGCAGCTCGCCACTTCGCAAGCGGCCAATCACCGGGCTATGCATGGGCGCCACCCCCATCTCGCCGTCAAACAGCGGCAGAGCAACAAAATCGGCCCGAGTATCGAGCACGGTGTCTTCGGGCGTGACAATCGTCACGTGCAACGGGGAAGTCTCGAGTGCTGATGTGGACATGATAAATCGTAACTTGGTGTCTGGTGTCGGGGTGAAATAGCCACGTAGTGGCGGCATCATCTAGCCGTGGGCGTGAGCCCACGGGATCTGAGTTTCATTCATTTTCTAGCCCTGAAAGGGCGACATCGAGTGTTGCGCACCGCAAGTAAGGTTGTGTCTCAGCAAACATTTCCTGTAAACAAAAGGAAGGAATGTCCGTAGTTCCAGCCTTCGTGCAACGCGGGTTCAGAAGGGGTCAGGTCTAAGTTTTCGGCCAGCACGCCTGCTTGATTAGAAACCAAGTTGGCCGAAAATTAGACCAGACCCCGCCCTCCTGTTGGCAACTCTCAACTCTCACCTACTCCTTGCTCCTCTTCCATTGCTCCTCGGCCTGCTCGATGGGGCCGACGTACATGAAAGCATCTTCGGGCAGGTGATCCCACTTGCCGTCGCAAATTTCTTCGAAGCTGCGAATCGTGTCGTCCAGCGAAGTGATCTCCCCCGGCTTGCCGGTGAAAACTTCGGCCACCAGGAATGGCTGCGACAGGAACCGCTCGATCCGCCGAGCCCGATGGACAATCATCTTGTCCTCCTCAGCCAGCTCATCCACACCGAGGATGGCGATGATATCCTGCAATTCTCGATAGCGCTGCAAAGTGACTTGCACCCGGCGGGCACAGGTAAAATGGCGCTCGCCCACGTACTGCGGATCGAGGATTCGACTCGACGAGGCGAGTGGATCGACCGCTGGGTAGATGCCTTTCTCCGAAATCGACCGTTCCAGATATAAAAACGCATCGAGCTGCCCGAAGGCGGTTGCCGGGGCCGGATCGGTCGGATCGTCCGCCGGCACGTAAACGGCCTGCACACTGGTGATCGCCCCCTTATTGGTCGACGCAATTCGTTCTTGCAATGCGCCCATCTCAGTAGCCAGCGTCGGTTGGTATCCCACGGCCGAGGGCATCCGGCCCAACAGGGCGGAGACTTCGCTCCCCGCCTGGGAAAAACGGAAAATGTTATCGACAAACAGGAGCGTATCGGCGCCCGTCTTGTCGCGGAAATATTCGGCCATCGTCAGGGCTGAGAGGGCAACCCGCAAGCGGGCTCCCGGCGGCTCGTTCATCTGGCCAAAAACCATGCAGGTCTGATCGATCACGCTGCGGCCCGTGTCGCCAATCTTGGCTTCCTGCATTTCCAGCCACAGGTCGGTGCCTTCGCGTGTCCGTTCACCAACTCCAGCAAACACCGAGTAGCCACCATGGGCCGAGGCGATGCGGGCAATCAGTTCGGTCAGAATGACCGTCTTGCCAAGGCCGGCTCCGCCAAACAGGCCCGCCTTATCGCCGCGAACAAACGGCGTGAGCAGGTCGATCACTTTGATACCGGTCTCAAAGATTTCCGTCTTGGTGGAAAGGTCTTGCAGGGCGGGTGGATCGCGGTGGATCGGCCAGCGCTCCTCCACGTTCACCTCGCCCCGGCCATCGACCACGTCGCCGATGACGTTAAACACGCGGCCCAGAGTCGCCTCGCCAACCGGCACGGACACTGGCTGGCCCGTATCGACACAGTCCTGGCCACGGATCATCCCGTCGGTGCTGCCCAGGGCAATGCATCGAACCCGGCCACCTCCAAGGTGCTGCTGGACTTCGCCAGTGAGATTGAGCTTCACGCCCTTATGTTCGGATATGATCTTTACGGCATTGAAAATGGCCGGAAGACTGTCTTCTTCAAACTCGACATCAAACGTGGAGCCGATAACCTGGGTAACATGCCCAATGTTTTGTGTTGCAGTTGCCATGGAATTGGAATTCAGGGTTTGGGTTGGACGGATCAAATGTATTGTAGGACCGGTTCCCTTGCGATTCGGCAAGTCTCAATCGAGCGCTTCGACGCCGCCAATCAAGTCCATCAGCTCCGATGTGATGCGGCCCTGGCGGGCCCGATTGTATTGCATGCTTAAACGCTTAATCAGGTCGTCGGCGCTCTCCGTGGCACTTTTCATCGCCACCATTCGCGCCACCTGCTCACTGACGGCCGAATCGAGAAAACACTTAAATAATTTTACTTTAAAGCTGGTCGGCACAACTTCTTCCAGGATGCTTTCGGGGGAAGGAAGAAATTCATACTGCTTTTTTTCCGAGCTGGACTCCGCCTCGGCATTTGCGGCGCCGGCCGCCTTGTTTAACGCCCCGTCTGGCGGGGACACGTCATCCGCCGAAGGATCCAACGAGGCCAACGGCAGCAGCGTTTCGATGGCGACTTCCTGCCGTGCAATCGAGCCAAACTTGGTATAGACCACATCCAGGCGATCGAGTTGGCCGGTGCTGAATTCATCGAGGTAGCGGCTGGCGATTTCGTCCACCTCGCCATACGCCGGCTTGTCTTCAAACTGGGTATACGTTCGATCGGCTTCAGTCCCCCGAAACCTGAACCCGCCAATCCCCCGCTTGCCAGCGACCTCCAATTGGCAATGTTTCACTTCTGCGGTCAAGGTTTGCCAGCGGTGCAATCCGGCCCGCAACAAATTGCCGTTAAATCCGCCGCACAGTCCGCGGTTGGCAGTCAGTACCAACAGCGTGGCCCGCTCGGTTTTTGGCCGGGCCTGCAGGAGCGGATGGCTCACTTCCAAACCTGTTTTGGTCAGATCGGAAACCAACTGCGTCACCCGGTCCGTGTAGGCGGTGGCCGCCGTCGCCCGATCCATCGCCTTCTTGAACCGCGCCGTAGCGATCAGTTCCATGGTCCGCGTGATCTTGCGGATATTTCGGATCGACTTGCGTCGCTTGTCCAGCGCTTTGGGATTGGCCATGAGGAAAGCAGGGGGCAGAAGGCAAGGGACAGCAGTTTGCGGACAGGGGGGGAGGTGGTAATAAAATTTACGCCGGGACTTCTACGACAGCTTCTTTCGTGGACGCATTGGCAAGGTATTGTTCTTGAAAGTCGGCGATGGCTGCGTCGATTTTCGCAATCAAATCGTCATCGAGATCTTTCTTTTCATCCAGTTCCTGCCGCAATCCCGCTTTCTGGTCGCGAATGAAAACAAGGAACTGGGCTTCCCAGTCGTGTACCTGGTCGACCGGCACCTGGTCGAGATGACCGCGCGTGCCGGCGTAGATCACCAGTACCTGATCGACCACATCCATGGGAACGTACTGTCCCTGCTTGAGTAATTCGACCATGCGATAGCCCCGATCGAGACGGGCCTGGGTGGCCGGATCGAGTTCGGTCCCTAGTTGGGCAAAGGCTTCCAGCTCCCGGAAAGCGGCCAGGTCGAGTCGCAAACCGCCGGCGACTTTTTTCATCGCCTTGACCTGGGCGGCGCCACCAACTCGTGAAACCGAAATACCCGCGTTCATGGCCGGTTTGATGCCGGCAAAGAATAATTCCGGCTGCAAGTAAATCTGACCGTCCGTAATGGATATTACATTGGTCGGAATGTAAGCCGATACCTCGCCTTCCAGGGTTTCGATGATCGGCAGGGCGGTAATCGACCCACCGCCCAATTCCTCGGAAAGCTTGGCGGACCGTTCCAAAAGGCGGCTATGACAATAAAAAACATCGCCCGGGAACGCTTCTCGGCCTGGAGGACGCCGCATCAGCAAGGACAACTCTCGATAAGCCACTGCCTGCTTGCTCAAATCATCGTAGACAACCAGGGCGTGGCCGCCGTCAAACATATATTCCTCAGCCATTGCCGTGCCCGAATAGGGGGCAATGTACTGGAGCGGAGCCGGTGCACTGGCACCCGCGACGATGACGGTCGTGTAGTCCATCGCTCCGGCATCTTGTAACTTTTCGATGACCCCCGCAATGGTCGATTCTTTCTGTCCGATCGCGACGTAAAAACACTTCACCCCAGAATCGCGTTGGTTGATGATCGCGTCGATCGCAATGGCTGTCTTGCCCGTTTTACGGTCGCCAATAATCAACTCCCGTTGTCCGCGTCCCACCGGCGTCATCGCATCAATCGCCTTGACACCCGTTTGCAGTGGTTCGCAAACCGGTTGCCGCTGCGAAACCCCGGTGGCAATCACTTCCACTTCGCGGCGCTTGCTCGTGTTGACAGGCCCCTTGCCGTCGAGCGGGTTGCCCAGCGGATCGACCACCCGGCCCAACATCGAGTCGCCAACGGGCACGCTGAGCAGTTTGCCCGTGCTGCGAACTTCATCCCCCTCTTGAATGTCCAGGTATTCACCCAAGATGATGATGCCGACGGAATTCTCTTCCAGGTTGAACGCCAGGCCATGGGTACCCGAGGGGAATTCCACCATTTCACCCGCCATGACACTCGACAGCCCGTAGACCTGAGCGATGCCATCTCCCACTTCCAACACCCGACCCACTTCGCGGACATCGATCTGGGCCCCAAATTGCTCGATTTCTTTTTGAATAATCGATGCGATTTCGTCGCTATTAAACTTCATGGCGTTAGATTTTATGGTTCGATGGTTGGTGGAACGGTGATAGTGCTTCAGAACTACCGGGGTTATTTTTCCAGAATAAATTGATCTGGCTGATCTTGCATGGACTCCCGTGCCCGGGCAATCATCGACAGGCGAGCCCGCTCCAGACTGGTTCGGGCCGAACCGTCGTAGACTTTGTCGCCCACCCGAACCACGAAACCGGCAACCAGGTCGGGATCCACCCTGGTGGTAAGGACCGGTTCCGCCCTCAAAAGGCCTTTCAGGGCAGTGGCGACTTCCTGCCGCAGAGCTTCATCCGGCTCGGTGGCAAACTGCACATCCACTTGCACAAGATTCCTTCGCTGATCCCACAGGGACAGGACCGATCGGATCACGTTTCGCAGGATGTCAAGACGATTATGCCGGGCCAATACCGTGAGCAGCCCCAAGGAACAATCGGTCATCCGGCCGGAAAAAGTGCGGTCCAGGATCTCCTGTTTCTCATCCTTGGAAATCAGTTCCGTGGCAAACAATGCTTCGAGCCGAGGGTAACGATCAAGGACTCCCGTCGCCAGTTCGCCCAGTTCCTGCACCAGACTCTCCGCGGTCCCCTTGGCATTGGCCGCATCGAGTGCCGCCTTGGCGTAGAGCCGGGCAAGCCGCTCGACCGTAACGTCAAGCACCAGTTTCTGCCGCCTGTTTTCAGTATCTTCGGTCATGGTTTGTCTGGAGGGTTCTTAGGCCCACCGCAGGAATGATTCGGTGTGACACATGGGGATTCCACTCCATGAAGGATCGCTAAGGCTAATTGTCGCTAGGGCTGGACTGGGCTAGCCTGGACTGGGCTAACCTGGACAAGGCATCACGCACCAACTGCGATTGTTGATCCTTGCTGATGTTGGTACGCACGACCTTGTTCGCCAGATCGACCGCCAGATTGGCACTCGTTTCGGCCAGACGTTGCATGGCTGCATCGGTAGCCCGGTCGACTTCGCGGATCGCCCGATCGCGTTCCGCGCTGGCAGCCTGTTTCGCTTCGTTGAGGATCTGAACTTTGGCATGCTCGGCATCCCGGCGGGCTTCCTCCAAAAGCTCTCGAACTTCACCACTGGCTGCGGCCAACCTGGCCTCGTGTTCTGCCAACAGTTTTCTGGCTTCTTCATGTTTGGCGGCCGCGGCGGCAATGTTTTCCTCGATATTCCGTTCGCGTTCTTCCAACGCCGCCGTGATGGCCGGCCAGGCAAACTTGCCCAGGATCGCCAGCAACAGCAGGAAAACCACAAAAGTATAAATTGCCATATCGGCGCGAAATTCGGCCGGATTTTCCAAATTGAGGCCCGCATCGCCATGCCCCAAGTCATGACCGGCTCCATGACCGTGCGAATCGCCGCCACCGTGCGGCGTGGCTTCTGCCGCCAACCCATTGGCGGCAGCATGGCTAACTGCAGCGATCCCTTTTTCAGCGGTCCTGCCGCGGCCTGCCAGTGTCAACGCCAGCAGCAAAGCCAGAACAAGCTGAAAACTGGTGGCGAAGGGTGACCCAAGGCGTCGTTTCCCGACCCGCAGTGGCCCTCCCAGCCTGTCCTCCGCCAGACAAGCCACCCTCTGCTGGCTGGAATTCTCCTGGGCAGGGAAAAGTAACATCACATGCATAAAAAACCAGTCCTCATAGCTAGGCATCCTCCCCTCCGATCCAGGCGACCTGGTATTGCCCCAATGCAAGGCAGGTCATCCGTATCGCTGGTGAAACATTGTTGTCGTTAGCCAAGGCAACGACTCAGCTGCCCCAGGGATTTTGGGTCGAACAGATAAACAGCGCATAAAAGGTAAAACCTTCGATCAACGCGGCGGCGATAATCATGGCTGTCTGAATACTACCAGCCACTTCCGGCTGACGCGCCATGCTTTCCAATGCGCAACCGGCCAGACGGCCGATGCCGTAGCCACCACCAATCACCGTAAGGCCAACACCAATCGCACCGGGGATCGTGGTCCCACCATCCGCGGCAGCGGAGGCGGGGGAGACGAGCACCATCGCCGCAAACAAACTAAGGGCAACAATCTTGGCAACCTTGATCACGAAACAACTCCTTATCCAAGCGAATACAGGCCCCTTCACGGAACCGGCATATCCCCCACTCGCATGCCACCAACTTCAAGGATAGGCGGATTAGTGGTGATGGATGGCCGAACCAATGAACAGAGCGGACAAAAATGTAAAAACGTAAGCCTGCAAAAAGGCCACAAACAATTCCAAACAACTAAACAAGGCGGAACCAACAACCGAAATTCCGGCGGTCATGGGCCAACTCGTGCTGGCTGCGGCCGCGACGGCCAAGCCCATGAGGGCTAATAACACCAGATGCCCAGCCACCATGTTGGCCAACAACCGAACACCCAGGACCGTGTGCTTGATCAAAAGACCCAACACTTCAATCACGAATAACATCGGCACAATGGGAATCGCCATGAGCAAGGGCAGGCCCATGGTGGGCACCAAATTTTTCCAATAGCCTAAAATCCCAAATCGCTGCGAGCCAAATACCAAGCCGGTCGTAAAAGTCACCAGGGCCAGACCGAACGTCACGCCAAAGCTGGCGGTGGGGGCACCGACCCAGGGCAGCAAACCCATCAAGTTACAGCCGAGTATAAACAGAAAGATTGTCCACAACAGGGGCACAAACCGGTCCGCATCGTGTTTGCCAATCGCCGGCCGCGCGACTTCATCGCGGATAAACAGCAAAAAGGTTTCCAACAAATTCCAAAGTTTCCCTTTTGCCGGTCGACCGTCGCGTACATTTCTGGCCAGGCGGGAAAATAGCCAAATGAGGATCGCCGCCACGGCCAACTGGATAATCATGTACTTCGAAATACAGAAACCGGCTTCCGGCTCATAGTTATTTTTGAGTTTTCCAAACGGCTGCGGAATTAGAATCTTGCCATCGAGCTGAGCATTGTATTGGCTCAGTTTTTCAACGGACCAAGCGGGCGCCTGCTGATTGAACAGCGCCACATCCTCGGCCTCTTGCTTGATCGCCTGCCACTGTTTCTGGACCGCTCGTCCCGAGGCTTGCCGCTGCCGCCAGACTGCTTCCGATTCGCCCTTCTCTTGCCTGGCAAATTTCCCCAGGACGAGAGTCTGTTGAAACCATGCCTGACTGGGGTCTGTTTCTAAGAATCGATCCAGCGGTTTGGCAAAGTTTTTATCCTGTTGACGCCATTGGTGGTAATCCGTCAGCAACTTGCCCTTGGACGGCATATTTTTAAATGGACCACTGCGCTGCAGGCCATCTACAAGCCGGGAGGCTTCCCAATCCTGGTACTGGTCATCCAAGCGCACCCAATATTCGGGAAAGTCGCTGCGCTGGGCGCGATGCGATCGCAGGAGGAATTTGGGAACCTCGAAGTAATAGCTATCCTTGATGTGCAACAATGCGGACATGATCGGTTTAGGTGTTCCCCGCCTTCTGCTGCGACCGTTCCTGCAGTGGGAGATATGGTTGCGGCGAAAAATGATCCCGCTGCGATAACCAGCGCACACTGAGGATGGTTTCGACCATCAACGCAACCAGATAGTGCACCACTACCAGGCCAAAAAAACCGGCTTTAGTAAATCTGGCGGCCCAGCCCACTTGCGCATTCCCAGCCGCGCGCGAGCCCAACTGAGTGACAAGCACCACGCCGGCAAGAGGCAAACCAACGCGTAACAGCATTGCCATCAACAAGGCTGTAACGCCGGCTTGATTTTTAGGAGCACGCAGGGTGAACCGCAAACTCAAACTACCCGCCAGCCATACCACGAAGGCCGCCAGTCCACTGGCCGCATAGGCCGCTCCTACCAAATGTTGCCGTCCCACACGTTGTGATACGACATAACCGGCCACCCCACTGACCACGGCAAGCACCCCTGCAAGTAGCAGAATGCTAACAATCAGATTCTGTGTCTGCCGATTTGCCAATGTCCCGCTTTCCTGCCTGCAAACTCAATTTTACGATTGACTGATTTTGTTCCAGGCTAGTGTCTCTTGCCTGAATGCTCCTGGTTTTGTTTGTCCTGATGCGGTTCTTTTAACAAGCCCTTGTTTGCCAGGGCCCCCTTCTTTTCCAGGCCATTCGTAGGATGTGTGGTCGTTTGGGTTGTGGATGCCGTACCGCGGGTAATCGCTAACAGATATACCAGGCTACTAGCTATGCCCAATGCAAAACCGGCCAGTGCCACAAAATGAGTGCCAACCTGCCGATCGACCCAGTTACCACCTAGTCCGGGCAAAACCATCATCAAGCCGGCAGCAACGATGCGTGCCACCCACTCCATCGCGGCCCCCACGGGATGTACGTGCTGGCCCTTTTTCATGGGCCCCTTGTTCATAGGACAGACCTTCACTGTGGCAAGTCATACACTGTGGCAAGTCATACACTGTGGCAAGTCATAACCGTGCCAATTCCGATCCGCTCCCAGGAAAAAAGGCCTTCATAACACGTAACCTCTTATTTTCTAAGAGCTTACAAAAACAAAGGCCAAATCCACCTGAGTCCCGTCATGTGCCGTGATGCGTCAATCTATTTCTACCCAATCTGCCTGTCAACGGCCGAAAGGGGGAATTCGTGCATTTTTTCACGAAGTACCTATTGGAAGCCCTAGTAGCACAAAAACAATGCTCCAACGGTCATTGTATTTGAACTGGAAGTACCTGAAAGAGGCCTGAACCCTTGCCTGCCTGAACCCTTGCCTAGTGGCCCCAGGAACCTGGGCTGGGTCCAGCGGTAGCAGCAATGGCAAGAAAATCCACACGCAGCCCGAAAATCCTTACGCAAACTATTTCTATGATACAACTTAGGGCCTATCCAATGAATCCATTCCGTTGCCATTTATGGATTTTCGTTTATAATAAAAGCTTACCGATCAGTAAAAACTGGTTGGCATAGGGACTTCGTCCTTGGGTCCCTATTGAAACTGTTTTGCTGGCTCGGTGGAGAGCTGGCTGGCTCTTAGGGCCGACTCAAAAATAACTTCGGGTTTTGGCGGGCTGCGGCTACGGCTGCGGGTGTCAGGCTGCATCGACGTATAAGCAATATGCCTGCTTCGCCTTCCTACGCAGCCTTGTCCTC
>Ga0114931_10010708_pt1 | contig 10892 bp, 7 predicted proteins | sample 2SBtaG_FD_89579 | JGI IMG/M metagenome (GOLD analysis project Ga0114931, IMG submission 89579) | Deep subsurface microbial communities from Kolumbo volcano to uncover new lineages of life (NeLLi) - 2SBTROV14_V59a metaG | ecosystem: Environmental > Aquatic > Marine > Volcanic | place: Kolumbo...
GGATTTTCGATGAATATTCCTTCCATCGCAGAGAAAAAATTTGGAGAGACTGCAAAATTTTTGGCTATGCAAGCCAAGCAAAACGACATTAATATTATTGCCGGGTATACCGTAAAAGGCCTTGAAGGTAAAAAAGGCCTTAATCAGGGTGTTCTCTATAATCGGAAAGGCAAACGTGTTGCGACATATACGAAAATACATTCCTTTTCTTTCGCAACAGAGGATCAATACTATACGGCCGGCACTAAGGTTGTGACGTTTGATATTGAAGAACTACCATCAAGTCTTTTTATTTGTTTTGACTTGAGATTCCCCGAGATTTTCAGAAGGGTTGCGAAGAGCGTTCAGGCTATTTTTGTGATAGCCAATTGGCCATCCACACGCATAGAGCATTGGGAAGCTTTATTGAAAGCCCGAGCCATTGAAAATCAATGTTTTGTCATTGGCGTTAATCGTACTGGAAGGGATGGGAATGGCATTCATTATTCAGGCAGATCAAAAATTATTGGTCCGTTAGGTAACGAAATATGCTCTGCGGGTCAAAAAGAAGAACTTCTCATTGGAGAAATTGTTCCTCATGAGGTTGTTGAAATACGTCAAAAATTTCCATTTCTCAATTCCATGAAGTCTACCTTCCGTACGTGAAATCGTGTATTTTGGGAGCACTCATTCAGCGTATCTGTTTCTTGAGCCAAACATCTGTTGAGAGGCATTGAGGAATCGAAGCATCTGTTGCTGTGGCTTGGCAACTCATCCCAAAGGTCCTCACTACCCTGCCTTCGCGAAGAATCTCTTCTGTGCAGTGATGGGCAAAGAGTCGCTGGACTTATTCCCATGTTGGGATTGGGGTGGGTCGCTCTTCAGTGAAGGTTCCCAATGTCCGAATGCCGTTGATCTCCATAGCGCATCTGAAATCATGCTGAGAATGAGGGCAGCCACGAGAGTCAGGTAAGCTATTGTGGCCTCTGGTGAGTTGAACACCTTTTCGCGATTATTCCTACCATCATGTATTGATCTGCCCAACCTCAAGGGACGTGGATTACACTGTGGGGAGTATTCCCCACAACAGAGAGCCACCATAAAGGAGGACTGAGCATAAAGTAGTTTAACAAGTATGTCGGGTTGGATACACCCCAAGACACGATTGCGGAGCGGTGAATCACCAAATTGATTACGACCCTGACTCTCGAGAGGCAAGAAGTGTCTTTCTGTTACGAGGCGGGACTGTGTGGGTATGAGATCTAAAGGAATGTCAACAACGGATCAATGACTTCAAGAAATTTTAGGCTAGGCTGGCTCAGGTGATCAAAAGTGGCGCTTGAGACAGCTCCGTGGAACCAGCGGTGGCTACAAAGCGCAGGGTGTCGCTGAAATTTTTTATGCTAAATGCACGTTTTCAAGTGCGGGATGTAGGATGTAGCGGAATGAAAGCTGGAAAGATTGAGATGGAATCAGGGGGATCGTGTCAATATCAGTATATAAAACTAGATCACTACTATTTCTGTCTCCAACAAAGCCCTATTATCTTTGCCTGGCTACTTTTTTGTAAAAGAGAGGACTTACTTACCATTCAGCCCTGGCTAAAGAAAAATCTAGCTCCATGGACATTAAGTTATTTTCGATACCATTGGAAAATGTTTATGCGCAACGTATGGCATATCAGTATTTTTGTACGATGCCGGCTTGGCTTACGGGATAATGTACAGACGGTGCGGTTGCCTGTGTATGGACAGTTTGGAATGGCTGTCCATAAGGGGTACAAAATATTCAATCTTCGCAGTGGTTTGGCAACCAAGATATTTGATTCTGATGTGAACCAGTCAAGTATCGTGCGTGAAATAGAACAATTAAAAAAAGTTTCTCAAATTGATTTCGCCCCTTCTTTAACAAGATGGGATTTGGCCGAAAGGTGGTATCAGGAAGAATATATCAGGAGCAATATACCCCTCGCGCACAGGTCACCTGATTCCGTGACATTTTTGAAAGCCTTTTACCAGGAGGTTGTGCCTTGCATGAACAGCCTCATGGTATTTCAACCTCCAGAGGCTAAAGACCTCATGGTGTGTCTCAAGGAACTCATGGGAATTCCGGAAATCAAAAGATTGTCAACGGAAGAATTAACAGGGAGTGAGTTTAAAAAGATCAAAAGCTTTTTGGATTCTATGGTTGAGTGTTTGCGGGTTGAGGGAAACATCCTCGTTAATCTGGTGTTTACACATGGAGATTTTTGTCCGGCCAATATGCTGAATACAAGACAGGGCATAAAATTTATTGACTGGGAAAGTGCCGGGTATCGTAGTGCATTATTTGATTTTTATAGTTATTTTTTTTATCGAATTGTGAGTAGCAAACATTCTGTGGAGAATGTTGTCTCAGAGGTCAATGAAGGGTTGCCGAATTTCATCTCGGGTGTAGCGATGAAAATGCCGGAGATTGCTTATAGCCTATCCCATTTCGAGAAAGTCTATCGATGGATGTATTATGTTGAGGAAGTGTGTAAGGGACTTGAGCGGGAAAGGACTGATAAAAATTTAAATATTCTGGAGGATATTTTGAAGTATATCGAAGCATTTAACCGATATGAAGAGATACTGGTGGATAAGGAGCAAAGCGTCAAATGTGTGGAGTAGCTGGAGAATTAAGATTTAACAGCGCGACCGAGCCCAAGGCAGACTGGGATACTATCAGCTCGATGATGGCTCGAAGGGGACCAGACGACGAAGGGATCTGGTCCGATGAAGAACGCTGCACATTGGTATTCCGCCGATTGGCCATTATAGACCTGAGCCTTAACGGGCATCAGCCAATGACCGCCTGCAACGGTCGTTTTGTGCTGGTTTTTAATGGCGAGGTGTATAACTTTAAGGATTTGCGGAGGCGATTAGAAAGCCTAGGAGTGAAATTTTGTTCAACGAGTGACACCGAAGTCGTGTTGTATGCGCTCATCGAGTGGGGCATTGCGGCGTTAGATTCTTTCAATGGGATGTTTGCGTTGGGTTTTTATGATAAGAGAGAAAAGCGGTTACTCCTCGCACGCGACCATGCAGGGATCAAGCCGCTCTATTATTTGATCAGGCCCAAAGGGGTGGTTTTTGCTTCCCAATACAATCAATTGCTGGCCCACCCCTTAAGCCGGGATCTTGGCATTTCACAGGAGGCGCTTGGTCTTTACCTGCGGTTGGCCTACATCCCTGCGCCCTATGCTCTTTTGCAAGATTCACACATGCTTGAACCGGGTACATGGATCGAGGTCACTGAGACGGGACACCTCCGGCAGGGCAAATTCTTCAGTTTGCCTCGCTGCGAAACACCTTATTTGAAAGGTGTTGAGGCCATTGAGGCTGTTGATGGAGCAGTAACAGAGGCCGTGAAACGTCAACTGATCAGTGATGTTCCGGTAGGGGCATTTCTCTCTGGTGGAATCGATTCACCGTTGGTCGTCGCGAAGATGAAATCAGCTGGTATGGGTGCCATACGGGCATTTACCATAGGAACAGGTGAAGAAGCGACGGATGAATCCACGGATGCTATGAGATATGCGCGGGAGATCGGAGTTGAGCATACGGTTGAACATGTGAAGTCTGATACGGCATGTGGCCTTATTGATGACGTCATTGATGCTTGTGGAGAGCCATTTGGAGATTATTCCATGTTTCCCACAATGATGGTTTCGCATCTTGCTAGTCGGGATTATAAAGTCATGCTTTCTGGTGATGGAGGCGATGAACTGTTTTGGGGATATCCTCGATTTGGATCACTTATCAAGATGGCGAAAGATTCCCGGCTCCCGTTCTGGTTGCGTCGGATACGTGGAGGCCTTCAAGGAGTGTTGGGGTTGCACTATCAAAGCCCTTACCTACCTAGCTGCTCACTAGGAGAATCCCATCGTACGAAGTTGTCCCATCTTCCAGAATCTTGGTTGAAACGAATCTTTCCAGCTTTGCCTTCCTGGCCATCTGAATATACAGCATTTGCCTACACCTGTTGTGAACCGAATAGCGTTGCCCAATGGTCCCGATGGAGCGACTTTGTTGGCCATTTACCATATGTGCTCATGAAAGTCGATCGGGCGAGTATGTATCATTCGTTAGAGGTTCGAGTGCCACTCCTGGATCGGGAGGTGATTAACGTGGTAACGCAGATTGACTGGCGTGGGTGTATTGACATGCGCCGGAGGATAGGAAAGTTGCCCTTGCGCCATGCATTAGCACGGCATTCCACATATCAATCACCGACTAAACGCGGTTTCGAAGCGCCGATGGGATCATGGCTGAGAACGTCACTTCGAGAAAAATTTGAGGAATCTCTGCTGAAACGCGATGAAATTTTTGGGTTGGGAATTGAGCGAAAGGCTTTACGAGAACTATTCTCTTTACACCTTACCGGACAGCGCGATTATGCTTGGGGACTTTGGCCTCTCCTCAGTTTGGCCTTGTGGGCCGATAAATATTATGATTAGTCGAGGTTTTACCGAATAGAAAGCTCTGGCGGGAAGGAGATAGCGCATAAGAGACCAAACAAACATCCTGTTTCCCAATGCAATGATCAAATGAAGTCTATTCTATGAGCAGCAAGAAAGAAAGATGGTTTTACCTTCTCAGTGAAGCTCAAGTGTTGAACAGGAACAGGTTTTTGGTTTTAGGTGAGAAACTTCAGAAATGTGGAGAGGTAAAATGGCCGATCATAATCATCCCCTAATTTCCATTGCTATGCCGACATGCAATCGAGCCGACAGTTATCTGAGGCAGGCGATTCAAAGTGCTGTCGCTCAAACATACCCAAATATTGAGATTATCGTTTCAGATAATTGTTCAACGGATAATACTGAACAACTTGTCAAGTCCTTCAATGATTCGAAAATAAGATACTTTAGACAAAGCAAGAATATCGGAATGGTCCCCAATTCAAACTTTTGTTTAGATGAGGCGAAAGGTGCCTATTTCATCCTTCTGCATGACGATGATCTTCTCGACCATGATTTTGTCAGTAATTGTATGAACGCTGTGAATGACGATACTAACATCGGCATTATTCTTACAGGAGCCAGAGTCATCGATGAAGAGGGAACAATGATCAGTGAAGATACCAATAAGGCTGGGGGATGTTCAACGACAGATTTGGTATTATGTTGGTTTAAGCATGAAGTACCTTTGTATTGTTGTAATACACTTTATAATACGAAAGGGTTAAAAGAACTGGGAGGGTTCAAGTCAAAAACCAACCTCTATGAAGATTGTGCGGCGCTCTTTCTATTAGCAGCTAAATACGGAAGAAAAGATATTCCGACTGTCAATGCGAGTTTTCGAAGGCATTCTCATAATACTGGTACGGCCGTGCCAATAAAGGATTGGTGTGAAGACAGTCTTTATTTATTAAACATCATGTGTAATCTATCAAAGGATGAGAAAGAGTTGCTGAGACAAAAGGGGCTGCGATATTTTTGCAGACAGACTTATCATTATACTAAATTTAAGAAAATGCGCTCCCGGATAGAGCGGTGTTATACTTATTGGTTGGTCTATAAAACGTTTGAATATGTTTACTCCCCTATTCAGTATCTATTTGGGGAAAGATTCTTTTCCAAAAATTTTGCCCATCTTGTATTGTCCTCCTTGAAAAGGAAAATCAAGGGAGTATGGTTTCGTGCTCCAGCTCAGTAACTCTGAAGCCTGAACATCCCTTGCATTATCTCTGAATGTCCCCAAAAAACTGTTGAATCCGACCTTCTAGCTTGCCTTCATTCCATGATGGATGGCATTAATACGTTCATCGATCAGAATAAAGAAATTTTTATTCAGAAGATTCTATAAAATGAGAATACTCTATATTTGTCATAGGTTGCCTACATTTATCCTGAATGAAATAATCGAATTAAAAGAGAGAGGGCATAGTATCCTTATCCTGGCAGCCGATTCTAGTAGGCTGTATAAGGCTGTTCATGAGCCAATTGTTAAAAAGAATGGATTGGACAAACAATTCCATAAATTTTTTATCGTAAAAAGCAGAAAGCAGAAATTTTTTTCTGTTCTTAAAAGTTTATTACATGACTTATTGGTTTATCCCAAGAGTACAATCAAGGCCTGCTTTTATCTTATACAAAATTATCCTAATATTAAATGTGGAGTCGAAGACTACCTCGATATACGGAACTTTTTTGATTCAGGGATTGATATCATCCATTCACCATTCTCAGCTCCGCGAATGGTAGACAAAGTATATTTACTGTCAAAAATCCTAAACGTGCCCTTTACGTTATGTTTCAGGGCACATGATATTTATCAGCACGATAATATTCTGGAAGCAATCAAAAGAATGAGGGTCATCAACGAAGCTGCACAAATCATGACGATTGCCATTTACAACAGGGATAATTTAAAAATCAACCTTGATATCGATAAGGATATAGAAATTATTCATAGCGCAATAGATCCCAGTGTTTTTAATACAAAAGATGTATCAAAATCACATAAATCAATCATTGCCGTAAGTCGTCTGGATGAGCAAAAAGGAATAATCTATCTTATTCAAGCATGCCATATATTACATACACGTGGAATTGAGTATGAATGTACGATAATTGGTGAAGGGGCGGAAAAGGCATTTTGCGAAAAAATCATTGCGGAACGGCACATTCCCAATGTTCGCCTTATTGACTATTTGCCCCATGAAGTCATCAAAGAGCATTTGGATCATGCTACGGTGTTTGTCTTGCCGTGCGAGATTGCCGCCGATGGTACAAGAGATATCCTGGCAAATGCATTAAAAGAAGCCATGGCCATGCAAGTTCCGGTCGTTACCTCAAATATTTGCGGGGTAGAAGAGTTAGTTGATGATGGTATAAATGGAATGTTAGTGCCTCCTCAAAACCCTGAGGCGATTGCTGATGCTATCGAAAAAATCATGAATAACCCAGAACAGAGAAGGACAATGGGGGAAGAAGCTAGAAAGAAAATAATGAAACATTTTAACATAAAAATCGAGGCTCAAAAATTAGATGAAATATTTACAAAAGCGGTTAAACACACAAGTGTGCCTAACCTACCTTGAATCGTGGAGAATAAAGACGCCAGCCCCCTCTTTTGCTGTCTAACGTCACTCAGGGAATCTTTTTGAGACACTTCTTTCGAGTATAACTTTACATGGAAAAATTTTACGTTGCAGATTATGAATGCAAACTCTAATTCCACTAATATGAACGAACGTATCTTTATGCGGATAGTCAACCTCTGCAACTGGTTTTGGTATTTCATGCTTACTCTGGCTGTGGTTCTACTTGCTACCGTATTGATTCGTTTAGAACTCTATGCCCATAGCCGGGTTGCTTTGGTGGTTTATTTGGGCGCGCCTGTTTTGCTTTTTGCAGTAGCAGTGGGCATGTTGAAGTTGGTCTCACCACTGCAACGATTGAACGTTTCACTGCTAGCGGCCTCCGTAGTGTTTTCAGCTTTTTTGATTGAGATTTACCTAGGATTTTATGGCCACGTCGATCTACGCTCGATAAAGGCTCTTGCTAGTGGCGTTCAAGTTGATTCGAAAACTAGGAAGGAAGTGATCGAGAAATTGCGAAATGAAGGACGACAGGCATATTTGACTATTCATCCGCGTCCTTTGTTACAACGAAATCCGGGGGGAAATGAGTGGCATTCGATTCTGAGCATAGAAGGCCAGGAGGTCCTCCCCCTGGGAGGAATTGCTTCCGTCGATACTGTCTATAACCGAGAATCAGGGCAATGGGTAGTATACCGAAGCGATGAATATGGCTTTCGAAATCCGTCGGGAACCTGGAGTCATGATGACTTTGATCTTGTGGTGATTGGCGATTCATTTGCACATGGCGCAGGATTGATGGATGGTGAAGATGTTGTTTCTTTACTACGGAACGATTTTCCCCATACAGTGAATTTAGGCAACGGCGGTAATGGTCCTTTGATGGTCTTTGCCACGTTACGGGAATATGGTCAGAAACTGAAACCTCATTTTGTCGTTTATTTGTATTTTGAAGGAAATGATCTGCGCGATCTTGATAAGGAGAAAGACTCTCCATTGCTTATGCGCTATCTTTTGGATCCGTCATGGTCTCAAAATTTGTACGAGCACCATAAGGCTGTAAACACCATTCTTCTTGATTTTGGTGAAAAACAGGTTAGAAAATACTACGTTGAAAATCCATTAGATAGATTACGCCAGATTCTAGCACTCTCAAATCTCCGAGGGCGAATTGGTCTAAATTTTACTGCAAAGCGAAAACTTCGGAATCTTCAGCCGGATCTTGTGTTGTTAGAAGATATTTTGCAACGAACCCGTGAAGAGGTACAAACATGGGGAGGTACTTTTGTTGTGGCCTATCTTCCTGCGTGGAAACGTTATAAGAATCCTGATAACTACCATATGTACCGAAGCAACGTGCTGAATATTCTGAAGAACAACAAAATTCCCGTTGTGGATCTTCATCCGGTGTTTCAAAAACAGAATGACGTATTTTCCTTATTTCATTTCGGGTTAGACGGGCATTACAATAAGATCGGTGCCCGGCTTGTGGCCGAAGAAGTTAGAAAAGGTCTTAATGAGGTATATCGTGAAACAGAGATTTCTCAGAGGCCTGTGTCTAGGAACAAGAAAGAAGGGCATAACATCAATCAAATCAATTGTAGCTTAACGTTGCCGCAAACCTGTCCAATGAAGTGGGGCCACTTCTGTTTCTTATGTGACCTAAGCTCTTGGCACTAATTTCGCTCATCGTTAAAACAAAGCCGCCCGAAATTTCTCCACCTTATCGTGATAGCTTTGAATATAGGCTTCCCTGGAAAGTTTCTTTACGTTGATACCAAACACCATTTGGTCATCATTAAGCGATTTCGCAATCTTGTCTTGGATAAAAGGAAAATAATGGCTTCCATCATATGTGTTATCGGGATTTCCCGTGATCTTACTTGGAATAGAAAAGTCATAAAGAAAATCAACGAAGCTTGAAATGTTGTAAATCGTATTCAAAAAAAAGTCCAGTTCTTCCTGTGATTTGGTTGCTGTGATCCAAGATGAAACCGGTGGAATATATCCGATAAACACGGAATGAGGAAATATCTCTCGTAATTTTTTATAGTCGTTTACTGCAAGCTTGTGGAGTGTATGTTGATGGGGGGATAACGTCGGATGATAGTGGGGGGGATTCCGCACAACCGTTCCTAGAAAATCATGATCATATATTCTTGGGTCATTTTCAGATTGGGAAAAAAGGCGGAAGGACATGTCTAAGGCATCCAGAGAGAAATAGCTATAGAAGATACTTGGCGGATCGGCATTATTTTTAATGAAGTCCGGGATATTAGGTTTCTTGTTCGACTGCACAAAATTGAAGTCGTCAATACCTAGAATAATATAAGCTGGATTCTCGCCTCTGTTCTTCAGCCATTTGGCATAGGCAACAAATTCTTTGATTCGGCCCCCCGAAAAAGAAAAGTTGAAGCACCGATAAGGAGCGGCCAAGAGTGATTCATTGAGTAGAGTGGTTCTCGAACTTCCAAATATCATGCAATTATAATCGTGAGACGAACGACGTTTTACATATTGATTAGTTTTTGAGAGCCGTTCATCAAACATGTAATTGATGCCTTCGAATTGATTGCCATTGATATACCACAGGGGATCAAAAAACAGGTTAAGACAAAAAACACTAAGACAGAGAGCTATTGAAGAACACACCAAAAGAGTTAAGTATTTGAAGTTTGTTGTCATTGATGAAGGACCATAGGAAATGCAGGAAGAAGTGGCTAGGTTGATGTTACTCGGACATCCAAATGGTGTCTCAGACAGTTTGGCGGCATTCAAAATTGAAAGTAAAGAAACTCTGTGGCTGAGCCTAATGCAAGAATAGATAGGCCGAGGAGTAGCCCCACTCCAGTTGCCCAATAGGGGGAGGTGCACCAGACGACTGTTTGGGGATGTAATTGATGGTGAATGACAGGGTTATGATTACCCATGATTTGTGTCACATTGGGCATAAACCAAGCAATGAGTCCTGCAATCAACAGGGATGCGATGCCTCGATAGGACCAAGGGGCCGTGTTATTCGGAAACATGCCATCAAAGATGATCCAATGAGATGGTATCCATGGATCGTATCCAGTGACCCAAGTCTGCAATAGCTTGGGAAATGATATCCCATGAAACCCGGCCATGGATTGCCACATACTGGTGGCTGTCTCAAAACTTTCAGATCGAAAGACGACCCACGATATGACCACAGCCAGGAAAGTGAGAAGCTGCGCAGATATTTTGCCGAATCTTGTACCTTTTGGTATACCGTAGATTGGTAACGTAGTACGTCGAATATGTTGCCATGCATGATTTGTCGCCAAGAAACATCCGTGTAATGCCCCCCAGGCTATAAAGGTCCAGCCCGCACCATGCCATAAGCCCCCGAGTAACATGGTCGTCACAAGATTGCTGTATTGCCGCAATGTTCCTTTACGATTACCACCAAGAGGGATATAGAGATAGTCTCGCAAGAATCGTGAGAGGGTGATATGCCACCGTTGCCAAAAGTCAATGATATTGATTGCTTTGTAAGGGGAGTTGAAATTTAAGGGGAGCCGAATGCCAATCATTCGACCGAGACCAATGGCCATGTCTGAATAGCCGGAGAAGTCGAAGTATAGCTGAAAGGTGTAGGCAAGCGCCCCGCACCATGCCTCAAAAAATGTGAGTGTCACTCCCTGGTCAGCCGCGGCAAAAACCGGCGAGGCGTAAGCGGCCAGGGTATCTGCAATCAGCACTTTCTTAAACAGGCCAAATGTGAATATGGTAAGACCCACCGACAAATTTTCATGATTGAATCTGTACGTTATCGCCTGCGCAAATTGTGGCAACATCTCCTTATGATGGACAATTGGCCC
>Ga0114931_10010709_pt1 | contig 10892 bp, 8 predicted proteins | sample 2SBtaG_FD_89579 | JGI IMG/M metagenome (GOLD analysis project Ga0114931, IMG submission 89579) | Deep subsurface microbial communities from Kolumbo volcano to uncover new lineages of life (NeLLi) - 2SBTROV14_V59a metaG | ecosystem: Environmental > Aquatic > Marine > Volcanic | place: Kolumbo...
AGTAAAATTAAGACCTTTTCGATTGCAACATCTGGTGGAGGAGATTGGGACGAACGACCTTTTGCACGATTGGTCGCAGATCGGTTTGAGACAGAGCACCACGATATCGAAATTGATCCCCAGACATATCTGGATTTCTTGGAAAGATTTACATGGAACATGGATGACTTGGTCGCAGATCCGGCATCCGTCTTGCTGTTCCATGTATCTCAATTGGCACGCCAGCATGTAACTGTGGCATTGTCTGGAGAGGGCAGCGATGAACTTTTCGCTGGTTATTCCTATTTCATGCTTTTGAGGGGTTGGCAGCGCCAGCGGTGTTTCAACTCAGTACCTCGCTTTGTGACGCCCTTGTTCGATATCCCTGCGCGTCGTTCGACCAGATTGGCCGGGTATGTTGGACGGTATCGCAAATCAAAGGCCATGTATGCAAGTGAGTGCTGGGGGGTTGCTGGAGGAGGTCTGTCATCTGACGAGCGTACCGGAGTAATGAGTACGGAAATAAACTCTATGTACGGCCTCTCGCAGTTTGACTTGACCTGGCCGACTTTTTCTGGAAGTTCTGCGGACACAATTATTGAAGATTGTTTGTATGCAGATTGCAAAACCTGGTTGCCAGACAATTTGCTGACCAAGGCTGACCGGATGAGCATGGCAAACAGCCTGGAATTGAGAGTGCCATTCCTAGACCACCGGGTTGTTGAATTCGTATTCTCATTGCCGCTGCAATTCAAACTCAAGAAATCTTCTGGAAACGCTTACGTCACCAAAGTGCTGCTGCGTGAGGCGTTTTCCGACGACATTCCACAGAAGATCCTTCATCGAGCAAAGAAAGGTTTCTCGTTGAACTGGCAGGAAATTGTCTGCAATAATAAGGGTAAAAATATGGCTCGTGATGTTTTGCTCTCGAGCCGTTTTCAGGGACTATTCAACCGTCGTAGTTTGGATGAGATCATAAATAACGCACATGCGGCAGACAAGCGTAGCGCACAAGCGCTTTTTTCATTGCTTCTCTTTGGGTTGTGGCATAGGCACTTTTGGGACCACTAGTACTCTCTACACTCCCATGTCATACAACTATCGCTCGACAGATTTTAGACCTCCTACAAAGAACTTTGCGATAATGCATATGCCTTTTTTCACGATTATTTCAACACTTGTTATGCAGCCCGATTACGGGAGTTAGCGAGCGAGGCGAGTCGCTTCAGTTTTGCAAAGAAGGTTTTTTTTAACGCCGGCGTTGGTCCTTACTTAAGGTGAAAAGTGGCTACTGTTACCATGATAAACCAGTAGTAGTAGAATCATTTTGCTTAAGTTCGGTAGTAATAAAGATTGTCACCACTCTCAATTACAAATCACGAATTACCGAAAAATATAAATAGGAGAAAAGAATGAAAGTACTCATTACCGGCGGCGCCGGCTTTATCGGTTCGCACTTAACGGATGCTTTGCTACAGCAAGGCCACAACGTTACCATCATCGATGATTTGTCGACGGGCAATCTGGAGAATATTGCTCATGTTCAGGCTTTGCCCAATTTCCATTTTGCCATTGAAACCATTATGAATGAAACGGTTATGGACCGTCTGGTCAGCGAATGCGATGTCATTTACCACCTCGCCTCGGCTGTGGGTGTTGAATTGATCGTACACAGGCCGGTTGAAGTGATTGAGCGCTGTGTGATGGGCACCGAGGTTGTCCTGAAAACCGCAAACCGTTACAAAAAGAAAGTTCTGTTGACCAGTACATCGGAGATTTATGGCAAAAACGAAAAGGTGCCTTTCAAGGAAGACGATGACAGACTGCTGGGTCCCACAACAAAAAGCCGGTGGAGCTACTCCTGTTCCAAGGCCATCGACGAATTTCTGGCATTGGCGTATCACAAAGATAAAAACCTGCCCGTCGTAATCGTGCGTTTGTTTAATACTGTCGGACCGCGCCAAACCGGGCAGTATGGTATGGTAGTGCCACGATTTGTGCAGCAGGCAATGGCAAACAAGCCGTTGACCGTGTATGGCGACGGCACGCAGCAACGCTGCTTCGGCTATGTCGGCGATGTGGTCGGAGCGATGATCAAACTCATGGCGCACGCTTCGGCGGTCGGCGAGGTTTTCAATATCGGCAGTCAGCAGGAGGTGAGCATCAACGCGCTGGCCCAGAAAGTGATTAAACTCACAGGCAGCCGCTCAGAAATTAAAAATATATCCTACGGTGATGCCTACGAAGAAGGCTTCGAAGATATGGCGAGGCGTATTCCTGACCTGACCAGGATTGGCCAACTGATTGGCTACAAGCCGGAAGTCGGCCTCGATGAGATTATCAGGCGAATTCATCGATATTTCCAAGAAGCTGGGAATGGCAGAAAGAATGGGAATATCTCTCAGATGGCTGAGTCGTTCAAATTGACGTCATGACCAGGCGGGCAGTATTTGTTTTAGCTGCTTCTTTGTTGGTTGCTATTGTTGTTCCATGCTTGCCTGTCTGTCGTGTTTTTTTAGCACAACCCCTGATTGTACCCCGGCCGGAAACAGGTGCAGATATATCCTACGTACTGGCCGGCGGAAATGCTATGCAGGAGAGATTGGCCACGGCAGCCGATTTGTATCACATGGGTTGGACAAAAAAAATAATTCTGTTCAACGATGACGCACCTGGTCCTTATTGTTTCCGAATCGGCGAGAGTTGGTCACAAGTTGAATGGCAGCTCGATTATCTTGCCTGGCGGACCGTGCCAAAAAAAGACATTATTGTTCTGGATTGTGAAAAGGATGCACTCTTTGACACATTGAGTGAAGCCCGATGTGTCGCCAATGCACTACCTGATAGTGTTCAACGATTGATGATAATTACGTCGCCTGCGCATACACGTCGCAGTCTGCTCGCTTTCCAACGAACGCTGCCGCCGGAGATCGCGGTTTCCTGTTATGCTGCAAGGGATTACCGCTACAGTATTGAGTTCTACCATCCAATTTTGCTTGAATATTTGAAGCTATTGATCTATTGGATTGTCGCCTGATATGAACAAAGTAGACCTGCTCTCAGATTAAATTTCCGAAATTTTGAGGATAATCGTTATGGCTGGAAATAAAAGTTTTCGTCATTTTATAGTTTTGACGGCGTATTATTTCATTGTGATAGTTTTTTTTGATCTTCTTTTGGTGTTGTCCGGTTTTTTTGAACCTGTATATAGATATGGAAACAAAGAAGTGGGGCACGGCTATCCTATAAACCAAGACAGGTATTTGTTTTGTGAAGACTGTCCTGACGGGCAATTCAGGGAAGTAACAAATTCCATGGGATTTAAGGAGTTCGATGAACCGAAGATACCATTTGATGGAACGAGGGTGCTGTTTCTGGGAGATTCCCACATGCAAGGGGTCTGTTCAAATGAAGAGACCATCGCTGACCAATTTGAGCAAATCGCGACCAGCCGAATGGGTCGTAAGGTAGATGCTCAAAACGGGGCCTATGGTGGTCTGTCCCCTGCCCAATATGCCAGAGTATTGCTCTATAAAGGCCTGCAACTTAAACCAAACATTGTGGTGATAGGACTGTATACCGGTAATGACTATTTTGACCTCATGCGAACCGATGATCGTCCCTGGGTGTATTTGTCAGGTGATACTCTGGAATGGGGGGAGCCGGATTGGGTAGTTGACAAAAATCCAGCCTTCCAGCGATCGATTCTGAGTCACAGTAGAGTTTTCTATCTTTTTGATCGTATTTATACAAAAACACTCAGATATCCGTATACGCGTGCCAGATATCTTTACAACAGCACACCAGAAGGAGCTAGTTTCTCCAGGATTTGGCGTTTCCTCTATAGTCTGAGAAAAGGTAACGAGCTTGGTAAGAACTGGTGGAATCAGATGCTGACGCAAGACCTTTATTTCCGACTGTTCGATAAGATTGACAATGCTGATAAACTCTTGCACCATCTGCTGAGGCTTTACAAAGATATATGCAAGGAGAATAACATTCGACTGGTTATCGCGCCGATACCGACTGCCATAGATATTCATACCCATGCCCTCAAACCGCGCTATGAAGCTCTTCAACAAGAAATAGCTAATTTAGCCGCTTTCGAGGACGTTGTGGCTGTTCTTCAGGAGTGGTATAACTTTATAGACAAAATCTGTGAAGAAGAAAATATAGAATTCTACGATCTGCGTAAGCCCTTACTGGAACATGCCGGGGGAAAAAAACTGTACTATAAGAACGATTTTCATATCAATCCTGAAGCCAATAGAATCATTGCTGAATATTTGGTGCATAAAATACTGGACTAACGAGTAAACTAAACGTTGTAATTTACCGCTCTCTTTTGCACCATTCCAGAGGGTTCCTTATACATGATAAAAAATCAAGTGCTTGCCATTTCTTTGCTCGATTTTCCGCTAATGGGAGAAGGCACAGGAAGAATTTCAACAGAAGTCAAAGGAAAGATGGCTAAACGTCGCATTGTAACAAGAACTTCTGTCACAAAATCAGTATGTTGAACTTCAATACAACTAATTTCTGTGACCTGCCCGCAGAGCATCCGCCGGTACTCGTGGTGGTCATTGATACAGAAGAGGAGTTTGATTGGTTGAAGAGTTTTGGCTGCAACAATGCTTCCGTCAGAGCAATACGACAGATACACTTGGTCCAGGATATCTTTGACGATTTTGGCATTCGGCCAGTCTATGTAATCGACTATCCTGTTGCCAATCAACAGGAAGGATATCAAACTCTTCTTCGCTATGCCAAAGACGGAAAATGTGAAATTGGAGCACATCTTCACCCCTGGGTGACCCCGCCGTTCTCACTGCATGTTAACAGGCTGAATAGTTATGCCGGAAACTTGCCAGCGGAAATTGAATACCAGAAACTGGCGTCTCTCGTGAACTGCATTAGAGGGAACCTGGGCCTGCAACCCATAACTTACAAAGCAGGCCGTTATGGCATTGGCCCAAATACGCCGGAAATTTTGAGCACATTAGGTTTCTCGGTTGATTTGAGTATTTGTGCTGGTATGAACTATTCTGATGATGGCGGCCCGGATTTCTCCGAACTTGACGCAAGACCATTCTGGTTTGGGCCTGACAATTCACTGCTAGAGCTGCCATTTACTACCGGCTACGCAGGCTTGCTTAAACGGTCAGCAAAGAAATGGCATGACTGGGCGTTGACTCCGAAACGCGCAAATTGGCATCTTGTCGGTGCTTTTGCCCGGCTGAATATAGTTAACAAAGTCCGGCTAACGCCCGAAGGGCATCGGGCTTGCGAGTTAATTGCTCTCACACGTAAGCTCTCTAAAAACGGCCTTTGTATCTTCTCCTTTGCATTTCATAGTCCTTCACTCGTGCCTGGTTGCACACCTTATGTACGGACTGAGAAACAACTTCAGGATTTTCTCAAAACGTGCCGCCGGTATTTTAAATTCTTCTTTCAAGATCTCCGTGGACTGTCAATGACGCCCTCTGAGTTGTTTAATACTATTTCGAATTCTGTTGACAGAAACAAGCTATTATCTTAAGTGATGATGCTATTCTGCCTTCAAGTCTCCTGTCGTCCTTAAGCGCAGCGAAACAATTATGAGTCGCAAGCAACAGGTACAAGCAATCATTCTGGGTTCAAATCCGACAGCACTAGGTGTCCTGAGGTGCCTGGGGCGCGTCCGGATTCCAACAATTCATGTGGGACTGAAGATAGGCCTGCTTTCTTTCTCACGCTGGAATCAACGGGATTTTCCAAGTTTGCTTCCGGGACCCAGCCAGCCAGGGAATCTGGCCGCAGCGCTAGAGAAACTTCCTATCGACAAGGGTGTTCTTTTCCCTTGCTCCGATTCACTAGCAATGGCCGTTGCTATATCAAAAGAACAACTAAGAGATCGTTTTTTCTCCAGTAGCGCGACAAGTGAGGTTCTCAGAAGACTTAGTGACAAATCTGAACTCGCAGATATACTGGATTTGTGTGACATCCCTCATCCCAAGACAGTCATTGTCGGCCATGAACATGATAACCAGGAGTTAGAATTACAAAAAATGGCGGGTGCATTCCTCAAGCCTGTCAATTCTGAAGGTTTCGTACCACGATTTGGGGTCAAAGCCTTCCAGGTGAACAGTGATGAAGATATGATTTCCAAAGTGGCTGAGATTCATGAGGCTGGATATGAGGTTTTGTTACAGGAGTATGTCCCCGGGCCAGCCTGCAATCACTATTTCATCGATGGCTTTGTCAATCGATTTGGCAAGATTTGTTGTTTGTTCGCCAGAAGACGGTTGCGGATGTATCCACCCGATTTTGGCAATAGCTCAAGTATGACCAGCATAGCCATAGAAGACGTGGCTGGTGCAGTTGACAGTCTTGGAGTTTTGTTTGAGAAGGTTCGGTATCGGGGCATCTTCAGTTCGGAATTTAAATATGACGAACGAGATGATCTGTTTAAGCTCATCGAAATCAATGTAAGACCATGGTTGTTTGTTGAATTTGCAGCACACTGTGGCGTTAATGTCTGTAAAATGGCGTATGATGACGCGCTTGAACGTGATGTTAGCCCAATTGGGGACTATAAAATAGGAGTAAAGTGCGTTTATGCCTACTATGATATTGCAAGTGGATGGAGCCTTTTTAAAGCAAGACAGCTAACTGCTTGGGCATGGTTAAAATCCTGGTGGGGCGCAAAGTTTACGTTTTTTTGCTGGGACGATCCTATGCCGGCAATTTATAATTCATTTAAGTGGCTCGGTGGTTTTCTCAAACGAAGGTTGCCCGTCAATAGCTTACAGCGTCGCAATCCTCATCAACTAATTTCATGATTGGATCAAATTGAGTTCGCAATTAGATACGAGATTTCTTAGCGAGAATGAGTATGACAGATGGGATAATTTCGTAGTTTGCTCTCCGGGTGGCAGCATTTATAATACCTGCCAGTATTTGGATATTCTATGTGAGGCAGTTGGCGGCACTTTCAAAGTTATAGCCGTTACACAGAACGAAGAAATTGTCGGCGGCGTTGCCTTGTATGAGAAACGCACACGTTGCGGCATATATGTCGACACTCGGTTACTGCTTTTTTATAACGGAGTGGTATTGCGGGAATACGATACGAAGTACCCATCTCAAAAAACTTCCCGGCACTTGAAAATCATGGCGGCTCTTGAGGAGGCGCTTTCGAAGGCCGGTTGTGATAGTATGCGATTGAAAAACCGAAGTTGCTTAACCGATGTACGGGTCTTTCAACAACATAACTGGATGGTGACATTGACTTATACATACGTCGTTGCACTGGATGACATCAAATCCACCTGGGACAGGATAGAACAGAATCAACGGCGTCTAGTCAAACGGTGTGAGCAACAGGAAATGCAGATTTCTGAGGGTGACGACTTTGATAGCCTGTTCAGAATGCACTTAGAAATACACCAGAGAAAAGGTGCGCCGCTTTATATGCCGTATGAACAGTTTAAACGCTATTTTGAACGTTTGCGATCCAATAAGCTCTGTCGTCTTTATCATGCCCGGCTTCCGGACGGGAAGGCAGTTTCGTCGCAATTGGTACTGACATGTGCTCATCCGGTTACCCATACCGTTTGCGCCGCAGCCGATGCCAATCATCTTAACTCGGGTGCGACGACCTTTTTACGCTGGAAGGCTTTTGAAGATCTGGCCAGACTCGGTTACACTGCTACGGATCTGACCAACGCGTCACTAAGTCCGGTAACCCGCTTTAAGGGTCAACTAGGTGGTGATCTGCAAATATGTTTGATGCTGGCAAAGCCGGGAAAACGTTCCTATCGGATGTTCCGTGGACTAGAAGATTTCCTATATAAACAAAAGGTCAGTATTACAAGCATGCTGAGTAAATCAAAATAGAAGATGTTAGTTAATGGGTAAAGCCCAAAAAACAGGCAGCGCGCTTATATGCGAGGCTCTTGAAAACCTTGGTGTTCGTCACGTTTTTGGGCTTCCGGGTTCACAGAATTATTTGTTATATGAGTCGTTGCGTCATTCCTCCATTGAAACAATTTTGCCCACCAGCGAACTTGCCGCGGCTTTTATGGCAAATGGATACTACCGGGCTTCCGGAAAAGTAGGCGTGATCATTACAATACCGGGACCCGGCTTCACCTATGCCGTGACGGGTATCGCAGAAGCGTATCTAGATTCTGCAGCCATTCTCTGTCTTGTAGGTAAACCCGCAGAATCGCCTGGCCGTAAGTTCCAGCTTCAGGCAATTGAACAAAAGGCAATGGCGAAACCGGTTGTGAAAGCGTACTATTGCATTGACGACGGAGAGCAACTGCAGTCAACACTGTTTGAAGCGTACGAATCCGCAAAATCTGGAGAGCCTGGCCCGGTGCTGGTCGAAGTCGACAACGCGCTATTGAGTCAGGCATTTACAGGTGTTGAAGCTGTTCAAGGTCAAAAAAGGCCGACTCGTGGTGCTAAAAACCAGAACGCCGTTCAACAGGCTTTTGATTTGATCTCGCAGTCCATACGGCCGGTCCTGTTCGTGGGCCAGGGAGCCAGCGAGGCGTCTGATCAGGTACTTGAATTGGCAGAGTTGTTGTCGGCTCCGGTCTTGTCAACGACTTCAGGGCGAGGCATTCTGTCAGAAGAACATCGTTTATCATTTCCTTTTAACTTTGTGAAGGGTGGCGGCGAGACGATGAACCAATTACTCGATGCCAGCGATTTGGTTGTGGTTTTGGGCTGCAAATTCTCCCATAACGGCAGTGGAGGATTTCAGTACCGGTTTGCTTCCGAGAAACTGATCCATGTGGATGCATCTGAAAATGTCCTGGAAGCCAATTATCAAGCCAAACTAGCAATCAGGTCGGATGTTGGCGAATTTCTTGACTCTCTTCTTTTGTATTTAAAGAATGAGTCGGGCAAGGCAGATAACCGCTGGTCTAAAGAGGATTTGGATGCTTGGCGCGACTCTGCAAAATCTGAGTGTAGTGAGGAAGATATCGAACCCCGAGTCGTAGGGATGCGTCCTGGTCGCGCTTTTGAATTTTTTAAGACGTTAGGGGAATTTGTGCCTGCAGATAGTCACCTTGTCACAGACTCCGGTCTGCATCAATTTCTGGTTAGAAAATATTGTACTGTTTTACGTTCGCGAGGCTTGATTATTCCCAGTGATTTTCAGTCCATGGGATTTGGTTTACCGGCAGCAATTGGTGCAAAACTCGCAGTACCCGACAGGACGGTAGTTGCGATCATTGGTGATGGTAGCTTAGCAATGACAGCTATGGAGTTTGCTACGGCCATCCGTGAGAAGATACCTATAAAGGTCATTCTTTTTAGTGATGGTCATCTTGGTCTGATAAGGTTTCGTCAAATGAGTCACTTCGGGTCGACCCATGCCGTTGATCTGCACCAGCCTGACTATGAAAAATTAGCCAGCGGGCTTGGTTCAGATTACTTCCGATTTGAGGGTGATATCCGTGCCGTATTGCGAGATTTCTTCAAAAGCCCGTGTGTGGCAATGCTTGAAGTGCGTTTGAAGGACTCGCAAGCAATGAAGAAAATGAGAGCCAAAAGCCTGTTGCGAGAATTTCTTGGACGAATTGGAGTTGGGTCTGGCTAATTTTCGGTACTCAGCCGCCATTGCCTCATCGTAGCGCATTTTGAAGAAGGTAATGAATACAAGATTTAAAAATCTTTTCGTCAACATGGGGCTAGTTCTGGTTAGCTTGTTCGTCTGCTTGGTGGTTGTAGAGTTTCTATGCAGAATTTATCTTCCAGTTCCATGGCCTGAAAAATGGCCTTTGTGTAAAGTTGAGCCAGACAGCTTACTGGGTTGGCGGATGTTGCCAAGCGACTTCCATTATACCTATACCTTTCCCGTTCACACTAACTCGTATGGATTGAGATACAAAGAAATTCGGCAAAAAAATGAAAACGAGTTTCGAATCTTAGTTTTGGGTGACTCGTATGTCTATGGTCAGGGAATCAGCAACGAAAGACTGTTCACAAGTTTACTCGAAGAGCGTTTGAATGCATCCAAATCCGCAACTGCCGTAAGTGTGATTAACGCAGGTGTGAGAGCATATTCCATAAATCAGGAAGTTGCATTTCTTGAACATGTTGGGGTAACTTTTGAACCCGATTTAGTTGTTTTATGTTTCTATATAAACGACTTTGAAATCGTGGACATCAAGAAGACATATGAAGCGAAAAAAAGGTTAAACGGTGGGAAATACTATGTTTTCGACCTGCATGATATCGATAGCCGTGAAGAGTTAAGGAGATGGCGGCGAATACAATTTCTTAGACAATTCCGCTCAGGTATGTATTTTTATGATCGTATCAACGCCTGGCGCGCTCGAGATGATTACCGGGCCAAGCTCTTAAATGGCATTTGCGATAAAAAAATTAAGACTATGATCGATCAAGTTGGTGAGTACATCCGAAAGTTCAAGCAAATAGTTTCCACAAACCAAATGCAGGGGTTAATTGTAGTCATTCCCGTTGCAAACCAAATAAGTAAGGATTTTCCGAACGAGATTTATCAGTCAACAATTCAATCCTTAGCAAAGAAATATGAATTGGAATATTTGGATTTACTTCCAGCTCTCAAGGAAGAGTATTACTTGGTTAATAGGTTACCCATAATACCCTTTGACGGGCATTAATAACGATAGAGCGCATGAGGTCATTGCCGGAGAGTTGTTTGAGTATATTGAGAAGAATTGGAGGTAAACCATGAACATCCTCGGCATTTCCGCCTACTACCACGACAGCGCCGCCTGTCTGGTACAAGACGGCAACATCATTGCAGCAGCACAGGAAGAACGCTTCACACGTAAAAAACATGACCATGACTTTCCCTCCCATGCCATCAAATATTGTCTGGAGGCAGGCGGGATTACCGGTGACAAACTGGACTATGTGGCCTTTTA
>Ga0114931_10010710_pt1 | contig 10892 bp, 10 predicted proteins | sample 2SBtaG_FD_89579 | JGI IMG/M metagenome (GOLD analysis project Ga0114931, IMG submission 89579) | Deep subsurface microbial communities from Kolumbo volcano to uncover new lineages of life (NeLLi) - 2SBTROV14_V59a metaG | ecosystem: Environmental > Aquatic > Marine > Volcanic | place: Kolumbo...
GAAGGTATTTCTCCAGGCTTTCTTTGGTGCTGAAAACCTCAGCGCTTCCCGGTTTCAGGTAATCGTTAAGCAGATTCAGTACCTCGGAAAGACTTTCTTTCGCTGTTATCAGTAGGGCAATTCCAAAAGGTTTGGTTCTCATTAACTGTAAACCCCGGTAGCACTTGAAAAATTTACTATCGGTTTAAGAGATAAATGCATTAGCAATAAAATGGTATTTTAGTGACGGGAAATGGCGGCGGGCGCAGGAGAGAACCGAAGCGTCTTTTTTGGGGAAAACATTATGGGTAATCGAAAATTTAAATTTTATTTCGGAACTTTCTCCCGGAAAAAGACGGTAGGATAGATGGGTTCGGAAGGAGGTCTGCAGGTGGGTTGACCAACACAATATTTTACTCCGTGTAACGCCGATGATTTTCGGTAATCCAAAAATTAGAGAGTGGGTGAATGAAAATGTGATTTTTGCGGAAGGATTGGCGCAGATTATTGGTATAATGGAACTACAAATTAAGAGTTGATTTTTAGTGTCGATTGTTTAAATTTGATACAGGAGAATAGCGGATAAATGCCAGAGCGACTTGTTGAAATCATTGAATACCTGATTCGAGAAATTTCTCACCTGCCGAATCCCCATGGCTCGGACTTCGAGAAACTTTCCAAAAACCTGAAGGAGAAGGGTTTTTCAGAGCTGGAAATAAAGAAAGCTCTGGAGATTGTGGTTGCCTATTTGAGCCGACCCGCCGTCTCCGATGGGGAAAAACCGGCGAGGAAGAAACTCCTCCCGATTCGCGTTTTGAATGAGATGGAGCGTTCCTACTTTACCCGGGAAGCGTTTGGATATATGATCCATCTTCAAACGATGAGGATTTTAACACCGTTACAAATTGAACAAATCATTGAACGTTCCCTGATGATGGGATTTGGAAAAGTAACTCTCGAAGATCTGAAAACCATGGTCACGCAGATGATGATTGGCAGGGAACCGGGCAATTTCAATACGGATGCGGTTTATCATCCGGGTAACGAATCGGTCAATTGAGTTGCCGCTAATCCGCTGCCATTTTTTAACCTTTCACCCTTTCTCAAACGGATAAATCTGAATGACTGAAAACGGTAAGACACTGGTAATTGTGGAATCGCCGGCAAAAGCGAAAACTATTAATAAAATATTAGGCAAGGACTATAAAGTTGCCGCGTCCGTGGGACACATTATTGATTTGCCGAAAACCAAACTGGGCGTGGATATCGAAAACGGATTCAGTCCGAAGTACTCGGTTATTCCCGGTAAGCAAAAAATAGTGAAAGAATTGAAGCAGGCGGCCAAGGGGGCGTCGGATATTCTGTTGGCGACGGACCCGGACCGGGAAGGCGAAGCCATCGCTTACCATATTTATAATCAGATCCGGAAAGTGAATCCGCGGATTCAGCGTATCGAGTTTAATGCCATTACCCGCCCCGCGGTGCAGAAAGCCATAGAAAATCCTCGCGACATTGATGAGAACCGTGTTCAGGCGCAACAGGCCCGCCGGGTTCTGGACCGCATTGTTGGTTATCAGGTGAGTCCCATCTTGTGGAAAACCGTGTACCGGGGGTTGAGCGCCGGCCGGGTGCAGTCCGTGGCGCTGCGGCTCATCTGCGAGCGGGAGGTTGAAATCGAAAATTTCCGGCCGGTGGAATACTGGAACGTCACCGCCCATCTTAAAACGCCGGAAGCCGAAGAGTTTTTCGCCAAACTGATTAAAATCAAAGATAAGACCCTGGATCCCCGAAAATTCCGTATCGGAAGTAAGGAGGAAGCGGAAACTCACTACCGGAATCTGCAGAACGCAAAATACGTCGTCAGCAACCTCATCAAGAAAAAGGTAAAGAAAAAGCCGCCGCCGCCATTCATTACCAGCACCCTTCAGCAGGATGCTTCCCGGCGTTTTCGAATGGGAACCTCCCGTATTATGCGCATTGCGCAGCAGCTATATGAAGGAATCGACCTGGGACCTGCGGGCAACGTGGGTTTGATTACCTACATGCGGACGGATTCCACCCGCATTAGTCCCGAAGCCATCAGCGGAATCCGGGAATACATTGCCGGCAGCTACGGCAGCGAATATCTTCCCGCCAAACCGAATGTTTATCGCAGCAAAAAAAGCGCTCAGGACGCCCACGAAGCCATTCGGCCGGCATACGTTTCAACGGATTATGAGCCGCGAAAAATCAAACGGTACCTCACGGCGGAACAGTTCAAGTTATATGAATTGATCTGGAGCCGTTTCCTGGCCTGCCAGATGAAACCGGCGGAAGCGGAAAAAACGACCATCGATATCACCGCCGGCAATTACCTGTTCCAGGCAACCGGCGAAGTCATCACTTTCCGCGGCTTTTTGCAGGCTTACCGCGAATCGGAAGAAAATTCCGCCGGGAAACCGGAAGACGGCGCGGACAAAAATATCCCGAAGAAAATACAAAAGGGCGCGGTTCTGAAACTGATAGAACTTCTGTTAAAACAACAATTTACCAAACCTGCCCCGCGGTATTCTGAAAGCACGCTGGTGAAAACGCTGGATAGGCTGGGCATTGGGCGACCCAGCACTTACGCCCAAATTATTTCCACCCTCTTCAAACGAAAATACGCGGAGAGGGAAGAACGTTCCATTAAACCGACGGAATTGGGGCGAACGGTTAATGAAATTTTAGTCAAGAATTTCCCCCGATTGTTCGATGTTAAATTCACAGCCGCGTTGGAAGATGAATTGGATAAAATTGAGCAGAACGAGACTTCCTATCTGGATGCCCTGGGCAATTTTTATGGCCCGTTTGAACAGACATTAAACGACATTTCCGGTAAAGTGAAAGAGATCAAGAGCTCTCTTCAGAAAAAAAGTGATATTGTTTGCGATTTATGCGGTCGTCCCATGGTGGTCAAGTGGGGGCGGAACGGCCGGTTTTTAGCCTGCTCCGGATTTCCCGAGTGCAAGAACACCCGGCCTTTGGAAGAACCGGCGCCACCGAAGGAAAGCGATGAAGTTTGTCCCAAGTGCGGAAGCCCGATGTTGGTAAAGCGCGGCCGCTTTGGCGAGTTTTTGGCCTGTTCCAATTATCCCAAATGTAAAACGACCATGCCCATTTCCACCGGCGTACCCTGTCCTGAAGAAGGGTGCGAAGGAACGATTGTTCAAAGGCAGTCCCGGAAAGGCAAAATTTTTTACAGCTGCAGCGAGTATCCCAAATGTAAATTCGCTTTGTGGAACCGCCCGGTGGCCCGGGCCTGCCCTTCGTGCAGTTTCCCGTTGTTGGAGGAAAAGGTGTCCCGTAACGGAGATTATTCTTTGCAGTGCCCTCAATGTAAACAAAAAGTGATGGTCGAAGCGGAGTAAAGCGGATTGCAGAACTATCTGAATCAGTTTCTTGCTTTTATTCAGGACCAGCGGCTCTATTCGGATCATACTATCACCTCATACCGAACGGATATTCTCCAGTTTATTGAGTTTCTACAAGAGACCACTTCGGTGCGGAAGATTGCTCCCACTGAAATTACTACCGGGCTAATCCGGGAATTTCTGGGAAACTTGTACATGCGCGGCTTTGGGAAACGAAGCATTGCCCGGAAACTATCCGCCCTGAAAACTTTTTTCAAGTATCTTCGCCGGCGTTCTTTAATCGCCCGGGACCCCGCGCTGCCGGTTTCCGGCCCCAAGCTGGATCGTTCCCTTCCGGCGGTTCTCAATTTTGAGCAGGCGCGAAAATTAATGGAAATGCCCCCGGCGACTTCCTTTGAAGGGCTGCGGGACAGGGCCATTCTGGAATTGCTGTACGGTTGCGGCATCCGGCTGGGAGAGCTGCTGAAGCTGACACCCGAAAACATCGATTTTAGTCGGGAGACGTTGCGGGTGCTGGGGAAACGAAAAAAGGAAAGGCAGATTCCCTTGGGAAATTATGCTGTGAAAGCAGTGCGGAACTATTTGGCCGTTCGGGAGTCAAAGATGAACCCGGCCCGGCCGACAGAGCGTCTGTTTATTTCCGGGAAGGGTGAACCGCTCTATCCTTTAAAGGTCCAAAAAATGGTTAAAACGTATATGGGGGCGTTGTCGGAACAGGAACATCTGAGTCCCCATGTGCTGCGCCATACGTTTGCTACCCATCTATTAGATAACGGCGCCGATTTGCTGGCGGTGAAGGAACTCTTGGGACACGAAAGTTTATCCACAACCCAGATTTATACTCACGTCAGCCGGGAACGCCTGAAACAAGTGTATCGGCAGGCGCACCCGCGTGCTGAAAAAACCAAAAAGATCACACCAACCATCAAATAAGGAGGTTTCCATGTATCTAAATATAACTGCCCGCCGTTTTAGATTGCCAGATGATCTCAGGCAATATGTTGAGGAAAAATCCCTTAAATTAGGGCGATACCACGAAGGTATTTTAGGTATGGATATTATCCTTGGCTGGGAACGGCAGTCGCGATATGTGGAGATGATTATCGATGTCAACCAACGAAAAGTGATCGTTAAAGAGGAGAGTGACGATTTGAGAAAATCTTTTGATCTGGTGCTGGATCGGGCTGAAAGACAATTAAAAAAGCATAAGGCCAAAGTGAGAAGTACCGAAAAAGATAAAGTTCATTCAGCCTGATAAACATTGAAATATTTTTTGAGGAGAGGATGTGAATTGCCATCCTCTCCTTTTTTTTTAAGATAAAATTTCCTAACTTAACCTGTTGTACGAATTAGGCTATTGATGTTTTAAGAAAAACCATTGAAATGGTTAATAGACAAAAAGTTATGGTTTCTGATTCACCGGCCTAAAAGCCGGTGCTAACAATTTGTTTTTTGTTAACCCTGCGATTTAGCGACGGGGATCAGCTTGTGTTTTTTAAAGGTATGCAAAACCGTTTTAACGGTTTTTGGAATTTTTTAGCACAACATGCTAACTTAATTAATGGATAATACCTAAGTAAAGTTAAATCAATTGCGGGAACCCGATGCTGAAACAAACCCTTACCGTCGGTAAGCTGTACAAAGAGACCCGGAAAAAACTGAAGCTCACTCTGTTAACTTCCGATGCCGGTTTCGAGCGTCAGGTTATCGACAGTCAAATCCATCGTCCCGGGCTGGCGCTGGCCGGGTTTATAGATCTGTTTACCTACCTGCGCGTTCAGGTATTGGGAAACACGGAAATCCGCTACCTGAACACCCTCACTTCCGAACAACGAAAAGAATCACTGGAGCGGGTGCTGCAATTCGACATTCCCTGTATATTCATCACCGATAATAACCAACCGCCGCAGGAACTGGTTCAAATTGCCACCCGTCGTTATATCTGCGTGTTTTGCAGCAAATATGCGACTACCCAGTTTTCCCATCTGTTAAGCGACTATCTGGATAATATCTTCGCTCCGCGAATCAACGTACACGGCACTCTGGTGGATGTGTACGGTATCGGTGTGCTGCTCACCGGCCGAAGCGGAATTGGCAAGAGCGAAATATCTCTGGACATGGTGGAACGCGGGCACCGCCTGGTGGCCGATGACATTGTCATCATTACCAAAAAGGCGGAAGAGATTCTCATGGGCGAAGGTCGGGAAATTGCCGAAAATCACATCGAAATCCGCGGATTAGGCCTGATCGATGTCCGCGGCATCTTTGGCATCCGGGCGGTGCGGATTCACAAGCGCGTCGAAGTTGAAATAAAATTGGTGGATTTTGATCCCAAGGTGGATTACGACCGTACCGGACTGGACGAAAAGGTAACCTCAATTATCGGTGTAGAAATTCCCATCATCGAACTGCCGATTAATCCCGGGAAAAATATCACCGTCATCGCCGAAACGATTGCTCTGAATCAACTCTTCAAAATTTATGGTCACCATATGGCCAAGGAGTTTAACAAACGTTTGATGGAGAAAATGAGACGGGAAGAAAGGGAACATTTGATGAAATTGAAACGGCGTGACTTTTTGGACAAGGATTTCGAATGAGCCGAATTGGCATATTGCTTTGCCACGCGAATCTGGCGGGCGAGCTTTTGAAGACTACCGAGAAAATTTTGGGATATACCGAAAGTTTGTACTCCTTCAGCAATGACCGGATCACGCCGGAACTGCTGTTTGAAGAAGTGGGGCGGTTCGTCAGGGAGAAAGCCGCGGACGAAGTGGTGGTTCTGGTGGACTTACGCGGCGGGAACTGCTGGAAAGTGGGTTGCCGGCTTTGGCAGGAATTTTCGCAAATCCGGGTACTCTCCGGAGTAAATTTGCCGATGATTGTTTCATTCATCACTAAATTCCGGACCCAGCCGTTTGAAAAATTTGTGGAAATAATTGAGCAGGATGCGCACCGTGGAATTGTTCTGGATAAACCGGGAAATTAGATTGCCAAAACGTGAAAGCACTACCCCATTATTTTGCCAAACGTCTTGACAAGCCTGGAGCCACATATTATATTTTTGCACTTTCAAGGCGGGAGTAGCTCAGCTGGTAGAGCATAACCTTGCCAAGGTTAGGGTCGCGAGTTCGAGTCTCGTCTCCCGCTCAAAAAGGTGCTTGCCGGATTCGGGCAAGTACTTTTTTTTTCTGCCCGGGTGGCGGAATTGGTAGACGCAAGGGACTTAAAATCCCTCGGACATTTTGTCCGTGCCAGTTCGAGTCCGGCCCCGGGTACCAGATTTGTAGCCGCCTTTTCTGCAAATTTTTTCCCTGATTTTTTATGTTAAACATCTCATGCATTTAGTCCGGGGCATTAAACTCCGGGTTGCCGATGAACCGCGCTCAATTGGAGAATTTGCTTAATATTTGTTTCTCTCTTTTTTTTATGGCCTTATATTATTTTGCGTTTGAGAAAACTTTACCGCGCGTGTTCTTCGAAAACCTGTGTTGCCGGAAGGCGGGTCAATGAAAACAATAATTGAAAAGTCCAACAAATAAGCTGATGAATTTTTATCTATCGGTCATTGTAATTTCCTTGATTCTATCCTTCTTTTTTTGGGAACGGAAACGGCATTCGTTTCCGTGAACAGGGTGAGAGTGGAACTCTGGAGACGAAACAGAGACCGCATTGCCAAACTGGTTGTTCGCCTGCTTAAAAATCCGGAAAAATTTCTCTACACCACCTTAGTGGGAACCAATATTTTCAACGTCGCTTTTACCTCCTATTTTACCATTTATTTCAACCGCTTCCTCGACCCCCGGCTAACCTGGCTGGCCAATCTGTTCCTGATTTTGGTGCTGGGTGAAATCATTCCCAAAACGTTGTTCCGTTCCCTGGCGGATCGAATTATCCGCAAGGTCACCTATCCTCTCTATCTGTTCTCCTACCTGCTCTTTCCGGCGATCTGGATTGTCAGCAAAACGGCCGAACTTTGTCTCTTTCTATTTGGATATCAAAAATCGGAATTAAAACATTTTTTTTCCCGAAAAGATATTGAAATTCTGCTTCAGGAAAGCCCTGGCTATATTCGGGATGTGAGCCAGGATGAGGAAAAATTTCTGAAGCGATTCCTAGAACTGCGGGAATTGCGTGTCCGGGAGGCGATGGTTCCGCGAACGGAAATCGTGGCAATTTCTGAAGACGCCTCTCTGGATGAGTTGGTGGAACTCTTCGAGAACAGCCGGCACACTAAAATTCCCGTGTATCGCCAGGATCTGGACAATATTATTGGCGTGGTTTTCCTGCGGGACATGTTTGATCAGCCGGAAGAGCTGAGGACCATTCTGCGGCCCATCTTGCGCGTTCCGGATACCAAGCAGTGCCTGGATTTGTTAAAAGAATTCCGGGAGAAAAATGCGACCATTGCGATTGCCATCAACGAATATGGCGGCACCGCAGGGTTGGTAACCGCTGAAGACCTGGTGGAAGAATTGTTCGGTGAAATTGAAGATGAAGATGATCGGCGCGAGGTGATGATTCACAAGATTAAACCCAATGTATTTACCGTGAGCGCCCGCATTGAAATTGAACAGTTGAACGAAGAACTTGGCTTAAACATTCCCAAAGGCGATTATGAGACCCTCTCCGGCTACATACTCGCGGAATTAGGTCATATTCCTAAAGTAAAAGAAAAATTTACCCTAAATGGATTGCAATTTATAGTTAGCCAGGCAACTCCAACCCATCTGGAATGCGTCCGTTTAATTATTCCCCGCCGTTAAATGGCGCTTACCCCTCTTCTAATTTTCTGCCCGGGAGCCATTTTGATTTTGGCAGAGAAAGTTTTATATTAGGCGGTTCCCGGTAATTTTATGGGATTTTTCCCGGATCTCCGGAAACTTCATTGCGGAAGGCCCTAACCGTTTTGCTGAGAAAGATGCACACAATAAAAGAATCCACTTCACCTGGCGGCCGCAATTTAAAATTGCTTCTGGCTTACGAGGGAACTCGTTATCACGGCTGGCAATACCAGGAAAATGCGCACACGGTTCAGGCGGAAGTCGAGGAAGCGCTTCATAAACTTACCGGAGAAAAACTGCGTATTATCGCTTCCGGCCGGACCGACGCGGGAGTGCACGCCCGGGGGCAGGTTATCAATTTCCGCACCGTATCTAAACTGACGCCCCGGACATTTTTGCAGGGAATGAACGCGTTTCTGCCGCGGGAGATACGAGTATTAAGCGCGGAAGAGGCTGACCCGTCATTTCATGCCCGGTTTTCGGCGCGCCGCCGGACGTATCAATATTTCCTGACTCTAAAACCGCGAGTGCTGGAGCGGAGATTCTGTTGGGAATGCCGTTACCCGCTGGATGTGAAAGTGCTTCGCCGCCTGGCGGGTAAAATAGTGGGAAACCACGATTTCAGCGCCTTTGCCCGCAGGAAGGCTCAGGCGGAACATAAATGTTGTATCGTTGATGAATCGCTCTGGCGCGAAGAAGATGAATTCCACATCTATCGCATTGCCGCCAACCGGTTTCTCCACGGAATGGTCCGAACTCTGGTGGGAACTATGGTGGATGTGGCCCGGGGCAGGTTCTCCGAAAAGGATTTCGACCGTATTCTGGCATCCCGGGACCGCACGCAGGCCGGGATGGCGGCGCCCGCCCGGGGATTAATCCTGGAAAAAGTGGAATATTGAGGCCCTGATTTTTTCCGCAGAAAATTGAGGCAAAAAGGATCGCAGAATGCAGCAGGCAGAAACCGGATTGGCAGAAAAGGAAATCCCTGATTTTTCCGGATAAATTAAATGCTTTGTTTTTATTTGGAAAGAAAACCGTTAAATTATAAGGATTAAAAATAATGAATATTTATGGCTTGAAATTGGTGCGGAAAGTGCAGGAAAAACATAAACGAGGGCTTTTCTGCTGCCCCAAGTGATATGGAGGGACAATGAAATTTTTTATTGACACCGGGAACATTAAGGAAATTGAGGAAGCTGCCGCCCTCGGAATTTTAGATGGCGTAACTACAAATCCCAGTCTGCTGTCCCGGGAAGAAGGCGATCCATACGAAAATCTGAGGGAAATTTGCAATATCGTGGATGGCCCCGTCAGCGGCGAGGTAGTGGCTACGGACCTGGAAGGCATGCTCAAGGATGCGTACTTCCTGTCCGGAATCGCCGATAACATCACCGTGAAACTACCCACCACTAAAGAGGGTGTAAAGGCTTGTAAAATATTAACTTCCGAAGGAATTAGCGTAAATATGACGCTGGTTTTTTCTCCCATGCAGGCATTGATGGTGGCCAAAGCGGGCGCCACTTACGTCAGTCCCTTCGTGGGGCGGCTGGATGACATCAGCAGCGACGGAATGAAGGTGGCTTCCCAAATCATTCAAATTTATGAAAATTACGGGTTTGAAACCGAGGTACTGGTGGCCAGCGTCCGTCATCCCATGCACGTGGTCCGGGCGGCGCTGATGGGTGCGGACATCTGCACGATGCCGTTCAAGGTCATCAATCAGTTGTTTAAACATCCGTTAACCGATATTGGCCTGGAAAAATTTCTCAGCGATTGGCAAAAACTGCAAAAAGAGGAATCCCGATGAAAAATCGGTATTTTTTTCACTTCTGGGCACTGTTATTGCCCGTCTTTTTAATGGCCTGCCAAAGAACGGATCAAACTGCTGCGGCGGGGGGCGATTCACTTTTTCTGAAGAAAGCCTATGCCCAAGAAGATACCGGTTCCGTTTCTCAAAGGACGGATGATCTCTACAATTCCCGGCAGAATGCCATTACCCGTGCGGTGGCCCGGGTCAGCCCGGCGGTGGTGGGCATCAATGTAATGCAGGTACGAAGGGTAATTCAGCGAAGCCCCTTCAGTATGGATGATCCGTTGTGGCGATCCATTTTCCCCGAACTTTTTCGGGATCGTGTTTACGAGCAAAAAGTGGAATCTCTTGGTTCCGGTTTTCTTATTCCCCGGACGGTTACCTGGTCACCAACGACCACGTAGTGGAAAACGGCAAGAAAATTATCGTTACCATGACCGACGGAAAACGTTACAATGCCAAAATTGTTGGAGAAGATTACTTAACGGATATTGCACTGCTGAAAATTGACGGCAAAAATTTGCCCTACATCGTGATGGGAAATTCCGATAAGCTCATCGTGGGGGAGTGGGTGATTGCTCTGGGAAATCCTTTCGGTCTGTTTGCCCTGAATGATAAGCCCACCGTGACCGTCGGCGTCGTCAGCGCGCTGGGTCGCGATTGGGGACGTACATCGGATAAAGGCCGTCTTTACATGGATATGATTCAGACCGATGCGGCCATTAACCATGGAAACAGCGGCGGTCCACTGGTAAACTCTCTCGGCCGGGTCATTGGAATGAACACTTTTATTTTTACCGGAAGCCAGTACCAGGAAGGTTTTATCGGCATCGGTTTTGCCATTCCGATTAACCGCATTCGCACCGTGGTGAAAGAAATAAAGCTCCACGGCGGCATCAATCGCAATTACTGGCTGGGTATTCTTAA
>Ga0114931_10010711_pt1 | contig 10890 bp, 6 predicted proteins | sample 2SBtaG_FD_89579 | JGI IMG/M metagenome (GOLD analysis project Ga0114931, IMG submission 89579) | Deep subsurface microbial communities from Kolumbo volcano to uncover new lineages of life (NeLLi) - 2SBTROV14_V59a metaG | ecosystem: Environmental > Aquatic > Marine > Volcanic | place: Kolumbo...
ACCACCCTCTACCGGGCCAACCTCGAGCTCGGGCTCGCGCTGTCGGTGCGCGTGCGGCTGGGGCAGTTTCGCGCGGCGACCTTCGCCGCCCTGGTCGACGGCGCGACCGCGCTGCCGTGGGCGCTGTGGGTCGACCCGGCGCGCGGGCTGCGGATCAAGGCGACGGCGAGCAAGTCGCGCCTCCACCACACCGGAGCCATCGCCGAGCGGGTGCTGGCCGGCGCCGGCGCTGCGCTGGGTACGCCGGTCGCCGTCGCCGCGGCCGGGGAGGGGGCGGCCACCGTGCTGGTGCGCATCGTTCGCGATCGGGTCACCATCTCGATCGACACCAGCGGCGAGTTGCTCCACCGCCGAGGCTATCGCCAGGCCACCGCCAAGGCGCCGCTGCGCGAAGACCTGGCCCGCGCGCTGATCGTCGCGTCGGGCTGGGAGCCAACGACGCCGCTGGTCGATCCGATGTGCGGCGCCGGCACGCTGGTGATCGAGGCCGGCCTCTTGGCTGCCGGCCGCCCGCCCGGGGGCGCCCGCCGCTTTGCCTTCGAAGACGCTCCCGGCTTCGACGCCGCCCTGTGGTCGCGGCTTCGCGACGCCGCGCTCGCCCGCGCTCCCGCGCACCCGCTGCCGCCGCTGTTCGGCAGCGATCGCGATGCCGGCGCCATCGAGGCGTCGCTGGCCAACGCCGCCCGTGCCGGCGTCGAGGCCGATTTTGCCCGCGCCGCGCTGTCGGCGGCTCCCGGGCTGGCCGCGCCGGGACCGGCCGGCGCCGTGGTCTGCAACCCGCCGTTCGGTGGCCGCATCGGCCGAGGCCGCGATCTGCGCCCGCTCTACCAGGCGTTCGGCAACCGCGTCCGCGCACTGCCGCCGGCCTGGCGCGTCGGCCTGGTCACCGCCGATCAGGGGCTGGCCCGCGCCACCGGGCTGTCGCTGTCGAGCGCGCTCATGACCGACCACGGCGGCCGCAAGATCTTCTTCTTCTGCGGCACCGCCGCGGAATAGCCGCCCCCGCGCCCGCGTTTTTCGCCTGCGCGATGAGGCTGCTGCCGGCAGACCTGGTGGAGTTGGTGTGTGCGCGGTACCCGGTGCCGATCGCGGACGCCACGCGTGCGCTGCTGGCCGCCGACGGGTTGCACGAGCAGCGCGACCGCGTGGTCGAGTGCTTTCGCGCCACGGCGCGCACGGTTGCCGCCGTCGCTCTGGCCGCCCGCGCCGCTGCCGGCGTGCGCGCCCGCGGTTGTGCGCGGGGACTGGAGCCGCTGCTCGCCGCGCGCCAGGGGCGGCCGATCACCGACGGCCAATGGATCGGTCTGGCGCGCGCGGCGCTGGCGCCGTGGGCGGGCTGTCCGGCAGCGTCGCCGGTACCGGAGCTGGTGGTGCTGTTCCACGGCCGGCGACGGCGGCGCCTGGCCCGCGCGCTGGACTCGCTGCTGGCGATGCGCCGGAGCGAAACCGTGGCCCACGGCGCGACCGGCGACGACCCGGAGCTTCGCGCGATCCTGGCCCGCCGGCTGCCGGCGCTGATCGTCGCGTTGCGCGCCCTGGCGCCGGCGTGGGATCGGCTGCAGCTGGTCGTGCCGCTCGATCCCCGGCGTGGCGGCCAGCGCGCGCTGCTCCTGGCCGGGGACACGCCGATCCGCGATCGCTGGCGGCGCGTCGACCTGGCAACCGGGTGCGCGGTCGATCCGGGCAGGGTTCACGCGGTCGATCCGGACGGCAGGCCGCTTTTCGGGATGGCGCCGTTCGCGCGCATCGCCGACGCCTCCGGCGGCCCCGGCCTGGCGCTGGCGCTCCTCGACGGCGTCGACCGCCGCGGCGCGCGCTACGTCGAGCTGCCGCAGGCACGGGCGAGCTGGATCGACGCGGCGCCGGTGGTCGGCGTGCTGGCGCGTCTCATCGGTCCCGATCTGCCGGCTGCGCCGCGGCGCGCGCGCCCGGCGGCGCCAGTGGTCGCCATCGCGGCGGCGGTGGCGTGCGTCGTCGCCGGTGGTGTCGGGCTGCGCGGCCTCTTCGTCGGCGGCGGTGGCTCCGCGGTCGTCGCTGCGGCGCCCGCGCTCGCCCCGTCGCCGGTCGCACCGGCCGATCGCGAGGCCGACGCTCGCGCCGCGCTGGCCGACGCTGCGCGCTTGCTCGACCGCGATCCGACAGCCGCCCTGGCGCGACTGGCGACCATCCCGGATGACAGCCACGCGCATCCCGCCGCCCGCGTGCTCGCCGCCGACGCCGCCCGCCGCGGCGTTGCCCGGCGCGTGCTCCGCGCCGCCGGCAGCTGGGTCGGCGCGCTGGCCGTGGCGCCGGCCGGCGACGTTGCCGTGACCGGCAGTCGCGACGGCGCCGTGCAGCTGTGGAGCGTCGACGGGGATGGTGGCGAGGCGCTGCCCGGTCACGACGGCGCCGTCCTGTCGGTGGCCATCTCCGCCGACGGCCGGTGGGTCGCGTCGGGCGGCGCGGACGCCACGGTGCGCCTGTGGGATCGCGAGCGGCGCGCCGGGCAAGCACTGATCGGCCACCGCGGTTGGGTCCAGGCGCTGGCGTTCTCGCCCGACGGCCGCTGGCTGGTGTCGGGCGGCGACGAGGGCCAGGTGCGGCTGTGGCCGGTGAACGCACCCGGCGAGCAGGCGCGGGTGCTGCTCGGCCACCGCGGCGCGGTGACCGGCGTCGGCATCGCGCGCGCCGGCACGCTGGTGGTCAGCACCGGCGCCGACCGCACCGTGCGCACCTGGTCGCTGCCGCGCGGCCGCGCTCGGGTGCTGGGTGGGCACCGCGCGGCAATCACGCGCATGCTGCTGGAAGGCGACCGTCTGGTCACCGCCGATCGCGCGGGCGAGGTCCGGGTCTGGTCGCTGGCCGCGGGCCGCGAGCCGCGCGGTCGCCGGGTGGCCGCGCGCGGAGCGGCGATCACCGCGCTGGCGCCGGCCGGCGAGGCGGCCGTGCTGGTCGGCGACGATCGCGGGCGCGCCGCGCGGGTCGAGCTGGGCAGCGGTCGCGCGCGCGAGCTGGTGCGCGGCTCGGTGGCGGTCAGCGCGGTGGCCGAGGGTGCCGACGGCGTCGCGGTCGGGTTCGCGGACGGCGCCATCCGCCTGGCTCGCGGCGGCGCGTTGCTCGGTCACCGCGATACCGTGCGCGCGCTGGCGCCGGCCGGCCGGCTGCTGGTCTCGGCCGGCGGCGGCGGTGGCGTCAGGGTGTGGGCGCCGCTGCCGCGCGATCGCGTCGCGCGCAGTCACCGCGGTCCCGTCACCGACGTCAGCGGCGACCGGCCGGTGCGGGGCGGAGGCGCCGTGGTTGCGCGGGCCGGCGATCTGATCGTGCGCGGCGGCGATGACGGCCGCGTGGTCGCGCGCGCGGCGCCTGGCGGGCGGCTGGTGTGGAGCGCGCGGCTGTCGGGCGCGGTCACCTGGATCGGCGTCTCGTCCGACGGCACGCGCTTCGCGGCGACCAGCTGGGATGGCGAGGTCGCGGTGTGGGATCGCGTCGGTCACCCGCTGGTGCCAGCGGCGTCGCTGGGTGACCGCGCCACGGGCGGCAGCTTCTCGCCGTCGGGCGCGCGCCTGGCGGTGGTCGGCTGGGACGGTCGTGTGTGCGTGATCGACCTCGAGCGCGACATCCGCACTACCTCCCGGCTGGGCGACGCCACGCTCAACGACGTGGCGTTTTCTCCCTCCGGCGACCGGCTGGCCATCGTTGCAGACGACGGTATCGTCCGCCTGGTCTCGGTCGCCCGCCAGCGTCTGGTCGTCGACCGGCAGTTGCCGGCGCAGGCCAGCGCGGTCACCCGCGTCGCCTTCACCACCGACGGCGGCGCCGTGGTCGCCGGCGCGCGTGACGGCAGCGTCTCGGTGACCGAGCCGCGCTCGGGGCAGACGCTGCGCTTGCGCGCCGCCGTCGGCGCGGTTACCGCCCTGGCGGTCACCGCGTCTGGAATCTCGAGCGGCCACGACGACGGCGCCGCCGTGCACTGGGCGGCCGCGCTGCCGGTCGATCCGAAGACGGGAGTGGCCCGGCCACCGCGCGGATGAGCTATCGTCCGCCCCATGGCTGATCTGCAGATCGAAGAGCTCGCCGTGGGCGAGGGCGCCGAAGCGACGCCCGGCGCGCACGTTCAGGTCCACTACACCGGGTGGCTCACCAGCGGGCAGAAGTTCGACAGCTCACTCGACCGCGGTCGTCCGTTCGAATTCGAGCTCGGCGCCGGTCGTGTGATCAAGGGATGGGACCAGGGTGTCGCCGGCATGCGCGTCGGCGGCAAGCGCAAGCTGACCATTCCGCCGGACCTCGGCTACGGCACCCGAGGCGCGGGCAATGTAATCCCGCCCAACGCGACGTTGTTGTTCGAAGTCGAGCTCCTCGGCGTCGGCTGAAAGTCGCGGGTCCGGCCCCCGGATCTGTGGTACAGCGGGGCCGATGAAGGCACTCACGAGTCGGGCGGCCCTGGTGGTCGCGGTGTGGGCGGGGCTCTTCGGGGCTTGTAGCAAGGACAAGACCAAGGGCTCCGCGTGGGAGCAGCTCGGCCGCTCGCCGGCGGTGGAGAAGAACCGGGCCGCGGCGGCTTCGATCAAGTCGCCGCCGATGCTGGCGCAGGTGCCGGCCGACACGCCGTACGTCTTCGCCCTGCTCGAGCCGATCCCGCAGGCGTACTGGTCGCGGACGTGCGACGCGATGTGCGCGCCGCTGGAGAAGCTCCTGGCCAGCGGCACCACGCTGTCGGGGCAGCGCAAGGGCGACCGGTTGATCCGCGCCATCGCCGGTGAGATCGTCGGCAAGCTGTCCAAAGACGGCCTCGCGTCGCTCGGGCTGAGCGCCAAGATGCGCATGGTGATCTACGGTCTGGGCACACTGCCGGTGATGCGCGCCGAGCTGGCCGATGCGAAAGCGTTCGCCGCGACCATCGCGCGGATCGAGAAGAACAGCGGCACGACGTTTCCCCAGCGCACCCTCACCGGTCAGCCCAAACCGACGCCGTTCTACTACACGTCCGGCGCCGGCGAGGCGCTGGCGATCGGCGTCGTCGACAAGGAGCTCGTCGCCACCTTCGGGCGGATCGGTGCCGTCGAGGCCGAGCTGCCGGTGCTGTTCGGTGGCCAGCCGGTGCCCGGGCCGACCATGGCCGACGGCGCTGCGCTCAAGAAGATCGCCGCCGACTACGGCTTCGCCGGCTACGGCGTCGGCTATGTCGACTTTCACAAGCTGATCGAGGCCTCCTACCCGACGCCGATGCCCGTGGCGCCCCCCGCCGGGGCACCGGCGACGGCAGCGGGCGCGCCGTCCACCGATCCGCAGGCCACCTGCCGAGCCGCCCTCGAACGCGGTGCCGCGGTCTTCCCCCGGATGGTCTTCGGCTACGACGAGATCAGCGCCAAGCGGGCGTGGATGAGCAGCGTGCTCGAGGCCGACCGCGACACCGCCGCCGCGCTGAAGGCGGCGCAGCTCAGCGTTCCCGGCGTGACCTCGCGGATGCCGCAGGGCGCGCTGCTGGTTCTCGGCGGCGCCGTGGATCGCGGCAAGCTGACGCCGCTCTATCACCGGGCGATGGCGTGGGCGAACGAGACCTCGTCGGCATGCGGCGGCGGCGCCCTCGACGACCTGCAGGGCGGCTTCGCCAACCTGGGCATGGCCGGTGGTCTCGATTTCGATGACGTGAGCGGCGGTGTGCTCGCGTTGATGTCGATCGATTTCAGCGGCGGCATGCCGCAGAGCGCCAGTGGCTTCGCCATCATCGGGGTCAAGGACGCGGGCAGCTTCCTGCAGTCGCTGGGTATGCTGCTCGGCGACTCCGCAGGCAAGGTGAAGGCGGACGGCAAGTTCCACACCGTCGACCTCGGTCCGGTGGCGAGCTTCGTCAAGTCGCCGGTGAAGATCGCCGGCAAGGATGGCGCCGTCGTCATCGCCGCCGGCGACAAGGCGCGCGCCACCGCCGAAGATGCCACCCGCGGTCCGGCGTCGCCGTCGCCGTTCCTGGTGCTGGCCTACGATGTCGGCAAGCTGCAGAGCATGATGGGATCGATCATGCAGGCCACGCCCGAGCTCGCCGCGCTGATCAAGGCCGAGGGGAAGCTGCTCGGCCCGGCGATCTTCACCGTGCAGCCGCAGCCCAACGGCCTGGGCATCACCGCGCGTCTCGATCTTCTCTAACGCTGGCCGAACGCGGCCAGGAGCAGCGCGCGGACGTCGGCGGCGATGCCGGGGCAGCCGCTGGCCCGCGGACCGGCGACGTTGAGCGTGGACACCGGGTGCGCGTCGAGCCAGTCGCGCAGGCGCGCGGCCGGATCGGCCTCGACGTCGAGATCGAGGTGCAAGAGCGGCTTGCCGCGGCGCCGGGCGATGGCTGCGGTCAGCGCGCTGCCGCCGGTCGGCGCCCCGCGAGTCACCAGCAGAGTGGCGTCGGCACGGGCGACGTTGGCCTCGGTGCGCGTGGCGTAGTCACGCGACGGAAGCTCGGTGAGTGGGTAGCGATCGGGAATGCGGCCGTCCTCGGCGCGCCGGCCGCGTGGACAGGCGCCACCGATCTCGAGCCCTAGCTCGAGACCGGCGTCCAGCGCGCCGCGGTCGGCGCCGGTCTGACCGCCGGAGATGATGTGCGTGGGTCGGGCGCCCACGGCTAGACAGAAAGCGTCACTGTGGGTCGGTGTACATCGCCTCGATCTGGTCGGCGAAGTGCTCGTTGACCTTCTTGCGCTTGACCTTGAGGGTCGGCGTCAGCTCGCCGTCCTCGATGGTCAAGCTGCGCGGCAGGATGGTGAACTTCTTGATCTGCTCGACCCGGGCCAGGTTGCGGTTGACGCTGTCGATGGTCCGCCGCACCTCGGCGCGAACGCGCGCGTCGTCCGGGTTGGGCTGTTCGCCGTTGGTCGCGCCGAGGAGCTTGCGCAGCTCTTCTTCGTCGATGGTGATCAGCACCGACAGGAACTTGCGCCGGTCGCCGATGACCACCGCCTCGCTGATGAGCGGGTTGTTCTTCAGCGAGCCCTCGATGTTCTTGGGCGCGATGTTCTTGCCGCCGGCGGTGATGATGATGTCCTTCTTGCGCCCGGTGATCGACAGGAACCCCCGGCTGTCGAAGGCGCCGAGATCGCCGGAGTGCAGCCAGCCGTCGATCAGCGTCTCCGAGGTGGCGGCCTCGTCCTTGAGGTAGCCGAGGAAGACGTTGGGTCCGCGCACCAGGATCTCGTCGTCGTCGCCCAGCGTGACCTCGCAGCCGGGGATCGGCTGGCCGACGGTGCCGTACTTGGTCGCGCGCGGCATGTTGAACGTGGTCGGTCCGGTGTCCTCGGACTGGCCGTAGACCTCGTGAATGATGATGTCGAGGCCGCTGAAGAACTCGAGGATCTCCTTGGCCACCGGTGCGGCGCCAGAGACGCACATGCGGGCGCGGCCCAGCCCCAGCGCGGGCTTGAGCTTGGACAGCACCAGCCGCTTGGCCACCTCGTACTGCAGTTCCACGGCCAATCCGGGCGTGCGTCCCTGGTTGATCAGGGCGCTGCGCTGGCGGCAGAGCTGCTGCACCCAGTCGATGAGCAGCTTCTTGGGTCCGGTCGCCTCCTCGAGCTTGGCGGCGACGCCGGCGTGGAACTTCTCCCAGATCCGCGGCACGCCGAAGACGATGGTCGGCTGCACTTCCTTGAGGTTGTCCGGGACCTTGTCGATCGATTCGGCGAAGTAGACGCCGGAACCGGTCAGCGCCGGGCCGTGGATGGTGAACATCTGCTCGGCGATGTGCGACAGCGGCAGATACGACAGGCAGACGTCCGAGGCCCGCGAGCCGACCATCTTCTGCGCGGTGGTCGCCGTCCAGCGCAGGTTCTCGTGCGACAGCATCACGCCCTTGGGCGGGCCGGTGGTGCCGGAGGTGTAGATCAGCGTCGCCAACCCGTCCGGCTCGAGCCCGTCGAGCCGGGCGTCGAAGTCGCTGTCGGAGACGTCATCGCCCTTGGCTTCGAGCTCTTCCCACGACAAGACGAGCGGGTCGTCGATCTTGGGCACGCCCTGCATCATCACCACGTGCTTCAAGCGCGGCAGCTGGTCGCCGTCGGCGTGGTACTTCTGCGTCTTGATCTTCTCCCACTGCCCCTCGTCCTCGAGCAGGATCGCGTGGGCGTCGGCGTGGTCGGCGATGTACTTGACCTCTTCCGAGCTGCACGTGGTGTAGATACCGGCGCCGACGCCGCCCGCGGCCATGGCACCCATGTTGAAGATGCACCAATCGGGGCGATTGAATCCGAGCATGCACACCTTGCCGCCCGGCTCGAGCCCGAGCGCGAGGAGCGCCTTGCCCACGCGCCGCACTTGCGCCGCGTAGGTCTTCCAGTTGGTGGTTCTCCAGCTACCACTGCGCTTGACCGCATAGGCGGGGCTGAGAGGGCGCGTGCGCGCGGTAGCGAAAAAACGAGCGGGAATGGTGTCTGCCACGAGCGTCCTCCGTCCTTCCGGTGCCGAATCCTAGCGCAAAATGCGGCTCAGCGCGTCCACACCTTGGTGAGCTGGCTGGCGGTGGCGTAGACCACCGGGCCCTCGTCGTTGGCCGCCAGGTGCTGCTCGACTCGGCTCAGCACCGTGGTCAAGGTGGTCTTGTAGATGCTGGAGAAGTTGGGCGGGTGGTAGCCGATGGAGAGGACCTTGGGCTCGGCGAGCGCGCCGCCCGACCAGTTGGCGTTGAAGATGTCGAGCATCTCGTTGGCGGTCACGTAGTCGACCAGGATGCCGTTGTCGGGCACCTCGAGCACACCCGAGGACGGCTCGCCCGGCTGGAGGATGTCGTCCGACGACGGGTAGTAGGGCTGGCTGGTGTCGTTGATGGTCGCCCAGTGCTCCATGTTCCAGGTGTAGAGCACGCCGTTCTGCTGGCCCATCCACTCCTCCATGCGCGCCCAGTTGTTGGCGCTGCCGTCGACCACGAAGCCGTCGTTGGCCAGCGCCTGCAGGGTGCCCTCGTCGGCGGTCCAGCCGCCGGCGCGGAAGGCGGTCGGCTTGTCCAGACCGTAGGTGGTGAACAGGTCGTCGGCCGCCTGCAGGATGGTGGTGAACTCCTCGGTGGTGTAGCTGGAGACCTCGACCGTGTAACCGGTGGCGTCACCGGCGTCGTAGACGGTGGACGGCTCGGTGTGGCACGGCACGGTAGTGGTGTCGACGAAGTTGCAGTACGGGTGGATGTGCAGGCCGATCTCGTCGCCGTAGGTGGTGCGCATCATCTTGACCCAGTCGACCAGCTCACCGCGTCGCTGCTCGCTGACCGCCGGATCAGTGAAGGTGTACGGCCCGACGAAGTGGGTTAGCTTCATCTGCGGGAAGGTGGCGTGGAGCTCTTCCTGCAGCTGCAGCGACAGCGGCCTGTTGTCCGAGTCGTCCCAGTCGGTCGATACGAATAGATAGAATGGATGGGAGCGGCGGATCTGCCGGCTGGCGAAGGCGATCTCGGCATCGGGCAGGGCCAGGAGCAGCTGGTGGTCGCCGGCCGGCAGGGCGGAGACGTCGATGGGCCCGACGAAGTCGGCGCCGCCGGCGTTCAGCGCGTACGGCCCGTCGCCGTCGATCCAGGCGTCGACCCCGGTGGTGCCCTCGGGCGCGGTCACGCGCAGGTCGACCGCGTCGTTGCCCGGGGTCAGCCCGTTGCCGACCAGGTACCAGTTGCGCAGGCCCGACACCGAGTAGGCCGGGTCGTCGGCGGCCGGCGCCGCCGGCGGCATCGGTTGGTCGTCGCCACCGCCACCACAGGCAGGCGCCGAAACGGCCAGGAGGAGGACGAGTGAGACAATCCGGCGCGGACCCATGCCGCGCCTATACCATGTGGCGGCTATTTCGAGCGGCGGATCCGCACCAGGGTCGGGTGATCGTCGGCGGTGGTCTGCAGCCGCGAAAACCCCGGCGGCATCGCCGGCTGGGTGAAATTCTAGACGTAGCGCGCGTCCCGGGGGGACAGGTTGACGCAACCTTGCGACTTGGTTCGCCCGTACTGCTGGTGCCAGTAGGCGGTGTGAAAGGCGATGCGTCCCTGGATGGTCACCACCCACGGGGCCAGGACGTCCCACTTGTGGTGGTAGCCCGGGCGCGAGGTCATGCGCGCGATCGGCCGCTTTTTCTCGATGCGGAACTCGCCCACCGGCGTCGCGGTGTTCGCGGTCGACACCAGCGTGGCCCAGACCGGGCGCTGGCCCGCGTAGGCGATCAGTAGCTGCTGCGACAGGTCGATGTCGATCCAGTGCTCGCCGGCGCCGACCTCCGGGGGGGCGGGCCAGGTGGCGATCGAGATCCGCCGGCGGTCGACGAAGCGGCCGTCGCCCAGCGGCACCAGCGTGCGCCGGCCGGCGCGCACCGGCTCGCCGACTTCGCCCAGCCAGCTCTGCGGGGCGACGAACCCGTGACCGCGCGAGCCGTCCTGCTCGTAGACCCGCGTCCGCCGCGGCCCGACGAACGCCAGCCGCTTGCCCCGCGCCCCCGGCGCCAGCGCGTGTCCTGAAAAGTCGATCGACCGCACCACCTGCGCGTCGGCCGCGGGAATCCAGCCGGCGTGGACTTTGACGTAGCGCTCGCCCTCGTACGTGCGCTCGCCGCGGTACTTGAACCCACCTTGCCCCGGCAGGTCGACGCCGTTGGTTCGCGCCGCCGCATCGTCCAGCGTGGGATACGCGATCGCGTCCTGAGTGGCGACGAACGTGTACGGCAGCGCCTTTCGCCGGCCGGTCTCTGCCGTCGCCGCATCATCGGTCGGCCGCGCGTTGCGCGAGCACAGCCACGTCCGATCGTAGATGCGCAGCCACTCGCCTTTGCACCGCTTGCCCTCGGCCCGCTCCAGCACCTCGAAGCGCGCGCCCCGCACCACGTGTCCGCGGCTGTGCCGCCCGTCCGGCGCGGTATAGACCTCAGCCCCGTGGCGGGTCTCGACCACGTCCGCCCGGGCCGCCGTCC
>Ga0114931_10010712_pt1 | contig 10890 bp, 7 predicted proteins | sample 2SBtaG_FD_89579 | JGI IMG/M metagenome (GOLD analysis project Ga0114931, IMG submission 89579) | Deep subsurface microbial communities from Kolumbo volcano to uncover new lineages of life (NeLLi) - 2SBTROV14_V59a metaG | ecosystem: Environmental > Aquatic > Marine > Volcanic | place: Kolumbo...
AGAATACCTGAATTCGGAAGGTGTGAAAATATTTAACCCGATTTTAATCGAATTTTTACAAAAGAAACTGATTATTCCTGCTTTGAAGTGAACGCTGTATTTTGTTGTTAAACAAATGTGTAGGGGCGTTTAATTAAACGCCCCTACTGTGACATTCAGCAACAATTCTCAACGATGCCAGCTTCGCCAGGCTGTCTCGAGTTTCCGGACGTCGCCGCTGCTATCCGCGGCGAGAATGTCCCAGGCTTTTTCGATTGCGCCGATCTGCGCGTTGGTTAACTTCCAGGAAAGCGGCGGCGTGTAGTCCTGCCCCTCTTTGCTAAAGGAGGGCATTCGCGGAAAGGTAATGGTAACGCTTTCCAGGTTGATTTCGTCTTTCCAGATTCGCTTCAGGTTGCGAATTTCCTGATCATTCCGGGCAATTTGGGTGGAAGTACGCACCTGGAACAACGCCATCAACGGGCCGGCGACCGAAACCACCCAGCCTTTCTGGTTTGCAACCGGCGGCAGATTTGTGACATCGGGAAAGGCGTTAATCTGCAATACCAGCACCCGCTTGATCTTGAGCTGTTTATTGGCCGGCAACACCCATTTATCCAGCCATTGCAGCGCGGTGAAAACGCCAAAGTTATCAAAATATCCACCATCGGCGATGTGAAACACTTGCTCGCCTTTGTCATTGCGGCAAATGGGTGTGACGTACGGAAACGTCGCCGAAAGCCGCGCGGCGGTGGTCACGTCAATATCGTAGTCTGTGTACAGCGAATTAAAATCCGTGTGTCGTTCCCGTAAATTTTCGCCAAATGTCATCGGCGTGAGCAAAAAACGCCGTCCGTCTTCCACCAGCGTGGCGTTAAAAACCGGCACCGGCAGCGCGCCCTGCATAATTTTTTCCCGCCAGGATGCAAAGGAGGCGTGAGGATGTTTCATCACCGATTTCCAATCAACCTCGATCACAGTGCCGCGATCCAGCAGTTTTGGCGGCAAAAAAGGCAGACCGATCAATCGCCAAAAATCGGGATACGCCAACCCCCAGCCGGTGGCGTCGAGACTCTCCTTGGTGGAATTATCAAAAATTTTGTGTAAATCGTATTTTTCCGGATAACCGCCCGGGCCGAAGTGATCGAGATAGTGCATGGTTCCCACCGCGCCCCCGGAAACAGAACTGATCAGACCGATGGCTTTGGCAAAATCATCACCTAATATCTCTTGAAAACCGATGAGCACCTTTGTCATCCATCCGGCAGCCTGAATGCCGCCGCCGCTGGCGCACACCACCACCAATGTTCGCTCGTCACTTCCCTGCTTGTCCAAGCGCAGATTTAGCGCATCAATCATTTTAACGGGAGAGGGCTTGCTGCCGGTCGCATCGGGCTTCATTTCATAAAAATGATCCACGTTAAAAAAGCCGTAAGTGATAAAAGACAGTAACATAAAGAGGATGACGACCGGCACGCGGGAAATATCAAAAAAGAAGGTAACCGCGCCAAAAAAGAGGGTGAGCATCATTATAATCAATATGATAAACAACAGTGTCGGCGCCTGAAAATCGCTTGCTTTTACCCGGGGGCGGAGCTTTACAAATCCAAAAACATACACAATCAATGCCACGATAAAAAACCCCGCGGCGGTCATGTGACCGGATTTTAGCCGGCTGGCCTGCGCGTCAACAATCCCTTTTTGAGCATCTTTGGGCATGTATTCAAAAATCCTCATCACCCAGGCGGTTACCTTTTGGGGCGGGTCCAACGTCATCATCACGGATGTAAAAAACAGCACTAAAATAGTGATGGCGACGCCTAAAATAATACCGAGCACTTTGTCTTGTGTATTAATATCAACGGAAAGCCAAGTTGTGAAAATGATGGTTGGTGCAGCTAAGCCGATTGACAATACATATATCCAGAATTTTGATAACGGATTCCATTCCGGCAGATCAAACCGCAGGGGCGCGTAGCTCAAAATGATGTCAAAACCAAGCGCGATGGACATGCCGGTCATAATCGCCGCGGAAATAACAAATGCCAACTGTCCTTTTGTGTTCAGCACGAATAAATTATTAAGCATTGTCGCCGCGACAAACACCGCAACAAATGGGAAGCTAAATAAAAAAATTCCCATTATTAGTGGCACGCGCAATAAAAAGAGATATTGCCAGGTGGCGTTAAAATATTGGCTCCACAGAAATACCACAAGCACGGCCAGTAAAAGGATGGCGCTAACGATTCTTCGCATGGCAACCTCGCTTTGGATTTGGTTTTTTTATCCACTGTAAAAAATCAGAATGAAGCTTGTTACTTATTAGATTACCGCGAATGATCGAATAAAACAAGCATATTAAGGACTCCTTTGGAGGGATGAGGTTAAAATGAAGAAAACTTAACAAAATATCGACCGTTTGCCAAAAAACCTCACCCCCAACCTGGGGTGAGGTTCTTGCCATTCCCCTTTTTCAATAACCATGCCAGAGATGTGTATGTAGAGTAGCCAACAAGGAGATGGGATATTAAGTTGTTGAAAATACGATCTTTAACTCAAGGTCTTAATACTACAACGAGACTCAGGATTGTGCTTATTTTAGCCGTAAATTAGTAAATTGAACACTAAAACGGATTTATTTTTATGATTACTACATGTCCAGCGGTAGAATTGACCTTGCCAGAGATAACAGGTCTTTTTGAGGAGTTGGAAAGGTTATCATTCGATGTTTAGTCCATTGTTCCGACGTAGTGAGCAGAGCCATCATGCTTACGACTACCTTCATGGTCTTCTCTTGGATATACCGCGTAAATCGATAGAGCCGATGGTCATCGAACTTCAAGGTCGAGCGGATAGTAATGCGATCCGCGCTAAACAGCAATTTATTGGTCAAGGCGGTTGGGAAGATACTTTTACCTAAATTGAGCGATTCATTTTTTATCCAGCATTTTTTTTGAAAAATAGTCCGAAACCTTATCGATCCGCCAGGCGCTAATCATTGATTCGGATTTTTTCGGTAATCGCTTTTTTTTCATCTCAAGTTTTGACAAATTCGAATAAAGACACCTCTAATTTTTCAAAACACTACGGTTTTGGGCGCACTCTACCCTTACTCTTTTCTGGTGTTCTTTCAAAGGGTTCTCCCCGGCGCTTTGTTATCCCGGCGATCCGGTTTGCATCACAATAAGCGGGGGAGATTGACATCGTTCCCATAATCTCAGAATATTTAAACGCTTATAGTTCGTTTGGGTTACTTTCAGAAGCCTTTGCCTGCTATGGGAGGTAATCTTTACAGCAAAGTCAATGACTTGCCGACGGAAAGTGTTGGGATAACTGCCAATCGGTAATATATCAGCGGTGACATCCCGTTTATAGAATTCAAAAGAGTTAAACGAAATCATGCGGCTTACTTAACGCATCGAAAAAGACGCATCAAAAATTTAAACCTACGAGAGTAAGTCTCGTTGTAGTATTAGCTTCTTGACAAAAAAGCTGTTTAAAGCGACACAATGCCCTCGTGTATGGCATAACGGATTAGACCGGCCGTTGTATAAATATCTAATTTTTCCATAAGATTTCGGCGATGTGTATCAACCGTTTTGGTGCCGATATTTAATTTATGGGCAATTTCTTTAATTGAAAAATCCTCTACGACCATTATCAACACATCTGTTTCTCTCTCTGTCAGTTTGACGGAAGGGGCCGGGCCACATCGTCTGAGTTGATTGCGATAATCATCGATAATCGCTTCTCGCAATGGTTCACTCAAATAAACTTTATCCAATAAAATCAAATGAATTGCGTTTACTAAATCTTTCGTACAGCAATCTTTTAACAAATAACCACTTGCGCCGGCTGCCAACATTCTTCTCACAAAAGCAGGCTCATCTCGCATAGATAACGCTAAAACTTTGGTATGGGTGTTTTTTTCCAGAATACGCTGCGTTGCTTCAATCCCGTTATACTTTGATTCAGGCAAATGTATATCCATTATCACAACATCCGGTTTTAATATTTTGGCTAACTCAACCGCCGATTCACCGCTTGCTGCTTCTCCGACAACTAAAAAATCTTTCTGCTTTTCTAAATTCACCCGCAATGATTCCCGAACAACATTTTGATCTTCGACTAATAAAATGGATGTTGCCATGTTGATTCCTCCCTTATAGATTTATAGTTAACGGCACAATGATGGTGATTTTTGTCCCTTCTCCTGGTGCTGTCTCGATTTCAAGAGTGCCGCCTAAAAAGTCCAATCGATCTGCAATATGAAATAATCCAAACCCTCCAGTTTTTCCGATTCGTGGTTGTAATTCGGTTCTGTCAAACCCAACGCCATCATCTTTTACAATGATGACTAAGTTGTTATCGCATTGATCCAACGTTATGCTTGCAAATGCTGCCTGGGAATATTTAATCGCGTTTACCAATATTTCCCGAACGGATTGATACAAAAAAACAGACAATTTTTCATCCACGGGCTCAGGAAATGTCCCTTCATTATATTTAATGACCAGGTTTTGCTGATTATTGAAATAGTGTATTAACGACTTAATCGCTTCCTTTAAACCAAGTTTTTGCAATACAGGAGAGCTTAGTTCAAAGATGAGCGATCGCGTCACTTTGATCACATGGTCGATTTCCCGGATCGTTTCATCAGTTTCATCAAGATTGCTTTGACATTCCTCGCATTTAAAATGCACTGCGCCGTCCAATAGCTGTCTTTTAATGAGTGCGAGTCTGCTACTAACATCCGCGTGCAAGCCCTCGGCGATAATTCTCCGCTCTCTCGCCTCAGCGTAAGAAAGTTCGGCGGCAACCTGCCTCAACTGCCTTTCACGTTTAATTAGTCTGGTTATTTCAAGCCCGGATGCGATAATAAAACGCAGTTTGCCATTCTCTTCAAATAAATTTGTTATCTGCCATTTTATAATGTGTTTAGTCTTTTGGGGGCAGATTTCTTCAGTTATGAGCCGCTGATCCCGGGAATTTTCAGTTTGAATTGCCTGCGAGATAAACCCCCTGAGTTCCGAAGAAAGATTTGTAACATCTTTGATATGATGATGTATTACTTCGGAGGTTTTCAGACCACACACTTTTTCAACGGCCGCATTTAACTTAAATATTCCCCCAGAGTGATCGACAACGATGATAAAAGCTGCTGTTGCATCAAGAATTGCGGTTGAAAAATGTTGTTCGGAAACGATTCTCCGATGGGATAACACTGCGCTAAAAACATATGCACCGGCCATTACAAGCAAGGCAAAACTACCGATAAAAAACGCCCACCAAAAATTTGCAGGTAGTTGACTCAAAGAACTTCTTCCATGTAAGCCCTAAAGATGCTTATCTTTGACAGCAATCTTAGCAGGGTTGATTTTCAAAAATTTCGTCTATATGAGTAAGTATTATCATCAGAAGTTATCCGTAATTACCGTAAAAGTCAAAAATAAGTTGCTTATTTTTCTATCATTGTCATTCGATCCCGTTTGCTTTGATAATTTTTATACAAATAACCATTAAAGGGATGGCCCTATTTCCGATGAAAAATTCATCGGAAAATAGAGTCATCCCTCCGAAATAGCTTTTTTCATTATTAGATAAGCCAAAATATAATCAATCAAATCAGATTTGGCAATGCGTCAATTCCTTAGATTTTATGCGTCAATTCCTTAGATCGCAATAAAAAGTGCACATTTTTTGTGCACTTTTCCGCATTTACGGCTAACTTTGTAACAAATTGATGTTTTTCTCTGGTTGCTTTTTAGCGACGAAGATGAACTCAACATATCCAGAGACGTTTCATTCTAAATTAAACCTGTCATTCCGGTAGTCTTTTTTGCCGGTCACAGACTCCTTCGGAGAATCTCCTGATAGCGGCAGAGATTCCGGTATTTTTCCGAAAAAACATCGAAAAAAACCGGAATGACAATCCGAAACACTTGCGAGGCCGAGGCGGAAATGACAATTTAAAACCTACAGAGTTAGAATGAAACACCCCTGAACATATTCCGCTCCGCACTCTGCATGAAACGCAGTTTATAAAATCCCAATCATTTCTCAAGCAACAAGTCTGTCAGGCAAATGGCTACAACTGATTTGTGAATTATTGTTTGATTTCAATAAAAGTCACAATTATATTCGCAACGCTGTTGAAAAACGCCGGGAATGCATGGCGGATTTTATGCTGCATTTTTATTCTGAAGGAAAGAATCTGAAAAATTACAAATTTATCATAACCCGCGGTTGGTATTCAATCCATTGAATCAATCCATTAAATTTCTTTAATTCATATTAAAACGAGGAATCGTATGCGTTATTTAATAACAATCAGTTTATCCATTCTCCTTTTTGCCTGCCAGGGCGGAAACAAAAACAACGCGATGAACCCGGCAGACCTTCAATTGTCAAGCCTGACCGACAGTATCAGTTACAGCATTGGCTCGTCTGTGGCAAGCAGCATTAAACCGGACGCAGCGGATATCAATATTGACGCATTAATTGCCGGCATCAGGGAAGGGCTGAAAGATGACGAAGGACGGTTGACCGATGCAGAAATGAACAAATGCCTGAACCAATTCAGACAAAAGCTTTCAAAAAAACAGCAGGAAGTGCAAGGGCGTTTATCCCAGGAAAATCAGGCAGCCGGAGAAAAATTTCTGAAAGAAAATGCACAGCGAAAAGGCGTTGTAAGTTTGCCGAGTGGATTACAATACGAAGTCATCAAAGAAGGCACCGGAAAATCCCCCAAAGCCACCGACAGAGTCGTTACGCAATATCGCGGCACTTTGCTTGACGGCACCCAGTTTGACAGCTCGTATGACCGTGATAAACCAACTGAATTCGCTTTAAATCGCGTGATAAAAGGATGGACAGAAGGCATTCAATTAATGAAAGTCGGCGCAAAATACAAGTTTTTTATCCCCGCGGATTTAGCGTATGGCACGCGCAGCCCTTCCCCAAAAATCCCACCAAATGCCACATTGATTTTTGAGGTGGAATTGCTTGGTATTAAGTAGGCTTACGCGTGCGAATTTTGTGTGCTGTTTAAGTTTATGAACATGTGTGGGGCAAGATCAAAAATATTTCCGGGATTGCCATTTAAGCCTGTCTGTGGGTTTCGGAAAAACCGATAGGCTGTCGAAATTATTTGCCGTTGAATATGCCAATTGAGCCGCGAGAGCGGGACTTTCCAATTGGCATATTTTCGATATGCCAGAAAAAACTGATTCGCCATTTGCAGAACAAATTCGCGTTGAAAATCGCAAAAATGCAGCTTGACAATAAATTTTGCCAAATCCTGAAGCGGGTCGCCGGCGGACATATCTTCAAAATCCAGCAAAGCGATTTGATTTTGGTGAACCAACATTTGATTGATGTGAAAATCACTATGAAGCGTTGCACGCGGTATTGCGGAAAAAGACGAAGCCGTTTGCGCTAATTGCTCAAGTTGCAACGCTAAATAATCGCGCAAATTTTCAAGATTCACGCCTAATACATTTACCTGTCGCCGCGTTTTTTTGAGATAATCTCCGAGTGTAACTTCCGGAAGGCCGGTCAACCGGGTTCCGTGAAAAATTGCCAGTCTTGCGGCAATGCTGTCCAATAATGCTCTGTAGTTTGTCCGGTTAATGATTTTTTCCGGTGATTGCCCTGGTAATGCCTGCTGCCAGATCGTTTCGGTTGCCGGACTAAATCCCAATGGTTCCGCGATACCAAAGCTGTCGGGCATTGACAAAGATTCTTTCCACAAATGCACCATCCGCTGATAAATTTCCCGCCCCTTTCCGGGTCGAAAATTTTTTCCATACATTTCCAGCGTTTTCGGTCCGCTTGCTGTTTGTGTTTCCAAATGAAAATGAATAATACAGCAAGAGGTCGGGCGATATTTCACGACCTCTATTGTCACTTTGACAATATCTTTGCATCGCCGAAAACCCGGCGGCAAGCGGTCATACGGGAGATGTTTTTTCACTTTTTCCGCATCAACGACGCCGGCCAAATGGTGCAGTTTCGGATCATTCGGAAACGCCCACACGATCATATCCGGTTCCGGCAGATGCACCACAGCCGCTCCAAAACGCGGCGGCGTGAGATGACCGCGCTAGATTTCCCGAAACTTTTTTTGGCCGCGACCGCCCTGGTACGCCCGAACATACAACATCTGCGTGCCCTGAACCTGCGTTCGTTTATCTTCAACAGTCAATCGGTAACAGGCGAACAGATGGGATTTATTTTTTAACCACGTCTTGGGATGCGCTTTGTACTCGGCATTTAATAGTTGGCAATCGCGAATCAAAAACCGGCCGTTTTGAAAACCGGGCAGATTTTTCTGCAGAAATTTTTTTGCGGATTGCGGATCTATCAATTTTCTGAATTCTTCCGCGACGCAACGCTTTTTTGTGAATTCTTCCCTAAGATTTGACAAAATGTAACTTTCCAGTAGGTTTCAATTATTTGAACGGATTAAAAATTAAACCGCACAGGTGATTCGCATAACCGCCCCATGACAGCGTCGCTTAACAATTGTTCAATATTTTCGACGCCATTCACGCCTTTCGATAAAAGGGTTTTGGCCGTTTCCGCGCATTGATTCACGCATCCGGGGATTTGTTTGCCGCCATCGTCCGCAATGCGGTGAAAAATACTCGCGCCGGCAAATGCCGCGACGCGTGATTGCATATCGCGCCAATCATTCCCGATGGTTTTTCGATAAACATTCAGCGCTTCCTGAATCGATTTCCGACAAGAATGAGTGGAATTAGTGGAAATTCCCCAAAAGATATAATGCCCCAGGAAAACGCCAAGATCATACGCCGGATCGCCAAAGCCGGAACTTAGCTCAAGATCGATGACCCCGATTTTTTGCGCGCCGATCCGGATGTTTTTGGGAACAAAATCAAGATGCAGGAAACGATTTTCACTTGCCGCATCGCTGCTGCGCTGTAATGTCGCTAAGTCTCTGTTCACGGCTTCGGAAAACGGCGTCGTTTTAAAACCCACGGTTCGCAGCGCAAGCATCATTTTCCAATGGCGTTTATCCGCGGCTTCATCACCCCACAGCGGCGCAATTTTTCCTTTCGACAGATGACATCGCGCTAAAAAACGACTGGCCGCTTTCGAGACGGCCGGATCAAATACGCCGGTTTCGAGATCATCCCGGAGCGATTTTCCCCCGGGGCATACTTCAGAGAGCATCAGCGTTCTTCGTTCCTTGTTGAAATGAATTACTTCCGGGAGTTCAATTTCAGCGGGCAGGTTGGCATTCAGCCATTTAATGGCCCGTCGTTCGACGGCCAGTCTTGCCCGCGGCTTGGCTGATCCTAACTGATCAAGACTTGCAGATTTAACGGTATCCATGGCGTATTTCACAAACAAACGTTTGCCGTCGTCAAGGCGAACGCGGAACACTTCATCGCGCTTCCCAGGCTTTGCGACGCTGATTTCTCCGATCTCCGCAAAACCGTTTTCCACTAATAACACCCGCACCTTTTCCCGGGTGATATCGCTCATTTCCTTCATGCCTTGCTGGCAGATTTTCCACACATTTTCGCGTTCATCCGGCGTTAAATGATCCGGGAGCGTTGCCATGAATGCATCGCGGCCGGCAATGCCGCGCGCCAGGTTTGCGCGTATTTGAGTCGCTCGCCCCGGCAGCGTGCCGGTCGGTGCGGCAATCACCTGTGCTGCAATCCCGGAACGATCAGTCATGTCGTTTAATTTACTAAAACGACCGTCGCCCTGCTCAAAATCGCTTTCGCCAACGCAAAACAACAAACAATCTCCTTTATCAACCCGCTCAAAATAACCGAACGCGTGTTTTACGGCGCTTTTGGGCGCAATTTCCACCCGCACGTTGGGGAGATTTCTCAAAAATATTTCCCAGATTTTCCGCGAAACATCCACGTCCAGCGCTTTGCGGGTGCCGGGAATGCCGCGTATTCTGTTGGTAATGATCACGACAACCTCATCGATCTCCGGCTGCGAGGCTAAATATTTCACCGCAGCAAAATGCGCTTTGTGCGGCGGTCGGAATGCGCCGGGAAAAAGCGCGATGCATCGTCCGTGGTGAATCTTATTGATCAAATTCGAAATCATAAGCACTCATCAACAAATCAATTATTCAATAATAATTCGTTCGGGTTTCTAAAAATTAAAATCCATTTTAAATGTAAACTGATAAGCAAGCTTGTCAACTTCCGGCCCAAAAGCCTTTCCGGCACGGAATAATCCCCCGCCGAGCTCTATTTCTAAACGTTCCCATTCTTCCAAACCAAAAATGACATCCCATTCCCAACCAAGACGCGGGTCGGAGCCGGTGGTTTTCGCCTTGATTTTCCCCCGCAGAGTTTTTGAAGGGTAAAATTGCGTATAACGGTGAAACAGAAATTCGACGGAACTGGATCGCAGCACATCAAAACCCGCTGACGCGGAAAGGATGGAAATGTTCGACAATTCCGGGCGGAACAGTTCGCCGTAATAGCGAAAGCGATCCACGCCGCTGTAGCGATTATTGTTTCGATGAATGCCGGTCTGGCGAAAGGTTCCGTTTAGGTTATCGTTGTCATTTTTATCACCGGTTGCAATCGCATAACTCATTGTAAGTGTGGGGTTAAGCGGCAATTTACTGATCCAGCTAAAGCCGCTGTCAAACGCCCAGCCGGCAGCGTTTACAGCAGATTTGTCATCCACCATTAATTTTTCCTCGCCATCGATTTCCACATCAGCATATCCAAAAGTGCGAATCCGCCCAATCATGCCGGCAGCGTCCAGCCAGTATTTTAGATCACCGGCCGCTTCCAGTTCAAATTCACCGGAAAATCGCGGGCCGATCCAGGCAAGGCTAACATCTTCTTCATCTTCCCGATCCGGGTTAAACAGGTCGCCGACGGCCGGGCGTTGGGAAAAATC
>Ga0114931_10010713_pt1 | contig 10889 bp, 9 predicted proteins | sample 2SBtaG_FD_89579 | JGI IMG/M metagenome (GOLD analysis project Ga0114931, IMG submission 89579) | Deep subsurface microbial communities from Kolumbo volcano to uncover new lineages of life (NeLLi) - 2SBTROV14_V59a metaG | ecosystem: Environmental > Aquatic > Marine > Volcanic | place: Kolumbo...
GAACCGTTCGTCAAGCAGGTTGCTCAAACGCTCAAAGCACGTCTTGAAACGGTGGCCTGCTCGCAGAGCGGCGTATGAAGGCGGCACCCTCCGACTCGCTCAATCTTTCGGCGCGGCAAACCCGGAAGATACACACCGTGCGTGGACACCAGTCGTCGTGGATGCCACCCGGAAGCCGGCCGAATTTCTCGCCGGTTCAGGCCGGTTCCGCGGCCAGAATTTGCTCGGAAACGTAGCGTAGAATGTCGCGGACGGAAATCACGCCCGTGATGCGACCATCGCTGAGCAGGGGGATATGGCGGTAGCCGCCGAGATCCATCTTGTGCAGCGCGAAGACGATTTTGTCATCCAATTCGAGCGTTTCCGGATCGCGAGTCATAAACTCCGAGATCGGCCGGTCCCCCAGCGTCTTGAAGCGTGTGTTGAGCTTCATCAGCGCGTCACGTTCGCTGAAGATGCCGACGACTTCGTCCGCCTCGGCAACCACCACGCAACCAACGCCGCGGTCGACCAGTAGCTTGAGTACGTCGGTAACCGGACAGTCCGGCGCGACGACAAGTGGGTCACGAGGCTGAAGCGATCGAATTCGATCCTTGACGATTCGCCGCTCCAGCGAAGATGAAGTTGGCCGCTTGCTCAAGAAGCCGAGCGGTTGCCCGCACCGCTCACAGGCGTCAACCCCTTCGATATTTTCGTGACTACATAGAGGACAAATCGTCACTTGACCACCCACGTTTCACCGGAACGGAATAATGTTTCCAGATCTCCGTCGCCCTTTTTCTTTCGGGCCTCGTCGATCTGATCGTTCAGTGCTTGGTCATACCGAGGATGATCGACCGCGCGAAACACGCCGATCGGCTCGGGGAAATCGGGATATCTCATGCGACTGAGCAAATAAGCCAGACTGGGCTCAGCGGCTTTTTCGTCGTGGAACAAGAGGTCATCCTCGGTCACTCCCTTGCCGAGATCGACGATTTCCGGTTCGAGCCCGTTGATGCGAATTCCCTTGTCACGGTTCTTGCCGAAAATAAGCGGCATGCCATGCTTCAGCTCAAGTGTGGTTTCCGCCTTGGTCTCACGATCGGTGGCATAAGAAAACGCCCCGTCGTTGAACACCACGCAGTTCTGATACACCTCGATAAACGCGGTTCCACGGTGTTCGGACGCCCGCTGAAGCACCATGCCCAAATGCTTGATGTTGACGTCGATCGAGCGGGCAACGAACGTGGCTTCGCAACCGATGGCGATCGACAGCGGATGCAACGGATTATCGATCACGCCCATCGGCGTGCTTTTGGTCACTTTACCGAGCGGTGAAGTGGGCGAATATTGGCCTTTGGTTAATCCGTAGATGCGGTTGTTGAAGAGGATAATGTTGATGTCCAGGTTACGCCGGATAGCGTGCATCAGATGGTTGCCGCCGATGCTCAACCCGTCACCATCGCCGGTGATGACCCAGACTTGTAGTTCCGGGCGAAACGACTTGAGTCCGGTTGCCATGGCCGGCGCGCGGCCGTGGATGCTGTGGACGCCATAGGTATTCATGTAATACGGAAACCGGCTCGAACAACCGATTCCCGAGATAAACACGGTGTTCTCGCGTGCGGCGCCGATGCTGGCCAGCACCTTTTTCATCTGCGCGAGAATCGCGTAATCACCACAACCGGGACACCAACGAACATCTTGGTCGCTGGCATAGTCACCCGGTTTCAAGACCTGAAGCGCGGATTGGCTGCTCATCATGTTCGCTCGCTACTGTTTTGTTTCGTCAAGCAGTTCATGGATTTTTTGTTCGATTTCCGACGCGGCGAATGGCTTGCCCTTGACCTTGTTCAGCCCGACGGCGTCGACCAGGAATTGGGCACGCAACATCCACAAAAGCTGTCCCATGTTGAGTTCCGGTACAAGCACCCGATCGTAACGGCGAAGGAGCTCGCCCAGATTCGCGGGAAAGGGGTTCAAATAACGCAGGTGGGCGAACGCCACTTCGCCGCCCGAACCCCATGCGCTGCGCACCGCAGTTTCGATCGCCCCGTAGGTTCCCCCCCAACCGATCACCAACAAGCGCCCCGTTTCGGGGCCCTCGACCGCTTGCGGAGGAATATCCTGGGCGATGCCGGCAACCTTGCGGGCACGCAGGTTGGTCATCTTCTGGTGGTTCTCTGGGTCGTAGCTGACGTTGCCCGTAATGTCTTGCTTTTCTAGTCCGCCGACGCGGTGCATCAAGCCTGGCGTACCTGGAAGGGCCCACGGTCGGGCAAGCCGGTTGTTGCGGGCGTACGGATGGAAAGGAACGCCGTTGGACGCGGGACCGGGGTGCTCAACCTTGAACTTCGGCAGCGATTCAACCTCCGGAAGACGCCACGGTTCGGAACCATTGGCCAAGTAACCGTCACAGAGCAGAAAGACGGGAGTCATATATTGCACCGCGATGCGGGCCGCCTCGATGGCCGCATCAAAGCAATCGGCCGGACTTCGCGGGGCAATGACCGGCACCGGGCAATCGCCGTTGCGGCCGAACATCGCTTGAAACAGATCCGATTGTTCGGTCTTCGTCGGCAAGCCCGTACTGGGGCCGCCGCGCTGATTGTTGACAATCACCAACGGCAACTCGATCATCACGGCCAAGCCGATCGCCTCGGTCTTCAGTGCCAGCCCCGGACCGCTGGTCGTGGTCACTGAAAGCGCGCCGCCAAACGAGGCGCCGATGGCCGCCGTGACGGCCGCGATTTCATCTTCCGCCTGGAAGGTTCGTACGCTGAAGTTCTTGTGCTTGGCCAACTCGTGCAGAATATCGCTAGCCGGCGTGATCGGGTAGCTGCCGAGAAAAAGCTCTTTCCCGCAACACTTCGCCGCGGCGATCAACCCCCAGGCCGTGGCTTGGCTGCCCATGATGTTGCGGTAGGTTCCCGCGGGCAGCTTGGCGGGGCCGATTCGAAAATGGCTCAGAAAGGCTTCGGTTGTCTCGCCGTAGTGATATCCAGCCATCAGTGCCCGGCGGTTTGCCTCGGCGATGGCGGGCCGTTTGGCGAATTTTTCGTCAATGAAACGCAGCGTCACGTCGAGCGGGCGGTCATAGAGCCAGTAGACCAGCCCCATGGCGTAGAAGTTGCGGCTGCGGTCCGCTTCCTTCTGCGTCAAACCCAGCCCATCGACGGCCAGACGCGTCAGCCGTGTAATCTCGACGGCATGCAACTGATAGCCTTCGAGTCCATTGCCTTCGAGTGGGTTGTCTTCTAGCCCCGCAAGCTTGAAATCCTTCGGCTGAAACGAGTTCTTGTCGACGATCAGCACACCGCCGGAGACCAAGTCCTGAAGGTTGGTAACCAGCGCGGCCGGATTCATGGCCACCAGCGCGTCAACCTTGTCGCCCGGCGTGAAGATCTCGCTACTGGAAAAATGGATCTGAAATCCGCTTACGCCCGCCTTCGTGCCGCGTGGCGCGCGAATCTCGGCCGGATAGTCGGGAAACGTGGCCACGTCGTTGCCGACCAGCGCGGACGTGTTGGTTAGCTGCGTGCCAGCCAACTGCATGCCGTCACCCGAGTCGCCGGCAAAGCGCACGGCTGCCGAGTCTAGGTCGATGATTTTCTTGTTGTCTTCGCCGCGCGTCTGCTGCGCGTCGGTGGATGTGCCGGAAGTAGCCATGGGGCTTCGCGACCTCTTCTGTTTTTATCTACCGTTGCCTATCGGAATTCTTAGCACGGGCTGCAAAGAGACAACGGTCGGCATGCCGTGACAAGTCGGCGAGATAGCAAACTCGGCTTGAATCAGCGGGGGCCATCGGACGGTGAATCAAGATCCTTCACGCTCTTGCGTCATTGGTTGTGTCACCGGAGGCAGGTTGTAAACCGTGCTGGGAAAGTGTTCGACCAAATAGTGGACAATGCCCGAGGTCTTGACCATCTTGACCGGGTGCCCCTCGGCGTCGATGGCCGGCAGCCGTCGATAGCCGCCTTGGAACATCGTCTGAATCGCCTCGGCAACGGTGACGTCCGCCGGCACAGCCGTGGGGTTGGGCACCATGACGCTTTCGATCTTGGCATCCAAATCGCCCGACGACGCCATCAAGCGAAGCGCATCACGCTCCGTAAAAATTCCCACCAACACGCCTTCGCGACAGATCAGACAACTGCCTGAATCGTGCTGCTTGAGTAACGTCAATACCTCACGCACGGTCGTCGTCGGTTCAACACACAAAGGGGGCACCGGCAACGCACGGTCGACCGCCTCGGACTCAAGGTTCTGCTTGATGTCCACGACTTCACCAATCCTTGCTTCGGTGATCAGTTGCAATGGCGGCTGTAGAACAATGATACTTGTGCGGTCGCATTCATGCGAAGTTGAGCCGCGCGGGCGTCACGAAAGGCCATACTCTGTGCGACAACAATCGCAGGATGGATTCCTCTTGCAAAAACAGCCATCCGGCAAACCGCGTCGCTCTTTCGGCAACAACTCAACGATGGTTCCAAGCGGCAAACGACGAAACAGCGCCAAATTACTCCCAGCCCACCGTTTCGGCAAGGCCAACCAACTGCCGAACCCACTCGTCGCCAAATGGCTGGTAACCATCGTTTAACTTCCCTTCTTTTACCACGCTAGCGAATCAAGATAAACCGCAAAGCGGGGGTATTTTTACGTCATCCGGGCGACGGAGGGAGTCGGCGAGGCAACGGCTTATCCACCATTTCCAAAACGGATCATCACCACTCGAGGCGAGGGTTTGCCTCGGCTCGGCATGTTTTTTACACACCAGGTCCGGGGGATGGTCCGTAGAATTTCTCCAAATCGATCCCGCCCTTGTGCTCCTCTTCGAGCAGCTTGACGCGTGTTTCGAGCCGTTCGAGTCGTGCGAGCACAAGCGGCAAGATCTCTCGTGTCTGTTCGACCGGCTTGGGCCGTGGGATGCTTGGATGCCCCAAATGGCGTTCCAAGGCCGAAAACAACAACAGCGGGTTTTTGCGCCGGTTGGCCAGTGCGATCTTCCCTTCCTTTTCACCAAACAGGACCGGCTTCTCCGGAACCGCTTCTTGCCCGCGACGGGCCTTTTGCTTCCAGTAGTATGTGCTGCGCACGTAAATCAGGTCGGCAAAGTCGACAATTCCCACCTGGCGGCGCACGGTCTGAATCCACTCGCGCCAGTCTTCGTCGTAGATCGGATCGCCGGCGATTGCCGCAAGTCCCCGATCATAGCCCAATCGATTACGGCAAAGCGTTTCGAACTGGTACAGAAAGCACCCCTGAAGCGTGGGCTTGGCCGATCGATAATCCGACTCGCGACGTAATATCTCCAAGGCGACGGCCAAGTCCAACCGTTGCCGTTCGTCTTCCGCCACGGAGATGACATAGGTCTGATACGGCGTGAAATAGTGGCCAAGCCGTGCCATCGCCGTGCTGAACACGCCACGATGACGCAGTTCGCTGGCCATGAAATCAATCGCCAGCGGCATCTTCGTGGTCGACAAGAGTTCTTCGCGGATCGAGGCGAGCAACTCCTGGGTCGACATGTCGCTCTTCATTCGCTCGCCAAGCGTGCGAAAGAAGTACGCCTGCTCGATGTATTCATCCTGTTCCAACGGGAGCCGGGCCTCGCGTCTGGGCGATGCCGGATCGTTTTCAGGAATCGAACGATTGTGCGATTCGGTTTCCGTCACTCAATTCTCCTCGGAGGAACCATGCAGCCAGGCTGGCCTCCGGGCAAAGTTTCAGGGAGCCGAGAGGGTTCGGCCCTTGATTCGGCCATCGCGAGGCAACCGCGCCGCCGGTAGCCGGAAGACACCCCGTGCCTTTATAATAGCCGCTGAGGTCGATCTTCCTCCATGGCGCACAATATGGCGCAAATCGGCCTCCAGGCCACGGGGCGGAACTTCTCGCGGAACGCTTTAGCACGAACCATTGATTTGAGGAACCACCGCCTTGCCAAAATCATTCTCCGACATTGACGCCGCGATCCGTGCCATTTCCGCGGGCAAAGTCGTCATCGTCGTCGACGCGGAAGACCGTGAAAACGAGGCGACTTCATCTGCGCGGCGGAAATGGCGACGCCTGAAACCGTGAACTTCATGCTCACCGGCCGGGGCCAACTTTGCATGCCGGTGCTTCCCGACGTTTGCGAGCGGCTGAAGCTCCGCTCGATGGTCGAAACCAACACCGCCCCGCTGCGGACCAACTTCACCGTGCCGGTCGACCATCACTCGGCCAAAACCGGCATTACGGCAGACGAACGCGCGACGACGATTCGGGCCATCGTCGACCCGAAAAGTAAGCCTTCGGATTTCGTTCGCCCGGGCCACCTTTTCCCGCTAGCCGCCAAAGAGGGTGGAGTCCTCAGACGAGCCGGACACACCGAAGCCGCCGTTGATCTGGCCCGACTGGCCGGACTGAAGCCGGCTGGCGTGGTGTGCGAAATCCTCAACGAACAGGGAGGCCGCGCCGACCGAAAGCGACTGTTCCAACTGGCCCGGCAGCACGACCTGGAAATTATCTCGATCGAAGAGCTGATCCGCTATCGCCGTTTGCGAGAAAAGCTGGTCTACCGCATTACTGAGTGCGACCTGCCAACTCGATACGGCAAATTTCGTCTGATCGCTTACGGCGTCAAGTACGAAACACAGCAGCCGATCGTGCTTACGATGGGAGAGCTCGATCGCGTGGCCGCGCCGCTGGTACGAATTCACTCGTCCTGCTTCACCGGTGATCTGCTCGATTCATTGCGTTGCGACTGCGGAGACCAGCTTCACATGGCCTTAGAGATGATCGGCCGCGAGAAAGCCGGCGTGCTGGCCTACTTGATGCAGGAAGGTCGCGGCATCGGCCTGATCGAAAAACTCAAGGCCTACCAGCTTCAAGACCAAGGGCTCGACACGGTCGAAGCCAACCTTGCCCTGGGCTACAAGGCCGACGTTCGAGACTACGGCATCGGCATCCAGCTTCTCAAAGACCTGGAACTGACCAAGGTGCGGCTACTGACCAATAACCCGAAGAAGACCGACGCCTTTATCTATGGCGGTTTCGATCTCGAGGTCGTCGACCAGGTGCCGATCATGCCGCCGATCAACGAACACAACGCCCGCTATCTGGCCACCAAGCGAGACAAGCTCGGCCACCAGTTGCCCGATCACCCCTGAAAACCGGGCCTTTCCCACCCAAGGCTTGCAGCTACGGCGTGCTGCTCTGGCGTTCTGTCTTGCGTCTCGACTTCAGCGCCGGCGCCGCGCGCCGCCCGACTGATTGGAATCTACGCGCGATCCGGCACATTCGTCAGTGATCGCCTCGTAAGTACACTGCCGGGCGATGTTTTTTGGCCGCATGTCGAGTTTTTGCAACGTATATTTGCGTGTCTCACCTTGCCAAGATTGCCCAACCCGCAAGGTTTTGACCGCAAAATCGACCCGATCTTCGGAATCTACCGATGCTGGCCCGCCTGCTTCTATTTCTGATTTCCTTTTCAGCGATCGCCGGGGTGCGACTCTCTGCCCTGGCTAGCCCGACCCGGCCATCGCCGCGGGCGGTCTCTCGCCCGGCATCTAGCGCGAGGCTCACCACGACTGCCGCCGATCTGGCGGACGCCTATCGCTCTGGACAACGCGTACCACCGGGAGTTAACGCGCGATGTTGTCGGCTCGAACGGCGGCTGTTTGACGACGCGCGCGACGGCCGATTGGACCAGCACCGGTTATTGACGGCGGGACTGATTGCCAGCGGCGTGACCGACCTTGCCATGCTAGAACAATACCAAAATCGCTTTGATCGTATGGCCGCGCTGCTGAAGCAAACCTTGCCCGCGGATGCCGGCGTGCGGGAAAAAGCATCGCACACGCTCCGTTTCCTGCATGCCGAAGTGCTGCGCGGCGGCTATCATCGCGAAATCAGCACGCTTTCGGCGGCCTTTGACGGCGATGGTTACAATTGCGTCAGCTCGGCTGTTTTGTTCAATTGCCTGGCCCGTTCGCTAGGGCTCGAAGTCTGTGGCGTTCAAGTTCCCGGGCACGCGTTCAGCCTGGTGCTCTCCCCGGCGGGCGAAATCGAGGTCCAGACAACCTGCGCGAGCTGGTTCGAATTGCCGAAGGAATCCCCCGGCGCGGGCTCACGTCGCACCGCTGGGGCCGATGCGGCGGAGCGCGGCTCTAGCGAACCGCGACGCAGGGTCTCGGACGCTGAGCTGGTCGCCATGATCTACTTCAACCGCGGAGTGACCGCCATTCGCACGCAACGCTTTCGCGAAGCGCTGGCCGATAACTTCAAAGCCCTGTGGCTCGATCCGCGATTCGACAAGGCCGCCCACAATCTGCTGGCGACCATCGATCAATGGGAAACCGACTTGAACGAACAGAGTCAGTACGCCGATGCACTGGTCGTTTTGTCCTACGGGCTGTTCATCTCACCTGGACACGAAACGTTCCGCTCGAAGTATCGCGAAGTCTGCCGCCGCTGCGTGGACGAGTTGGTGCAATCACATCGCTACGAACAGGCCCTGGTAACGCTTGACCAGGCGCGACGTTTGCGGGTCGAAGATCCTTGGATCTTGAGTTCTCGCCGAGAGCTGCTTCGCCATCACTATGAGGCACTCCAGGGCCCTTCAGGTCCGACTGCCTCGGCCACGTCGACCGTGCGACCGTGGCTGCTTTCGCAGCCGGCTATCCAGGGGACGTAGGGTCGCGTGCGTGGCGGGTGGTGTTTCGTTTGCGGCGGGCCATGGCATGCCAACTGCCCGGGTTTGACGATTTGACAGCAGGCCAAACGTGACGTAGTTCTTTGTAAGCGGCATGCGCGATTCGCCGTTCGGCTTGCTCGCCGCAATGCCCGCTGCCGGCTGACCAGCCGCTTCTTCAACAGTCCTGTCTTTTCGGTGTTTTGTGGCCCGTACGCCACAAGCACGCAAATTCACACGCCGGGGACGATCGCCCCATCCACATCGATCCGCCATCGGATCGCTCGATAAACAAGGAAAACCTGTCATGTCCCCCGTGGTTGGTGAGCCGCCGCGCGCTTCAAGCGACGTGTCGGACGAAACAATCGAAGCCCAGGTCCGTCGGTTGCTGAGCGCCACGTTCCAACCGTCCGAAACACCACAGCGTCGCGTGGATCAACGGTTCCCGTATGCGCGGCTCGTTTTGCTCCGACCTCTGGACAACGAGCCGTCGTTCTCGGATCACAAGCCGGTGGTCGCGGTCGGCAAGCACCTTTCCGAACACGGCATGGGGTTCTTTCACCCGTTCCCGATTCCGTACCGGCGTGTCGTCGCCGAGGTGGACCTTCCAGACGGCGGGAAATGCGAACTCCTAATCGAACTGAAATGGTGTCGCTTCACACAATTCGGTTGGTATGAGAGCGGAGGTCGCTTCATTTCGCCGGGCGGCTTCTCTCCACCTCACACGACCTCGACCTGCCGACCACCCAGCCGGTTGTGATCCCATCGACGTGAGGCGGGCCTGTTGTCTGGTGCGACGGGCTCACGCCGTTTTTCGCTCGTGACTTGGCAGATCGATTAGCTCATCGAAGCAGCGACGAAGTTCCTCTTTAGCCCCCTCGTTCCACCATCGGACAAAACGCTGCCGGCTCTCCTCGGCGGCATGGCGCTCGCACTGGTGCAACTCCGCAAGCCGATCGCGCCAAGCGGTCTTGTCCGATTCGTGCAGCGCGCTTTCCAAAAAAGCGGCCGCCGCGATGTGGTCGCGAAGATCACCCAAGTGGTCCTGAAGCTGCTCGACCATCGGATAGGCCGTCCGGCGAAGCGAATCGTCCAACGCGACGGCAAGCAACTCGATCGTGTATCGCAGGCGTTTGCCGGCAATACGAAACCGGTGCATTGCCTGCAACGAAGAGGCGTCCAACTGCTCGGCTTCGGAGAAGAAATCGGCAACCGCCGACGCCAACGCCGCATGGGCCCACGGTCCAAACGCGCGCCGGGCTTCGGCGGGATTGCCGCGCGGCCGAATACGCCTGACAAGCCGGCGCCAGCGGCGGCCGAAGCGGCGTTTTTTCATTCGGCGATGAATCTTTCGTAGCGGCCGTTGCGCACGCCGGCGGCGGGTTTCGATCTCTCCCAGCAAGGCAATCACGGCCGCATCACACTGGCTGATCGACTCGGCCAAACGCTGCTGCATGACATCCAGATCGCGGGCCTCGCCCGCCGCGCGACGAATCCGGCGAAGCTGCCGCTTGAGCCATCGCCGGCGTTTCGGCGGCAGCCATGGCCCATAAAGATCAACCGCCGCCCCCGCACGGCGCGCGGCCACGCGAAGTTGATGCACGTATTCGACGTCCCGATGACTTTGCTTGGCGGCCAACGGCAAGTACGACTCGACCACCTCGAGACGCGATTCAATCGCCCGCCGCGCAGCGCGAGACACTGGCTTGTCGGGATCGACGCCCATCATCCACTTGCTGGGACGTGCCATGCGAGTCCGTCGTACAAAAAGAAGAAGCTCCGGTGAACCAGCTTCCGCCAGCCGGGGATCTTGAGAGATGCCGTGTGAAACACGTGCCAGACACCCCTGGCAGCGCTCCCGCTGAGAAAGTGGCGAGCCATTATTCTGCCATGCCGAGCCGGGGCCGTCCACGATCAACCGTGCTCAAAAAACCTGGTCGATCCAACTTACCTATGGTTGGCAGGGGTCGCGGCGACAATTCGGCGGGGAAAACAGTCTCCGCATGGACACCCGGTCGCCACGAACCCCCGCAATCCCCCTACAAAAAAACAACGGCCCGGGACCTTGAAAGGACCTGGACCGCTGGAAAATCCATTTGTGGCTGACCACCTTACGGAGCTTGATTGCCCGACGCCATGGCCCCTCCGGAATGCGTTGCGGCGGCTGACGGTCAGTCTTTTTTCGTCTCTTTCGAGTCTGTCGCGGCCTCGTCGGCTGGTCCGAGCAGCTCTTCGAGCA
>Ga0114931_10010714_pt1 | contig 10889 bp, 7 predicted proteins | sample 2SBtaG_FD_89579 | JGI IMG/M metagenome (GOLD analysis project Ga0114931, IMG submission 89579) | Deep subsurface microbial communities from Kolumbo volcano to uncover new lineages of life (NeLLi) - 2SBTROV14_V59a metaG | ecosystem: Environmental > Aquatic > Marine > Volcanic | place: Kolumbo...
GCGCTTGTGCCTGTCAGAGGCCCTGTCACGCATAAAATGGACAGTAATCGTTGATCCCCTGGACAACGAACTCCGATCGTTTCACTTCCACCGGTAAGAGCCTCGGGAAGCCCAGATTTGGCTGGAAAAATACAGGTCAACGGGCCAGGCCAAAAATGGTCCAAAAGCGGAACGGCCCACGGCGGGATTGATGTCACCAACGATTCAAGCTGACTTCGCTCGCCGATCAACACCAGCAAAGGTTTGGCTGAAGATCGACCTTTCAACTCAGCCACCCGATCGACTGCGGGTCTTGAAAACCCGGGAGCCCCTAACGCGTAAAAACTCTCCGTCCCAACGGCCAACACCCCGTTGGAAGACGTGCATTGACGCACCTCTTCCAAAAACTCAGAAGATGGATCGCTTGGAACTTGGAGAATTTTGGCCACAAGGTGCATTCCTTGAAAGAGCTGTTGAAAAAACATACCCTGAGTATGGCCGAAGAGGTCGCCAGCGGCTTTCATTAGTGGACGCGATTCGTGAAAGGTAAAAAGTGATGGGTAAGAGATGAAGAGGCTTCCGCTTCACGCTTCACGCTCCTTGAGAACGCGGTTGGCAATATCTTTTCGAAAATAGTGACCATCAAAACTAATGACCTGCACGGTCTCATACGCTCGGTTTCGGGCTTGCTTGAGGCTAGGACTCACGGCCATTACACCGAGCACTCGCCCACCGGATGTCACGATCTGATCGTCTTTCCATGCCGTGCCCGCATGAAACACCATCACTGAATCAGAAGATGCCGAGTCAGGCATTCCCAAAATCGGCACACCAGTGGAATAATTCCCTGGATATCCACCGGAACTCATCACCACGCACACGGCAGCAGCATCGGACCATTCAATGTCCAATTGGTCCAATCGGTGCTCCACCACCGCTTCTAGAACTTCAACCAAGTCAGTTTTCAGCAAGGGCAAGACCACTTGGGTTTCTGGATCTCCAAATCGCGCATTAAATTCCAAGACATAGGGCACACCATCCTTCACCATCACCCCAGCATACATCACACCAAAGAAGGGACTGCCCACGCGCGATAACCCTTCAATCGCGGGATATAACACCTCACGCATAATGGTATAGCGCAACGCCGGCGTCGCCAATGGAGCTGGAGCATAAGCTCCCATCCCGCCTGTATTGAGCCCAGTATCACCCTCTCCGATTCGTTTGTGATCTTGGGCCGCCAACATCGGCATGACGGTTTTTCCGTCGGCAAAGGCCATCACAGTCAATTCTTCACCTTGAATACATTCCTCAATGATCACACGTTGACCCGCCGCTCCAAAGGCATGTTGCTCAAGCATATTCAGGACGGCCTCTCGAGCCTCTTCATGGGTTTGGGCCACCACCACGCCCTTGCCCTGGGCAAGTCCATCGGCTTTCACCACAATTGGTACGGGGCGAGAATTAAGGTATTGGATCGCCGCACTGGCGCTCTCAAACATTTGTGATTCGGCGGTTGGAATTTTTTGGCGAAGCATTAAATCTTTCGCAAAGGCTTTGCTCGACTCAATCCGTGCTGCATTTTTAGTGGGGCCAAAAACTTTGAGTTTGTTTCGACGGAATAGGTCAGCAATACCGAGCGCGAGTGGAGCTTCGGGGCCAACCACCGTTAAATCGATCCGCTCCTCTTCCGCAAACTTTTGTAAACCCGGAAGATCATCAGCCGAAATTGGCACACACGTCGCTTGCTGACTGATACCCGCATTCCCAGGTGCGCAGTATAATTTGGTCACGCGAGGGCTCTGCGCTAATTTCCACACCAACGCATGCTCTCGCCCACCACCGCCGATGACTAGGATCTTCATAAATTCAAACTAACGTGAAGCGTATTTCGTGAAGCGTGAAGCGAAAAAGAAAAACTGAACGAAGGCGAAACGTGCTCCTCCTTACGCTTCACCCTTCACGTTTTTAATGTCTAAAGTGCCTCATACCCGTCATAATCATAGCCAAATTATTTTCGTCAGCGGCCTTCACCACTTCCTCGTCACGAATTGAGCCGCCCGGCTGAATCACCGCCGTGATACCAGCTTGCACTGCGGCATCGAGTCCATCGCGAAATGGGAAAAAGGCATCCGAGGCCATGACACAGCCTTTGATCGGCAAATTGGCTTTCATCTCCGCCAGCTTCACGGAATCGACCCGGCTCATCTGCCCGGCACCGATTCCCACGGTTTGTGTCGCATTGGCAAACACAATGGCATTGGACTTCACATGCTTGCACACCTTCCAGGCAAATGCACAAGCCGTGTATTCCGCGTCACTCGGTGTTCGTTTAGTCGGAACTTTTAATGTTTTTAAATCAGGAAGCGTTCCCAGGTCGCGATCTTGCAAAATCAAACCACCAACCAATTTTTTCAAATCATACCCATCACGGACTTGGCTTTGAAGTGAACCAACTTCCAGGAGCCGTAAATCCTTTTTCCGTTTCAATTCCGCCAATGCATCATCAGAGAATTCCGGCGCGATGAGCACTTCAACAAACGTCGAAGTCACTTCCTTGGCCATGGCGAAATCCACTGGCCGGTTGCACGCGACGACGCCACCAAAAGCCGAAATAGGATCGGTCTCCCTGGCCTTCACATACGCTTCAACCGACGTCGTCCCCAAGGCCACTCCACACGGGTTATTGTGCTTGAGGATTACCACAACGGTTTCATCAAACTCCTTGGCCAATTCCAAAGCCGAATTGGAATCTAAGTAGTTATTGTAGGACATGGCCTTACCGTGCAATTTCTTGGCTCCGGAAATTGAAGGTTCAGTGGCTCCGATCTCCCGATAAAACGCCCCTTCTTGATGAGGGTTTTCGCCATATCGTAAAATTTCCGCCCGGTCATACGTGAGCGACAACTGTACTGGAAATTTCTCGACTGTCCCTCCGACATTCTGTTGACTCAAATATTTAGCAATGAGGCAGTCATACCACGAAGTATGTTGAAACACCTTTTGTGCCAACTCCCGCCGAAGCGAAGAAGGAACAGCTCCTGATTTCAAAGCCTCAAGCACGCGGCCATAATCTCCGGGATCAACCACAACAACTACATCTTCATGATTTTTCGCGGCGGAGCGCAGCATGGATGGACCACCGATATCGATATTTTCAATGGCATTCTCAAACGTACAATCCGGTTTGGCAATCGCGGACTCAAACGGATAAAGGTTCACGACCACCACATCGATGGGGGCAATTCCCTGCTCCTCCATTTGCTTGACATGATCCGGCTTCCCCCGACGCCCAAGTAATCCACCATGAACCTTGGGATGAAGCGTCTTCACACGCCCTTCCAAAATCTCGGGAGAACCCGTATGCGAGGACACGTCGGTGACCTCAAGCCCCGCTTCACGCAACGCCTTCGCCGTTCCACCGGTCGAAAGAATCGACGCGCCCAAGTCCGCCAACCCTTTGGCAATTTCAACAACCCCTGTCTTATCCGACACACTAATTAATGCATGATTCAGTCCGCCCATCATGAGTTCCTTTATGATTGAATCAATCGTGAAAATTAAGAAAATGGATGATCAAAACGAGGGTTGTGAGCTTAGCAAATGGGCCGACGGCGTGCAAAGTAAGAACCAGGCCCCTCAAACAGACACGCTATCACTCTGAGCCCCCTTAACAAACTAGGGCCAAGCACCTTTGCAGACATGTTGTCATCCTCAGTTCTTCGACAAACTCAGGGTAGGCTCAATGCCCAGCAGATTGTCATCCTGAGCCCCACGTTGTCATCCTGAGCCTCCTCGTTGTCATCCTGAGCAGCGCGAAGGATCTGCCGTTTCCCCGCTCCGCTATCTGTGTGGCTTGTTGAAAACTCTCCGGATTGAGAAAAAGATTCTTCGCTTCGCTCAGAATGACAACCGGAAGAGCGAAGGACAGGAAAGGATGACAAGGGTCGCAAAACTCAACATTCGGGAATAAGGATACAACCCTTAATGTTGTTGCAGCCGATCATTTGGGCTCAAACCAATCTGCCGATAAATCCTTCCATTCAGGATTGTCGGCTTCAATCAGTTGGAGCTTCTTGGCTCGAGTCCAGCCTTTGATTTGTTTTTCTCGGGTTAGAGCGGCGTGCACCTCTCGAGTCTCTTCAAAATACACTAATCGGGATATTCGATATTTTCGAGTGAACTAACCACCTAATTCTTGCTGATGTTCGAATACTCGCCGAGGTAAATCGTTGGTGACTCCTGTGTATAGGGTTTTTGACTTATTGGTCATCATGTGCACGAAATATTGTTTCATTTGGATTTCACCGCTACGGTTTCAGAGAGAGTACCTCAGCAGATCCTCGGGGCACACGAATCGTTTAGGAATTCGTCATCCTGGTCCCCATGGTGATCATCCTGAGCCCCTGCTTGTCATCCTGAGCAGCGCGAAGGATCTGCTCCTCCCCCGGATGGCGCACGGAATTGCCCTCTCACTACACTAGCTGTCGAAGGAGAGATTCTTTGCTTCGCTCAGAATGACAACGGGGAGGAGACTCGAGCTTTTGGTGCAGAGCGGAACTAAGGAGTCGAAGCTGATGAATTCGACGCTGTGCCGGAATTGGTGAGGATTCCGGTAGATGATGCAAATTTAGGATCAGCGCGATAGATGCCCTCGGTGCCGTCTTCTAACCTGGCATAAAACACGATTTGCCCGGCATCGTTGAATCCGCGATTGGAGAAGACCGGGCCTTCAACAATTCTCGTTCCAAACAAGGAATCGCCTTGTTTGATCACCACATCGGTCAGGGGATTTGGGCCAACGAACAACCCAATGATCCCTGAATCAAGCACAGCACTGAATACCACGTTGCCGTGGTTGTTTAGGGCATGGGCGCTGAGTAGATCCTGGAAGGAGCGTTGTGTGGAGGCCAAAACCTGAACGTTCCCATCCATAATCGCCAAAAGATGCTTGTCAATCCGGCCCTCGGCCAGTTCAGATGCGGTTTGGACTACCACCATTCCGTGATCATTGATCACCGGACGGTAGAACAGAAAATATTCTTTATCCCCATCAGTAAGGAGCGTCGTGGTCTCGCCATCACTCACATACACTTTTTTTCCAGTGGAAAATGCCACCTGGCCATGATTATTGAGGGACAACATGCCCACTTGATTATTCTGGGAGTCAGGGATAGGCACCGGACGGCCGCCATTTCCTAAAAATATCTGCCTGCGTTGCTTCCGCCCCTTGGCCCGCGTTCCCTTGAACGCCACCGTGCCGCCATTGTTAATCACCAAATCCCCAAGGTCCGCGAAGTCTTTGTTGCTATAGAGAAAATCGCCTGTCACATCCGTGGCACGGGAATACCCAAACTTGCCACCAGGACGACTACCATAAAACACAATGAGTCCATTATCACTGACGGCCGGAGCCCCTCGAAAGTTCTCAAATTTTTCTTCTGAGGTGTTGGCAATCTGCGTGGTAATCGATCCGTCTGCCTTAAAAATCCCCTGCCCCCCACCGATTAAATTCGCGCGGAATAAGACCATCCCCTGTTCATCAATCGATGTGGATAGATGAAATCCCCGAAACACGCCGGTTCGGGTATCGGCAATTTTCGTAAATTGATAGGGAGTGGAGTGGATCTGCTGATCTTGGGGAAAAGAAAAATGCCAAAAGCCCGGAACCGCCGCACATAACAACCCGCAGACACCAATGAGTTTCATCATTCGCCGCTTTCTTGAATTTGGAGGTTTTGGAAACTCAATTCGTGATTGTCCATGAGAAGCTGCTGAACCCTCCGACGTGTTCGCCACTGACCGGCTCCATTCTGAACGAATGCCTGTTTCCTCAAAGACCAAGGCCCATGATCATGGACGTAGTGGTAGTGACAGGACCTTCTTGCTCGGGACACCATACTGAGGACAATTCTACGGACCAATATAGTAGGGTTACTAGAAGATACAAGCCATTTATGCTTTTTTATTTCTTCGGCTGGTAAGAACCGAACCTAAAGGCCTCCCAGCGACCTCTCCCTAATTTCGTTAGAAAATCGCGAGTTGGAACATCCGAAATGCAAAATTCGAACATTTCAAACGGGTCAGCCCTTAAGCGCGACATTCGAATATTGAAATCCGAAAATCCCTCTTTTTTGTCATTCTGAGTGAAGCGAAGAATCTTTCTTCCAAACGCCAGGATGTACACTAACCAAAAAAAACAGATCCTTCGCCGCTGGCTCAGGCTGACATCCTGTTTGTTTGTGGATTATTATCCTTACGGATCAGGCCGAAAATTTTAGACAGGCCTCTTTGTTTTTACCATTTAAGCATTTGAATTTGTTTCGGATTTCGATATTCGTGTATTGGATTTTAGACGCCAAGGCGAAAGGTGATTTTGGGCCAATCCGCGCTCAGGCCAGCGCAACCAGAACAAACCGAGGCATGGCCGTAGCATCGATGACCACCGGTTCAAGGAACATGGATTTGGGTCTGACCCACAGCCCACCTTCTCCATAGAGGGCTCGATAGACCACAAATTCTTCCTCGGTCTCGGTGTGCCGGGCACAGCCGAGCACCTGATATTCCTTCCCCTTATAATGGCGATACCGGCCCGGCTGGATGGTTTGAGACATATACTTTTTTCGTATCTCGTATCTCGTATTTAGTATCTCATATTTCGCATTTAGTATTTCGTCTCTTCACGAGATACGAAAGACAAGATACAAGATACGATTTTTTCACCCTCTCCGCTCCACATTCGCCTTCAGCCGCAACAAGGCACAGGTTCGTTCACCCAAAGCATATTCCTCCCCCCCCCTATACAAGGGTCCTCGTTTGGTGCGTACCGGCTGTGACGTATCAAAGATCGAGACCCATCGAACACCCCGTTTATGAGCGGGCAGGGTGAAGGGGACGGCTTCATGATGGGCATTCAATAACAACAGGAAGGTATCATCGGTAATCATGCACCCCTTGGCATCGACCTCTTCCATGGCATCGCCCGACAGTCGCAGGCCCAGGGATCGAAACCCCATATCCCACTCTTCATCCATCATCTCCTTGCCGTCCGCATGAAACCAAGAAATATCTTTGACTTCCGAACCTTGAATGCGGCGACCTTGAAAAAACCGGCGACGCTGAAAGACCGGGTGCTTCTTCTTCAATTTAATAAGGAGTTTAGCGAAGTCCAACAATTGCTGATTCGCTTTCGTCAGGGACCAGTCATACCAACTGATTTCGTTATCCTGACAATAGGCATTATTATTCCCCTGTTGGGTGCGACCTAACTCATCTCCACCACACAACATTGGGACGCCTTGCGACAACAGGAGCGTGGCCAGGAAATTCCGCTTTTGTTTTTCGCGCAATCCATTAATCTGCGGATCATCCGTTTCCCCCTCCACTCCACAATTCCAGCTCACATTGTGATCATTACCATCACGATTCTGTTCTTGATTGGCCTCATTGTGCTTTTCGTTGTACGACACAAGATCGGTCAAGGTAAAGCCATCATGGGCAGTCACAAAATTAATGCTGGCATAGGGTTGTCGCCCACTGGCTCCATACAAATCGCTACTGCCGGACAGCCGGTGAGCCATCTCACCCAACACGCCCCCATCACCTTTCCAATAGCTACGGATGGTATCCCGATACTTACCATTCCATTCCGCCCAACCGGGCGGGAAGTTACCAACCTGATATCCCCCTTCACCCAGATCCCATGGCTCGGCAATTAATTTGACCTGCGATAACACAGGATCTTGATGGATAATATCAAAGAAGGCGCTCAACCGATCCACATCGTGCAACTCACGAGCGAGAGCCGATGCCAGGTCAAACCGGAATCCATCCATGCATTTCCAATACCCAGTACCGCAAGCTGTCCATGATAAGTTGCAGCGTTCGTGGATGACGTACGTTCAGCGTATTCCCGCATCCAGTGTAATCCATGTAGTACCGTTCTTTATCAGGCACCAACCGATAATACGTGACATTATCAACACCTCGAAAGGAAATCGTCGGGCCAAGATGACTGCCTTCGCCAGTGTGGTTGTACACCACATCCAAAATCACTTCGATACCGGCACTATGCAGCGTCTTTACCATCGTTTTAAATTCGTACACTTTGCGCCCCTGCTCCGGATAGGCAGAGTAGCGAATATCGGGGGCAAGAAAGGCAATTGAGTTATACCCCCAATAATTGGTCAATCCTTTGTCGTGAAGATGTTTATCACCAACGAAGTGGTGGACGGGGAGGAGTTCAACGGCAGTGACGCCCAACGATTGCAAATAATCAATCATGGGGGGTGAAGCAAGCCCCGCATACGTTCCACGTAAACGCTCGGGCACTTCTGGATGATTCATGGTGAACCCCTTCACGTGCACTTCGTAGATCACGGTTTTCGACCACGGGGTGTTGAGCAATTTATCCTCACCCCACGTAAAGGCCTGATCAATCACGACACACTTGGGCATGTTTCCCGCATTGTTTCGCTCGTCATAGGACAAGTCCTCAGCGGAATCGCCAATGCGATAGCCGAACATGGCATCTGACCATTTCACCACACCCGTCAGCGCTTTGGCATAGGGATCAATCAGTAACTTGGAGGGATTAAATCGATGACCGGCCTGCGGATCATACGGACCATGAACCCGATACCCGTAGAGTTGACCGGGCCGAACTTCCGGAAGATAGACATGCCACACCAGATCGGTGCACTCCTCCATCCGAATACGATGGCTCTCCTGATCCTGATGCTCATGGTCGAACAAACAGAGTTCGACCGCCGTAGCATTTTCAGAAAACAGAGCGAAGTTCACACCTTCGCCATCCCACATGGCCCCTTGCGGGTAAGGCCTTCCTGGCCACGCCCTCATATGTCATCCTCCTCAAAGGATCGTTCCATCGCCAAAGGCTACGTACCCTACCGTAATAATTATCCACTTGCAATTTCTTCTAGGGCTGTGGAAAAGCCTGCCCTTGTATGGCAGAAGGGTCGGCCAGCAGCGTTCCCTGGCTTCGCACAGGCACGGGTTCGGGACTTTGTCGTGCTCACGTACTGATGCACGCTCCGCTCACCAAGCCTACTCCACCAAAGTGGCTACGAAGACCGGTTCCCCCTGGGGTCTTGCTAGACAGGCCTTTTTCAAAAGCCCCTTTCCGAGAAAAGGAAGGCACGGGAATCCGAGCTGAAGCCCATTTTTCACACCCAATTATTTTCCATATGTGTAATCACGGTTGATGATTTTGTTATGATACGCCCCAACTAGCAATTTTATCGATCTAGGAAATGCAAAAAATTATGAAATCAAAAACCAACGCCCCGTGGACTTTGGACTTAGGCGCAACACTCACTGATTCCGACACAGTCCATTTTAAAGTTTGGGCGCCATCGGCTGAAGCCATGAGTGTTCGGATTCATTCAGCCGAACCAACCAGGATACCCTTAGCCCCAACACAAGGGGGATATTGGGAGGGAACGGTTCCCTCGCTTCCGGCAGACTCACTCTATAGCTTTGTCATCAATCAAAACCTTGAACGTCCGGACCCTGCTTCACGATTCCAACCCAATGGCGTGCATGGGCCATCGGTGGTAGTTGATCCATCGGCTTTTACCTGGACCGATCAACATTGGAGAGGCCTGCCACTTGAACAGTTGATTATTTACGAACTTCACGTTGGGACCTTTACACCAGAAGGAACTTTTGACGCGATCATCAAGAAACTCCCCTATTTGCGGGATACCGTCGGCATCACAGCAATTGAGTTGATGCCCGTAGCCCAATGCCCAGGCGTTCGCAATTGGGGATACGATGGAACCGACCTCTTTGCACCACAAGCAAATTATGGAAGACCGGAGGCACTCAAACGTTTGGTGGATACCTGCCATGCCCATGGCCTCGCTGTGATCATGGATGTGGTCTACAACCACCTCGGCCCTGAAGGAAATTATCTGGGAGACTTCGGACCCTATTTCACGCATCGCTATCCCACGCCATGGGGGCAGGCGATCAATTACGATGGCCCGGACAGTGATGCCGTTCGGCACTTCATCATCAGCAATGCGTTGTACTGGGTCACGGAGTATCACATCGATGCGCTTCGGTTAGACGCGATTCATGGCATTTTTGATTTCAGCGCCAGGCATGTCTTGCAAGAACTAGGCGAAGCGGTTCATGAGCAGGCAACGCATCTCGGACGAGATATTCATGTTATCGCGGAAAGTGATCTCAATGATTCACGCGTGATCAACCCCATCACCAAGGGCGGGTACGGCTTGGATAGCCAATGGAGCGATGACTTTCATCATTCTCTGCATTGTCTCCTGACAGAAGAAAAGAACGGCTACTACGGAGACTTCGGAAAATTGAAGCATTTCGCAACCGCGATCAAAGATCGATTCGTGTACTCAGGCCAATACTCATCACACAGAAAACGACGTCACGGCAATTCCGCCAAGCACAGCACGCCATCTCAATTTGTCATTTTCTCGCAGAATCATGATCAAGTCGGAAATCGTGCATATGGCGACCGGCTCTCAACACTCGTTCCCTTCGAGGCACTCAAGCTCGCGGCCGCCGCCGTGCTTCTTTCGCCAAACATCCCGTTATTATTTATGGGAGAAGAGTACGGAGAGACCGCGCCATTTCTTTACTTTATCGATCATGGGGACGAAGGACTCATCGAAGCCGTTCGGCAAGGACGAAAATCCGAGTTCGCCGCCTTTGGCTGGACGGATGTTCCCGATCCCTATGCCCAACCGACATTTGATCACTCGCGCCTACAATGGAAGCAGCCACATACAGATGAACAACAATGTTTACTGCATTGGTACCAGGCCTTGATCACTCTTCGAAAATCCATTCCAGCCCTTGGACCGGGACACAAGAAAGACTCTTTAAAAGTTTGGGCCGATCGAAAATCCAAA
>Ga0114931_10010715_pt1 | contig 10889 bp, 12 predicted proteins | sample 2SBtaG_FD_89579 | JGI IMG/M metagenome (GOLD analysis project Ga0114931, IMG submission 89579) | Deep subsurface microbial communities from Kolumbo volcano to uncover new lineages of life (NeLLi) - 2SBTROV14_V59a metaG | ecosystem: Environmental > Aquatic > Marine > Volcanic | place: Kolumbo...
ATAAAAGAATTTATGAGATATAATGATAATTTTGCTCATTTTACCTGGATTGGGGGAGAACCTTTAATCAGAGAAGATTCATTTTTTCAAGAGATAATGAATTTATCAAAAAAACACAACATAAAAAACCTAAGAGTTTCCCATTCTATACAAACCAATGGACTTTATTCTCCTGGAAGATTTGATACTTTGAAAAAAATGGGTTTCAAAATCGGAATAAGCTATGATGGTGCTCCAGATTTACAGGCTTTTCATAGGGTGGGTGGAAAAAATGCAGAAAAAATCATAGAAAATATTTATCAAACAAAAAGAAACGCGGGAATCATAAGTGTTCTTACAAAAAAATCAATAGGAAGAGAAAAAGAAATATATGATTTTTTTAAGGAAAACACAACTTTTGCAAGAGTAAACTTATTTGCTCCAACTGGAAATGGATTAACCCATGAAAAAGAATTAATTCCTTCTATGGAAGAATCAAAATCTATGCTTTTAAATTTTTATTCGCTTTGGAGGGAAGATAACTCTCCCTTGGAATTGAGACCTCACAGAGAAATTGTTAGGTCTTTTTTCACAGGTTTTCCTGTTAATTGTGAATATTCTGCGGTTTCTTGTTACAAAATATTTGGGTCTGATTCAAAAGGAGATATTTATACTTGTTCTAGATCTACCCATCTTCCAGAAATGAGGCTCGGGCACATTAGTAAAAGTCTTGACAAACTTGTTGGTTCAAAACCTCACCGGCTTTGTAAAATAAGTCATTAAATTAGTTTACTTTTTTTACAGAAATTTCTATGGTCGCTCTTATAATATAGTAACTATAAAGGGGTAAATTTATAAATTATACGTGCCTTAAATAACCATGGTAAAAACACCAGAATTAAGCGTCGTTGTGCCTGTGTACGGCCAGTTTAACTTAGCGAGAGCAAACATATCTGTTCAGTCAATTTTATCTCAACAAGATATTGCTTATGAAGTAATTGTTTCTGAACAGGGCGAAGCTCCAAGATTCCCGAAGATTAAAGGAATTAAACATCTCTTTGAATATCATAAACCAAAACCAGATTTAAGCGATTTTAATCCTGGCAAGATTCGTAATAAAGCAATTTCCCAAGCAACTGGAGAATTTCTCTATACTAATGATGCCGATATAGTATTCTTGCAAAAAGATTATCTTGCAAGATGCGTTGAAGAAATGAAAAAATTTACAAGTAGAGTATTTTATCGCCCCTTTATGAGAAGGCTTCCAATGGATGAATTCTCACAATTTGAAAAATTAGTTCAAAAAACGGTGTTGCAGAAGCAATACAATCAATTAATTTAGAACAAGAATACATTGCTACATTAAACGGAAGAGTTAGAAAAATAAGAGTATTTGAAAAAGATAGCGTTTATCATAAAACTTTTACCGCATTTGAGGAAGATTTCCAAACTTATGTTAGCGATGAAGAGAATAAAGGAAAGGAGCCGATGTTTTGGAATGAAAATAGACATTGTGGAGGAAATCTGTTTCGCATGAAGCAATTTAAGGCAGTAGGGGGATATTCTGAAGAATTTATTAATTGGGGGTGTGAAGACTCGGATCTGCAATGGAAATTTAGTCAATTATATCACTTACAATTCTTTCCAGAAAATTTAGAAGTTATCCACTTAGACCATCCAAAAGGATATTTCTCTCCAGAAATGTGGGCTAAAAATGAGGAAATTAGTAGGAGAAGAATCGAAGAAGGATTAGAAAGAGTTATAGAAAGAGATAGGAGGAAAATATAATGGATCCGACCGTAAGTGTTATAGTGCCTTTTTACGGGACTTCTTATTCAAAAAGATTAGAGTTAGTAGCTGAGTCTGTTCTCTCCCAGAAAAATATTAATGTAGATTTTATTATTGGAGGATTAAACAAGGCTACAAGAATTAATTGCTTATCAGATTTGCTAAAACATCCTAAAGAGAATGTGCCAGATATTGTCAGAACAGGAGTAGTGATTAATAACGGGCTTAGATTAGCTAAAGGAGATTTTACATATGTTAGCGATGCCGATATTCTTTTACAAAATCAAAATTATTTGGAGAGGTTAGTTCAAGAACATCTTGCTTCTAGCACCCCATTAAAAAGGCCTCCGATGAGAAGACTGCTCTTAGAAGATTTTGAATGGTTTTATTCTCAAGTTTCTTCAGCAGGTTTAGAGAAGGCTCTTACACTTCTTGATAAATCACAGGAATATGTAGTAAAACCAAAAGGGAGTAAAAGGCCAATGAGAGTTTTTCCAAAGTTTGAAAACGGAAGACAAAAAGTATTTATTATTTCAGAGTCTGATTTTCAAGAATATATTTCAAGTGAAGAAAATAAAGGTTCAGAACCTCTTTACTTTAACCAAGATAGGCACTGTGGAGCAGTTTTTACTCGTACAAATGACCTCATAAAAATCGAAGGATATCATGAAGGATTTATTAGTTGGGGGGTTTGGGATGCTGATGTTCAATGGAAATTGGAGAATTTAACTGGAATGGGATTGATTCCTTATAACGAAGATTTTTCTGTTATCCATTTGGATCATGAAAAAAGCCATTTTTCCAAATCAAAGTGGGAACATGATAGAGAATTACAAAAAATAAGAAGATCAATTGGTCCAGAAGAATGTAGAAGAAAAGATAAAGGAGATTACATGGGAGGAAGAAATGAGTGTTGAAGATTATCTAAAAAATTTAGAAAAAGTTGAAGGTTGGACAAGATTAGGGGCATGTCAATTATTTTTAGCAATAGATGAATGTCAGGAGCATTTTGGAATAAGTAAAGATTATTTTGAGATAGGGGTGCATCATGGAAGAAGTGCTATCTTATTAGGATTAATGGCAAAAATGAGAAATAAACAAGTATCCGTTTGTGATTTGTTTGATAATCAAGAAAGGAATATTTCTAAATCTGGAAAAGGAAACAGAAGGATATTTGAAGAAAATTACACTAAATGGGTTGGAAATCTAGAGAATTTAACAATTTATGAATGTAATTCAAGTGATTTGAGCAATTTTAATCTTGAGAGAAAATTTGGATTATTTCATATTGATGGAGGGCATACAAAAGAAGAAACCTTAAATGATCTAAATGTGGCTACCAGGTATTTGGCCTCGGGAGGGACAATAATTATTGATGATGCATTTAATTATAGATTCCCTGGAGTTTCAGAGGGATTAAATAACTTCTTCACAAGTAATTCAAAATATGCCTCCTTGTTAATCGGCAAAAACAAAGTTGTTATTTGCAATAAAGATGTTAAAAACGAATACTTCAGATATCTTCAAAATGAAAAATGGGAGCGCGTAAGGGAATTAAAACAATCAAGCGAATCTATGAGTAAACAGAAATATTATGGTCAGGGGGTATTAATCTATGGAAAGAGAAGATAAACTTCAAAGATTGAATCTTGAACTAACCAGTAAATGCAATTACGCTTGCGTAGGTTGTCCAACACATGACATTTTAAGAGGTAAGGGATCAATGGACATTGAATTATATAAAGCAATCTTTGATGAAGTAGGAAATAATCTTGAAAGGATTTTTCTTTGGGGATACGGAGAGCCGTTGCTGCATCCGCAAATATCTGATATATTAAGATATTCCAAAGATTTTTCCACACGAAAAATTATGAGTACAACAGGATGGAGATTTGAAGACCTTTCTGATCCCGAATCATTAACTTATCTTGATGAATTAATCGTTTCTATAAATGGGCTAACTCCAGAAACCTATGCAACACACCAAGTAAATGGAGATCTCGAAAAAGTTGTAAGGGGCATAAAAAAAATCTCTCCAATTATGCGAAATTCAAAAACAAGATTCATAATGCAAACTGTGGCTCATAAAGGTAATCTGGATGAAATTGAGGATATGGAAGAATTTGCGAGGAAATATGGGTTTGATATGTTGGTAATTAAATCTTTTAATGTTATGGATAGAAAACAAGAAACATTTGATAAATTTGTTCCTCTTAACACAACTTATTCCAGATATCAAAATGGACTTAACGATCCACCAAAAGAACCTAAAAATGGAGTTTATCCCTGTGAAGAATGGATGGTTATAAACTGGGACGGTTCTGTTAATCCTTGTTGTTGGGATTATAGAGGACAATATAATTTCGGGAACGTCAGAGAAGAAGGAGTTTATGGTATTTGGAATAACCTTGTATCTTCGAGACACAGAGACCAAATCAGAAATAAAAAATTCTTAGATATATGTGTTGATTGTGCAAATAGCAAAACAGTACAAACAAACTCATTTACTTCTAAAGGAGGAGAAGATGTCAAGAAAATTATTTGATTATTGCGGAATTTCAAGCATTGGGATCAACGCTCCAAAAAGTTTACTTGAAAGAATTGCTGAAAATATGGAAGGAGAAGTAGGTAATTTAGAAAATTCAGAATGCAGTATTTTTATTTCACAGCCAGAAAACCCGGGTGAAATTGTAAAAGATAAAAATTTTGATTATTTGACTGTAAATAGTTTTGGAACTAAAAGCCAGCCATCAATAAGATATACTAGATATAACACACATGTCAGAACTATTCATCAAAAATCTTTAACTGAATATTGTGTTGACTCCATGGTTAAATTAGATGAAGCATCTGGTTTAATCTGCATTAGGAATTATTTAAGCAACCATCCAAAATTATCTAACTTACCTTTGTTACATTCATCTTTGGTAAACTGTGATGGAAAGGGTGTATTAATTGCAGGCAATTCACGTCAAGGTAAAACCACTTCAATGGTTTATATGTTAGAAGATTTAGGAGCTGTTTTTGTTGGAGACGAAAATATCATTCTGAATTCAGAAAATAAAAAGATAAGAGGCTTATATGTTCCTAGAACTCCAAGAGTTAGATTTTCAACAATTGCACAATCAAGTCTTTCAAAGACCTTAGAGAATGTTGAACTTGCAAATGCTACGCAATATATAGATCCAGATGCAATAGAAAAGATTGTTGCTTCTAAAAATTTTTATGTTGATGCAGGTCTGGCTTTTTCAAGAAAATCATTTTGCAATTTACTTGGAACTTCATCAAAAGATTCTTCAGATATAGATTTAGTTTTATTTCCAAACTATGTTGAAGGAAATTCGTTTAAAATCAGAAATGTGGAGTTTGAAGAGGGTGTAAGAAGACTGTCAAATACTGGATTGGTGAAAAAATCCGAAATTGACCCGAAAGAACTTGCTGAAACTCAAATCGATTTGGATAAAGAAAGATTCATGGATATTAACTTCTTGGAAATATCATTCCAAAATATTCAAAGTTTACGTAAAGGAGGTTTCAGACTATGAGCAAAGTTCCAATAGGATATTATAGTATGAAAATTTTAGAAGAGCCGAACGGAAAAAATAAAGGCGCTTTAATTTTGTCTCAAGTAGATTGTCTTGTGGAAAAATTTCCTTATATAAAAGATAAATTTTATTTAATTGAGAGAAGAGGTTGGAGAGGGCTTAATGAATCACGACATGCAGACATAAAATTAGTAGAGGATCTATCTTATTGGGATGAAACTCTGAGAAAATTCCCGCAGAGTATTTGTTTAAATATTGGACCTGCAGATTTCATTGATTCTGATGAATTCAAACCATTAGAAATTGAAAAGATATATGATGGTATTCAAGTATCTCATTGGACAGATTTCAAAAGACCAGAAATGCTAATTGAAACGGCAAGTTTACTTCCTAGTAGAAGATTTCTGAAGTTGGGACATTTTGTTGAAGGAGGTTCTGATTCAGAATATGAATTAAGAGATAAATGTATTTCCTTAGCAGAAAGACTAGGAGCAAATATTGATTTTCCATACGCTAAGGCTAAGAATAATGCGGATTTTCCAGATTCAAAAGAGACGATGAATCATTATATTAATTCAGCAAAAATAGGAATATTAACTACAAAAGTTGAAGGGATTAATAGGTTCAAAATGGAATGTCTCTCTGCAGGAATACCTGTATTAGCTCCTTCAGACACTAGTTATCCCACTAAAAAACATATTAACAAAGAAACTGGAGAATTTTTTAAACCAACCCCAAAGGAATTAGCAGAAACTATAGAAAGGATGTTATCTAATTTATATAGGTACAATCCAAGAGAATACATTCTAAACAATACTGGTAAACCAATCGCCTTAAAAAAATTAAAAAATGCCTTGGAAGCTTTATGTGTTAGGGATAGAATTGATTCACAGTTTGAAAATATTGATTGGGATGGTAGAAATCAAAGCCTCATTTGGGGCGAAAGAGTTTTTGAGACGTTAAGGAGGTATGAATAAAAACTGATTTAAACGATCATTACCTTAAGTTAAAATGAAACAAAAGCCTGAAAAAATAATTTACGAGAATCAAGAAGAAGTCTATAATCAGATTCTTATTTTTGTAAAATCAATTCTGCCAATGGAAGTTATTAATGCTTATTTGTGGGGGAGCGTTGTAGAAAGAAAATTCGGAGTATACAAAGAAAAGTTTGGGAATCACGAGGGAAGTGATATCGATGTCATAGTTATTATTCCCAATAAAAAAATTCCATCAACTTGGAAATCTTTGAAAACTCAAAAAGATTGGTGGTTTTTGTATAGAGGTGGAAAAATTGAGATAAATAAAAAGATTCATCGAGTGGATTTAATGATAGTAAAAGATGGTATGGAAGAATATGCAAGAAATCGTATTAAAGAAAAAAATTGGAACATAGAGGTAATAAAATGACTCTAAGAATATATCTTATAAGGCATGGGGAAACGAACTTCAATAAGTCAGATAAAGATTGGGGGCAAAATAAAGAAGAGGAATTAAACGATTGGGGTATTAGTCAAACAAACAAATTATCAGAGAGATTAAAAAATATTAAATTTGACAAGTTAATTTCTAGCGATCTAAAAAGGGCCTTACAAACTTCGAAGATATTAAGCAAAGTCATTAATCTAGAGATCATTCAAGATGAGAGATTGCAAGAGTATGATCCCGGAGAAGTTGATCCTTCATCTGATAAATGGGTTGAAAAATATAAACTGATGCTAGAATCTGGAATATCAAAATATGATATAAGACCTTATGGGGGAGAAAATATCTGGGACTTAATTAAAAGGGTAAATTCATTCTTGGAAGATTTAGAAAAAGAGAATGGAACAATAGCAATAGTTACACATTCCGGAGTAAACGCAGCGCTCATTAATCTTTCACAGGGAAAAGAGAAGAATGATTTTATAAATATCAAACAAGACAATACTTGTGTTAATATTTTAGAGTTTTCTGAGGCAAAGTGGAAGATATTGAGTATTAATGATTCGCGCCACATAGATAAGATTAAACCAAAAAAGAAATTATATGAAAACCAGGAAGAAATTAAGCAAATAATTAGAGAATATGTTCTTAATAAATTAAATAATTTATCTGGTGAAATTTATCTCGGAGGAGACATAAAAAAGGGATTATTTGGATCTTATGACCGAACTTATAAAAGATACAAAGGATCTCCAGTAGAAAGTTATTTAGTATCAAAAGAGAAACTAGAGATACCAAAAGAATGGAAAATTTCATCGATTATTGATAGTATCGAAAAATATGAAATTGGGAAAATTAAACTTGGAGACTTAAAACATAAAGTTAACGTTTCTGTTCTGCAAGATAAACAAGAAATTAAAGAAGATCTGGAAAAAATAAGATGAAAAACATTCTAATTATATCTTTAAACTCCGGAGGAACGATGGGTCATGGAAAGATAATTACTTCTTTGGCTAACTTTTTATCTAAAAATAATAAAAATGTAACAATCATGTCAGATATGTCATTTTCAAGAAATTTTGATGTTGATAAAAATGTAAATGTTAAAAATCTCCATGAAGTAGCACATATTAACTATACTATTGGGGGAATGTGTGATTACAGCCAAAAAAATGAAACCTACAATTTTGCAATAGAAAACGGTATAGACTGTGTCATCTTATCTACTTTTTTTGATTTAAACCTTGTTAAAAAATTTAAGGATAAAAAGATTAAAACAATCCTTCTTAATTACCCTCTCAGGGATACCTATAGATTGGCTCTCAAACAAAACAAAGCATATGCAGTTTTTGATAAAGTTATGACTCTTTATGGTCCAGAATTTAAAGACATAAAAATGCAAAATGAAATAATAGTAAATCCTCTTAACATCGCAAAAAAAGAATTTAAAAAGAATTTAAAAAATGATATTCTCGTCACATGTGGTGGCGGAGGTAGACCATCTTCAAAAATATTTTTAAGAAAAGTTATTTTGGCCCTAAGAAAAATAGTAAAAGAAAATGAAGACCTTAAAATAACTGTAATAAGGGGAAATTCAAAATCAGATCTTGCGAACGATAATTTTGAAACTGTGGTTTGGAAGAAGGATTTTGGAAGCTTACTTTCTTCTTCAAAAGTTATTATATCGGAGGCAGGGTATTTCACAATGCTTGATTTAATTAATTATAATAAGAAAGCTCTATTAATCCCTGGAGAAAGAATTATCGATAATCAAGAGATAAGGGCATTAAAATTAGAAGAATTGGGAATCGGAAAGATATTCTTTCCGTTTGAAAAAGTATCTAAATTAACAAGTATTATAAGAGATTTCTTGAATAAAGAAAATTCTAACAAAGAAAATTACCAAAAGATTGTAGATGAATTTAATCAATATTGGGACTTGGGAAAAGTTCTTTTAGAGGAATTAAAATGAAGATTATGTATATATGCGGAATGTACGTTCCGTCTCACGGCGGAGCAGAGATAAGTGCCTATTCTCTTTTAAGAAATTTAAAAAATAAATTTAATTACGATATTCTCACCATTACTGATGAAAGATATAAAAGAACAGAAAATCTTTCTGGTTTTAATGAGATTAAACTTCATACAATCCCACATAACAACCGTGTGAAGAAAATAGAAGAAAAAATACTTGAATTTAAGCCCGATATAATAATAACTCAACTCATGTGGAGCGATGTGGCCCTTAAATTAGCAAAAAAATATTCTATCCCATCAATTATGAGGGTTTGTAAAGTCCCTATTGAAATAAGTCTTGCTAAAAATTCTGAATATGCTCCTACAGCCATAATATCTACTTCAAAATTTGTAAAAGATTATGTCTTAAAGCATTGGAATAGAGAATCCACAATTATTAATTCACTTGTGCAAATAGAAGATTATCTTATAACTAAGAAAGACTTTTTCCCATTTAAGAATGAATTGATTTTTATGTTCAATCCCCTAGAAAGAAAAGGAGGGTTAGTCTTTAGAGAAATTGCAAAACAGTTACCTTCTTTAAAATTTGGAACTGTTCTTGGATGGTCATCTCTTAAAGACAAACAGGATTCAAACACCTTTTCAAAAGAGTACATCAAGAGAATAACCGAATCAGAAGGATCAGTTTTTGATGGTTCTTTACCAGAATATGTAAACCTTGATGATTGTTCTAACATCAAAGTTTTCCCTCCTGAAGATAACCCTAAAAAGCTATATGAAAAGATAAAAATTCTTTTGATTCCTTCCCAATGGGAAGAAGCGTTTGGGAGAGTTGCTGTCGAAGCAATGGCAAACGGAATACCTGTTGTTGCGAGTAATGTGGCAGGTTTAAGGGATTCTGTGGCAGATGGAGGAATACTTGTAGAAAAAGACGATATTAATAGATGGATTGATGAAATCAAAAGATTATCTTCAGATAAGGGCTATTTCAGTATGATTTCTAAAAGAGAGAAGGATTTTGTTAAAAAGAACTATTCGGAAGATGATATATTAAAAGAAACAGTAAAGATGATTAAGAGTGTTGCCTCTCAACGATAAACTCGCCTTTAATTCCTAATTCTAAAATTTCTTGAATGACTACACAAATATTATGGCAGAGAATTTTTAACAATAATTCATTAATTTGAGCTGTCTTTCTTTTGCTTCTTAAGTTATCTCTGAACTTTGTTTTAATCATGTGAAAACAAGTTTCGGCATTACTTCTCTTATGATAGTGTTCTAAAAACTCATCATGTTTGTATAAGAAATAATGATACATCTTTTTCCAAACAGAGCAACCACCACGCTTTCCTGTAACATTCTTTTTGAAAGGAATAAATGGAGTTGCTCCAATTTCTTCAATAACCTTAAAGTTTTCTCTGCCGTTGTATGCCTTATCTCCACTCACTTCTGAAACGTTAAAATTCTCTGCCGTCTTTCTTACAAGTTCTGCAAGTTGTGGGCTATCGTTCTCTTGCCCTTCTGTTATTTTAACTCCTGTTATGATATTTGTCTTAACGCCAGAACATAAATGAGCTTTCAACCAAATTCTATTTTTTCTTTCCTTTCCCTATTTGTAGTCATACCATCTCGCAAATCTTGAAGTAGCAAATCCAGAGCTATCTATTGTAAAATCTTTTTCAATCTCTCTTAATGGAGTTGAGCTAACAGCAATTAATTCTTTAAGAACTGGTGTTAATTCTTCTTTACTCATATAATTGCTAACACTCATGTAAGTAGGCACATTATCAATTAATCCGAAATTCTGGGCTATTTTAACATCAGACATAAAACGTCTTAATGAAAAAGTAGAATATACTTTAAGAGCAGATGTAAATATCATTTCTGAAATAGGCAAGTTTGGTCTTCCAAACTTATACTCTGGCTGTTCTACGCTATTGCTTAAATCTCTCAATAATCTCATAAAAATTAATTTCTCATTTGTTTGTGCTGTATCATATGCTTTCCAATCTTGCTTATAGGTTACCCTCACTCCCTTTGTGGTTATTATCTTTCCTTCTTCATCTATCTGCCTTTTGATATAAAATTCAACAGCGTAAATATGCTTACAATTCTTTTTTCTCAATTCACAATCAGGACAGGAGCAGACAGGATTTTCGCCATTAAACTTAACCTTAT
>Ga0114931_10010716_pt1 | contig 10888 bp, 12 predicted proteins | sample 2SBtaG_FD_89579 | JGI IMG/M metagenome (GOLD analysis project Ga0114931, IMG submission 89579) | Deep subsurface microbial communities from Kolumbo volcano to uncover new lineages of life (NeLLi) - 2SBTROV14_V59a metaG | ecosystem: Environmental > Aquatic > Marine > Volcanic | place: Kolumbo...
ATAAATTTGCAGGGCAGAACTTTTATGGCATCAATTGACTGTCCTTTTAGAACTGCCGAGTGGACTATTAATAAAATGAAGAACGAGACCAAAGTTCTTTTCATTGATTTCCACGCTGAAGCGACTGCGGAGAAAATTGCCCTCGCAAATTTTGTTGACGGAAAAGTGAGTGCACTCGTTGGAACGCACACTCACACACAGACGGCGGATGAACGCATATTCCCGAAAGGTACAGCATACATTACTGATGTTGGAATGACCGGACCGTATGAATCCGTAATTGGAATGAAAACCGAAGCTGCCTTAAATAGATTTTTGTTTCAAACACCCCAAAAATATCAAACGGCTATTAACGACGTTCATTTAAGTGCCGTATTTGTTAAGGTGGATGCCGATACGGGAAAAGCTTTAAAAATAGAAAGAATATTTTTCCCTGAATTTGAAAAGGGAATTAATAATTAAAATATTTAACATTAAAAAATATGAATTATGACTATAATTGATGGAAAACAAACTGCCGCTGAAATTAGAGCGGACTTAAAACAAAAAATTCAAAAGTTAAAATCTGATGGAAAATCTCTTCCCGGACTTGCGGCAATTCTTGTCGGAGAAAATCCGGCTTCGAAAGTTTATGTTCGTTCAAAGGAAAGAGCTTGTGAAGAAGTAGGAATTTATTCGGAAGTTGTTAAGCTGCCTATTGAAACAAAAGAAACCGAGCTAATAGCTTTAATAGAAAAATTAAATACGGATAAAAAGATTAACGGCATTCTCGTTCAATTGCCATTGCCCGAACACATAAATGAAGAAAAAATTATTCAATCAATTTCACCCGAAAAAGACGTGGACGGATTTCATCCGGTAAGTATTGGTAAAATGATTCTTGGACAGGAAACATTTTTATCGTGTACACCTTTTGGCATTATGAAATTGTTAGAAAAATATAAAATTGAAACTTCAGGCAAACACATTGTTGTTGTTGGCAGAAGCAACATAGTTGGAAAACCGGTTGCCAATATGCTGCTGCAGAAAAAAGAGAACGCAAATGCTATTGTTACTGTTTGCCATTCAGCTGCGGACGATATTACCCAGTACACAAAGCAAGCGGATATTCTAATAGCTGCAGTCGGCAGGGCTAATTTTATTACTGCCGATATGGTTAAAGAAAATGTCGTAATTATTGATGTCGGGATAAACAGAGTTGAAGATGCAACTGCAAAGCGAGGTTACAAATTGGTCGGGGATGTTGACTTTGAGCAGGTTTCCAAAAAGGCTTCGTTTATTACACCGGTTCCCGGTGGTGTAGGTCCAATGACAATTGCAATGCTACTATATAATACCTATACTTCTTATCTTTGGAGTGGAAAAAAGCAAAATTAAAATTAACGGAATTATTAAAATGAAAAATTCATTAGTTGATAAAATAGTTGATCAAGCATTTACGGAAAAAGCTCTTCATCAGTTTTACTGTACTACAAATACTTGTGCAGGTTGGGAAAGAAATATAGTTGATCAACCGGAAGCCGTAAAGAAAATTATTGATAACGGAGCCGAAAGAATTGCTGCCGGTTTGGGTTACGGCCACGAAATATCGCAGCTCGGTTTGGCAAGAATGATTGACCATACATTACTAAAAGCGGATGCGACTGTTGAAGATATTAAAAAGTTGTGCAGTGAGGCGAGGGAATATCATTTTGCATCGGTTTGTATTAATCCGAGTTTTGTTCCTTTATGCAGAGACGAATTAAGAGGAACGGATACAAAAGTCTGTACGGTAATCGGATTTCCTCTCGGGGCAACCTCTACCGAAGCAAAAAGGGCGGAAGCCAAACATGCTTTGAATAGCGGTGCTCAAGAAATTGATATGGTTATAAACATCGGAAGATTAAAAAGTGCTGATTATGATTATGTGTTTAACGATATCAATCAAGTTGTTCTTGCAGCTAAAGCAAAAAATGCCGTTTGTAAAGTTATTATAGAAACAGCACTATTAACGGATGAAGAAAAAGTGAAAGCCTGTATTTTAAGCAAAAAGGCGAAAGCGGATTTTGTAAAAACTTCAACAGGATTTAGTACCGGCGGCGCTACGGCAAGCGATGTGGCGTTAATGAAATACGTAGTAGGCAGTGCGGTTGGTGTTAAAGCATCAGGCGGAATTCATTCGCAGCAGGAAGCTGAAGATATGATTGCAAGCGGAGCCGATAGAATTGGTGCAAGTGCGAGTATTAAAATTGTTTCAGGCGGCGAAGCTGCAAGTAAAGGAAAATATTAGTGATTCTTGACCTTATAGTTACAGGCTCTGATGACGGTTATACCGCGGAAGTTCCCACTGTTAAAGGCTGTGAAAGCTGGGCACATACTGACGAGGAAGCAATTGAAAAAACAATTGAATTGCTTGTCTTTTATCTTAAGTTAAAAAACCGGAAAGATATTAAAATAGATTTGGCACGCAGAACGAAGAATAAATTTATTTACAAATTAGTGTTTGAAAAATAAATTGTGAGACAATTTAGAACAGAAAGGCGCATTCAAAAAATTACCGAAGCTATAAAGGCACGCCAACATTCCTTACGTGTTGTAATAGAAAATGTTCACGATCCGCATAATGTTAGTGCAATTTTCAGAACTTGCGATGCAGTTGGAATCCCAAAAGTATCACTTCTGTACACAATTGAAAAGCTTCCGAAAATAAGTAGAATTACGTCCTCGTCCGCCAATAAGTGGGTCGAATCGGAAAGTTTTACCAAAACCGAAACGTGTTTTAATTCATTACGAAAAGAAGGTTTTAAAATTTATTCTACTCTTCTTGATAAAAACGCAAAAAGTATTTATGAAGTTGATTTTACGGAAAAGATTGCAATAGTTATGGGCAATGAGCATCGCGGAATATCAAAGGAAGCTGCAAATTTATCGGACGGAACTATTTATATTCCGATGAAAGGAATGATTCAAAGTTTAAATGTTTCGGTAGCCGCTGCAATTGTTTTGTACGAGGCTCTTCGCCAAAGAGATGCAAATGGAAATTATTTAAAGTCGGAGTTAAGCGAAGAATTGATTGAGCAAATGATTGACGATTGGTGCGATAGATGATTCAAGAATTTTCCAAGATTAAAAACGTATCGGGTACAATTAACATACCGGGTGATAAATCAATTTCGCACAGGGCTGTTATGTTTGCTGCTTTGGCTGAAGGGAAATCCACTATTAAAAATTGTTTGTTGTCCGAAGATGTATTGTCCACAATAAATTGTTTCCGGCAGCTTGGAATTGTAATTGAAATAGACGGAGATACTGTAACTGTTTTTGGTAAAGGACTAAACGGTTTACAAAAACCTGAATCCGAATTGAATGCAGGAAACTCAGGAACAACGGCAAGATTATTGAGTGGTATTCTTGCGATGCAGCAATTTGAATCTGTGATTATCGGTGATGCTTCACTTAGTAAAAGACCGATGGAAAGAATTATTGCGCCGCTAAAAATATTCGGGTGCAATGTTATTGCTTCCGGCAAAAATACTTTACCTTTACATTTTATTCCGTCAAAGGATTTGAAACCGATTACCTACAAATTGCCTGTTGCAAGTGCACAGGTGAAAAGCTCGGTTCTTCTTGCCGGATTGTACTTGGAAGGGATAACAAAAGTAATTGAACCGGTTCAAACTAGGAATCATACAGAGAATCTATTACGATTGAGAGTCGATGAAAATGCAATAGGAAAAACTATTTCAGTTTCAAAGAAAAACTATCCCAAACCACAAGATTATTTTGTTCCGTCCGATATTTCGACGGCGTCGTTTTTTATTGTACTTGCATTGCTGATTCCTAATTCCCACTTAATATTGAAAAATATTTTACTTAATGATACACGGAATGCAGTGCTGCTGCTTCTACAAAAAATGGGTGCTTCAATTGAAATAGAGAATGTTAAAATGTCTTTGGGTGAAAAATACGGTGATATTGTTGTACGCTCAAGTAAATTACACAATATAGATTTTAACAAGGAAATAATTCCCAATATTATTGATGAAATTCCCATCTTATCAATTGCCGGATATTTTGCCGCCGGGGAATTTATAATTAGAAATGCAGAAGAATTGCGCAAAAAAGAAAGTGATAGAATTAGTTCCATTTGCCGGAATTTTGAATTACTTGGAGCAAATGTGAAGGAATTTCACGATGGTTTTTCCATAACGAGGCAAATTGAAAAAGATAATTTAACGTTTAACAGTTTTGGTGATCATCGTATTGCAATGGCATTTTCAATTCTTTCTTCATTGTTAAAAAGCGGCGGGGAAATTAAAAATTTTGAGTGTGTGAATATCTCAAATCCGCAATTTATGGAACAGCTTGGCTCAATAACTGGAAAATTGTAAGATACAAATAATATCAGCATTTGTAATTAATAAAAAGCACTTATCAATTCAAAAGTGTTGTCTTGCTGTTTTGCCGAAACAGAATTATTCGCCTTGGTGAACAGCATCTCGGATACTTCACCAAATTCCGAATAAAAGAAGCTTGGAATTACAAATAATTATCGAATAGCAAAAATGTTGTTCACCACGGTGGATAATTGATCTACGTTATTTTTAACATCCTTCTCTTTTCTTTTTCTTCTTTGAATGTTTCAAGACTATTTTTGTCGGCATATTTATTTTCGGCATAATCATTTTTGATGAGCTTGATTTTACAACACCGTTTTGAGGATGCCCGCCGAAAAATTTACTTACTTCTTTCATTTTTTCGAATTCAGCTTTTTGACTATTAGTAGCATTAACAGGCAGTGAGGGGAATAATATTTCCCTTTTCCATTTTTCCAATCCGCCATCCAAAATACTTACACTTTTATAATCCATAGCTTTCATCAAAAACCACGCTTGCGATTCTACAACTTGATTATTAGAATAGAGATATATTTTTTCATTTCTCCGCAAATCGGATTCGGGTATTTTATTAACCGGCATACATTCGGATGTAGGAATGTGATATTTATCAAATTCTTTTTTGCTTCTTAAATCAAGCAAACGATAATCCACTTTTCCCGCGATAATCCAATCGGCTAAATCTTTAACTCCAATTTCATTTACATTTCTTACCGAGGATGCAGCAATTTCTTTTACATTTATGGCAGCCTCAGAATTGTGATAAGGATCTTTGGCAAAAATTGCAAGAATTCCTAAAAATATACCGAGAATACCGACACGTTTTCTAACCGGTAAATTTGCAAAATATTTAAGCATTTTCTCCTCCGCTTCTTTTTTTAGCCATTACTTTTTCGCCCCACTCAACCGCAGTAAAACCTGCTACTGCAATTAAAATTACAAGTAATATTACCAAACCGTAATTTATATCAAAAAATGATGGGAGGTTTTCTTTGCCAAGATGTGTTGAATAGTAAAAGTTAGTCATATACGGGAATAATTCTCCGAAAACAAAAATTCCGAAAAATCCCCCAAGCGAATAAACTATTGCATCCAGTCTGCCGGTTGCAATTGCAACTCCCGAAGTACCCGGGCAATAACCACCGATTACAAAACCTATTCCCAGTATTAACCCGCCAACAGCTTGCGGCAATAAATAAGTATCGCCAAGATATACTAATGATAAATCGACAAAACCAATCCAAGAAAGATAAAACAAACCGACCATTGCCGTTACAATTGCCGTAAACATAACTTTAAACACACGCATATCAGTAAAATAAAACTGAGCTGCAAGAAGTCTCGCACTTCCAAAACCTCCGCGTTCCAAAAAGAACCCAAAACCAATTCCAATAATAAATGCAACAAGCAATCCAATTTCACTATTGAAATAACCGAATTTAAAAAATGGTGCTATCATATCCATTGCCTCCTTACAAAATAAGCAGTTGCATAAGCTCCTGCAAATACAGAAAGTAGAAATGCCCATGAACCCAAATTAAGCATTGCTCCGCCGGTTAAGCCCTGACCGCTTGTGCAGCCGCGTGCCATCTTTGCTCCGAATCCCATCAAAGAACCTCCGATAAACGCAAAAATGAATCTTTTTTTCTTAGTAATATTCGGCCCTTTTTCAATGGCAATCTTATTTCTGCCTGCTATTGCACCTGAAATAAAACCTCCTACAATTAAACCAAGCACTTCAAAAACTAACCAATCCTTTAAAGGGCTCTGAGTGCCGTCACCAAGATATCCTTCGTAAAAAGCATTTCCTTTAGCGTGGGACGGTGCAACTTCATTTACACTTACTGCAACTACCGTTGAAAGCGCCCCCGATGCTCCGAGTCCTCTACCCATAATTACAAATGCCGATAGCAGTACTAACCCTAAACCCATTCCTACCAAATAGGAATTCCAATAATGTTTTGGATATAGTGCGTGTTCCTTTACATTATCTTCGTGATGATGCGAGAACCATTCTTTAATACTCATTTAATTTTCTCCGATTTTTATTTAGAACCAATGACTTAATTGACCTGCCGAAACAATAACAAATCTTAATATTAAACCGCCCACAATAACCATAATCGGTGCTATCGGCGTATGATGAATTTTTTGGTTTACCGCAAGAAGCTGAATAAAAAGAGGAATTACAATTCCCATTCCGACAACAAACACCCAAAAAACAGAAGCATAAGGTCCGTTTAATAAAAGAATTGCTGCCGCCATATGAGAACTTGACGAAGTAAGTAACCCGATAATCATCATTGCAATAACAAATAACTCAATAACAAGAAATCCATTATCAGATTTTGCAAGTAGTTTCCTCTCGTAATCGTTTTTTGCGATTAGATGAACAAATGCTGCTGCACCTGAAAGGCCAGATACAAGAAACAGCATCCATAGAACTGCCGAACTCCAAAGCGGTCTTGCACCTAGAGAACTAAGTAATATACCAGTGTACATACCAACCATTGCACCGAGCAGCATATTGATTATTCCAATATTTTTTACAGCCCATTTGTGTTCAAGTATTTTTTTTGAGAATTCTTCTATTTTCGGAATTTTTTTAACTACACTTTTTGGAACTCTCAAAATCATATTTGCCAATAAAATTGGATAAACTAATATCAAAATCCAAGCTCCCCAAGACATTGGAGAAGTAATTTGAAATGTAGTATAAAGCCTCCAAACATATTGCTTATGTTCCAAATCCAAAAAGAGGAACAGCATTCCAACACTTAAAATAATGAAACTGATATACGGCAAATAGAAGCAAGAACAACTCTCTTCTTTATGCCTTCCTCTGAATAAAAAGAATCCTGAAATAATCATCATTCCGGCAACGAGTCCGCCGAGAAATAAATAAACCGGTATTTGCCAAGTCCAAGCGTGCAGAATCGGGTCGATAAGATGATTATGTCTTGTTGTGGTAATTTCAAACATCTTTAACTCCTATGTAAGATAAAAAATATTGGGATTAGTACCTGCTTCCGGAATCAAGGAATGATTTCTACGTTTTTGAAGTAATTTGCTAACTTCGCTATTCGGATCATCCAAATCTCCAAAATGCATGCAGTGTGTAGGGCAAACAGAAACACAGGCAGGGTCTTTCCCTTCTTTAACCCGATGAATGCAAAATGTACACTTTTCAACATACCCTTCCGGATTAACAAAACGCGCACCATAAGGACACGACTCTATACAGGCTTTACAGCCAATGCATTCATTAGGCGTTACAAGCACAATTCCACCCAAATCACTGTGATGACTTGCTCCTGTCGGGCAGCAAGTAACACAAGGGGCATCAGAACAATGATTACAGCGTTCTGATCTAATTTCTACTGTCGTATCCGGAAATTTCCCAACGGCTATTTGCTCAATCCAATCTCGTGCAAAACCTTCCGGTACATTATTTTCCGTTTCGCAGGCAATAACACAGTCTGTGCACCCGACACATTTTTTCGTATCTATTACCATTCCATATCTTGCCATTCTAAACCTCCGTCTCAAAAGTTACAAAATTGATATTCATTCCTGTTCCTCCCATAAGCGGATCAATTTTATATTTGGTAATTAACTGCGAATCACTGGCGCCTTTGTGATATGCTCCCTTTAACATTCTTGAGTTATGACCAAAACCGTGAACAATATATACACAATCTGTTCTTATTCGCTCTGTTGCTTTTACTTTAATCTTATTACTGATAACACCATCCTGATTTTTTAGTTTTATGTAATCACCCGATTTGAGTCCATAATTTTTTGCTATATCAGCATTAATCCAAACTTCATTTTCATCCATTACATTTGTTAAAAGTCTGTTGGTCTGTGTTCTACTGAATGAGTGCATAGGTGCCCGCCCGAATAATAACCTGAATGAGCCTGCCGGAGGTTCAGCATGTTTAGTAAATTTGGGAATTGGATCATAACCTTCCTTAGCAAGATGCATAGAATAAAGTTCTATTTTACCGGTTGGCGTATCAAATTCTGCATCCATCCCTTCTTCAAAATAAAGTGGAATTTTCGGACCCTTAACCACGCCTTTCTTTTTCATTATTTCCAAGGATAATCCTGCTTTCTTCAATCGAGTATCCAAATATTCTTCAGCATTTTTCCAAGGGAAATATTTATCAAGTCCTAATTTGTGACCAAGTTGTTTTGCAATCCACCAACCCGGTTTTTGATCATTTGGTGCATCAATAACCGGCTGACGCAATGAAACAAAAGGCTGCTTAAAATACGGAGCAAACAATTCGTCATATCTTTCAAGATACACGGATTCCGGCAGAACTACATCGGCATAACCGGCAATTTCACTTGGAACGACATCAATTACTACAAGTAAATCCAATTTTTGAATTGCATCAATTGTTTCCTGCATATTAGGCAATGAATAAAGTAAATTTGTACCATAAACAAACCATCCTTTTATCGGATATGGTTTTTCGGTTAATGTGGCTTCACGAAGTCCTGTTGTGTAGCCTTCTGCACCGCCAAACGGATATTTGTGATTTGGGTTATCTGCTTTTTCACGAGTCGTTTCCGGATATTTTGGATAAGGATAAGAAGGAATGTCAAAAACATCCTGATTTATTAAACCACCCTTTCTTCCCCAATTCCCAAGTAAAGCACTCATAATAGCCAAAGCTCTTCCTCGCTGAGTATCATCTCCGTACCAGACTGAATGCCTTCCAGGATGTACTAGTGTTGAAGGTTTGTACCTTGCCATTTCTCTTGCAGTTTCTCTAATTACATTCGGCTGAATTCCCGTTATAGGATAAGCCCATTCCGGTGTATATTGGCTGACTTCGGCTTTCAATTGTTCAAAACCGAACGCATATTTATCAATGTATTCTTTATCATAAAGATTTTCCGAAATAAGAACATTCATCCAAGTTAAAAGCAAGGCCAAATCTGTACCTGGTTTAATAGGAAGATAATACTTTGCTTTTGTTGCAGCAGTTGAAAGACGCGGATCAACAACAATAATTGAGGCACCGTTTTCAACTGCTTTTGAAAACTCTTGTACTTGAGTGTTGTGCATATTTTCACCAATATGCGAACCAAGAAGAACAATGCACTTTGCATTTTCAATGTCCGTTCTTTCAGGACCACCGATAACATCACCGTAAGTAATTTCAAAAGCCGTATCTCGTGGTCCGAGACATTGATCAAATGACGGTGCCGCTATATTTCTCGTTCCGTATGCTTTTAACAAATGTTTAATAAATCCGCCGCCAATACCGTGACTGAAAAATCCCAAAGATTCTGCACCGTAATTCTTTTTAATCTTGTTCATTTTCTTGGCAATGAATTCGAAAGCCTCATCCCAAGTTACATGAACCCATTTTTCTTCTCCACGTTTTCCTTTTCTGATTAAAGGGTATTTTAATCTGTCAGGATCATAATGAGCACCAACACCACCAGTACCTCGCGGACAAAGTCTGCCGTTGCTCAAAGGATCTTCCGGGTTCCCTTCAATTTTCCATAGTTTTCCGTCTTTCACATATCCGATAGCGCTGCATTTCCAAAAGCACATACTGCAATATGTCGGTATCTTTTGAACTCCTTTAATACTTGTTCCGGTTTTCTCTTCAATTTTTTTTGCACCTTTTACTACACTCCCCAGCGAAGTAACCGCAGTAGATGCAGCAATGGTAGCTCCGGAGATTTTCAAAAATCTCCTTCTCGAAAGTTGATTCATTTTTAGTCCGTTATATTTTGTAGTAATATTTTAATTTTACCGCATTGTGAGTATTTCAAGTAAACATCGCAATCTCTGCAATCTTTGTGTTCACAAGTTGTATCCGGGTGATTAAATGTCCAGCACGGCTTTTCGCCTCCATTATAGGCACCGCAATTCGCACGGTCATCTTCAGAACATTTAATAATATCCCAGCAGGGAATAAGTGAATAAATAACCTTTATTCCATTAATGCTTATTCCCTTTTCTTTAATTGCTCTTCTAATACACTGAATTCTATCTATATCTTGTTTGGAATATATTCTTTGATTTGATTTTGTTTTATGTGGTAAAACCAAACCCTCTTTTTCATACATTCTTAAGGTAGGAATTGAGACACCTAACAGTTTTGCTGCAGCACTTATGTGAAATATTGGTTGGTTATCAGGTAAATTTACTTCGTCTTCCATAATCTCATATCATATTAGTTGATATAATTTAGTATCAACTATCTTGCCAATTGAAATATGAGGTTTTTTCAACACTTATTGACATTCACGAATTCTATAATTTTTAATATTGAGAATTTCTTTTATACTAGCAATCATTATTGAGAAATGAAGGATTTAATCTCTTATTTATGATTATAAAACATAAAAAAATGTCTTCTGTTATTTTTTAGTTAATAGCGCATCTAAGTTGGTTGCTTCCTAAATGTGAGAAAAAATAAAATGATTATTCCATTCTTTGAAAAAAAATGAAATAGTTACAGTAAAAAATACCGTTTACG
>Ga0114931_10010717_pt1 | contig 10888 bp, 9 predicted proteins | sample 2SBtaG_FD_89579 | JGI IMG/M metagenome (GOLD analysis project Ga0114931, IMG submission 89579) | Deep subsurface microbial communities from Kolumbo volcano to uncover new lineages of life (NeLLi) - 2SBTROV14_V59a metaG | ecosystem: Environmental > Aquatic > Marine > Volcanic | place: Kolumbo...
ATCAATCAATTACTGATAGCTCAACTCAACTGCTGTCCCCATGCCACGGCGCGGGGACAGCAGTTTTTTTCGGCCTCGCCCGGATGAGTCATGGATTGTTGTCGTGTGAGTTTTTTTCGGGTGGGGATGCTTTGCGAGCTGTCTATCTAGGCGGTGAGCTTGGTGGGGATTTCCCCAAGTTGGCCTAACCGACCGGAGGTGGTGAAGGGATGAGTTGGCCGAGCGGTCAACTCCAGAGGTAGCGTGCTTGCTGGCACGCACGACTTCGCCACGACCGTCCGTTGGCAACGGATCGTGCGTGCAAGAACGCGCGCTACCACGGGTTGCTACTGCTCATGTTCGTGTCGTGCGGCGGCCAGTTGTTCATCGTAGGAGGCGATGACTTCCTTGCGGCGTAACAGCCCGATGACTCGGAGAGGGTTTTCGGAATCGACGACGGGGATTTCGTCAATATTCTTCTGCGTGAATCGCCGCAGGGCGGTATGCAGATCGTCGTCTTGCGTGACCGATAAGACGGGCGATGTCGCGATGTCGGCGGCGACCACGAGATCGCCTGCTCCGCCGTTTTCCATTACCGATCGAATATCGCTCAAGGAAAAGATGCCGACGAGATTTTGTGAATCGTCGACCACGGGAAAGTAGGAGTTCGACGACGAGGCCACCTTGCGAATGATCGCCGGGAGATGCATTCCCTGGGGAATGAAGTCGACGCGTCGTTCGCGTTCAAATACCTCATCCACTCGAATCCTCGCCAGGATATCGACAACGAAATCACCCAAATGGGCAGGGCTGTCGATCGGTGACATGACCTGTTCCTCGTAGAGCGTGACGCGTGAGGAAAGGACTGCCACGTTGATCGTACTAACGACCATCAGCGGCACGATTAGCTCATAGGAACCGCTCATCTCGGTCACCATCAACAGCGCGGTCAGCGGCACTTTCGCCACACCGGCGAAAAAACCGGCCATGCCGATCAGCACATAGGCACCCGGCTGGGGTACGTAGGCCTCCCCGAAAAGCTCTTGGCATGCCAAGCCATAGGCCCCTCCAAGCATGGCGCCGATGAACAGGGAGGGCGCGAAGACGCCGCCGCTGCCGCCGGAAGAAATCGTGAAACTCGTGGCCACGACTTTGGCGGCAGCCAGCAGCAACATGAAACGGACCGCGGTCCAACTATCTCCATCCCACTTGCCGTCGATTGCGATCTGCACCCATCCGTAACCACCGGCCATGACCTGGGGCAGCCAGATGGCGACCATGCCGATGACCAGTCCTCCGATGGCCGGTTTGAACACGTTGGGGATGGGAATTTTGCGAAAGAATCGATCGCGGAGACCATAGAAAAACGAGATGTAGATCAACCCCGCGATCGAGCAGAGTACGGCAAACACGACATAGAACGGGAGTTCGGCCGCCCCATGGAACATGAAAGCGTCGGCTCCTTTGGGGGTATTGAAGGCAAAGCCGGAACCAAAAATCGCCGAGAAGACGGTGTAGGCCGTCACCGAAGCCATCACGGCGGGGACCAGCATGGCGAATTCCATGGCGGTGCTGCTATACAACACTTCGCCGGCAAACAGCGCGGCTCCCAGCGGCGCGCGAAAGATTGCCCCGATTCCGGCAGCGGCTCCGGCGAGCATTAAGTACCTTCGCTCGAAGTCGCTCAGCCCCAGCCGACTGGCCATGACCGAACCGACCCCAGCGCCGATCTGGGCGATCGGGCCTTCACGCCCCGCCGATCCACCCGTGCCGATGGTAAGCACGCTGGCGATCGCCTTGATGATTGGCACGCGCCCTCGCACGATGCCTTTCGCGCGATGAAACGACCGTACCATGGCGTCGGTACCATGGCCTTCGGCTTCCGGGGCTAGGGTGTAAACAAGCAAACCACAAAACAAGCCACCCACGGTGGGCACCAGCAACACGGCCCACCAGCGGTTGGGAAGATGATACGTCCCGTGTCCGTTGCCTTCACTCCCGGCGTCGGGACGCTCGTATTCCATCATCTGGTCAAGGCTGAAATCCTGAACGGCTTCCAGACAATAGAAAAATCCGGCGGCCCCCAATCCACCGATCGCGCCCACGATGATGCTGTAGAAGATCAACCGTCCGGTCGACTCTAAATCGAATGCGCCTTCAATCTTGACTTTCGCTCGGTCAACCAGATTGCCGAGACGATCGCGTATCCCCATGAACGTTAGTCGCTAACTCAGTTTGCAAGCACCCACTTGGTGGCGCGTTGGTTCGATCGCCAGCGACGCACAAGGTTCCCGCGCCGGAGGCTTGTCTAGGTCTTTCAAAAGAGCAAACCGCTTGAAATCGCGGTGCGTCGCGGTTACAGAGAGTGGTTCGGAGAAAAATGCTCTACGATAAGCCACCAGTATCCGGGAAGTATCTCTCACCCGCAAGGGCAAGAAAGCGTGGCTTGGAGAACAGGCTGTTTCAAAGGAGAAGATGGACGTGCAACACGATCTCAAAGGACGCGTCGCGTTGGTAACCGGAGCTTCCCGCGGGTTGGGGGAGGCAATTGCCACGAGACTGGCACAATGTGGAGCCAAGACAGCGGTGAATTACTTCGCTAGCGAGGAGAAAGCGGACAAGGTGGTGCGAAATATCCAAGCCGCCGGCGGGCAAGCCCAAGCCTTCGAGGCAGACGTCCGCGATGAGCAACAAGTGGCCCATCTCGTACACGCAGTCGAAGACCGCTTCGGGCAGATCGATATTCTTGTCATCAATGCCACGGGCCCGCAGCCGTTTATTCCTATCGAATCGCTTACTTGGGAGGCGTGTCTCGACCAATTGGAATTCTTTGTCAAGAGCCCACTGCTGTTGGCAAAACAGGTTGTCGGCGGGATGAAACAGCGGCGCCATGGGCGGATTATCAACCTTGGCTCCGAGGTCTTCGAGCGTGGCGTGGCCCAATTTTCGAACTACGTTTCCGCCAAGGGGGCCCAACTTGGTTTAACCCGTTCGTGGGCCATGGAGCTTGCCCCATGGCAGATCACGGTTAACCAAGTTTCGCCGGGCTGGATTCCCACGGAGCGACATATCGACGACCCTCAGGAGCAGAAAGACGCCTACGCCGCGGCTGTTCCCATGGGACACATGGGGGAACCGGAAGACATCGCCGCCGCGGTCGTCTATTTGGCATCCGACGGCGCCCGCTTCGTCACCGGGCAAAAGATTTCGGTGAACGGAGGTACGACGTTGCACTAGAAGGCGTAGCCTGAAACGTCTGTAAGAAACGCCCTTTGATGCGATCCATGTGCTGAAGGTGAACCGGCGGTGGGAAGCCCGAATGTTATTCTTGAGAAACACCCAGATAGCGTGCGAGCGACTCGTCCAATGGTGGTCGTCTGATTTGTGGAAACATTCGCCGGAAACGATCGGAGTTCAGGCTCGTATCCCGCGGACGGGGCTCCGCCGTGTCGAGACTCAGTCGTGATACGACTTCGATTGCCTCTGCCGAGAGACCTGCCGCCTTGGCGATAGTGAGGCCCATTTCGAGTCGCGATAACTTGGTTGCTCCGCCCAAGTGCAACAGCCCCACGGCATCGCTTTGGGCCGCCGTTGCGATAGCCGTGGCGGCCGTCTCAAGGTCCAATGGAGTGCGCCACTCGTCGTCGAATAAACGGCAGGCATGTCCTTGACGCATGGCATGAAGCTGTTGTTCCAAGAACGTTGGACGCCCGATGAGCGATTTTCCAAAGAGCGGGCTAATGCGAATGACGAGCCCCCGGAGCGAGTCCAACACGGCGGCTTCGGCGTCAAGCTTCGTGTGGCCATAGAATGAGAGGGGCCGCGGCGTGTCTTCTTCGCGATAGTTTCCTTGCTCGCCATCAAAAACCAGGTCGGTAGAGATGTAGACCAAGCGACAATGGCCCCCGGTGGCTAATTCCGCGAGCCGGGCAGTCGCCTCGGTGTTGATTGCTCTGGCGCTGGCCTGTTTCTGATACGCCTTGCCAAGGCTGGAGATGGCCGCACAATGGATAATGAGATCGACCTTCGTGTCGTTGAAATGATGTTCGATCTGTTCTCTTTGTGTCAAATCGACCGGCTCGAGTTCAACCCCCGACTGTTCTCCGTGACGGTGCCCACTCCAGGCCACGCTTGGAACACCGTGTTGCACATAGTGCTGAAGAAGGTAAGACCCCAACTGACCGCTGGCTCCGGTGATCAACACCCGCATTTTTCTACTCGCTTGTACGATCTCGCGAAATGCGTTCCGGGGACTTCGGGGTAATTGCCATATGTTCGGGTCGGGCACTGTGCTCGCTCGTCCGAATTGCAAGCTCGTCTCTGTCGCGTGTGGCTAACCGCTGGCGATGGTACTTCAAGCCAGGGAAAAAGAAACAGGCCGCCACGACAAATCCGAAGATCGTCAATCCGATGTTGGGCAGTTCAATGCCCCCTCTTGGCAGGTTGATTACCCCGGGTAGGACACTGGTGATGCGATGGTCTGGCAAAGCGGCCATCAGCAACGCGGTTAGGAACAGCGTTATCGCCTGAATGTAAAACGAACCGCTCAGGGTGCCGGCCTTGATCATGAACACCATTCCGCTGATTAGACCCAGCACCGGGGACAGCGTTAGCACGGGTAGTTTCAACAACATCTCGACGACGAAAAGTAGGATGCTGGCCACCATGCTCGCCGCCCACACGTGGGCAATCTGACGCTCGACAAACGTCACGGGGCCCGCGCGTCGGCGGAACATCCAGAAGATGGGCGCCCAGACGGCGAGCCCCACCGTCCACAAGATCACATAGGGCCAGGGTTGTGTGATGCCCAGCCAGTGCAGCGCGTTGGTGGCGAGACAAAGCACCAGCAGCATGAGGCTATGCCAGATCCACAGCATTCCCCAATTTTCCAAGACGCTGGCATGATGTGTTTCGCGAAACCACCGCGCGACGATTTGTCCGAATCCACCAGCGCGTGCCGCGACGGGCTCGCCAGCGAGAAACGATTCCAAATCGTCGGCCAACGCCGCGGCGCTGGCATAACGCAACGAAGTCGGTTTTTGAAGGCATTTCAGAGACACCAACTCCAGATCTCGATCAACCTTTGCATTGAGTAAGCGGGGTGGGAGCGGGTCTTGTTCGAGCAAGAGCAGAACGGTATCTAGCGGCGAGGCGGCCTGAAATGCGGGACGCCCCGTCATCATCTCGTAGAGAATCATGCCTAAACTGTAGACGTCGCTATAGGGTCCCAATTCTCCGCGGCTTCCAGCGGCTTGTTCGGGAGCAATGTAGTTCGGTGTTCCCACGATCGCGCCGCTGCGCGTGAGGCCAGATCGGGTCTTCAACTGCTTGGCCAGCCCAAAGTCGCTGACCAGCGGGCACTGCTGCTGATCGATCAAGATATTCGACGGCTTTACGTCCCGATGCAACACACCGTTTCGATGGGCAAAGTCAATGGCACGACAGACCGGGGCCAACAATTCGGCTGCGTCGTGAGGCGAAAGGGGGCCCTCGTCGAGCCGGTCGGCCAATGTACAGCCTTGGATCCACTGCATCGAAAAATAGAGCTGCCCATCGATTTCACCAACCTCATAGACCCGCACGATATGAGGGTGTTCCAAACTCGCGGCGGCTTCGGCTTCGGCGCGAAAGCGGATCCGTTCTGTTTCCGAAGCACTATCGGCCCCGAGTAACATTTTTATGGCAACCAAGCGGTTGAGGCTGAGCTGCAGCGCCTTATATACGATTCCCATTCCTCCGCGACCAAGTTCTTCAAGTAGCTCATAATCGCCGAATCGCCGGGGAAGATGTTGCGCCACAACCTCTTGTGATGGGCGTTGTTCGGTCGAGAGCGCGTCGCTCGGCATGGAATCTTGAAGCGACGTGTTGCAAGCCCGGGCGATGGAGTCGGTTTGTCTTACGGCGGGCCATACATCGCGTAAATCGTCGGCCAGATCGGGGTGAGACGCCGTGGCTTGTTCGAGATCGACTTGTTCGCCACGACAAAGCCGATCGGTCAGTTCGGCAAGGACCGCCGCCAAGCGACGCTCATGGGATTCCTTCGGAACCAAAGACGAAGACCGCCGTGAAGCGGAGATTGAAGAATTGTCCATCGTGTGGTCACTCCGTGCGATCGGTTGCCGGGGAACCCTGCCGCCAAACCGTCTTGAGCCGTTTTACGGCGCGTAGATATCGCATGCTTGCAGCCGCTTCGGTCAGGTTCAACGCTTGGGCAATTTCCTGGTTCGAGAGTTGTTCGAAGTGACGCATGAAAACCACTTCACGGTCGGTTTCAGCCAAGTCATCCAGCGCCTTCTGGAATTGTTCGGTCAACTCGTTCTGTAATGCCGCCGTGGCGGGGGTATTACGCGGATCGTTCAATTGCCGCGCCAAATCTAAGACCGAATGGCCCGAGATGCCACCGGTGGCCAGCGGAACTTCGCGTTCGACGCTACGACGGCTAGCCACGCGATGCCGACGGTGAGCATCAATCATTCGATCGCGAGCCAACCCCCGTAGCCACAGATGGAATGGCAGCTTCTGCTCTTCCAGGTAACCCGGCATTCGCCGATTTGCCTCGATTAAAACATCTTGAACGATGTCGCTGGCGTCGACACGGCGCTTGACCATTTGGTCCATTCGCAAGTCAACCAAGCGCCGCAGTGACTCACGATGGCGATCCAACAATTGATTGACCGCGGCCGCTTGGCCGTCGCGTGCGGCCACAATCAACTCTTGCGTTTTGTCCGAGTTAGGCCACTGCACCGTATTGAGCCCGAAGGCCTCTCCCGCGACTATTTGAATGAGGAGGCTAGACGATTGCCTCGCCGCTTTTTTTCAATATATCCGAACGTCGCACTATTCTACCGCAAGATAGCCTGCATGGTTGGGAACTATCCATTCTGGTCGCGGGCGGACACCCAGCGTGTTATGATCCGAACTTTGTTTGTCGATTCCGCGGGTATTCTCCATGACTGATCAACCGCCCCCGTTCCTTTCAAAAGAGGACTGCCTGAAAATGGTCCAGTCCTTCCCGTTTTTCAATCTCATCGGGCTCGAGATTCTCGATATGGAGCCAGGCTGGTCGAAGACGCAGGTCAGCTACCGAAACGATCTTTGTCAACCGGCAGGGATCATGCACGGCGGCATTATCGCCACGTTAATCGACACGGGAATCGCTCATGCATTGATTCTCACCGACGCATTTCAAGAAGTGGCCGCCGAAGGGGGTGGCATAGTCTCGGTCGATTTACGAGTGAAATTCTTTCGACCGGTCTCCGAGGGAACCATCGTTTGCGAGTCGAAGATACCACGAATGGGGCGCCAGCTCTTCCACGCCGAAAGCATCGTGATCAACACCGAAGGGAAAGAAGTCGCACGAGGCGACTCAATCTACATGGCCGTGCGACCACGGCAGATGCGGAAACCCGACGCTTAAATAAGCGACAACATCATGTTGATGACCCGATCCCGATTCAATCGGGATACGCACCCCGCGGGGATCACACTTTGGGGCGTCCCGTGTACCACGGCAAGTTCAGAACGACACGCAACGCGTTCCCTCAAGGAGTTCCGCGATAGACTCTGAATGCCCGGGAGAGGATTCGAACCTCCACCTCAGTTACTGAGACAAGAACCTGAATCTTGCGCGTCTGCCAGTTCCGCCACCCGGGCTTATTTCCAAGCTCCCCAACTTCCGGCAACCGGCGACTCTTGTCAAGTCGCACATCGTTCGCCCAAGAGCCCAGTCCCACAATCCGTCGCGAACAATGTCCCTGACGGGCGGTGGAAAACGCTTCGCCCAAGAAAGAAGGATAACCAGGAATACACGGTTGAAATGCTATCAGAAGTTGAACAAGAAGGCCCAATGGAATCAGCTTGCCACGATTCCATACCCCCACGCGCCCTGCGGCCGCCTGGGAAAGTTGGGGCGTGTCCAAACAATGTGTTGCTACATTTTCGGAGCATCCATGAAATCTGCATAATAGTAAAGTAGGTCAGGCACCCCGTGCCTGACCTACTTTACTTCTTAACTGGATCAGCCGATCCGCGGTTGGGCAATCCGCCCCAGTAGTTCGATGTTGACTTTCGCATAATAGGCTGTTGTGTCAGACGACTCGTGCCGCAGCACGGTTGCGACCATATCCAGACTAGCACCACAACGCAGCATTGCGGTCGCCGCGGAGTGGCGAAGTAAGTGTGATCCTTTCGACGGAGGATCTGCGATACCGGCTCGCCTCAGAGCAGATTGAACAATGCCCGATATCGTTGACGAATTTCCGATCGGACGAAGCGGAGCGTTCATGCACAAAAAGATCCGGTCAGTATCCGCCTTGGGTCGCACTTTCACGATGTAATCAATCAGGGCCTCGCCGGCGTCCCGAGGCAAGGGCAGGCAGACTTCCCTACGCCCCTTACCGCGAATTCGCTCCGTGTCAGCGTCCCAGTCGAGATCATCGAGTCGCATGGTCATAATGTCGCCAGCGCGAAGACCAAGCCGGGCTAGCAGGCGCAGTATCGCACGGTCACGCACTCCGTGTGACTTACTCAGGTCGCATGATGCGACCACTCGTTCGACGTCATCCGTTTCGAGATAGCGTGGCAGCGCGGACAACTTCCACTCGGGGACGGTCGGGACAGCCCGCTCAAGGTGCGATCGGCAGCGCTTCTGGGTAGCAAGGAACCGCGGGAACGCGCGAAACGCGACGACATAAGTCTTGTCATAACCGCAGCTCAACCCGTCAATAGGGTGGAGCAAGACTTGGAGCACGAGAGATGCGTCGTACGCGGCTGGATCGCAACCAAGCGCCGGCAACATCTCCTCCATGAGTCTGTGGTAGCGGTTGACCGTTGGTGCCTTTACACCACGGTGGTGAGTCATCCAATCACGAAATTCGACCAGCAGTTCCGGTACAGCTTTCGGCAATGGCACCTCAGATGTTGGTGCTGCTCCCAGGCGAACGAGATACGTGGCGAACCGCCGTGTCCGCTCAACATATCGCCGGGAGGGACGTTGCCCGCGCTTGTGCGCGAAAGGACATTCGCACGCGTGCTGAGCGAACTCAACGACGGCCTTTTCTGTAAGCCGGTCGATTCCCATGTTGCGGGAATCCAGTCACCGTCCCAGATGCGTGGCCGCGCTCACGTAGTCGCGAATCGGAAGTACAGCGTAGCCTGCCGAGATCAATTCGGCGGCACACCCCTCAAGATACGGCTGGACGCAGCCGCCCGGTCTGACACCAGTCAAGACCGTCTTCAAATCAACGTATTGCATGGTTTATCTCCTTTCGCCGCCGACACGACGACGTCAGGAAACACAATACAATTATGGTTCATCCGACTAAAGCGTATCTTTTGGACCGTCCCGCAGTGCGAAGGAGAACGAGACCTTCGCTCGGGCTAGACAAAAGGGAACCGCCCCTACCGCCTTCGCATCGCCCCCTATGAACGCGGGGCGAGGGCCGATGCGACGGCGAAGGCGGAAGGGGCTCGCGAGAGCCCTGATGCAAGGAACTGGAAACCTCATGTTTGCGACAAGTTACGGAAACAATGCGCTTTAACCGGATGAGCCGCAAAAAAGCCCGTTCCCGCACCCCGCTGTGCTACAAACTACCGTGGACTTTCGGGCTCCATGTACGCCGTCTATACTGCACGAAGTCCGCACCGCCATGGCCCGCATCGATTTTGGCGTGTCAAATTTCCAAGACGGTCCCCGGGCCCTCTTAGTGGCTCTCATGACCTTATTTGCGAAAATACCGTGCATCAACCAGCGTTCGTGGGCGGATACGGAATCACATCGCGTTGGCATCACACCACACGCCTCTGACTGACCCGAAGGATTCTACCGCATGCGTCCGCTCAGTTGGGTAGAAGCTGCCGTCCTATTCGTCGGCATGGACTGCTTTGGCATTGCTATCTTGAGATCGAGCGGCCGAACCCGCTTATCGCTGCGCCATATTGTAGTTACGACAATTGCGATGTCAGCCTTGAGTCAACTGCCTGTGATGGTCGACGACCTGTGGCCGTTTTCCGCCGCGAGAGACGAGCTGATGACATTGCTGGTCGGCTGGACTTTGCTAGCGCTGATTGGATTTAATTGGTCTCAATGGCGCAAGACGGCAATGTTCGCTGGCGCCGTACTGTTCGGACTGTTCCTACTGACACAACTCGACGCGCTGCTGGCTTTGGCAACCGACAGACCCTTTGTGCATAAGATAGTTATCGTGGATGCCTCGATCGTTGTGCTGTTCTTCGCCCTCAACTTTTTCTGGGCGACCTTCTTCAAAGATACCGAAACGCTGACTCCTGGTGAGCTGTTGGTACCGACAGTCTGGTTCGCGCTGTTGCTCGGTACGATTGAGAATCTGTTACGTGGCCTCTTCCACATGGTGTTTCCACCATACAACCTGATTGCGATCGATCGGGTCTCGGTGTTTGTCGATGACCGATTCTGGATGGTTCCGGCGATCGATCTCATACTGCTAGGCATACCGGCGATAATGCTCGGGCTGGCGGCTCTTGTGTTTCGCGGTCGAGTGTTGCGGCGCCCGGCGCTGTTCCTTATCCTGTTTCCGGCCCTGTTGCGGTTGATTCTCCTTCCGTTACCGTTGGTACACACTGCGGCGATCGTCGTCCTGACCATGGGCATTACGGTACGGATCGCGGCCTGGATCAGTAACCACCACGAGCAGTTTCAGCGTTTCACTCGCCACAGTGTTGCCGTATTGGCGGCGGTGGTTCTCGCTATTTCGGTAGGGGCCAAGGCGCGCTCACGGCTCGTCGAGCGCGAAGCGTTAGCAAACCTGCCGCCCGCCACGGCGGATCTACCCAACGTTCTGATTATCACCATGGACACGGTCCGCGCTCAGAGTATGAGCCTGTATGGATACGAGCGATCAACGACACCGCAATTGGAAAAATGGGCCTCTCA
>Ga0114931_10010718_pt1 | contig 10888 bp, 10 predicted proteins | sample 2SBtaG_FD_89579 | JGI IMG/M metagenome (GOLD analysis project Ga0114931, IMG submission 89579) | Deep subsurface microbial communities from Kolumbo volcano to uncover new lineages of life (NeLLi) - 2SBTROV14_V59a metaG | ecosystem: Environmental > Aquatic > Marine > Volcanic | place: Kolumbo...
CAGAAGAAGCCGCGGTACACCCCGAATTGCGAATAACCTCTTACGTAGAACCCGTGATTTTGCCGATGTAAAAGGGGATGGAACCATTACCAGGGCTATTGCTGACATGGCCTTGAAAGCACTTGATGTTGATCAGCACGGTTTAGATGATATGGATAATCGTATTCTTAGTACCATTATTGAAAAGTTTAAAGGGGGACCGGTGGGTATTTCTACTATTGCCACAGCTTGTGGTGAGGAGGCCGAAACTATTGAAGAAGTTTATGAGCCTTTTTTGATCCAGGAAGGATACCTAAAACGAACCTCACGAGGACGCGAAGCTACTGAATTGGCTTATAAACACCTAAAAATTGTACCTCCGGCTCAAAATCTTGACCTTTTTAAATAAATCCTACAAATTTGGTGAACACGAGGGCAACCCATACCGCCATCATCAAACGCCTTGCCTCTGATTTGGGCTTCGATGCCTGTGGAATAGCTAAGGCGCGATATTTAGATGAAGAAGCCTCCGGGCTGGAGCAATGGCTTACCAATAACTACCATGGGAAGATGGGTTATATGGCTAATTACTTCGATAAGCGACTTGATCCCCGAAAATTAGTGCCCGGAGCTAAGTCAGTAGTTAGCCTATTATATAATTATTATCCTGAACATGATTTAGCCGAGCAGCATTACTATAAAATTGCCAAATATGCTTATGGTAAAGATTATCACCAGGTAATAAAAGATAAACTCAATCACTTAATGCAACTAATGGGTGATGAAATAGGGGAAATCGATGGGCGTGTTTTCGTAGACTCTGCCCCGGTAATGGAACGACAATGGGCTCAACTTGCCGGACTGGGCTGGCTCGGTAAGAATGGCCTTTTAATCAACCAAAAAAAAGGTAGTTTTTATTTCATTGCCGAATTAATTATTGACCTTGAACTCAACTACGACACTCCTGTGCATGACCATTGTGGTACTTGTACCCGATGTATCGATGCCTGTCCAACAGATGCTATTGTGCAACCGGGTGTGGTTAATGCCAGTAAATGCATCTCGTATTACACCATTGAGCTTAAAAGTAGTGAACCTATTCCCTCTGATGAAGAGTTCGAGAATTGGGTGTTTGGCTGTGACATATGTCAGGATGTTTGCCCGTGGAACAAATTTTCCAAACCCCACAGCGATTTGGCTTTTGCCCCTAACAACGAGATACAAACAATGAACAGAGTGAGCTGGGAGGAGCTTACTAAAGAAACTTTTAACAAAGTGTTTAATGGCTCAGCCGTTAAAAGAACAAAATATGCTGGCTTAAAGCGAAATATAACCTACATTAAAACAAAGTACCCGGAACCACCGGAAGGTTCAAAATGAGCCTACAGAAAAAGAAGAAAGTGTAGTTGTAGATCAATACCCTCCTCCTGCCATACTAAAATAACTACTCAGCTGATTAAAATACAACCCATCGCTTCGCTTATAATAGGCATATCGAAAATTGATCTGCTTAAAAAAATCACTGCGTATTATTAGAAGCTTAATGCCGGCCCCAAGTTTAACACTGGAAAAGTCAGATAAATCATAATCTGAAGTGAAATAATCCTCTGTGGGATCAGCAGTTTTATAAGGGAAAAAGTATTTGGTTCCTCTTTGACTGTAATATCGTATAAAAGGAGTAAAGGTTAACTGGGGTAAGAGTTTAATAGGTGTTTCTAATCTTATAGTGTGCGCATTAATACCAAAACTATCCCAGTAATAACGATAATATAATTGCATAATGGTCCTGGCCCCTATAAATGAGTTAAGTCGTGCACCTAAAGGGACTTTCACTCTTTGCCGAGGCAGATTCTCAACCACGGCATCATTCGCGCCTCTAAAATAAAACCGGTGAAAAGGGGTTGATAACAGTCCTTGTTGAAAGGTCAACCCTGGGAAAACGCCAACTGTCATCCTCCGGTTAATGTCATGTTGTAGATCAAAGGTAAAATTATATGAATAACGCATATATATATCAAACCACACGGAATCTCGAAGTTCTACAGGATACACAACAGTCACCGGCCTTTTAAAATCTTCGTTCAAACGACCCCAACGTAAATCATCAGCAAACAATTGTGCGGAAATGCCATAGCGCCAATCCTTATTTAAATTACTGCTATTCCACCAACCGTTAAATCCCCAGGAGAGATAGTCTGACTCTATAGAAAAAGAAGGCTTGCCTCCTAATATTTGCCGTTTATTTTTTAACAAATGTTGGTATCCAGCCGATATCCATAACCGATTATCTTTTGCCGATGCGGAAGATACTACCATATCGATATTATCTGTGGATGCTGATGAAATCACATCCACCCCGCCCTCCAGCATAACCGTATTAAAAGAATCAATGGCATAGGTAACCAATAATTTGTTGAGGTAAACATTTAGTTTTTCTGTCCCCTCTCCTCCAGTTACGGCAGAATGGTTACCGTCTTGCTGGTAATAGGAAAATAAGAGATCAATTTGGGTGGATTTAAGCAATTTTTTGGTAAATACGCTATCCTGTTGTGCCTTCACCGCAAGCGAAACCATGATCAGAAATATTAATGACCCGGTCTGTTTCATCTCTTAATTACATCCACATCCGCCACTGTTTTTCCCGCCAGCCCCGCTGGCTCCTTCACGTATCATCAAGGCGTAACGTTCAAACCCTGTTACTTTATTATTCCCCATCTGCATGGCGGCATCATTTAAATATGCTCGCTGGTAAGGTTTTACTGTTTGACAGGAGACGCCAACAACTCCTAGAAAGAGAAGCGCCACAATAAATTTATATCCTTTAATAAGCATATTCCTGAAGTCCACTTGAGAAATGCAAGTTACGGTTATTGTCGATGAAAACACACTCTACTCCATCAATTTGATTCACTAAATCAATGCCTACAGCTGCGCCCAACACCGACACCGCGGTAGCCAGGGCATCAGATAATTCTGCGCTGTTACTAATAACGCTTATACTACTCGCCCCTATTACCGGTAAGCCGGTTTGAGGGTTAATAATATGTGAGTAGCGTACTCCTTTGTTTAAAAAATATTTTTCATAATCACCGGAGGTGGCAATGGCTTTGTTCTTAATGGGCAACCAAAGTAAAATATTGTCATGGTCTTGCGGATCAGGAATACCCACTTTCCAATTTTCGCCATTGGCACGTAGGCCCCAGGTTGTTAAATCACCACTTGCATTAATTACCCCACCGGTTACCCCTTTGGCTATCATCATCTCTTTAACTCTGTCGGCAGCGTAACCTTTACCAATGGCCCCAAAGCCTATATGTAGCAAAGAATCGGTAAAATATATATGTTGATCTTCTGTTAAATGAATTTTATCATAACCAACATGGGCCAAGGCCGCCAAAATCTTATGTTGATCTGGTAGCTCATGCTCTTGTTTATCGAATTTATATAGATCACCAAGGCCGCCAAAGCTTATATCAAAAGCCCCTTGGGATAGTGCTGATATTGCCAGGCAACGTTTTACCAAATTGTAATAGTCATCAGGCACTAAAATTGGTTCACAAGTACCGGCACTATTGAGCTGTGAGGTTATTGATCCCTCTTTCCAACTAGAGAGCCATCCTTCGATCGACTGTATTTCATTAATGCTCTCAGCCAGCAAACCCACCCCCTCACTTTTGTCAACCACTAAGGTTATTTTAAAAGAACTTCCCATAAGTATCAACGAGGCACTAACCTCTTCTAGCTGAGTATGAGGCAGGTAAGTTCTCACCCGGGATATGACTTGCTCAGCCGTTACATGATTAGTTGGTATTTCAGTGAGTCTGTCTCCCTTGGCAGACAATAATAGCACGTAGGGAAAAATCCCAGAGGGGTTGTATTTTTTTGCCAAGGATTCATTTTTAACATTTTTGTCGGGGCTTAATTTACGATGCTGTGGAAAATCTGCTATTACTATTTGTAAATGCTGCTGAGCGAAATCTTTGAAGGTCGAATCTTGCAGCACTTGCCTTTCAAACTTAATACATGGAATACACCAGTCGGAACCAGAAAATACCAGAAGCTGCAATTTATCTTTGTTATCTATAGTAGGGTTAGCTGGTTGACCTATAACAAGGTTGGGAATACAGCAAAAAATAACATACCAACTTAGTATCAGGACTGTTGAATTTCTTTTTATACGATGCCAAAAAATCATGCTAACAAAGCTAGTACTAAGTGGCTTTATCTAAAAGTAATTAAGATGCTTCTAAAATTAAAAATAAAAAAACCCGGCTAACTTAATAACCGGGTGAATGTTATAAAAATTACTATGCTGTTATAAAACAGCGGTTCAATATGGACCTATGAATTTGTCCGAACGTGCGATAGCACCAAACCCTTAACTTACTAACTTCTTCAGCTACGAGCGATGCTATTGCCTTTCTTAACTCTTTCTCGAAGAGTTTGCGATCAAAACTCACCTTTGTCAAGATGGTCTTCACGTATTCCAGCATAAGCATGTACGTTAAGTAAATAGAACGTTTTTAATATAAACGAAATGATCAAGCTTTTCGTTTATATTGTCGAAAAGATAATAATAATATTTGAGATTTACAAGAATTGTCTAATTTGGCAGACAATTGTAATAGGGGGTATGAAGAAGCTAATAATTTGGGGACAATTTGCGATTTTTGCTGTTCTTTTGACCAGTTTTCAACTTCAAGCACAAGACATAAAAATAACTCTTGGCCCAGACAAGTTTCCTGAAAATCAATACTTTACAATTTCTATTGTTGCAACAAAGGGAAGTATTAAGTCCTATGATCGTTTCCCGGATATTCCAGGGTTGAGAAAACGAGGTACTTCATCTTCCAGCTCAACGCAGATCATTAATGGGCGTGTTTCTTCTTCGCATAGCATCATTATGACTTATACGGCCGATAAACAAGGAATTATTAAAATTCCGGATTTTACCATTATAGTAAATGGACAAAAAATTAAGGCTAAAGGCAAGTCAGTCACCATTGGCCCACCGGCACAACAACGCCAACAAGACCCCTTTAATAGAGATCCTTTCGAAGATTTTTTTGGCAGGAAAAGTCAACCTAAAGAATTTGTTGACGTTAAAGATGATGCTTTTCTGGCTTTAACAACCGATAAAAAAGAAGTCTATATCGGGGAGGGTTTTACCGCCACCCTGGCATTTTATGTTGCCGTTGCTAACCGAGCTCCCTTACAGTTCTATGATCTTGGCCATCAGCTCGGAGAAATATTAAAAAAAGTAAAACCCCAAAATTGCTGGGAAGAGAATTTTAATATTGAAAAAATAAATGGTCTGCCTATAGAAATTAATGGCAAACAATATACCCAGTATAAAATTTACCAGGGGGAATTTTACCCACTTAATACCGAAGACATTGCCTTCCCTAAAATTGCCCTGGAAATGATTAAATATAAGGTAGCTAAAAACCCTTCCTTTTTTGGACAAAACCGGCAAGAAAGCTATAAGAAATTCTATTCGCGGCCGGTAACAGTAAAAGTTAAGGAGCTGCCCGCTCACCCATTGAAAGATGCGGTTGCTGTAGGCCATTTTCAATTAAAGGAAGATATTGATAAAACGAACCTTAGAACAGGCCAAAGTTTTGCCTATACCTTTAATATTTATGGTGAAGGCAATGTAGCTGCCATCAACGCTCCTAACATTCCACCATCAGCCGATATAGCATTTTACAAACCTAATATTAATCAAAGTATTCGCAGGAGCAATAATCGAGTAACAGGGGCCAAATCATTTAGTTATTATGGTATTCCTAATGAGCCTGGGACTTATAAATTAGGTGACTACTTTCAATGGATATTTTTTAATACACATAAAAACAACTATGATACCTTGCGATCCAATGTAGTAATACATGTAACAGGTGAAAGCAAAAAAAACGAGACCATCATAGCCAATGATCTGGGCTCCTTTTATGACTTGATTGAGGTCGAAGACAACAATTTGTTGAGTAAAAACGATTCCGACAAGATAAAAATGCTGGCAAATGGCTTTATTTTGCTAATTTTGATTGCCTCAGCATATGTTATCTTTAAGAAATAAATGAATAATAGTTTCGGTTCTATTTTTAAAATCACCTCCTTTGGTGAATCTCATGGTCCGGCCGTTGGGGTGGTAATCGATGGATGTCCGGCAGACATTGTTATTGATGCTGACAAAATTCAGCTTGATCTTAACCGCAGAAAACCAGGGCAATCGGTAATTACTACCGCCAGAAATGAGGCCGATAACTTTGAGGTTCTCTCTGGAATTTTTGCAGGGAAAACCACTGGGGCGCCAATAACCATTATTATCAAGAATAAAGATGCCCGTTCTAAAGATTATAGTCATATAGCCGATAAATATCGTCCTTCACATGCCGATTATACATACCAGAAAAAATACAGTAACCGTGACTATCGGGGAGGGGGCAGGTCTTCGGCACGGATAACGGCCGGCTGGGTTGCCGCAGGTGCCATTGCCAAGCAAATGATTGCGCAATTAGGCATTCGATCCATGGCTTATGTAAGCCAGGTAGGCAACCTTAGTATTAACAAATTATATTCTACCTCAGCACTTAGAGTTGAAGAGGAGAACGAGTTGCGCTGCCCCGACCAGGAGGCTGCAGCAAAAATGATCGCCTTAATAAAAGAAGTCAAAAAAGCTGGTGATACCATTGGCGGTGTGGTTACGGGTATTATATCCGGGGTTCCCGTTGGGCTGGGGGAACCTGTTTTTAATAAATTACATGCCCAACTGGGTAAAGCCATGCTCAATATCAATGCTGTAAAAGGGTTTGAATATGGCAGTGGCTTTGATGGCGTTAAACTCAGGGGATCTGAACATAACGACCTCTTTGAAACTACTAAACAGGGCCTCCAAACTAAAACAAATTTCTCCGGGGGTATTCAAGGGGGCATCAGCAATGGCCAGGATATTTACTACCGGGTTGCTTTTAAACCTGTAGCTACCATAATGACCGATCAAGCAAGCGTAGATAAAGAAGGCAATCCCATAATAATTACCGGTAAAGGCCGGCATGACCCCTGTGTAGTACCTAGGGCGGTACCAATTGTGGAAGCCATGGGCGCTTTAGTAATAGCCGACTTTGTATTGATGAACCAATCAACTAAATTGGGCTCTTTATAATTTATCGATGAAAAAACTTGCCCTCCACACTAAAATCTTAATCGGCATGACCCTTGGTTTGCTCTTTGGTATGCTAGCCATCCGCTTTCCAGGCCTTGCAGGATTTACCCTCGACTATATTAAACCGTTTGGCACCATCTTTATCCGGGCCCTGAAAATGGTAGCAGTACCGCTGGTTCTGGCATCCTTAATTATTGGGGTGGCAAATATTGGCGATATATCTAAATTATCCCGTATGGGTGGGAAAACCCTAGGTATTTTTATTATCACCACAGTTATCTCCATCACCATTGGTTTAACCTTGGTAGCCCTTATTAAACCCGGGCATAAATTACCTGAAGAAACAAGACAAAACCTAATGGGGCTCTACAATGAAAATGCCGGTAGTAAAATTTCGGTGGCAGCAGAGGTAAAAACCAGGGGACCATTGCAACCACTGGTAGATATGGTGCCAGACAATGTTTTTTTAGCATCGACTAATAATAGTCGGATGCTGCAGATTGTCTTTTTCGCTTTGCTTGTAGGGGTAGCCTTACTACAGATTCCAAAAGAAAAAGGTGCTACTGTACTCGGTTTTTTTAATGGTATAAATGAAGTTGTTATCAAAATCGTGCAATACATAATGATGATTGCTCCCTACGGAGTTTTTGCCCTTATCGCTTCGCTGATAATAGAAATTGCCGGTGAAAATCCAGCTAAGGCCTGGGAGTTGTTATATGCTTTGCTTTGGTACACAATTACCGTAGTTCTTGGTTTATTTATTATGATGAGTGTTATTTATCCAATTTTGATACGCTATTTTTCCAATATTAAGTACATGAATTTTTTCAAGGGCATCAGGCCGGCAATGCTCCTGGGTTTTAGTACTAGTTCCAGTACGGCTACCTTACCGGTTACCATGGACAGGGTAGAAAAACATTTAGGCGTTTCTGAAGAAGTGAGCAGTTTCGTGTTGCCACTTGGTGCTACCATAAATATGAATGGCACAAGTTTATATCAGGGGGTGTCTGCCTTATTTATTGCCCAAGCCTTAGGGTTAGAATTATCAATAAGCTCACAATTAATGATTGTGCTTACCGCCACTCTGGCAGCTGTTGGCACCGCGGGCGTACCTGGTGCCGGTTTGGTGATGTTAGTGATAGTACTAGAAGCTGTGGGTATTCCGGCTGCCGGAATCGCCTTAATCATGGCCCCTGAACGTATATTGGATATGGTGAGAACTATGGTAAATATAACTGGCGATGCCTCTGTATCGGTAGTTGTGGCGTCAACCGAAAATGCCCTAGACGTAGAATTTATGAAAAAACATGCTAACGACTAAACTTTTATATGCTCGCAACATATATTTATAATTATGAAACTAACAGGTGAACCTCTGTACCTGCGTACTAAAAGGCCAACTATGACTTGTGAGTTTTTACCTTTTGAAAATCAATTTTAATAAGATGAAAAAATTACCTATACATATAAAAATTTTAATAGGTTTAATCTTAGGTGTTATTTGGGCTTTTATTTCCAGTTCCCTGGGGTGGAATAACTTTACAATTCGCTGGATTGATCCATTTGGCACCATCTTTATCCGGTTGCTTAAATTTATTGCTGTACCCCTCGTACTCTTCTCAATTATTGGTGGTGTAGCCGGGCTCAGCGATGTTTCTAAGCTTGGCCGTCTTGGAGGTAAAACACTTCTCGCATATATGGTAACAACCGTTCTGGCAGTTACGGTAGGTTTATTCTTTGTCAATATGATCAAACCTGGTAACCATATGGACAAAGAACAAAGGATTAAAAACAGATTATCCTTTGAAATTTGGTTGCAGGAAAACAAGATGGGAGCAGCTCATGATGGTAAATCCTATTTAAATGACCCGGCCTATGCTAATTATCTTACGGAATCACAACAAGCAAAGAAACTTTCACCGGAGCAAGAAAAAGATATTCAGGATAAAATGGCAGCTGCCCAGGAACAAAAAGAGGGTAGCCCACTAGAATTTGTGGTTAATATGGTACCGGAGAACGTGCTCTTTTCCATCTCGAATAATCGTTTAATGTTGCAGGTGATTTTCTTTGCCATATTCTTTGGTATTACCCTGGTGCTTATTCCCAAAGAAAAAGCTACCCCTGTAATTGGTTTTATTGATGGGGTAAATGCCATCTTTATTAAAATGGTAGATATTGTGATGAAGGCGGCACCATTCTTTGTCTTCGCCTTACTGGCCGGAGTGGTAGCTAAAATGGCCAATTCCCCCATGGAGGTCTTTGAAATATTTAGAGGACTGGGCTCTTATGCGTTAACCTTATTAGTGGGTCTTAGTTTTGTGGTATTTATCATGTATCCATCAATTCTAAAAATCTTTATTCCAAAACTTAAGTATCGCGAATTTTTTAAGAATATGAGCCCCGCGCAATTTCTTGGTTTTTCTACCAGTTCTAGTGCTGCTACATTGCCGGTAACCATGGAGTGTGTTGAAGATAATATGGGTGTACCAAAAAGTATCTCAAGTTTTGTGCTGCCTATAGGAGCTACCGTTAATATGGATGGAACCAGTTTGCACCAGGCAGTAGCGGTAATCTTTTTGGCACAACTGCATATGGTAGATTTAACCATTGGCCAACAACTTACCATTGTGTTTACAGCCTCCCTGGCCTCAATTGGTGCTGCGGCAGTACCTAGTGCAGGTTTAATTATGATGATTATTGTGCTGCAATCTGTAGGGTTAAATCCGGCATGGGTAGCTATTATTTTCCCAATTGACCGGCCTTTGGATATGTGCCGAACGGTGGTAAATGTAACCGGAGATGCAACTGTTTCTACCTTAATTGCTAAATCTGAGGGTGAACTTCCTAAATATAGTTGACGGAATTACCCTAAATAGTGTATTTTTGCTATTTAGAAACATTCTTAATTGAAAAGTCATGGGGGAAACAAATAATGAAAAAACAGCTGAGCGAGTAGTAAATATTTACACCGAATCTAACCCAAACCCTAATTCAATGAAGTTTGTGGTTAATTTTATGTTGGTAGAAGAAGGTAAAAGCTATGATTTCCCCGACAGAAATGCGGCCATGAACGCACCTCTGGCATTTAATCTTTTCGAAAACTTTAGTTTTGTTGATCGAGTATTCTATATGAATAATTTTGTGACCGTAACTAAAACCGACCAAGTTGAATGGTCAGATGCACGGCTGATAATTAGTAATTATATTAAATACCATTTAGAGCAAAATGAACCCTTATTAGAAAGCGACCGGGTTAAAGAAGAGAAAATAGTTAACGAAGAAGAAGGTGAAATTGTTGGCAAAATTAAGGATGTGTTGGAAGAATATATAAAGCCGGCAGTGGAGATGGATGGTGGTGCCATTACCTTCGATTCTTATAATGATGGTGTTGTAAAAGTTCTCCTGCAAGGATCGTGCAGTGGTTGCCCTTCGAGTACCATTACCCTTAAAGCAGGTATCGAAAGTTTGCTTAAAAGGGCCATTCCGGAAGTTCAATCGGTGGAGGCAAAAGACATATAAAAAAGCATGGTTCAGTAAGTATAACCGAACCATGCTTAGTGTTAAATATCTCTCTTTTTAACCTGCATTATTCATTAGAGGGTTTTATTAAGAAGTATAATCTGACGAAAGCATTGAAAACCAATGCTTTGTCACGGTTAAACCCAGGCATTTGAAAATCACCAATTTAGTTTTTCATTGTTTAGCCTAACTCATTGATTTTCAAATCGTCTGGTTATGCAATAA
>Ga0114931_10010719_pt1 | contig 10887 bp, 5 predicted proteins | sample 2SBtaG_FD_89579 | JGI IMG/M metagenome (GOLD analysis project Ga0114931, IMG submission 89579) | Deep subsurface microbial communities from Kolumbo volcano to uncover new lineages of life (NeLLi) - 2SBTROV14_V59a metaG | ecosystem: Environmental > Aquatic > Marine > Volcanic | place: Kolumbo...
AAGCTCCAATTTCTCAAGTGAGATTAGGGCACGTTTCAGTTGCTCTCTTCCCCCATCGATGATTATAATGTCTGGGAGAGGTAACTCCTCTTCCGCATAGTTCCTATACCTGCGGTACACTGCTTCTCCCATTGATGCAAAGTCATCCTGTCCCTCAACAGTCTTGATGGCAAATCTTCTATAGCCACTCTTGAAAGGTCTTCCCCCGACGAATCTGATGCAAGAGGCAACATTTGCAACCCCTTGAAGTGTGGAGACGTCGAAGACATCTATTATTTCAGGGGGCGTTTCCAGCTCCAACATTTTTTTGAGATCAGTCACCCGATCGTCTGGTACTGAAGTCTTTCTTCTGAGAAGAACCCTTCTATTCAATTGTTCCCTAATGTTCCTTCTCGTTAGATCAATGAGTGGCTTTTCCTTCGAATTTGGTTTGACTACCCTAAATCCAGCAAATTTCAATCGCTCTGCAATCTCCTTGTTTCCTGTCGCATTGAGTATTCTCCTTACTTCCTGCTCATCTCTATTTTCTCCAAGGAGATTCAGGACAAAATTGTAAAGAAATTCACTTTCGTCCTCATCCTCTTTTACTGCCTCTTTTGAGATCGCTCTTATGTCCTGCTTGATTACTCGGGAATCCTTCTTAAGAAGAAGATTGACTCCGTACTCTGTTGTATTAGTCTCACTTGCAAGAACGTACGTATCAACGGAATCAAGCAACACAGTCTGCTTCTGTACAGTTCTCTTCAGTGATTGCAAGGTATCTCTCAATGTTGCTGCTTTTTCAAACTCCAGATTTTGAGAGGAAATAATCATCTTCTCCTCAATTTGTTTTGAAATCTCTGGAATCTTTCCCTCCACAAATGCGATGACATTTGAGACATTTTCCCCATAAGCCCCAACATCGACCTCAAGCTGACAGGGTCTCATGCATTGATTTGTCCTTCTTCTTATACATGTCTTAGCCCATGTCTTATGATCTCCTATGTGAATCTCCTTCTGACAGTTAGCCACCGGAAAAATCTTCAGTGCATACTTCAATGTCTGCTTAGCTGCTTTCACACCTGAAAAAGGACCGAGATAGATTGAATTTTTATTCTTTCTATTTCTCGACATAATGAATCTGGGGAATCTCTCAGACATTGTTATTTCGATGTACGGATATGACTTGTCGTCTTTCAGCTTGGAATTGATCGGGGGATTGTATTTCTGTATAAGATTGTACTCAAGGAGAAGTGCCTCATTCTCATTCCTGACATCAAAGACCTCAATGTCTGCTCCCTTCTCTCGTATCAATCTGCTTTTTGAGAATGTTGCAGATGGTTGAAAATGCTGTCTTAAACGGTACTTGAGCCTATTTGCCTTGCCAACATAAATGACATTCCCCTGTTCGTCCTTAATAATATACACACCTGCTGTTGTGGGCATACTTTCAAGGATTAATTGTATCTTAGCAAGGCGGTCGTTGCTCATCACTTGAACACTCTCATACGTGTATTAAACCTCTCAGATCAAGGAATATGCAAAAATTGGTCAATATGTTCTCAAACAATGACATTATTTTTATCTACGGATTTTTCATTACATGTTAAGATATGAGTGAGCGAATTCTTTGCCCGAGCTGTTTCACCCCTTCACCTGCATCCGCTAAATTCTGCAGAAATTGTGGGAAGCGATTTTCTAATAATGTGAGCTCTCCAAATAATTCGGATTCTGTGTGCCCTAATTGTAAGAAGCCACTTAAAGCAAATGCAAAATTCTGTGGTAATTGCGGTCATAAAATAACCAATGACAAACAAGAGTCATCATCTCAGGAGCCAATCGTCCAACAATCAAGACAACAACCCAAGGGCCAGCAGATTAATGACAATCGAACACAAGCAGAAAGATCCTCGCCAAATCTGAATTTTTCCAGGAAAAATCAGACTAAGAAGAAAACATCTCAACAATCAATAAGTCAATCAATAAGTGAAGAAATATCTGAGGAAGGAAAGCTCAGGTCAATAATCGATTCACGAAGAGATCTGCTTTTTGAGGTTACTTTCGAGAATGAACTTCGGGAGCTTGAAGAGAAATTGGGATTGATGAAAAGGTACTCCTCGTTCAAGAAAGCTGATTTCAATACACTACAAAAAGAGACGAATGATGTCCTGCTGAAGATCAAGGAATCTCATGACTATACACATAATAGTACCTTACAGGAACGAGCTATGGGGCTTGTTTCCGCTTCTAATGAACTTCAACTTCGAATGGTTGAATGGATGACAATTGGTGCACTGGACGAAGAGACCCAAGAAATCAAATCCAACTATCATTCTAAATTAAAGGAACTGGAGGTACTTAAGTCAGAGCAGAAATCTCTTCAAGAGGAGAGTACGAGACTTGAGACAATTCTCCAAGTTATTGCTGATCTCAAAGACCATTTAAACAAGGTGACAGAAGAGGGCACTACCCTCAAAAGTGCAATCTCTTGGGACTATACAATAAAAACAGATCTGGAGGAAATTGAGGAAAATCTCGAGCAAATTGGGAACGAGCTAGGGGATATCAGATCGCAACTTACAAGTATGCACTCCAACAGGGATGAAATTCTAACTAGTGATTTTGTAGAGATAATATCCAATACTTCAGATGAATTGGCTAGCACACTCTTTTATGTCCGAATGGAACTACAAGAAAAAGAAAAGGTGGTTCAGAAGCTCAGCAGAAGTGTTCAACAACTACATTGGAATTATTTCAATAATATGAAAGATCTGATGGAAGAGTTAAGTGATACACAAATTGCAATCAATAATACGATGTGGAAGAAAGAGGATGACCTGAGAAAAGAACAAAATCAGCCTAAATTAAAGATCAAAGAGAAATTCTCTGATGGTGACGCTACCGCCGATTCCCTTTCTCCACTTGCTGAACTCCAAGAGGCAGAACCCCTAGCTGAGTTTGCAGATCTTCCTCCAGTTGTAGAATTAGAAGAACTTCCAGTCCTTCATGCTTTTGCAGGGTTGCAAAAAGCTAGCTACCTCCTTGAGAGCCTACAGGAAGAGAGTGATCCAATTGATAATACTGAATTAGAGATAATTCAGAATGTTTTGACTCAGAAAAATATCACCAAGGTGACTGTTGATTCTAGAGGAGTTCAGTTTGTGATTGACTCTTGGGGAATTAACCACTTCACCCTGAGAAAAATGGATGGTAAATTCTATATATCTTCTCGGAAGCGAAATTTCCTCTCCAGATTCACTCGAATTGAATTTTACTCCTCAGAAGAGATGAATGAGGAGTTTGTCGAACCATTCAAACACATGGAGCTCAGCGTCAATCCAGAGGAGAGGATTAATTCCCTCCTCTATTTCAGACCTCTCGCAGAGAAGTTCCTCAGCATTCCAGGTAAGAAGAGACTTGATATGAAAAACCTTGGTGCTAACACACTTTACATAGAGGTCGAATTTACTGAAATTAGTCTGGATTTATTCGATGCAATTCTAGAACTCACGCGAGAGATCGACCTTGTGGTCAATGGAATATGAATTCTAGACGTAATTTACAGGTAACTATCAGCTCTCTAAATATTTTCCAATTTTAAGATTTTTTCGGATTTTTCTTCTTACTAATTTTTGGTTTAGTTGAGCCGTCAAGCTCTTCTGATTTTTTTATAGATTTTTTAGCAGACTTTTTTGATTTCCTTTCCGTAGACTTCGATCCCTTTTTACCTGAGGATTTAGAAGATACTTTTTTGGATGTCTTCCCGTTTGCTCTCTTCTTGAGTGTCCGTCCACTTCCAATCTTCTTCCCCTCTTTGATAAATATCTCTTTTAGATACCTTCCCGTATAAGAGTCATCAAACTCTGCCACTTCCTCAGGGGTGCCGATAGCAACAAGATTCCCTCCTTTGTCACCACCTTCGGGTCCCAAGTCAATGATATAATCTGCATTCCTTATGATGTCCAAATTATGCTCAATGGTGAGGATGGTATTTCCTTTCTGAACCAATCTGTGGAGGACTTCCAGAAGCTTTCTCACGTCATGCATGTGCAGACCAGTTGATGGTTCGTCCAGCAGAATTACTGTATTTTTTGTCGTTCGTTTGGAAAGCTCTCTGGACAGTTTGATACGCTGGGACTCCCCACCAGACAAGGTAGTTGCAGACTGCCCTAATTTAATATATCCACATCCTACGGAGAGTAGAGTATCCAGAATCCTCTTGATCTTTGGGACATTCTCGAAGAATTTGGAAGCCTCCTCAATATCCATAGCAAGCACCTCTGCAATATCCTTCCCCTTGTACTCTACCTCAAGCGTCTCCCTGTTGAATCTCTTCCCATTACAGACGTCACATTCCACGTAAACATCGGAGAGGAAACTCATCTCAATTTTGTTGTAGCCGTTCCCGTTGCATGGTTCGCATCGTCCACCTTTTACATTAAATGAGAACCTTCCCGGTTTATACCCTCTGATCTTTGCTTCCTTGACTTGAGCAAAGATTTTCCTGATCTCATCAAAGACCTTAGTATACGTTGCAGGATTACTTCTTGGTGTTCTCCCAATTGGTTTTTGATTGATCATGATCACTTTATCGACTGTGTTCATCCCTTCAATTTTCTTGTGCTTTCCTGGTCTCTCTTTCGATCCATTGACATAACGTGAAAGTGCTTTCCAGAGAATTTCATAGATCAGTGTTGACTTCCCTGAACCAGAAACTCCTGTGACAACTGTGAAAACTCCCATCGGGATATCTACATCAATGGATTTAAGATTATTTTGCTCTGCTCCCTTGATTGTCAAGTACGATCGTGGAACTCTTCTCCTTGCAGGTGTCTCAATAAACATCTCATTTCTGAGGTACTTCGCAGTGAGTGATGAGTCACTTTCTAAAATTTGAGTGGGCGTTCCAGCAGCAATGACTTCTCCACCGTTGATACCTGCAAGTGGTCCCATGTCAATGATGTAGTCTGCTGAACGAATCGTCTCCTCATCATGCTCGATTACAATCACCGTATTCCCCAAGTCTCTAAGCTCAAAGAAGGTCTCAAGGAGCCTTTTGTTATCCTTCTGATGAAGACCAATAGATGGCTCATCAAGTACATACATCACTCCCGTCAATCTACTCCCTATCTGCGTAGCAAGTCGAATTCGCTGAGCTTCCCCTCCAGAGAGGGTCGATGCCTTTCTGTCAAGAGTAAGGTAATCAAGCCCAACCGATGCAAGGAAGCTTAACCTACTTTTTATCTCCTTGAGAATCTGTTCCGTAATCTGCTTCTCCGTGTCAGTCAGATCCAGACTCTCAAAGAAATTGAGCGCGTCACTCACTGATAGGTTGCTAAGTTGCATGATGTTCTTCTCACCCACAAGAACACCCAGTGGTGCTGGTTGTAATTTCAGACCATTGCAGGATGTGCATGCCTTCTCACTCATGAACTGCTCGTAGTACCGTCTCATCCCATCTGAACTCGTCTGCCTGTGGCGACGCCTTAGTCCTTTGATAATTCCCTCTGTTGGCTTCTCTGCACTGTACATCCATGTACTACTTCCATCCTTGCTCTCCATCTCCTTCTCGAACTTAATCTTCTCACTACCCGAGCCATAGAGAACTACCTTCAGAACTTTTTTAGGAAGTTCCTCGATTGGGGTGTCAAGGTTGTATCCATAGTGGGTGAGTACAGAATTCAATCCTTGCATCTGCCAACTATCTTCGTTAGCCTTCACTGAGAGAATTGCTCCTTCCCTGATGGAAAGTGACTTGTCTGGGATGAGAAGATCTGGATCCATCTCCATCACCACCCCCAGACCCATGCATTCTTGACATGCACCCATAGGATTGTTGAATGAGAACATACGGGGTGCCAGCTCTGATATGGAGAAGCCATGAGTTGGACATCCTGCGTATTCATAGAGCTCGATCCTCCGAGGATTTTCTCGATCCACGATGTCAATAATCAACTCACCATTTGACTTCTCCAGTGCCATTTCTACAGAGGATGTTAGCTGACTTCGAACAGAAGATTTGAGCACCATCCTGTCAAGGACAATATTGATGTAGTGTCGGTAAGACTTGTCAAGAGTTGGAATTCCGTCATCTAGATTGACTTCTTGTCCGTTGACCTCAAGTCGAATGTACCCCTGCTTCCTGAGATTCTGGAAGAGTTTCTTGAATGTCCCTTTCTCATTTTTCACAACTGGCGAAATGATCCTGACCTTCGAACCCTCCGGGAGATCTAGGACATGATCTACCATCTCTTCTGCTGAGAGCCCCTTGACCTCCTTCCCACAAGTTGGACAGTGGGGGACACATATTGAAGAGTAGAGTAACCTGAGGTAGTCCATAATTTCTGTGACTGTTGCTACGGTACTTCGTGGATTATGGGAGGCGGATTTCTGCTCAATGCAAATTGCAGGACTCAGTCCTGAAATTGACTTGACGTGAGGTTTCTCCATCTGACCCAAGAATTGCCGCGCATAGGAGCTTAGCGACTCCACAAATCTGCGTTGCCCCTCCACAAACAATGTGTCTATCGCAAGGCTGGACTTACCAGAACCAGACAGACCTGTGATTACCACAAATCGGTTCTTCGGCACTTTTACGTTAATCCCCTTTAGATTGTGCTCCCTCGCCTCTTCAACCTTAATCCAAAATATTGGTGAATCAGTATTTGGTGGCTTTAAACTTTCTCTCTTCTGTATCTGCATTTCATAATCTCCGCCAAATCTCAGGTATTTTTATTACTAAACTTCTATTTATAACTTCTATACTAGAGACAAGCCTCCACCTGAAATATGAGAGTAGATTGCATGTACTCGATGTTTGATTGTAATCACTAGCTGAAAGTTGTAAATGTACTCAAAAATAGTATAGTACTGCAATCTTTAGGCATATTCAATCAGAAATTCCCTATAGTTAGAGAAGGCTTGCTGAATACCATACACTCTCTATTAAAAGCTCTCCCCTCTCTCCTTTTAACTACTCTAAACGACAATTTGTTATATTTTTCATTAATTCTACTTGCAACTTGTGAATCTATTGTATTTCTCTCTCGAGCTCTTTTCCACGAGTGGGAATATTCTCCTCATATGGATAGTCTTCAGAACGGGCACTTGCCAGATCCTCGAAACTTGCATTTCTCGCAAGTGGACCCTGTGCTGGAATACTCTCGACATCTTCAATTGGCATGTTAGCCCAACCAGCCTTGTTTGCTACTCCATCTACAAGTTCATGAGCCTCTTCATCAACAAAATCAGGGACAGAGGGTCGAACCCACTTTTCACCAGCTTTAATCTTTTGCTGTAACTTTCCAATACCAAAGAATAGTGCTTCTGGTCTTACTGGACATCCGGGAAGATAGACATCAATTGGAATAATCTCATCAGCACCACCAATGATACTGTAAGCTTCCCAGAAGGGTCCTCCTGAAGTTGCGCATTCTCCCATAGCAATTGCCCATTTTGGTTCAGGAATCTGATCCCAGAGCAATCTTAATCTGGGTGCAAGCTTGTGACTAACTGGACCATTGATTACAATTGCATCTGACTGTCTTGGAGAAGGACGGTAGATCACCCCAAATCTCTCTCCATCAAACCGTCCAACACCACTTGCCATCATTTCCAAGGCACAACACATAATTCCAAAAGTCATAGGCCAAAGGCTACTTCGTCTAGCCCAGCGATGTACTCCTAATAAATCTCGGATAGTGGTCTGAAATCCCATAGTATATCATTATTACTGTGAACTTACAGTCTAAAAAGGTAGAGGTATATGAAAGGTGAATTACCAAGCTAATGGAGGAAGTTCTGGTAGATTCATTCCAAATTTTCGCGAAATTCTGATCTGAACTCCTTAGACTTAACTATTGGCAGTGGTGAGGTGCACTGTGAAGGTACTAATTGCTGGTGCAGGATCAATTGGGAGTGTTCTTGGTGTTCTCCTGTCTTTTGAGCATGAGGTCACTTTGATGAGACGGAAAGACGCCGGTGAGGTGGAGGTCAAGGTGACCGGTGCAGTCGAAACCCACGCTCGACTCCCGGTTGTAGCCTCGTGCCGGTTTCCTCAGTCATTGGTGATCGTAAGTTGCCAGTCACAACACACCCAGTCAATCCTACGGCAACTAGATATGGCAGTCGATTCTGAGACGATTATCCTAAGTCTTCAGAATGGAGTAGATAATCTCGATCTTCTTCAGAAGAAATTTCCAGAGAACCGTGTCTATGCAGGGTTAGTCTGGTGGTCAGCAACTCTGATCCGCCCCGATCTTGTGTACTACCACCGTCAGGCACCAACAGTCATTGATTCTGCAAGTGGACTTTGCGAAGTTCTCCATCGATTCAATTGCGAAGAATCAGACGATATACGAAATGAGATGTACCGAAAATTAGTGCTGAATGTGGTATCACCTGCCCTTGCTCTTCGTAAACTTCCATACCCGCAGGGATTACATGAGGTAGCAGTAAGGGAACTCACACGTCTAATGTTCGAAGAGGCTTGTGTGATCCTCTCCTCCAAAGGTATTAACTTAGAATCTCACCGTCTCCGCAAATTCCACAAAATACTTCAAGGCGATATCCCTGATGCTCCTGTCGGGAAGTATACTCATAAAGTATCTACTCAAATTGGATTGGAGAAGTATGGAGGTTCGGATTCCAATGTTCGAACACTTCTTGGTAAATTAATAGAAATGGACGATGATGGGGTGGGTATCGTAACTCGCCAAGTTCATGATCTTGTACTAAATCTTGATCGCAATTATAACCCAGTTGATCTGGACACACTTCAATCAATCGCCAACTCTGGTCTCTCCCATGATATAAGTACAATACTGGGATAAATCTCCTTGCAAAGAATATCAGATTATGAAACTGCGCTTCTGTATTAAGACTCTCTAATCCAGTGTAGAATTGTGTTGACCTTTCATTCTCGATACTCCATGTAGGTAAAGGTTTAATTCTAAGATACTATAATGTAATCTGTGGATATTTACAAGGAAATCAAAGAAGCTATTGCTGACATGAGACGATTCCTGAAAAATCTTGATACCCATAATAACCTTCAGGGGAGGATATTTCTTGAGAACAGAATTAACGAAATTGGTAGAATGATGAACCAGTTTTTCTACCAGGACAAAGCAGAACCAATTGAGTATAGTGAACAACTTTTCAGAATTATCCACGAGTACAGACCTGTTCTGAATTACATTCCCGTCACCGATGAGTACATTCGGATATATATGCTCGGACAGTCCCTTCTCCACTATCTCCTTACCAATTATATCTATGTCAGTCGTAGAGAGACACATCGGATCACATCTTTCGCAATGACTCTGAGCAAATTGCTGGGCGGATTGCCAGATCCCCATAAATTCTTTCCAAGTGACAAGCTTAGCACAATTTCAAAGAGGGATTTCAACATAGCATACAAGTTGTACGATGGAATATGCACAGTCTACGGCACTGCTTTCACAAGCGCGATATCGGTGGATGAGGTGAGTCACAGAGAATGGATGGAGAAATATTTTGGTTATTTTAGCGATCTTCTCGTCCTTCTTGAATTCATCCCCCGTAATATCAAAAATTCAAAAAATGAGGTAGAGCAATTTGCTTCTCTGGACGGATTGACCACTCCTATAATTTACTTCATAGATATGATTGGCTCTGTTCTCTCCACATATGGTGGTAGTTTTGAGTCTTACCAATCCACTCTCGACCACCTTAACCAACTTTTTGAGAGGAGCAAGAATATTATTCTGGAGTTCTATAAGAGCGGACAGATCCCTCTAAATGCAGATCCTTGGAAGAACAATGTATTCCAACTAGCAAACCATGGGTTTGAGCATTTTCTCTTGAAGAGGAAACTCATTGAATCTTACAACCTGCATTTTTCTGAAGGGCATGATTTTCATTCAGTCATTGAGAAAACTGCTCAGATCTACGATGAGTTGAAACAGTTGATGAGAAATCAGGGGTATTCTGTCGAGCACTCTCCCTTTACTCCTGTCTCACAGGGTGTCTTGGTTTTACTAGCATCTCTCCTCACCCAAGAAGACAGAGATCGAAGCATCTTCTTCGAACGAGTGAGTGACTTCGGAGATAAGTTTGAAAGTGAGCTCTTTGAGCTACGGTACATGAATGCCCTCCTGATGATTCAAGATTGTAAGGAGGAGAGGATTCCCTACACTGATCTTGAGAGATTCCTTGAGAAATTAAGTGAGATCCCTCAGGTGCTTAATTCAGGGAGGATGACAGTTGTAAGCTTGAAAGAGATCTGTGCTCTGAGTCTTGGCTCCCAAAGTCTTGGTGACACTGTCAATCACCTAAGAGACTTACTTCCTAGTCTCGGAGGTGATGCTCAAGATGTTTTCTCAGCATTTATTGAAAACCTGATCGCCATGTCTAACGGGACCCCCTTCAAATCTGACATCAATCCATTTGACCCCTTTACCTGGGTCATTCCCTCATTCGAATGGAATGGTAACAAGCTGGTAATCCCTCCTTTCAACTCTGCTCGTTCAAAACGACTTGGTGAGTACCCTCGACTTCAAATTGCTGAGCCTACTTTCACATGAAGAATCTTACTTAATCTCATATAATGTAATTTCCTTTATAGGAATTCCCCAAATAAGACAAATATATCGATGTTTTTATATACAATTTTGCACAAAATTTTTTGAATAGATAATGGGAAAATTTATTTTTGTACTATCGCTGATTATTGTATTTCAATTTATAGTTCCTAATAGTTCTGTCGTCTCTCAAAAAGTGACTACTTCATCTAATGAATTGGAAGGTATCCAAGTTGGGATCGTTCATCAGACATTCACCGATGCTGCCTATAGCGGCTACTACACCTTCTACCATTCTCAGAAGAATCCAAAAGCTTACCTCTCAAGGTCGGTGAAGTCCACAAGT
>Ga0114931_10010720_pt1 | contig 10886 bp, 12 predicted proteins | sample 2SBtaG_FD_89579 | JGI IMG/M metagenome (GOLD analysis project Ga0114931, IMG submission 89579) | Deep subsurface microbial communities from Kolumbo volcano to uncover new lineages of life (NeLLi) - 2SBTROV14_V59a metaG | ecosystem: Environmental > Aquatic > Marine > Volcanic | place: Kolumbo...
CGGGTCCCCACCCCGGTGCTGTATTTCGCGACCCACTACCTGGAAACGGGTAGCGGGGTGATCGTGACCGGCAGCCACAATCCACCAGACTATAACGGGCTCAAGATCATGCTCGGTGGGGAAACCTTGTTCGGTGATGCCATCCAGGCGCTCAGGCAACGCATAGTCGCAAATGAGTTCAGTTCCGGTACGGGCACCTTACAGAATATGGAAATTTCCACCGATTATATACGCCGCATCAGTGATGATGTGCCGGTGGCGCTCGGCAATGCTTTCAAGGTGGTGATTGATTGTGGCAACGGGATTGCCGGGGAGTTTGCTCCCAAGTTGATTCGCGCTCTGGGCCATGATGTGGTGGAATTGTTTTGCGATGTGGATGGGAATTTCCCCAATCATCATCCGGATCCCAGTCAGCCGGAAAATCTTGCCGACCTGATCCAGACCGTTAAGGACCAGGATGCGGATTTGGGTTTTGCTTTCGATGGCGATGGGGATCGTCTGGGGGTAGTGGATTCCAATGGATCCATCCTGTGGCCGGACTTGCAAATGATGCTGTTTGCCAAGGACGTGCTGTCGCGCAACCCGGGCGCGGAGATCATTTTCGATGTGAAATGCACATCGCGTCTGGGCAAAGTTATCAGCAAGCTGGGCGGCAAGCCGGTGATGTACAAGACCGGCCATTCCTATATTAAAAACAAACTCAGGGAAAGCGGTGCGCCTCTGGCTGGGGAGATGAGCGGCCACATCTTTTTCGTGGACCGCTGGTATGGTTTCGACGATGCCATGTACAGCGCGGCCCGGCTGCTGGAGATTCTCATGAGTTTCAAGCAGCGTCCGGCGGAAATCTTCGCCAAACTGCCAAGGGGCGTGAGTACCCCCGAGTTGAAAGTCGAGGTCAATGAGGGTGAGAACCAGGCATTGATCGAAAAACTCCTCGAGAATAATCCCTTTGGAGATGCGCAGCTGAACACCATTGACGGCCTGCGGGTTGACTGGCCAGACGGTTGGGGCCTGGCGCGCGCTTCGAATACCACCCCCAGCATCGTGCTGCGATTCGAAGGTGACAACCAGGAGGCTCTGGATCGTATCCAGAACAGTTTCCGGAACGCCTTGCAGGGTCTGAGCGCGGATCTGAAGCTGCCGTTTTAGCGGCCGCCGGCAGCGTACCGGTGAAAACCCAGTCCACTGGCCACCAAAGCGCGGTGCGTACCGCCCGCGTGCTGGCCGAGGCCCTGCCCTATATCCGGCGTTTCTCCGGTAAAACCGTGGTGGTGAAGTACGGCGGCGCGGCCATGAATGAGCGGGATCTGAAAGACAGTTTCGCCCGCGATATCGCGCTCATGAAACACGTCGGCGTACAGCCGGTGGTGGTGCATGGCGGAGGCCCGCAGATTGGCGCGCTGCTGGATCGACTGGGCAAAACCAGCCGCTTTGTAAACGGTATGCGGGTGACCGATCACGAGACCATGGAAGTGGTGGAAATGGTTCTGGGCGGCACGCTCAACAAGGAGATCGTCAACCTGTTGAACCGCCACGGCTGCGCTGCCGTGGGCCTGACCGGCCACGACGCGGCCCTGATCCATGCCCACAAGCTGGAGAGCCTGGAAGCGGCCGATGGCGAGCACACCGACTATGGCTTCGTCGGCCAGATTCACCGCATTGATGCACGCATTGTCAACGTGCTGCTGATGGATGGTTTTGTTCCGGTCATCGCCCCAATCGGCGTGGGTGAGGCGGGAGAGTCCTTCAATATCAATGCGGATCTGGTAGCCGGCAAAGTGGCGGAAACACTGCAGGCGGAAAAATTATTTCTGCTGACCAACACGCCGGGATTGCTGGACAAATCCGAACGGTTGATATCCGAGTTGAGCAGTGAGGATGCGCACGGCCTCATCGCGGACGGTACCATCAGTGGCGGGATGCTGCCAAAAGTACAGTGTGCCCTGGAAGCCGTACGCGGCGGTGTCGGTAGCACGGTGATTATTGACGGGCGCATCGAACATTCACTGTTATTGGAACTGTTCACTGAAAGCGGTGCCGGGACCATGATTACACTGAAACAAGGACCTGACTGATGTCCGGGCGCAGCCACAACCGGCGCCAGGAAATTCTTGAGGCCCTGGCCCGGGAACTCGAGCGCCAGCCCCAGGGGCGCATCACCACCGCGCAACTGGCCAAGGCCCTGGGGGTTTCGGAAGCCGCCCTGTACCGGCACTTCCCCAGCAAGGCGCGGATGTTCGAAGGTCTCATCGCATTCGCTGAAGACAGCGTTTTCGGCCTCCAGCAGCGGATCCTGGAACAGCCACAGGACACCCCGGAGAGTTGCCGGCAACTGGTGGCCGTATTGCTGGGCTTCGGCGCCAAAAACCCCGGCATCACCCGGGTTTTGCTGGGCCATGCCATTGTCGGCGAAAACCCGCGGTTACAGATCCGCGTCGGGCAGTTTTTTGACAACTGCGAAACCCGGATCCGTCAGTTGTTGAACCGCCATAGCCTGGATCCTTCAGCACAACTGTCGATCCAGGCTTCGGCGGTCGCGGATCTGCTGATGTCTTATGCCAGGGGCCGCCTGTTGTTGTATGTGCACAGTGGATTCCGCCAGCGTCCCGATGCCGACTGGGAGCGCCTGTGGCCGGCCCTGGAGCGCATGCTTTTCAAGTCCGGCTGAACCGATGGCGGCAGCCCCCCGAATTCGACAGGCGCAGGTCGTTTTGGGCGAACGGCAGCTATCGTTTACTCTGTACCGGGTACCGCGACGGCGCCATGTGCATGTCCTGGTCAATGAAAACGGAGATCTGGTAGTGCGGGCGCCCTGGCGCTGTTCGCTGACTGACGCCAGGCTCGCGATCAGCGAACACGGCGACTGGGTACTGGCTCAGATTGAGCACCAGCGTTCGCATCTGCGCTTACGCCCGCGGCTGGTCCCCGGCTGCCGGCTGCCGCTGCTGAACGAGTCCCTGGAATTGCGTTTTCACAATTCGCTGCAACACGAGTTGTTCAGCGGATCCCCTGAGGCCGGTGGTGGCCGGGTGTACCGCAAGGGCAGGTATCTGTGGGTTGTGTTGCGGGCCCTGCAGGATGTCCAGCGGGTGCCCGGGCTCCTCGAAGCCTGGTACCGGCGCCAGGCCGGTGAGATCCTGCCACGGCGAATGCAACCTCTGGCGCGGCAATTGGGAGTCCAGTACCGGCGAATCAGTATTCGTGCCCAGCGAACCCGTTGGGGAAGCTGTTCAGCCACTGGTGCCATCAGTTTGAACTGGCGCTTGATGCTCCTGTCGGAGTCACTTTGCGATTATGTTCTGGTCCATGAATTGAGCCATTTAAGGGAAATGAATCATTCCCCGCGCTTTTGGTCATTGGTCGGCGGTGTGATTCCGGATTTCCAATCCAGACGTCGGCAATTACGCCAGCTTAGCCAGCCCCTTGCACTCTAAATACCTGAGCATCAGCCGGCTTCACCTGCGGCCCCGATTGACGATTTGTAAGCACCGACACCGACGCTCAATGCCCGGAGTTTTTCCCGGGTGCTCCAGGTCCGGCCGAACCTCACAGGATCTACATTTACGGGCAGTTATACTGCCTCACTCGTGTTCGACCGTTACGCGCCGTGCATCGTGCGCCAGCCGGTCAGTTGTTTTGAGCGCCTTTGAGTACATGGTAGCGTTGAATATCCGCGGCAAAGGTCTCCCGGACTTCGCCCTGCTCTTTGGTGTAGCGGGCATTAAGTTTGTGCCGATCGTCTATGCGCTTCTGGATATCGGTCATTTCCTTGCGCAGCTTGTCCGGAATCTTTTTGCCACCGCGTTCCAGGCCGGCAGCTTCTTCCTGGAGGGTTTCCAGTGAGCCTTGTAACTTGGCCACCACCTGACGATTGTGTTTCATGCGCGAATCGATGACCGCGAGTTTGCCGTCGCGGGCCAGTTCCAGTTCATCTTCGGAATTGTAGGTTTGCAGCAGGACCCGATCCTTGCGGGCCTGCTCGCTGGCAATCCGGCGCTTCTCCTTGTCTTCTTCGGCCTGCTTGCGTTTTGCTTCACGTTCAGCTCTGAGTTCTTCGGCGGTCTTTGCGCGGGCGGTTTTCTTGATGGTCACGCCCTGTTTATTGAGACGTGTGGAGCCTTGCTGGGCGTATTCGGGCGGTACTGCATTACCACAGTTTCGGACCCCTTCATTGTCTTTCCAGCAGACGATTTTGGCCTCTGCCAGAGCGCTTCCCAGCAGCAGGCTCACGGCGGTGATGGTGGCAGGCAATGCAGTGCTGACTTTCATATTCGGGCTCCTTGCAATTTCCAGGACAAACCGGAGTCCAGCCTAGTATCGACACCCTGAACGGTTACTGAACCCCTGAGAGTCTCATGCTGGCCGCACGGATATAGCATAAAAACTCAAACGTATTGATTTCAATCAATATTATCAAGCTCCGTAGGCGTTGCGGTAGTCTTGTAGCCTGGATAATTGGTCCACCATGCCGGATTGGGCACGCAAATAGTCCACCAGATTGTCGAGATTGGCGATACTGAGGACTGCAATTCCCAGTTCCGACTGCAATTCCTGCAGGGTTGAGCGGTTTGCGCGGCCACGTTCCTGGCGATCCAGTGATATCGCCACCGCCACGGCCTGCGCCCCCGCCGCTTCAATGACAGCGACTGATTCACGCACCGATGTACCCGCCGAGATGACATCATCGACGATCAACACCCGGCCCTGCACGGGCGCACCGATGGTCATGCCCCCCTCTCCGTGATGCTTGGCTTCCTTGCGATTGAAACAATAGGGTACGTCCTGACCGTGTTCCCGGGCGAGTTCCACGGCGATGGCTGCAACCAGGGGAATGCCCTTGTAGGCGGGACCATAGAGTAGGTCGAATTCAATCGCCGATGCGCGGATCGTCGAAGCATAAAAGCCGGCCAGCCGGGCCAGGCTGGCGCCACGGTTGAACAGGCCGCTGTTGAAGAAATAGGGGCTGCGCCGGCCTGATTTCAACGTGAAGTCACCGAATCGCAACACTCCGGTAGCAATGGCGAAGGCGATGAATTGTTGTGCTGTGGCGCCCGGTCTCGGCATGTCCGTGCTCTGTTTGATCCTGGTCCAGGTATGATATACCGCCTGCCCCGTGCAGACACAGTCGCCCCCAACAGGCACGGACCCAGGAGGCTCCTTTGCGAATCATCACCGCCAATGTCAACGGTATCCGCTCCGCGGCACGCAAGAATTTTTTCCGCTGGCTGGCAAGGCAACGGGCCGATGTGGTCTGCCTGCAGGAAGTCAGGGCACAACAGGCGCAACTGGCTGATCCGGTTTTCCATCCGCGCCGGTTTCATTGTTATTATCTGCACGCCGAGCGTCCCGGCTACAGTGGTGTTGCGGTGCTTTCCAAACGCCAACCGAATCGCCTCATCGAGGGCCTGGGCTGGCCGGATCTGGATGGGGAAGCGCGCTACCTGGAAGCGCAATTCGGGCGTCTCAGCGTGATCTCCTTATATCTGCCTTCCGGCAGTTCCGGCGATCAACGACAGGCCGTAAAAATGAATTTTCTGGACCGCTTCGCCCGCTACCTGAAGGCCTGCCGCAAGCGCCGGCGCGATTACATCATTTGTGGTGACTTTAACATTGCGCATAAAAAAATCGATATTCGTAACTGGCGTTCCAATCAGAAAAATTCCGGATTTTTACCCGAGGAACGCGCCTGGATGGATGCCTTGTTTAACGAACTGGGATTTGTGGATGCGTTCCGGTTGCTAAACACTCAACCGGATCAGTACACCTGGTGGTCGAATCGGGGCAACGCACGCGCCAACAATGTCGGTTGGCGAATCGACTACCAGGTCATCAGCAAGGAGCTGGGTGATAAAGTTCAGCGCGCCAGGATCTATACCGCCAGAAACTTCAGTGATCATGCCCCGCTGATCATGGATTATGATTTATAGGCTCCGGGATCAGCGCCGCTGGATGCGGTACAGGGCCGTGGCGCCGAGCAGGCCGGGCCACATCCGCCCACCCATGCTGGGGTGGTTGTGGGCATCGAGGATTACCCGGGTGACGATCCGGAAGGCATTGCGGTGGCACAGATTCTCGAAATCACTGATGGTGCACAGATGAATGTTTTCTGTTTCGTACCACTCGGCGGGCAGGCTGGCGGTGACCGGCATGCGCCCGCCCAGGCACAACTGCAGGCGGTTGCGCCAATAGCCAAAATTCGGAAAGGTGATGATGCCCTCGCGGCCCACCCGCAGCATTTCTTTCAACAAGGCCTCCGGGTAACGTACCGCCTGCAGCGTTTGCAGTAAAAAGACCGTATCAAAGGCGTCGGTCTCGAAAGTGCTCAGACCCTGATCCAGATCCGTTTGGATTACGTTGATACCGGCGGCGACGCACTGTCTGATATTGTCGGTGCTGATTTCCAGGCCATAGCCCCGCACTTCCCTGGAGCGGCGCAGGTGGGACAGAAAACTGCCATCTCCACAGCCGAGATCCAGCACCCGGGTGTGGGGCGCTATCCAGTCATTCACCCACCGGAATTCAGGGCTGTTCACAGTTCGATACTGCGCATGAAAGCCCCCAGTACCCCCAGATACTCTGGAATCGCCATGAGGAAGGAATCATGACCAAAGCGGGCTTGAATCTCCGCGAAACTGACCTCGGTTTCTGCCTTGAGCATGGCCTGCACCAGTTCCCTGGCCCGGGTGGTGGTAAAACGCCAATCGGAGCTGAAGGACAGCACCAGGGAGCGGGCGCGAATATGCCGGCAGGCGGCGACCAGATCATCACCAAAGTCAGCGGCCGGATCGAAGTAGTCCAGCAGCTTGGTCATCAACAGGTAGGAGTTGGCGTCAAAGCGCTCGACGAAACTGCGGCCCTGGTAACGCAGATAGCTTTCGACCTGGAAGTTGGCATCGTAATCATAATTCAACTTGGACTCGCGTAGTTCACGGCCGAATTTCTGACCCATGCTGTCCTCGGACAGGTAAGTGATGTGGCCGAGCATACGCGCCAGCATCAGCCCCTGGCTGGGGATTGCGCCATGCTCATAATAATAGCCGGCATGAAAATCTGGATCTTTGCGGATCGCCTGGCGGGCGACTTCATTAAAGGCGATGTTCTGAGCGGAAAGCTTTGGCGCCACCGCAATCATTACCGCCTGGCGTATCTGATCGGGAAAATCGATGGCCCATTGCAGGGCATTCATGCCGCCCAGTGAGCCACCGATCACCGCGGCCCAATGGGGAATATCCAGGGCCTCCTGGAGCCGGGCCTGGGCCCGAACCCAGTCCCGTACCGTGACGATGGGGAAATCCGGCCCGTAGGGTTTGCCGGTTGCCGGATCCAGACTGAGCGGCCCGGTGCTGCCCCGGCAACTGCCGAGATTGTTGGGGCATACGACGTGGAAGCGCTCGGTGTCGATGGCTTTGCCCGGGCCAATGCAGGTGTCCCACCAGCCCGGTTTGGCGTCTTGCGGGTGGTGATAGCCGGCGGCATGATGATCGCCGCTCAAGGCGTGACAGATGAGGACCGCGTTGCTACGTGCGGCATTCAACTCCCCGTAGGTTTCATAGACCATATCAAAGGCCGGCAGACTGCGGCCGCAATCCAGTTCCAGAGGGGCGCCAAAGTGCTGGGTTACCGGTGTGACGAACTGCGCGGCCGGTAAATTTTGATGACTCATGGGCATAGGCTCTGGTGATGACTGACGCCGGCTGGACGCCATCATATAATCCGGGCGCTCCCGTTTGTAGCGCAGGAGGTCAATATTGACCTGATTTCCTCGAGCTCGCGTTATATTCCAGACCAACTTCGGGTGGGTCCACGAATTTGAAGTTGTGTGCCGGTTCAACCCCTGGGCAAATCCCGGCTGCGTAGGGGGTTGCGAATACCGGCCGCTCAGGTTCGGTTGCCCAGCCACCCGGGGCGGTTTTTGGGTTGCCGGATCACAATCCGTTTATTACGGCTGTTAAGGCCCTTGATCACTTCGACCCGGGATTTCGCGACCCCGAATTCCCTGGCCAGGAACTGTTGCAGATGCTGATTGGCGGCATTGTCGACCGGTGGCGCGGTGATGCGGATCCTAAACCGGGCAGCGGCGATTCCAGTGATTTGATCCCGGCTGGCCCGGGGCTGAACCCGTACCTCCAGGTAAAGGTCGCCATCGCGCCAGTCAACGCACATGGGCCCGTGGCCGAGTGCCGTTACAGCAGGCTGTAACCAAGGCCCATGAGCGGCGCAATCAACAACCGCTGCACGACACCGAGGCCCAGCAGCACTACGATCGGGGACAAATCCATGCCCCCCATGGGTGGGATCAGCCGGCGCGCGGGGCGCATCAGGGGCTCGGCAAGGGTCTGCAAAAGGCCCACCACAGGATTGTACCCCTGGGGCTGAATCCAGCTCAAAATGACCAGTACGAAGACCGCAAACATGAACACGTAACTGGTCAGCATCAACAGTTGCGCCACCGCCAGCACTCCCAGTCCAATGAACCCCGTAGGCTGGTGGGTGATGAGATTCACCAGCAGTATCTGCAGGAACTGCAGGACCAGCATCAATAGCAGTGCCGACAGATCGAGGCCTGAATAACCGGGGATATAGCGGCGCATGGGCCGTAATACCGGCTGCGTGGCCTTGACGATAAACTGCGATAGCGGATTGTAAAAATCTGCGTGCAGGTACTGCAATAAAAAGCGCAGCAACACAATGAGAATGTACAGCCCGGCCAGTGATTCGATGATAAAGGTCAGGGTATTGCCGACGTAGGGTCCCTGCATCAGTCCTTACCCAGCTCATCGCCCAGTTGCGCGGCGCGGTCACAGGCGGCGGTCATGGCCTCAAGGACCAGACGATCGAGGCCGTTGTCCATGAAACTGGCCAGTGCCCGTTCGGTGGTGCCGCCCGGGGAAGTGACCCGCTGGCGCAAAATGTCCGGATCCACATCGGCTTCCAAAGCCATGCGCGCCGCACCGAGGGCGGTTTGCAGGGTCAGCCGGCGGGCGGTTTCGGTTGTCAGCCCCAGGGCAGTGCCGGCGCGGATCATCAGTTCCATGAACAGAAAATAATAGGCCGGGCCACTGCCAGACAGGGCGGTGACCGCATCCAGTTGCGATTCCTGCTCGACCCACAAACTGCTGCCACAGGCGCTGATGATCTCCTGGGCCTGCTGACGCTGGCCCGCGGTGACCAGGGAATTGGCAAACAGGGCGCTGGCTCCGGCACCCAGCAGCGCAGGTGTATTCGGCATGCAGCGCACGATGGCGGCGTCATAATCCAGCCAGCGACGGATATCCGGCTCCCGGATACCGGCGGCTATGGAGATGACCAGGCTCGCCTGTGCCTGAGCGATGGCCGCCAGATCCCGGCAGGCTCTGGCGATCACATCCGGTTTGACCGCCAACACGATGGTACCGGCGCCAGCCGCGGCCAGCCTAGCCTGTGGATGGGTGTGAACGGCAAATTGCTCCGCGAGCCATTCGAGTCGCGCGGGGTTGATGTCGGCAACCTGAATGCTGTCGGGGTCCCGGCCTGCAGTGATCAAGCCTCCGATGAGACTGGCGGCCATATTGCCGCCGCCGACAAAGGCAATGGTTTGTGGATTCATAACTGGTTCAGTGTGGTCGCGCCGCGCCGATCGCGTTAGCCATTATCAAGCATCGTGGCGGACACTGTAACTGTGGGATCAGGAAGATTCCAGGTTAGAATCCACAGGCATGTGGACAGACCCGCAAGTTGCCAACAGCCATGGCCGAACGGCGCCGTGGAAAATTCTGTGCCTGGCAGTGGCCGGCCTGGTGCTGGCCTGCGTGAGCCGGGCTGGGGCAGCCGCAACGCAGCCCTACTCACTGACCCCGCGGGGCCCGGGCTACGATGTCCAGACCCTGCTTGGTATGGCCGAGCAGGGCGATAAACGGGCGGCATTTATTCTGGGCGCTACGCCGCGGGGCGCGATACCGCGCGCGATGACAGCGAAGCGCTGCGCTGGTTTACCAAGGCCGCCCAGGCCGGCCTGGCCGAGGCGCAATACAATCTCGGTGTCATGTATGCCCAGGGTCGGGGCGTGCCCAGGGACATCAAGCAGGCTGTTGAGTGGTATACCCGGGCCGCGCAACAGGGCCTGGCCATGGCCCAGTTTAATCTGGGAACTTTGTACAGTACCGGCGGGGGCATTCCCCGGGATGAGGCCAAAGCCGCGGACTGGTTGGAACGGGCGGCCAACAAGGGGATTGCCCAGGCGCAGTTTAACCTCGCGATTCTCTACGAATATGGGCGGGGGGTGCGGTTGAATGCGGCCAAGGCCCTGCACTGGTATCATCAGGCGGAGGAATTTGGTTACGCTCCGGCCACTGCCAGACGCAGGCATCTGCAACAGTTGCTGGAAGTACCGGCCGGCAGCGCTGCTACCGCAACCCGGCCACCGGCCTCCGCGCTCAAGGATTCTCCCCAATCGGCAGCCTCACTCGATGACTCGCGCGCGCCGTCCGCCGTACCAGCACCCCCACCCGGAACGACATCGCCAGCCGATTCGGCACAGGAATCGGTTACGGTTGCGGCTTCGGCCCAGACTCAGGTGCCGGCTGGAGCGCCTGAGACCACGGCACCCGCGGACCATGCCGCAGACCATTGGCTGGCGGCACTCGATGATCAGCACTACACCCTGCAACTGGCCAGTTACGTTGATCGCAAGTCAGCGCAGCAGTTTATCCACAAGCTGAATGTCGGCACCATCAGCGGCATCTATGCTTCCACCAAACAGGGTAAGCGCTGGTATTCCGTCGTTTATGGCGACTACACCAGCTACCAGCAGGCCAAAGCCGCGGTCGCCCGGCTGCCGGCCTCATTCCGGGGCCTCAAGCCCTGGGTACGGAAAGTCGCGCTGATTAAACAGGAAATGCAATAACCCA